>Ga0210064_1000257_pt1 | contig 25615 bp, 18 predicted proteins | sample Muzzi_CordC_D2_FD_185531 | JGI IMG/M metagenome (GOLD analysis project Ga0210064, IMG submission 185531) | Wetland microbial communities from San Francisco Bay, California, USA, that impact long-term carbon sequestration - Muzzi_CordC_D2 (SPAdes) | ecosystem: Environmental > Aquatic > Marine >... | reverse complement strand
AAACAGCCCGGTATTTCTGGACATCCGGGCCTGGGCGGCAATGATCTCGTCATCACTGACCGTGATCACCTGCCCGCCATGGGTTCGCAGCTGTTTAAGGGCGTGGCGGCCGTTGCGCGGAATGTCCACACTGATGGAATCGGCAACAGTTCGCGCCGGTTGTACCTCAAATTTGCCTGTTTGAAATGCTCGGTACAGCGCGTCGGAACCGGCGGCCTGGACCGAAATTATTTTCGGGATCCTATCAATCAGTCCAAAGCGCAGCAAGTCCCTGAATCCCTTATAGACGCCAGAGAGGATGCAGCCGTCACCTGTGGCAACAAACAGATAGTCCGGGATCCCCTTTAATTGCTGAAAAATTTCCAGGGAAACCGTTTTCTTACCCTCCAGGGTCATGGGGTTGTACGCCGTGCTGCGGTTCATGCCGCCGTACTTATGGGAATACTCCAAAGAAAGATCATAGGCCTGGTCATAGGAGCCGTCCACCCGGTAAACGGTGGCCCCGTATTGAAGCGCCTGAATCAATTTTGCCTCGGGGGCTGCGGCAGGCAGAAATAGCGTCACTTTTTGCCCGGCGGCCGCCCCCACGCCGGCCATGGATGATCCGGCGTTGCCGGTGGAGGCCAGAACAATTTCATTGATGCCGTGCCGGGCTGCAAACGCCGACACCAGAAATGAAGCGCGATCCTTTAAGGAGCAGGTGGGATTCAGGCCGTCGTCCTTAATGTAGAGGTCCGCCAAACCGAGTTTGCGGCACAGGTTTGCAGGCTGCCAGAGCGGCGTGTTGCCCACCGGAATGGGCGGAAAGTATTGCCGAGGAACCGGCAGCAGATCGAAAATGTCAAAATCCCTGTCAGCTTGCCCGGTCAGTTCAACATCCAGTACCCCCCGCAGGGGTTGCTTGGGCACCTGCTGTTTGGCACAGGTCGGGCAAACGGTTAATTGGGGATCAATGGCATAATTTTGCCCGCAATCGGTACATTTGTAGCTGAATTGCATCGATTCATCCTTTTACTTCTTCCAGTACGGATCCCGCAAGGCCTTCTTGGTAATCTTGCCCGAACCGGTTTTAGGCAGTTCATCAAGAAAAATTATGGATTTGGGTGCCTTGTAGGAAGCCTGGTACGCTTTGCAAAATTCGATAATTTCCGCTTTGGTGGCGGATTCATCTTTTTTCAGTACCACCGCAGCCGTCACCGCTTCACCCCATTTATCATCGGGCACTCCGAAGACCGCGGCTTCCAGCACCTTGGGGTGCATATAAAGCACATTCTCGACTTCAGTGGAATACACATTCTCACCGCCGGTGACGATCATGTCTTTTTTGCGATCCACGATGTTGACATAGCCTTCGGTGTCGACCACCGCCAGATCACCGGTGCGCAGCCAGCCATCGGTAAAGGCCTGTTCGGTTTCAGCCGGCAGATTCCAATAGCCTCCGGTTACCGTGTCACCGCGCACCCAGATTTCCCCGACCTGCCGTTCATCTGCGGCCACGCAGCTCCCGTTTTCATCCACCACCTTAAGATCGACTCCGATAAAGGGACGACCGGTCTTGGACTTGTAATTGAGTTGATCTTCCGGTGACAGGTCCAGCAGATGCTGTTTTAAAATACTGAAAGTCAGATAGGGGCTGGTTTCCGTCATGCCGTAGGTTTGAATGTAGTCGCAGCCAAAAGATTCCATAATGCTGCGGACGACCTGCGGCGCAATCGGGGCGCCGCCGCTGAGAATCACCCGCAGGCTTGAAAAATCAAACTCGCCGACCCGGGGGTGCTTGATCATTAAATTGAGCATGGTGGGGATCAGGTTGCTCAGGGTGATGCGCTGGGACTCGATGGTGGACATCACCCTTTCGGGCTCGAACTGACCGACCATTATGTGGCGCGCACCGACCCAGGTAAAGGCAAAGGTCGCCCAGGCATCGGCCAGGTGAAACATGGGGGCAATGTGTCCCCAGATGTCGCTGTCCACCAGCTTCAGTTCGGCAATCGTTCCCAGGGCATGCAGACAAACGTTTTTATGGGTGAGCATCACGCCTTTGGGACGGCCGGTGGTGCCGCTGGTATAGTAAAGATGGGCGACATCGTCTTCCCGAGTCGGGACCGGATCAAAAGGGCCGGTGTGGCTATCAATGGCATTTTCGTATTCATGGCAGGCTATTTGCCCGGGGCCGGTTTCCTGTCCGCCGATCCAGATAATTCCCTGCAACGGTGTTTCTTCTTCGAATAAACCCTGTACCTGGGAGGCAAACTGCGTGTTGGCCAGCAGCCAGCGGGAGCCGGCGTCCCTCAAAATATAAGCGATTTCTTTGGGTGCCAGTCGATAATTCAGAGGGTTTAAAATGGCTCCGATCCCGGCCGCGGCATAGTAGGTCTCCAGATATGCATGTGAGTTGACTTCGAGAATGGAAATGCGGTCTTCGGGTTCAATGCCCAGGGCCTGGAAAAAGCGCGCCAGTCCCGCCACGCGTTCACCGATCTGGCGATAGGTGAACGTGCGATCTCCGTCTACGACTGCCGTTTTAGCGGGGTAAAATTCAACTGCCTTTTTGAGGGTCATCCAGATGTCCAAAGTAATTATCCTTTCCTGAGTCTACCCAATCGTTTTAATCCGCCTGCGGCGGGGTGGTTCATTCGGTGAATAGCCCGATAATTTTTTATCCTTTGCAGTCAAAGGTGCTCCCATCGAAATTGCAGTGGCCATTATAACAGGAATTTTATTCTTAGCCCACAACTCTTCCACGATTAATATCTCAAGTAATTTTATTGAGATTCCTTGCAATATGTGGTTTTTATATTGTGAAAGATTGCAGCACAGACGCAATGCGTGTAATGTGCATTCCATTAATTACGATTTTCAATGAACAATTTACAACCCTGAATATGCTATTTTTCAGGGCGGATTAGTTAAGGATAGATTTTCCATGACCCTACCCATTGAAAGCTTTGCCGAAGATTTTGACCCTTCTTTTAAGATTTTCCATGAGTTGATGGCCAAAAAAGTCAGAGACATCCTGCTGGTTTCAACGCCCTATGATGCCTGGATCATGGAGGAAGACTGCCGTCTTTCCGAGAGAATTATCCATGAATACCGCGGATTGAACCTTAGCAACCCACCCCGGTTTACCTGGGTAGCCACAGCCGAAGGCGCCCTGGCTGCCATTGAAGAGAAAAAATTTGATCTCGTGATCACGATGCTCCATTTGGCTGATATGGATGCCTTTGTTCTGGGGCAGGAAATAAAAAGGAAAGATCCGGACCTGCAGGTGATTCTGTTGACTCACAGTGCCCTGCCTTCCGATGAATCCAGCCGGGTTTTTACCCAGCCCCCCGGAATTGACCGTACCTTTGTCTGGTCCGGCGACACGGACATCCTGGTGGCCCTGGTCAAAAGTTCAGAGGACCGGATGAATGTTGCATACGATACTGAATCCGCCGGGATTCGGGTGATTCTTTTCGTGGAGGATTCGCCGGTATACATATCGGCCCTGCTGCCCGTGCTTTACCGCGAACTGGTCGGTCAAACCCAGGCGGTTTTGGAAGAGGGACTTAACGAAGAACACCGCCTGCTGACCATGCGTGCCCGCCCTAAAATTCTGGTGGCCCGTAATTTCGAAGAGGCGGTTAAACTTTTTGACACCTACGAGCCTTACGTCTTGGGGGTTATTTCCGACGTGCGCTTTCCACGCAATGGCCGACTGGATGTCAATGCCGGGGTGGCGTTTCTTTCCAAAATTAAAAAGGAGCGCTTCGATATACCGCTTCTGCTCACCAGCTCCGAATCATCCAATGCTGGAAAAGCACTGACCATTCCGGCCTCTTTCGTCGACAAAAATTCACCATCTCTGATTGCCGAGGTGCGATCCTTTTTTCTGGAGCAGCTTGGCTTCGGCGACTTTGTTTTTCGCATGCCTGATGGCCACGAGATCTCCCGCGCCTCCAACACCCGGGCCCTTGAGAAAACGCTTAAACAAATCCCGCTAGAATCCTTCAGATATCATACCAGCCGCAACGATATCTCCCGCTGGCTCTTTGCCCGGACTGAAATAATGCTGGCCTCCAAGGTGCGGCCGATAAGGGAATATGATTTTGAAAGCGCCGAAAAACATCGGCAATATCTGATATCCATCATTCAGGCCCGGCGCAGCCGGCGCCAAAAAGGGATCGTCGTAAACTTTGAGACCGGCGATTTCGATCTCGACACGGAATTTTTCAAAATCGGCACGGGATCTCTGGGGGGCAAGGCCCGGGGACTGGCATTTGTCTCCAACCTGCTTCAAAGACTGCCCGAGATTCACAAGAAGTATCAAGATATAAAAATATTGATTCCTCAGACCATGGTCATTACCACCGATGGTTTCGACACCTTTGTGGAGGATAACGATCTGAAGGGGCTTTCAAAGTCGGATGCACCCGATGAAGAAATCGCTGAAGCGTTCTGCCAAGCCACCTTTCCCCGCTGGATTGCCGACGATCTGAAAGCTTATCTGGCCAGGATAAAGTATCCGCTGGCCGTCCGGTCCTCCAGCCTGCTGGAAGATGCTCAATTTCGCGCCTATGCCGGACTTTACCGGACCTATATGCTGCCCAACGATCATCCGGATCTTGACACGAGATTGGCACAACTGATTAATGCCATTAAGCTGGTGTATGCCTCCACCTATTTTCAAAGCCCCAAAGCGTTTTCCCGCCGGGTCGGTCAGCGCACCGAAGAAGAGAAAATGGCGGTCATCATTCAACAGCTTGTCGGCGAAAGATATGGTGACTATTTCTACCCGGCAATATCAGGGGTTGCCCAATCCCATAACTACTATCCATTTTCCAAAATGCAACCGGAGGAAGGTATCGCTACGATTGCCATGGGGCTGGGTAAAACCGTGATGGAGGGTGAAAAAGCCCTGCGCTTCTCACCGAAATACCCGCAGATCCTGCCCCAGAGAACAACCGTCGATGATATCCTGGAAAATTCCCAGCGATTTTTCTTTTCGCTGAAAATGGGAGGGCCATATCCTGAACTGGGAATCAACGAGGATGCCAACCTGGCCAAACGTGAAGTCGACGACGTTACCGATGAACCGCCGATGAAATTGCTGGCCAGCACTTACATCCCGGAGGAACACCGCATGCGGGATACCACCAGCATCCCCGGATATCGGGTTCTAACTTTTGCCCAGGTATTAAAATATGATTCGTTTCCTCTGGCCGGCCTGCTTTCCGATGTTCTGGCAATCGGTGCGGAGGGGATGGGGTGTCCGGTAGAGCTTGAATTTTCGGTCAATTGGCCTTCCGCGCAAAAACGCAAACCAAAATTCGCCCTGTTGCAGCTCAGGCCGATGACCGCCAGAGCCGAGCTCGGACAGGTTGAAATCAGCCCTGCAGATGTCGCCCGGGCGTTTTGCCACTCCTTTCACGCACTGGGAAATGCTGAAAAAATGGATATGGCGGATATACTCTACATCAAGCCGGATATGTTCGACGCCGCCCGGACCCCCGATATTGCACGCGAGATCGGTGAGCTTAATTCCGGTTTGTTGCGGCAGGGAAAAAAATATCTTCTTGTCGGTCCCGGAAGGTGGGGATCGGCTGATCGCTGGTTGGGGATTCCGGTAAGCTGGGCTGAAATATGCGGCGTCGGCGCCATGGTCGAGACTTTTTCTCCGGAGCTAAGAGCGGAACCATCCCAGGGTTCACACTTTTTTCATAACATTTCAACCCTGGGAATCAACTATGTCACTGTGCCGGATAACGGGAAAGAATTTTTAAACTGGAATTGGCTGACATCACTGCCAATTGACAACGAAACAACTTTTGTGGCGCATGTCCGCCTGGGCAAACCGTTTGTGTTGAAGGTAGATGGCCGCAGCTCGCGTTGCGTGATGTACATAGAAGATTAGGCTTGATGCTGGGAGGCAAGAAAGCTGGAAAGCCGGAAGTCTAGAAACTTATATTGATCGAGACCTTTATACCTGCAAGCTTCCAGGCCTTATAGCCTCCTGGCTTTCCAGCCCTAAATTCGTGCGGCGATGATCAAATACTAGTAACTAATAACCCAGTAACAAATAACTATATACTCCCACCGTACTCCACTGCCAATAAACTGATGTCATCATCGGGTGCGGCCTGCTGGCGAAAATCTTTTATTTTTGCATATACGGTTTCCACCATGACCTGAATCGGCTCGGTGCGATGGTCTTTTAAAACATTATAGAGCCCTAGTTTGCCGAAATAATCACCTGCCGGGTTGCGGCTTTCAAGGAGACCGTCGGTGTACAGAATCACCCGGTCACCTGCCTGAAGCTGGATTGATGACTGACCGAACGGTGCTTCAGAATCAAAGCCGATGATGGGCCCCCGCTGATTTAGAAAATCCATGCTACCATCTGAACGTATTAGTATGGGCGACGGATGACCGGCACAACTGTAGTCGAGCCAACCGTCCTTAACATTGATGGTCATATAAATGATACTGAAAAAACTGTCGAAGCGTTCAAACGGGAAGGAATGGTCCAGTTTGTTTAAGACGATTTCCGGCGACAACAGCTCGCAGTTGCTGCCTAAAAGGCCGTCGGTACTGTTTAAGAACTGAGAAACCGTTACCGAGATCAATGCTGCCGGTACGCCGTGGCCGCAAACATCCAGCATATATAGCCCCACATTGCGTTCATCCATGTGGTGGATGTTGAATATATCGCCGCCAATTTGTTCACATGGTTCAAATTTCCACGCCACCTGAATATTTTCAATCTCTGGCGATTTATCCGGCAACAGGCTTTTTTGAATTGCCGCGGCGGATCCCAGATCCCGATCAATCAGCTCCTGTTTTTTTTGCAGTTCAATTTTCTGCTGCTCGATATCGGTAACGTCGTAAATGATCACCAGGAACATTTTTCGCCCCTGGAACATGATCGTACGGGTGCTGAACTGGAGGTGTTTTCTTACGGGCTCGCCGTTAATGTAAAATACACGATTTAGCGATTGCTTGTTGACCGGTGCGTTTTCGATCAAGTTGTGGATTAGGGAGCGGCGCAAAATACAGTCGGCACAGTGTGAGGTCTCGCCGCAGGATTTATTTTCTATGACGGCATTGACACACCCGGCGGTCTCGCCAAAACCGGCTTCCAGAGTGCATTCCGCCGCGGTGTCAAATAGGCTCAGAAATGAATTGTTAAACTGATGGATCTTCAAATTTTCATCGGCGATGAGAACCGCCGAATTTATATTGTCGAGTAAGAGATTCAAAAACTCGTTGGATTCTTTTAAGTTCTCTAATTCCGGTGCCATAAGTGAAGGTTCCTGTCATAAAAATTTTACGCCATGATCGTAAACTAAATGGGATGAGCTTTTATCTAATATAGCCAAAGGTAAATTTCATTGATTTAAATCAAAAGCGAGAACCAATCAATCGGCACTAATCAAGATCCTTGACAAGAGATGCGCGCGTTGCTTCAGGCAGCGCATCCGTTTGGTAGCGGTAGGCGGGATGATCTATGGCGACTGAAATCGCGGCGCCTTTCTTGGCGGCGGCAATCATTTCAGGCATCAGCTCGAATCGCAGAAAATGGACCGCTGATATCTTCTCTTCAGTTTCCCGCGCCAGGTCTTCATTGGCGATGGGAGCGACCGGATCAAAACCGGCCACTTTAATCTGCACGCTGTGCTCGATACCGATCATTTCGGATAAGGCCTGTCTGTAAACCTCCGGATCTTCGAATTCGATCATAAAGGTTGCCTTCCAGTTGGTACCATCCGGGATCAGGGGGTTGTAGATATCCAGCTCCTCCTGAATCCCGTCGGCTTCGAAAATACGCTCGACTCGCAGCATTTCCTGAATTTGATACTGAATGGTCTGCCGGTCTTCAAAATAAAGGGTTGTATGGGGGCCGACTGCTACATTCCGCTTTTTTTTATGCTCTAAAATCTGAGTTCGGAATTGGGATCGAATTTCCGCGTATTTTTCCAGGCTAAATAAGTCTTCGCGGGTTAGTTTTTTCATTGGCCTTATCTTTTGTGCCCTAAATCCCATACGCCTTGCGCAGCAATGTGATCGGGTGCTCGGCGTCACTGCCGTCAGCGACCCCCTGGGCCACGTGATGACCGGCCATGGGACAATCGCTGCCGTAGTGGTCGGGCTCAGCTTTTTTCACGCGACCGGCCACCGGTCTTACAATTTTCATGGAAGCCTCAAAGAACTCTTTTTTGACGGCATAGGTGCCGTCGTGGCCGGAGCAGCGCTCGATGGTTTCGACCTGAGTATCCGTCACCAGCTGGAGGATATCGCGGGTTTTCAGGCCAAAATTTTGCACGCGTTGATGGCAGGCCGCATGATAGGCCACTTTGCCCAGCGAAGTTTTAAAGTCGATTTTGAGCTTGTTCTCCTTATGGCGCAACGCGAGATATTCAAAGGGGTCGAAAAAGGCCTCGCGGACCTTAAGCACCTGCGGATCATCCGGGAAGAACAGCGGCAGTTCCTGTTTGAACATCAACACGCAGGACGGCACCAGGGCCGTGAGATCCCAGCCTTCATCCACGAGCTTGGCCAGACGTGGTATATTCGCATCCCGCGCGCCTTGAATCGCTTCCAAATCACCCAGTTCTAATTTGGGCATGCCGCAGCACTGGACATCCCGGGCCAGAATCACGGGAATACCGTTATGCTCGAAGACCGTCATCAGGTCCTCACCCGGACCGGGCTCATTGTAATTGCCGTAACAGGTGCCGAAAAGAGCCACCTTGCCGGTGGTCAGGCTCGTGGGCTCGGGGATCAAACCCACCTCAGGCCGCCGGGCGGCGCGTTTTTCTAAAGTGTCACTTCGATAGGCGGGCAGATCCGCATCAGCGTGAATGCCGAGGATTCCTTCCAGCATCTTACGGGCAAAACCTATTTTGTTCGCCGCGTTCACCAGCTGGGCGATTATCGGTATGCTGAATAACTTGCCGTTACGATCAGTGGCGGTTAAAAATTTGTCTCGAAACTTCACCTCACCTTTTTTAAATTTGACCGCTTTGGCACGCAACATGAGGTGCGGAAAGTCCACATTCCATTCATGGGGCGGGACATAGGGACACTTGGTCATAAAGCAGATGTCGCATAAATAACAATGATCCACCACATCCCAAAAGATCTTTTTGGGAACCCCATCCAACTCCATTGTTTCCGATTCATCTACCGCATCGAACAGGGTCGGGAATGCCTGGCATAGATTGAAACATCGCCGACAGCCGTGACAAATATCGAAAACTCGCTCCAATTCTTTAAATAGAGCCTGCTCGTTATAAAATTCCGGATTTTTCCAATCCAAAGGATGTCGTTCCGGGCTTTTGAGGCTACCCTCACCACTGCCCTTGATGGGTGCGGACATGTCGTGTTCTCCCTGATGTATTGCTTTTGGCGCGATTGGTGGAAGAAAAGCTGATTATAAGGTTTCAGGTGTCAGGTTTCGGGTGTCAGGAAAGTCGATTGCAAATTTGACACCTGACACCCTCTGATACCCAGGCAGAAACTGTTCTCTGAGCTTCAGATGTTTAATCCCCCAAATTATCCAGCGCTTTCTGAAACCGATTGGCGTGGGAACGCTCGGCTTTGGCCAGGGTTTCAAACCAGTCGGCGATTTCGTCAAAACCTTCTTCCCGTGCGCTTTTGGCCATGCCGGGGTACATGTCGGTGAACTCATGGGTCTCGCCGGCGATGGCGGCTTTCAGGTTGGCGCCAGTGGGACCGATGGGCAGACCGGTGGCAGGATCACCGACTTCTTCCAGGTATTCCAGGTGACCGTGGGCATGGCCGGTCTCACCTTCTGCGGTTGAGCGGAAAACCGTGGCAACGTCGTTGTAGCCCTCGACATCAGCCTTGGCGGCAAAATACAGGTAGCGGCGGTTTGCCTGAGATTCTCCGGCGAATGCATCTTTCAAGTTTTGTTCCGTTTTGCTTTCTTTTAAAGAAGCCATTTTAATTCCTCCATTTTTGAGTTGGTTATGGTTGAAAGGTTATCACATAATAATAATTATAGTTTTTATAAGTATTTCTAATTTAGCTGTCAATATTCATTTGGCTAAAAGTTTGTATTTTTCGGACGGAAACGACTTAGCTCTTGTGGAAAAAACTAACTTTTGCTAGATCATTAGAAGGTTCAGAGGTTCAGGGTTTAGAAGTTCAAAGGTTCCACTATCTGAGGATCGGGATTCAGCCTGCGACGAGCTCAGCCGAACCGGGTCCGGCGTCGATTGTCACTCCTAACCTTGAACGGTGAACCTTTGAACCTTTATAAAAAGTTAAACCTGGTGCCGGAGTGCAGGTGGCTAAAAAACAATCAGACACAAAAACAAATTTCATGCTGACCGCTGTGGTCGCCGACCAGGCCGGCGAAATTTTTGAGTTGGAAGGATACGCCGCGGTGGGCATGGGAGGCGCCCTGTTCACCACCTTGCAGGCCGCGAACACGCACAAGATGCCCTACGGCAGCGAACTGATGTATCTGCCTGAACGCAGTCCTGTTCTGTACAATCAGTCATCCGGCAAATTCGAAACATTGAGGGAAAACCCGTATGCCCCCGGTGAAGCCATTTTCCCGGTGGCCGCCTTTAACTCGCCAGGTTACGTCACAACGCATATCAGTGCTTACCAGGAAACCCGGCATACAGGATATTTGCCACTGTTTTCATACGGGGCTGTGGGATGGCATCAGGACCATTTTCGGACGGCCGTTGTCCTGGTTGATCCGGAACCACGCCAGGATCTGCGACAGATGAAGCATGAGGATGTGGTTGCCGGCGTAATGGCGATGCGTCAAAATCTGCCGGCTAACCGGCTAAGAGCGCACCTTGAAAATTGTGCGTTGCAATACGGATGCCCGGCCGGGAAAAATTTTTTTCTGGGCCGCTACGAAGCACCGCTGCCGACAGCCCAGCAGTGCAATGCCCGTTGTCTGGGCTGTCTGTCGCTGCAAAAGGATACCGGAATTGCACACAGTCAGGACCGTATCGCGTTTACGCCGAGTCCGGAGGAAATCGCCCAGCTGGCACTGGCTCACATTGAAAGGGTGAAAAACAGTGTGGTCAGCTTCGGGCAGGGCTGTGAAGGCGATCCCCTGCTGGCCGCGGAGGTGATCGAGCCGGCTATCAGGCAAATTCGCGCCCAAACCCCGGACGGTACCATTAATATGAACACCAACGGCAGCCGGCCGGAGATCCTTGAGCAGCTTTGTGCTGCCGGGCTGGACAGCGTTCGGGTCAGCTTAAACAGTGTTCGTGAAAAATGCTATCATGCCTATTTCCGGCCCAATGGATACCGGTTTGCGGATGTTTTAAAAAGTATTAAGACTGTCCTGGCGCACGAAAAATTTGTCGCCATTAACTATCTAAACAGCCCGGGCTTTACCGACACCCCTCAGGAAGTCGAGGCCTTGACAGGGTTTTTAGATAAATATCGGATTAACATGATTCAATGGCGCAACCTTAATTTCGATCCGATCCAATACTGGAAGGAGATGAAGGCGGTCGCTGCCCAGGGCGAGCCCATCGGGATGGAAAAATTACTGAACCGGATTCGCAAACAATTTCCAAACTTAAAGTTTGGTTACTTCAATCCGCCCAAGGAAAAATTCTATGAAACTCGAAGCTAATTAGGATAGAGGTATGGCTGAAAAATCAAAATCGGACCGTATTGACATAATAATTGATAGTGTTAGGAAAGCTGTTGGAGGAAATTATTCTATTCGTATTGATGTCTCGGGTAAAAATGATGTGCTTAACACGCTGGCTGATAGCATCAATGCATTGCTTGATAATGTGGCTGAGCAGATCACCGATCGCAAAAGGACTGAAGAAAAGCTGCGCCGGAGCGAGGCCAAGCACCGACAGATGATCGAGACCATGAACGATGCGCTTGCTGTCGGCGATGCCAACGGCGTGCTGACTTATGTGAACCCTCGCTTTTGCGAGATCCTGGCCACAGAGGAGAAAGCGCTCATCGGGCGTAAATTTATCGAGTTTCTGGATGAGACCAACCGCAACCGGTGGCTCGAACAGCAAAACAAAAGAAGGCAAGGCCTTTCCAGCACTTATGAGCTGGAGATCAGCAGAAGCGACGGCAGCAAGATTGTCTGTTCCGCTTCCGGTGGACCCGTTATAGACGAGGACGGTCGGTATGCCGGTTCGGTCGGTGTTTTGACGGACATTACCGAGCTCAAGCAAACGGAAGAAGCGCTGCGGATGTTCCAGTCCTCCGTGGATCGGGCATCGGATGCGATATTCTGGATGGATCGGGAGGGAAGATTCAGCTACGTCAACGAACAGGCTTGCCTTTCTCTCGGCTATAGCCGAGAGGAACTGATGCGCCTGCGCCTGTGGGATATCGATCCCGGGTTCTCGAAGGAACTCTGGGACAAGAGATGGGAGGACCGCGAAACCGTCAGTGTGCATCGGCATGAGTCCGGTCATCGGCGCAAAGATGGGATCTTTTTTCCGGTAGAGGTTTCTGCAAAGCATATCCGGTTCAGCGATGGCGAACTGCACGTGGCCTTTGTGCGCGACATCACCGAGCGTAAGCAGGCGGAAGAAGAGAAAGCCAAGCTCGAGTCACAACTAATCCAGGCGCAGAAAATGGAATCCGTGGGTCGCCTGGCCGGGGGCGTGGCGCATGATTTCAATAATATGCTCGGCGTCATTGTTGGATATGCGGAATTGATCAAATCGCAGTTGGCAGCTGACGATCCACTCCTTAAGGATGTGCTGGAGATCGAAAAAGCGGCCAACCATTCCAGGGACGTCACCCGTCAGCTCCTTGCTTTTTCCAGGAAACAGCTGATTGAGCCCCGGCCTTTAGATCTGAATGACCTGATTAAGAATACCAAGAAGACACTTTCCCGGCTCATCGGCGAAGACATTGAACTGTGTTTTAATCCTGGAGAAGACCTCTGGCAGATCAATTTTGACCCCTCGCAGGTTGACCAGATCCTGATCAATTTGGCGGTGAATGCGCGTGATGCCATGTTAAACGGGGGTAAGCTGACAATTGAAACCGCAAACGTCCAGCTTGACGAAGCCTATTGCCGGGAACATCTCGCCCTCACACCGGGAGATTATGTCATGTTGGGTGTGAGCGACAGTGGTGTGGGAATGGACAAGGATATCCTGTCACATGCTTTCGAGCCCTTTTTCACCACCAAAGAAGTCGGCAAGGGCACGGGACTCGGGCTTGCCACCATTTACGGGATTATCAAGCAGAACGGTGGATCGATCTATGTCTACAGTGAACCGGGACGGGGAACCGCCTTCAAAATCTATATCCCTCGAAACATGCAAGAAGACGAGATTGCTGCAAAGACTGAAGATTCTGTGGTGGTTTCCGGTTCCGAAACGATTCTTTTGGTGGAGGACGAGGATATGGTGCGCGACATGACGACCGCGATGCTTCAAAAAATCGGCTACTTGGTTCGGGTTGCGGAAACACCGCAGGAGGCCCTGTTGTTTTGTGAAAATAATGATATCCCCATCGATCTGCTGATAACCGATGTGGTGATGCCGGAAATGAACGGCACCGAGTTAAGGGACCGAATTAAGGCCATCAGACCGGGCATCAAAGTGCTATTCATGTCCGGATATACGTCTAACGTCATCGGCCATCACGGCGTGCTGGATAAAGAGGTGCATTTCGTGCAGAAACCGTTTAGCCTCAAAGATCTAGCCCGCAAGGTCCGCGATGCGATCGAGGGACAACGGAGCGCGGTGTCTCCGAAAGGGGGGTCTTCTCTACCGGTCGGTTAGTCGAAATTCAAACCTGCTTTAATTAGCCCTTCAATCAATACCTGAATTCGGCAGGCCAACAACCCTCAGTGAAATATGAGATCAAACTGCTCCCTTTGACTTGGTTCGACGATTGTTGCGCTAAAAATCAGCAACATCAGATAGAAAATCATCCAACCCAGGTTCTGCGTCATATATAAATGAGAAGCCGGCGGCAATGGTCCGGCAGCTGGTTTTATTTGCCGGGAAAAATTCTGCGCCAGCCGAAAAAAACCAGCCCCACGGAAAATACAATCGTCAAATAAATCGCCAGCTGCCAGAATAGCCCCAAGGGTGGAACCACGAATCTTTCTCCAATTCTCGCTACGAACGCATCGCCTCTTACCAGTGCCGGATTTTGTAATTCAGATTGGTAAGCCCCAAGGGTTGCCGGAAAGTCATCCGAGGCGGTGGCACCGGTTATATAAACGTTGCCGCTGCCGTCCAGTGCGATGTCTTCACCGCCATCCGGACCGATCCCGCCCAGGTAGGTTGAAAAGACCAGGCCGCTGCCGGCGGCATTAAACCTTGTCACAAAGACATCACCGCTGCCGCCGGTATGCTCTGATTCGCCATAGGTGCCTTGCAGGGGATTTAACGTCGGATAATCAGGTGAAAGCGTTTTACCCGTGACCCAGGCTTCCGGTTGGCCGCCGGCAACATACACGGCAATACCCTGTCCGAATTCCTTGTTGATGCCCCCCAGGTAGGTGGAAAAAATGAGCGCCGTGCCGCTCGGGTTTAGCTTTGAAACAAAGGCGTCCATCCAATTTCCGGTTCCGGTGTTGTTGCAATTTCCGTCGGTTCCGCACGTGGTGTCAAAAGCTCCGGCAGTGATGGGAAAATCTATTGACCACGTGGTGCCGATGACATAGGCATTGCCGGAATCGTCTGCAGCGATGCCGTTAATCCAGTCGCCTTCGCTGCCTCCCAGACGAGCAGCGTAGATAAGACCGTTGCCCGGCGCATTCAACTTCATTACAAAGCCGTCGGACCCGCTGGAATTACCCGGCTGGATTGCGCCGGGTGTGGCGGGAAAGTCCCGGGAAGCCGTCATTCCGGCGACATAGGCGGCCGAAACGAGGCCGGGTGTAGTATCCAACACAATGTCATAGGCTTCATCACGGCTCGAACCCCCGAAAAAGGTCGAATACATCAGCTCGGAGCCCGCGGGATTGATTTTGGTCACAAAGGCATCCCAATTGCACCAGGTTACCAGAGGATTTCCGCCCCCACAATTTGTCTGGAAGGCGCCTGATGTCGTCGGAAAGTCACGGGAGCGGGTAGCACCAACGATGTAAATACTTGCCACTCCATCCACGGCGATACCTCGGCCGGACTCCTGTTCACTGCCGCCCAGATAGGTGGAGTAAACCAGATGGCCGGCCGGGTTGAGTTTTGAAACAAATGCATCATCTTTTTGGGAAATGGATACATCACTGATATAGGGATCGCAAAAACCGTCGCTGCCGCAGGTTTTATCGAGGGCATCATCGGTGACCGGGAAATTGATGGATCGGGTATAGCCGGTAATGAAGGCATTTCCGTCAAGGTCGGTAGCAACGCTGGAGCCGCGATCCTCGCCGCTGCCGCCCAGATAGGTAGAATATATAATCGAGGACAGGCTGGGATTAAATTTAGTGACGAATGCATCCCGGTTTCCCAGGAGCTCGTCCCGCACCGGATTTAGCAGAGGAAAATCCACCGAATTCGTCTCGCCGGTAATGATCACGTTGCCGGCGGGATCCAGCGCCATGTCCAGCGCCCAATCAGAGCCTTCACCTCCCAGAAAGGTTGAGTATTGCAGCCGGGGGTCGATGACCAGCGTTCGGCCGGTATCGAAAGCGGCGACTTGAAACCGAATGTGGTTGGCATCGACACGCACAAAGCCTCCCGAAACCGGGTTTCTTTTGCCGTGATTTTCCTGGTAAATTAACGGCTTGTGAAGGGTAAGCCGGCCGGCCGCCGTGTTTACGATCAGATTGCCGATCTCATCCAGGGACATGTTCTCAATTCCCTCAAAGGCCAGGCGGATGGTTTCCGGGTCGGCACCCGCAGCAACGACAAAGTCAAACTCGAGCTCCCCCTGGCGGCCGTAAAATACAAGTTGGATACCGGGATAGATTTCGCGATACTCAACGTGCTCATAATTTGCAATGTCAACATGCCATCGGCCGGGATCGTCTCCAAAAATGTAGTTGGTCGTGCCGGGCAGCAGCCCGTGGGGTTTTAGCTCAGCCCGGGGGTTTGAATCTTCAAGATGTATGCGAACCAGGCCGGTCGACCCTGATGCAGGATGCTTTTGATCCGGGTATGGTCCAAGTTCGGGCTCTGCTTGATCAACGCCGTGCCGGTTCAAGGCCAGCTGGATTTCAGCGGGCATTAAAAACAGGGTATACCGCTGATTGCGGGTCAGAAAATTCACTCTCGCATCCGCCTGGCCCCGATTTGGTTCAAATCTCAGGGGCAGGCGTCCATATGCTTGAATTATTTCAGCAAGGGGTTTACGGGTCCGATCAGTCTGAACGCTTCCCTTCTGTACAGCAGGCCGTGCTCCAGGGTGTGTGGGGTTATCTTTTGCCGCCGCCATCCTTAGCGATGGGCCTGAAAGTATTACGACATATAGCAGTAATACCAATCGCCAGGTATTTTTTATTCTTACAAAATTCAGCATAATTTCCCTCTCATTAATTTATATTTGGGAAAACCGAAGCGGATTGAAGTCGATTTGCAGCGCTATATTTTTGATGATAATCATAGTCCGTGGATAAGTCTACCATCCCTTGCGGCAAGCCCTTTGGGTGATGACTGAATTTTAGGAGATTTGGTTCTGTGCCGTTGTCCAACAACCGTTTCTGAATGAAGATAAATTTGCTGGTCATACCAAAGCGATTGATAACCCGGGCGACGGAGGTACCCGGCACGACGATTTCGAAAAATACGGCCGTCATCAGGTTCCGGCCTGACAAATTGCTTTGAAATTAATCGTGATTAATTTATTGATCTAACAGGTTTTTAGGGGATAATTCGGCCAGAATCGCAGGCCGGTATAACGCCTGAATTTTGACGGGGAGGAGACCACATGAGACCGAAAAGTTTGATTCTAATTTTAAGTTTGCTTTTTGTATTCGGCTACGGCCCTCAGGTCGAGGCCGGATTTCAGGATTGGCTCAAGGAAACGGTCAAAAAAATCGGCGGGGAAAAGGGGCTCAGCGAGGATGAAATCGTCAACGGCCTTAAGCAGGCCCTTGAGGTCGGAACCAGCAGTGCCGTCAGAAATGTCTCCGCTATCGACGGCTATTTTAAAAACCCGAAAATTAGAATTCCCCTGCCGGAAAATGTCAAGAAGGTCGAAAATCTGCTGCGGACTACCGGCTTTGGCAGCCAGGTTGACAAATTCGAATTAAGCATGAACAGAGCGGCAGAGCGCGCAGCCCCTGAAGCCAAATCCATATTCTGGGACGCCATCAAGCAGATGACCTTTACCGATGCCCGCCAGATACTTGATGGCGCGGATGATGCCGCGACAAAGTATTTTGAGGGCAAAACCTCAGGACGTCTGCAACAGATTTTTAAGCCGATAACCCACCAGGCAATGTCCGAGGTCGGCGCTACCCATTACTATCAATCGATAGACGACAAAATAAAAACCATCCCTTTCGCCGACCGCTTGCGCTTTGATCTTGACCAATACGTAACCGACAAAGCCCTCAGCGGGTTGTATGTTATGCTGGCAGAAGAAGAAAAAAAGATCCGTCAGGACCCGGCCGCCCGGGTAACGGATCTGCTCAAGAAGGTTTTCGGAAGCAAGTAATTTTTATCCGGATCAAGTCCTTTAGCCTATCGGCCTTTCAAGGCGCGAACCGGCTGGCCTTTTGGACCGTTTGCCACCGGCCTGGCGGCGGTAAAAGCAGTCGGCCGGCTGCCCCGGCAATCTTTTCATACCAACGAGGCCCACAAGTAAAAGGTCGCGTAAGCCTGCCAGTTTTTCCAGCGAACTGAAAATCGGCGGATGTCATCGGCGGTCGGCTTGTGGTTTAAGCCCAGCTGTTTTTTGACGGCATTTTGCAGACCCACATCATTGATGGGAAACGCGGCCGGATCCTTCAAGCATCGCAGGCTGACATAATCCGCTGTCCATTGGCCGACGCCGTATAATCCCATCAGCTCTTTTCTGGCCCTTTCAAATCCATCCAGTTTGAGTAATTTTTTCTTGGTCAAATCACCGGCCATCATTTTTTGGGCCAGTCTAATCATATATTCCGACTTCTTTCCGGTAAACTGCAGGCGTTTTAAATCGGCGGCAGTTTGTTTGCAAATAACCTGTGGGGTCGGGAAAAGGTAATAGTTTGTTGCACCCAAAGTAAACTTTTCCCCGAAAGTTTCCACAAAGCGTTTTTTAAGCGTATAGGCAAATGTCAGGTTGATTTGCTGTCCGATAATAGCCCAGCATATCGCTTCAAACAGATCTGAAATTGTCATAATCCGAAGACCGTAAAAATCTTCGATGACGGTTTCCAGCACCGGATCCTGCCTGGCCATCCGATAAAAGGGACGCAGGTCGGTATCCAGATCAAACCAGTGCCAGACATATTTGGCGACCCGGGCCCGAATTGATTTTTTGGGGCGCGGCGTTAAAAAATCGATGCAAACCGCATTATTGCTGCGGCCCCGGATCTTCATCAAGACCATCTCCCCGTCAAATTTTTCTAATTTGGAAAGGGTGTTATTTTCCACCGCGTGACAGGGCTCCAAAGGCGAGCGCGCAAGAAATTTGAGGCATTGCGAAAAATCAAATTCCTGCGGCGGCGTCAATAAGACCGACTTTCCCGCATCAATCCACTTACCGTAGGGAAAATCAGGAAAACAGCGTTTGCAGGGACGATAACCGTTGCGTTCGGCCTGCCCAGCGGTTTTAAACCGAACGATATTTTGCGCCAAAGGTGCTCTGGCAGGGCAGGTGGGCAGGCAATAAATCTTCGTGGTTTTGACACCGATTATTTTTTGATTATTCATTCTGAAATTCCAGTCAAATTTAAAATGCCTTGAAATTATAACCGATATTTTTTAAAGTCAAATAGTTAAGTAGTTCGACTGCGCATCCACATACTAACCACACCCAAATAAATTTTAGTTTACATTTTTCTCTGGGTGTTAAGAGCAAAATTATGAAATGGATTGAAGCAAAAGTAATTTTTGATCATCAGGATGACGCTCCGGTTGGCGACCTGATTTCCAACTTGTTTTACGATTTTGGGCTGCAGGGAGTTGTGGTGGATGATCCCGATCTCGAACCGGAGGAAAACTGGGCGGAAGATGCTTTCGGCCGGCCAACCAGGCACGCCATCATCGGTTATTTTCATAAAGACAGCCAGGCTGATGAGCGCTGTAAAACTTTGGAAGTAAATTTAAGCCGGTTAAAGCGGCAACTGAACATTATTTATCGGATCAGCTACAAAGAGTTAGATGAACAAGACTGGGCCCACGCCTGGAAAGCCTATTTCTGGCCCCGGAAGATCAGCGCGCATATAGTGGTCAAACCAACCTGGCGCGACTATCGTGCCGCCGGCGATGACATTGTCATTGAGCTGGATCCCGGCATGGCGTTTGGCACGGGAACCCACCCGACCACGGCCCTGTGCATTAGCATGACTGAAAAGTATCTGAGCAAGGGGGATTCTTTTTTGGATGTGGGAACCGGATCCGGTATCCTGATGATTGCGGCCGCCAAGTTAGGGGCCGCCAGACTCTGTGGTATTGACAAAGATGTGCTGGCCCTGGATATTGCCGCCGAAAATTTGCTGTTAAATAAAGTGGAATCCGCCAGATTTGATTTAAAAGCAGGCAATCTTGTTGATGAGATTAATGAGTCCTATAATTTTATCACGGCCAATATATTTTCCCATGTGATCATTGAATTGTTAAAGGACCTTAAGCGAGTGCTGACCGACGGGGGAACTTTCGTCTGCTCGGGGATTATCGGGGAGAACAAAAGCACGGTGATCTTTGCGATGGAAGATACGGGCTTTGAAATTCTTGAAACTGCCGTACAAGAGGAATGGGCAGCGATCGTTGGACGATTGCAGGCAAAGGGCCATTAGCGAAGAGCAGAGGGCAGAGAGCAGAGAGCGCAAGGCTGACGGCGAACGGTTGGAAAAGTAGATTGAATCAGTATTTCCTTGAGCCCTAAGCCGAGTGCCTTGCGCCTGCAAAATATTGCCCCGGACAATATACGTTTAGACAGGGTGAAAAATGAGAATATTGCTTGTCGAGGATGATAGCCGGATTGCCTCTTTTATCATCAAGGGGTTTAAAGCAGAAGGCTTTGCCGTTGATCATGTCCAAAACGGGGTGGACGGTTTGCACCTGGCATTGACCGAGCCCTATTCGGCGGCGATCATCGACATTATGCTTCCGCAAAAGGACGGTCTGTCATTGATCGAAGAAATGCGCCGGGAGAAAATCAAATTTCCGGTGATCATTCTAAGTGCCCGCGCCTCGGTGGATGACCGGGTCAAAGGGCTTCAGATCGGCGGTGACGATTACCTGACCAAACCGTTTGCCTTTTCCGAACTGCTGGCCCGGGTGCAGGCCCTGATCCGGCGAAGCAGCGACCAGGAGGAGCCGACCAAACTCATGGTCGCTGATATTGAGATGAATCTTATCAGCCGGGAGGTTTTTCGGGCGGGCAAAAAGATCGAGTTGCAGCCTCTGGAATTTTCTTTGCTCGAGTATTTAATGCGCAATGCCGGCCGGGTGGTATCCAAAACCATGATCATGGAACATGTCTGGGATTATTATTTTGATCCGCAAACTAATGTGGTTGAATCCAGAATATATAAATTGCGGGAAAAAATAGACAAAGATTTTTCAGCCAGACTGATTCACACCGTCCGCGGGGTGGGCTATGTCCTTAAAGAAGAAACTGCTTGATATTTATCATACGCTGGCCTTTCGCTTAACCCTATGGTATGCAAGTATTTTCATGCTTTCCGCCTGCGTGGCATTTTTGTTTTTTTATTTGCTGATTACATCCGTTATCCGGCACCAGACAGATCAGGATCTTTTAAGCGGGGTTCGAACGTTTTCTTCCATTTTGTCGGCTCAAGGAGCCGAGGCGCTCAAACAGCAGGCATTTTTAGAAGCGCAGGCCGGCGGGGAAAGGAAAGTTTTTTTTCGGCTCCTTTACATCACCGGACAATTGTTTTCTTCCTCCAATATGTCCTATTGGCGCGATATCGGCATCAGTAAAGATGCGATTAAGCGCGTGCTTGCCGATCACCAACCGATCTTCGACACCATCAATATTCCGGACCGCACGCATAAGGTCCGTATTCTGTATGCCAGCCTCGGACCCGGCTTGATTCTGCAGTTGGGTCGTTCAATGGATAGCCACGCCCGCATTATTGAGGCGTTTCGCAAAATATTTGTGACAACGATGGCGGTATTGTTTATTTTAGCTGCAGTTGTGGGCTGGTTTATGGCCAAACGGGCGATGGCCGGCGTAGACACCGTTATCCAGACGGCTCGCAGGATATCAGACCGCAGTCTGGATGAACGGGTACCCGTTAAAAAACAGGTCAATGAGATCGATCAACTGGCAATTACATTCAACCAGATGCTGGATCGTATTCAAAAATTGGTGACCGAGATCAAAGAGATGAACGACAGCATTGCCCATGACCTCAGAAGCCCCATTACCCGGATTCGCGGGATTGCCGAAGTTTCCCTGACAACCGGGTCATCGCTGAAAGAATATGAAAACATGGCGGGCAATACCATTGAGGAGTGTGATCGGCTGCTGGATATGATCAACACCATGCTGATTATATCCAAAACCGAAGCCGGATTAGGGCAGTTTGACAGCAAAGAGATGGATATTGGACAAGTGGTACAGGACGCCTGTGAACTTTTTCTACCCATGGCGGAAAATGAAGAATTGGCCCTCGTCTGCGATGCAAGCGACCGGCTTTTGATCAACGGGGATCTGCGCATGCTTCAGCGTATGATATCCAACCTGCTCGACAATGCCGTTAAATATACCCCGCAAGGAGGAAGTATATATGTTGCGGCGCATCCGGGCAGTAAGCAATTTATCCAGATCTCTATCAAAGACACAGGAATTGGGATATCCAGTGAAGACATGCCCCACATATTCGAGCGCTTCTATCGCTGTGATCCGAGTCGGTCGCAGGCCGGCACCGGGTTGGGGCTCAGTTTTGCCCGGGCGATCGCCCGGGCCCATGCCGGGGACATCACCGTCACCAGTGAGCCTGGCAAAGGCAGTACATTTACGGTTGTCCTGCCGAAAAATGAACCAGTCCCGGTTGATTAGTTTATCGGTTGATCGGTTGATTGGTTTATTGGTTGATAGGTTGATTGGTTTATTGGACTTTAGCAGCTCTCAAAAAAGTTATACCCTAAATGAGCGAAAGTCGAGGGGGCCCCAGCTTCAAGGCGTCCAAGGGCGAGGGTGTAGTTGCCTACCCCGAACCCTTGGCAACGCAGAAGATGGGGTGGCATCGGCTTTCCCGAAGGGTAAACAAAATGGGATTTAAAATGGATATTTACATCTCACCGATAGTGCAATTATAAGATTGCGTTCATGGTCTGAATATTGATCGTAATATCAGGAATATAAAATACTATCCCATTTTGTTTACGATCAATTAGGGTTATAGCCTTAAAGGATACCTGGAGGGCCATCATGGATTTTATAGATTACATGCTGATATACTTTAAGGGCGAGAAGCACCTGGGATTCTTTTTGGCCGGGCTCGGGGTTGCCGTTCTAATCTTTGCCGGCTACCTGTGGCAGTCACACAAAGGGGGGCTGGCATACGGAATGATTATTCCTTTGTTGATTTTCGGTCTGGCAGGTATTGGCGGCGGCGGTGGTTTGGCTTATCGGATCAATAAGCAAATTTCGGAACTGACAAGTCTCTATCAGTCGGATAAGCAGGCATTTGCAGCACAGGAACAATCCCGGATGGAAAAGGTTAATGCGAACTGGCCCCGCCTAAAGCTGGCCTATGCCATCATCGTAATAATTTCTCTGGCTCTTTTTTTTATCATTAAAAAAGATTGGGTTACCGGTCTTGCGCTGGCCCTTATTCTGATCTGTGCATTACTTTTAATTGTGGATGTTTTTGCGGAAAAGCGGGCCACTATATACACGGAGCACATTAGACAGATAACTTCATAGTTATGTGTCTAACAAATTCAAGAAGGTAGAACAGAACTCCAGCCAATCATTTCTTCGATAAAAAGCTGCATATCTCATTTGGAATGGAAATGGTGCTTGACAGTGTTTCCTTTTATTGTATGATATATCATCTGACGGGTCACGTGATATGAATTCTGCTTCATTGAGGTACCTGCCGGATCTGAAAGGAGATCAACGTTGATTGCCCAATCTGACATATCTCTATTGGTCCGTAGACTCCGTGAACGAACGGGACTTACCCAAGAAAAATTTGCGGCCAAGCTCGGTGTGACTTTCCCGACTATCAACCGCTGGGAGAACGGCCGGGCCAGGCCATCGCCACTGGCAATGCAGAAGATCGAGGAGCTATTGCGCAATATGGGAGATCGTGGCAGAGATCTTCTCCGCGAGATCATTGGCAAGGATACATCATAGCTATATTTAAATATGCAGATGAGAAGTAATGTTCTGGAGCAGGCGCGATGACCACGATAGTGACTAGGGAACTGATTGATCGCTTCTTCAATGAGCCGGATATCAAATACGAGCTCACCAATCTCGGATTTGGAACTGGAATCGGGACTATGACAGCAAACTGTTTACAGTGAGAATACCAAGGAGGCGGTAGAAGCATGAAATCCGACAGAATCAAGAACTGGCCGAAAAAGGAACGGCCCCGGGAGCGGCTGCTGGCTGAAGGGGCAGACAAGCTCACGGAGGCGGAGTTGCTCGCCATCATCCTCCGCGTGGGGCAAGGCACCTTCAAGGAAGGCATACGGGGACAGAACGCGTCGGACTTTGCCCGCACAATATTGAAAGAATTTCATGGTCTTCGTGGACTTGATCGGGCCCACATTCAGGATCTTTTAAAAGTGTCTGGCCTCGGACCTGCGAAAGTCGCCCAGATCAAAGCCGCTTTTGAACTCGGCAAAAGAGCATGCGCCGGTAAACTGACTGCCCCTGCGTTCGAGTCCTCGCAGGCAATAGCAAACCACTTTCGACCACGTTTTACCGCTAAGCGCCAAGAGGTTGTTATTGCCGTGTTCCTGAACGGCCAGAACCAGTTCCTGGGGGCAAAGGACATTGCGGAAGGGACGCCGACCCAAACAACGGTCTATGTTCGCCGAATTATTGAAGAAGCTCTCCGTCTTTCCGCCGCCGCCGTTGTTCTGGTCCACAATCACCCATCGGGAAATCCTGGACCATCGGCGGGCGACGACGAAACAACCCGCGATTTGTTAAAAGCATGCAGGCTGGTCCAGCTGCTCCTGCTCGATCACGTGATTGTCGGTGAGTCGGAACATTATAGCTACAACGACTTCGGTCGGCTCCAGGAATTTGAAGACCAATAGGAGGGGGCCATATGGCCAGAAAGAATCCGGAACCGCAGCTCTATGCCAAACCTGACCAGCTCCAGATCCGGGGCAACCAGATATTCAGTCCGGTAAGAGGCAGGTGGCTTCATTTGACACCGGAGGAGAGGGTGCGCCAGGAATACCTTTTTGTTTTGACTCGGGAATATGGATACAGCATTGATCAAATTGCCGAAGAAGAATCCTTTACCGGTCGTGGTTCGGCCCAGGCACGGGCCGATTTCCTGATTTGGCGTACGAGTCAGGAAAGAGCCGACAACCACCCGGCTATGATTGTCGTTGAGTGTAAATCCGATAATGTTACCATCAACGCCAAAGATTATTTCCAGGGTGACAACTATGCCCGACGGGAAGGGGCCAAGTTTTTCGTTACCCATAACAATCGTGAGACCCGCTATTGGCGGGTCCGTACCGATCGCCGTCCAGGTTATCTCGAGGAGATCGAAAATATTCCCCATGCGGACGCCACGGATGAAGAGATCAAGAAACTGATCGGTAGGCTCAAAATTTTCAAGGAAAACGAATTCGCCGACCTCTTGCATCAGTGCCACAACGTGATCCGCAACCGCGAACACTTGGACCCTGCGGCGGCCTTTGACGAAATCGCCAAGGTGTTGTTTGTCAAAACCCATGTCGAACGCGATATGAAAGAAAAGCGGCGGCACCAGAATCGCTTTACAGTGGACTACCTACATACCCTGCCGGGCCGCGCCCCTTTGAACCTCCTGTTCTCCGACACCAAGGATGCCTACCAAGTCGATGCGATTTTTGCCGAAGCGGATAAAATTAATCTCAAAACAGCTACAGGAGAAGAGATTGTTAAGTTACTGGAACGCTACAATCTTTCGGACACCAGCGAAGATGTAAAAGGCATCGCTTTTGAACGTTTCCTGGGCCGGACCTTCAGAGGTGAGATTGGACAATTTTTCACCCCGCGAACTATCGTTGAGTTCATGGTGCATATGGTCGCTCCCCGGGAAGGGGATGTGGTCTGCGATCCGGCAAGCGGTTCGGGCGGATTTCTGATCCGTTTTTTCGAGATTGTCAGGGAACAAATCCTGTCCGATGTGGACCGCCAGTACCAAACCTATGTTGCGGAACTGGAGGACAGGCGGCTGTCCAAGGCCAATCGCGCCAAGCTGTTGCACGAAAAATTCGAGGCGCTGCAGGCCACCATCGATCAGCGTAACCGCGAATCACGTCTTTGGAAACTGGCCAACCGCTGCATCTACGGGTGCGACGCCAACCATCGCATG
>Ga0210064_1000255_pt1 | contig 25757 bp, 17 predicted proteins | sample Muzzi_CordC_D2_FD_185531 | JGI IMG/M metagenome (GOLD analysis project Ga0210064, IMG submission 185531) | Wetland microbial communities from San Francisco Bay, California, USA, that impact long-term carbon sequestration - Muzzi_CordC_D2 (SPAdes) | ecosystem: Environmental > Aquatic > Marine >... | reverse complement strand
TAAACCACTCAAACAGTACACGCTTTTTAAAAAAAGATTATCCATTCCGCTCTCCAACGCTTTGGCTCTGCGAACCGGAGGCTTATACACATTCATTTGTATTTACGATAAAAATATCCCGATCCCTTGTATATAAAATAAAAGATTTAAAAAACAAGCTACTGAGGATAGAATACTATCGATTAGAGAGGTGTGGCAGACCGTCGGCCCCTTGGTTTTTAAAAACCGTAATTGAGCATGGGTCGCCACACCATCACCTGATTAACCCGAACAATGGCCTGGACCTAAAGAGTCCGCATCTAACAAGGCCGGGAGATGAGGTATTTCTATGAACTCAGAAGCATATATCGGTGTTGATGTTTCCAAAGATCTATTAGATGTAAAAGTTTTACCCAGTGAACAAACCCAGCAGTTTTCTAATGATGACCCTGGGGTCAAGAAGTTGATTACATTTGTAAAAAAGATCCATCCCCAATTGATTGTGTTTGAGTCTACTGGTGGTTTGGAGATGCTCGCCGTCAGTAGTCTCGTTGAAAAACATTTGCCGACAGTGGTTATAAACCCTCGCCAGATAAGAGACTTTGCCAAAGCAACTGGCAGATTGGCAAAAACCGATTCCATCGATGCTGATACCATCGCACGTTTCGCCCGTGATATTCGCCCGGAGATCCGTCCGATAAAGGATGAACACACACAGCTTTTATCGGCCTTGAATGCCAGACGAAGGCAAATCGTTGACATGCTTGTTGCTGAAAAAAACCGTTTATATTCGGCGCCCAAGCCGAATATAAAGAGTATCCAAAAGCACATTCAGTACCTTGAAAGAACACTGGAAGATATCAATAACGATATCAATAAAACGATTAAAAAAAGTCCGACGTGGCGCGAAAATGACAGAATTTTACAAAGTTTCAAAGGTGTTGGGCCCGTATTGTCCGCCACGTTGCTGTGTGATTTGCCGGAATTGGGCACTCTGAACCGAAAAAAGATAGCTGCTTTGGTTGGCGTTGCCCCACTCAACTGTGATAGCGGTCGATTTCGTGGGAGACGTCGCATCAAAGGAGGCAGAGCTGATGTGCGCCGAAAATTGTACATGGCAGCCGTCGCATCGATTCGTCATAATCCAAGGATGAAAAACTTCTATCACAAATTAATTGATGCCGGCAAACCACCCAAACTAGCCTTAACAGCATGTATGAGAAAGATCCTTACTATTTTAAATGCAATGATAAAAAATCGAACTTACTGGATCGCTACATGTTAATTTTTACTTGACGTCCAATACAGTGGCTCAATTATTTATTCGCGGTTTCTTTATGCGAAGTTGTTTGCTCATTATGTGGCACCGCCTTTACCTGTGTTGCGTATATATTTTCTTTTTTACTGATCTTCCATTTTTTGCCACTTTTGACCAAAAAGAGCTGGCCGTCAAAATTTATTATACCCGATACCCTTACGGTTGCCATGTTGCCTTCTTTTTTCGTTACAGTATATTTTAATTTTGATGTATCAATTTTGAAATCGTTATCGAATGCACACTGTTTTTTTACATAATTATTGGCCACATCTTCAACAGTGGCTTTTCCGCATGCAACAAGCATTAGAACAGATAGAATAATTCCAAGATAGATGATCTTTTTCATTAAGCACCTCATCAATTTTTAATAGTTGAAAAAAAATTCTGTCCTGCTAAACAGATCGTATGTTCGGGTATGGACTGATAACATCTCCATTTATAACGGTCAAGCCCCTTTAAATCAGGAAAGAGGAAAATGGATAAGGAACCACGGATGTACACGAATAAACACAAATTAAAATAATAGTTTTAGCTTAGATCTTTGAAATAAGTCAGTTTCCAGAGAGCTTCTGGCATGATTAAATTTTTTGCTGGAAGCTGTCTGAGTGGATTAGGAATCGTTATGAAAGAACCCTATGAGATTTAACTTTATGAATAAAACCCCTTGTCAATGCAAAAGACCTTTATGAATAGCCCGGGCAGGTTCTTTCATTACGAGCCCTTATCCATGAGTTCTTTCAGGCAAAAGTTTAATCATGCCAGAAGCGGCAATGGTTTCAAGAGACTAAACAATTACAGATAGTAATATTTACGTTCATTAATCGGAAACAGGAGGAATGTTATGGAAAATCCCATTGAAAACTACTGGAAAACCAGGTTGACGGAACTTAAAGAAATCCTGACCGAAAATAACTTTGAAGTCTTTATAGCAGAAAACACCGATGAAGCCAAATCGGTTGTGCTTGAAAAAATAATCCCCGAGATAGCACCCAAAAGTGTCTCTTGGGGCGGATCTTTAACTTTTGTTGCCACCGGACTTTATGATGTTCTCAAAAACGACAATGATCTCAACGTACTGGATACGTATGATAAAACCCTGTCTCCTGAAGAAAGTCTGGAACGGCGTCGGCAGTCACTGCTGGTCGACCTTTTCATTACCGGAAGCAACGCGGTGACCGAAAGTGGACAGCTTGTCAACCTGGATATGATCGGCAACCGGGTGGGTGCACTCACTTTTGGACCCAAAAATGTCATTATTCTTGTGGGTCGTAACAAGATTGTTCCGGATCTGGATGAAGCCATGTTCCGTATTAAAAATTATGCGGCCCCGGTCAACACCATGCGGCTTGACAAAAAAACACCCTGTGCCAAAACATCCTTTTGTGTGGATTGTAAAAGCCCGGATCGTATATGCAACACCTGGACCATTACAGAGAAGTCATTCCCCAAAAAAAGGGTGAAAATTATCATGATCAACAAGGACTTGGGGTTTTAGCCTGAATATATCCTGAAGAAATGGAAAAAGGGTTTCTGATTGACTTTAATTGGAGAATATTAAAACGATAAATAACCAGGTTAAACTTTTTTCATTTTCTTTGTCATCTGGTTTTTATACAGCTTATAATATTTAAACACTTTTTCAATGTAATAATGGGTAGATTTATAAGGAGGGATACCTTGATAATGTCTGACATTTTTACTTCCGGCGTTGTAAGCTGCCAGTGCCAGTTTGATGTCTCCATCAAATCGGTTCACGAGCTTTTTAAAATAGCGAACACCACCGCTGATATTTTGCTGGGGATTGAAAGCATCTTCCACACCGAGAGCTTTCGCAGTTGAAGGCATCAACTGCATAAGGCCTTTTGCCCCTTTGTCTGAAATGGCGTTGGGATTGTATCCGGACTCAGCCATGATAATCGCCTTTACAAGGGCGGGGTCAATCTCATGACGACCGGCCTCTTGAAGGATGATGGGATGGAACAAGCGTTCTTTTTTATGTCTAAATATGGATCGAAAGTCCGCGTTCTGTAAAATATCCAGGGTGTTATTAACAATCTGTGCATCTTTAGTTCCGCTATGTATCGAGATTAGAGACACTCCCAGAATCATCGTGAAAATAAAGAAAAAACGAATCACTTCCACGAGTAGTATCTGTATGTTGATTTTCCTGTTCATTTTAGATTTCAATTTTGAACCTGTTTGATCTGAAAGAATTAGATTTTATACTATAGGATTAAGGATAGGATGTGTCAAGCAAAAAAAAAACCGTATATTGTGGTTAACATAAAAAGAACAACTATATATTGAATTTAAGCAATTACTTTTTAAATACCAGCGACCTTAATCGGTTCAAATTCATTTTATCCGTGTCCGGGCCGTCTTTTTGTTTGGGTGTTTCAATAATTTTAGGAACATTCTCAAATCTCATGTCGTTCATCAACAATTTAAATGCCTTGATCCCGATATATCCTTTACCAATGTGTTCGTGTCGATCCACCCGGGAGCCCAATTCTTTCTTTGAATCATTTAAATGGATAACATACAGGTTTTCAAGGCCGATGATGGCATCGAACGCATCTGTGGTCTTGCGGTAAGATTCTGGTGTTCGAATATCATAACCCGATGCAAACACATGCGAAGTATCCAGGCAAACCCCGATCCGGTTTTTGTTTTCAATTTTTTCCAAAATCAATGCCAGTTGTTCAAAGGTATGTCCCAGTCCGGAACCCTGGCCGGCCATGGCTTCAAGAAGAAGCCGGATTTGTATGTCAGGGGTTTGAGCGAATATTTCATTGATACTGAGGGCAATTTTCTCTATTCCCTTGTCTTTTCCTTTCCCCAAATGAGCACCCGGATGAAGAATAACAAATGAAATATCCAGCGTTGATGATCGTATTAACTCCTGCTTAAGCGCATTACACGACATGGCATGTTTTTTTCTTTCAGGCGTTGCCAAATTGATTAGATAAGACGTGTGTGACGCAATGGAGGTGATACCCGTCTGTTCTCTAGCCTGGTCAAACCGGACAATCTCTTCCTGAGTCAATGTTCGTTCCTGCCAGGTGATGGAGTTTTTTGTAAATATCTGAAGGGCAGTACACCCATATTTTTCAGCCACATAGAGCGCATGGTGCAATCCTTTTGAAATTGAGAAATGGGCTCCGAGAAGGGGGGGTGCCTTACTATATTTCATTGTGCTCTCTGCCTTTCTCATTTGGAATCGGATTCGACTGTTAAAGAGTATATTGTGTTTTCAAAAAATATTCCTTGCATTAACAATAGATATGAGATTTATTACAAAATTGTAAATTTTGCTTTAAGGACATCGGGATAAGATGAAACGCATCGAAAACATCACTTTGCTGTATGAAATCAGCGAAGCACTCAATGAACACCTGGATCTTAAAAAGTCTTTATATCAGGTTTTGGAAATTCTCTCCAATTCTTTGAACATGGTGCGCGGCACCGTAACCATTTTGCACCCTTTACGCAACGAAATTCACATCGAAGTCGCCCACGGTCTCTCTCGAAGTGCGGTGGAACGGGTAAAATACAAACTGGGGGAAGGAATTACCGGACGGGTGATTGAAACCGGCAAAGCCATTACTATCCCCAAAATCAGTGATGAACCGCTATTTCTAAACAGAACCGCTTCTCGCAAGGCCGTTAAAGATGAAGAACTCTCTTTTATTTGCGTTCCGATAAAAAAGGGAAATCAGATTATCGGTTCGCTCAGTGTCGATAAACCGTACAATCCGTCTTATGACTTGAGCGACGGCGAAAAGCTGTTGTCCGTGATTGCAACCATGGTCGCCAGGCATGTGATCAATCTGGAAACCATCCGCCTGGAAAAAAAGCGGCTCAGTGAAGAAAATATCCGGTTGAAAAATGAGCTTGAGAATAAATACCACATAACGAACATCATCGGCAACAGCAACAAAATGAGAGAAGTCTTTCAAATGGTTTCGCAGGTGTCGAAGAGCACTGCCACGGTCTTAATTCGAGGTGAAAGCGGTACCGGAAAAGAACTTGTGGCCAATTCCATCCATTATAACAGCCTTAGGGCTAAAAACAGATTTGTTAAAGTCAATTGCGCAGCCCTTCCCTCAAACCTGATCGAGAGTGAACTTTTCGGGCATGAAAAAGGTTCGTTTACAGGGGCCATCAGTCAAAATATCGGAAAATTCGAGATGGCCAACAAGGGTTCCATATTCCTCGACGAAATCGGATCAGTGGGACTTAGTGTTCAAATTAAACTCCTGAGGGTTTTGCAGGAAAAGGAATTTGAACGCGTCGGCGGACATCAAACCATCAAAACGGATGTGCGCATTATTGCCGCGACCAATAAGAATCTCGAACAGGCCGTTAAGGATGAGAGTTTCAGAGGAGATTTGTACTATCGTCTGAATGTATTCCCGATCTACATGCCACCTTTAAGGGAAAGAAAAACGGATATCCTGCTTTTGGCCGACCATTTTCTCGAAAAATACGCCGCCGAAAACCATAAAGATATCCGTCGATTTTCAACCCCTGCCATCGATATGCTCATGCAATACCACTGGCCGGGAAACGTCAGGGAGCTCGAAAACTGTATCGAACGGGCCGTGTTATTGTGCGAGGAAGGTGTCATTCACAGTTATCATCTTCCGCCCACCCTTCAGACGGGGATGGAAACCGGTACGTTGCCGTCCCTTTCTCTTGATGATGCTGTGGAAAATCTCGAAAAGGAGATGATCATCGACGCCTTGAAGAATACGAGGGGCAATACAACCCTGGCTGCCGGCATCCTGAAAACAACCGTAAGAAAATTCGCTTACAAAGCCCAAAAATACGGGGTTGATTATCGCCATTTCCGCTGAGAACACTTCAAATCCGATGGTACCCGTTCAAATGGCTTTAGAGCAATAATTGAGGGAATTCCAAATTATCATTCAAATTGGAATATTTCCAACGCGATCAGATCTATATGGCATCTTCTCCTTTTTCTCCGGTACGCACCCGAATCACCTCTTCCATGGGCAGAATAAAGATTTTGCCGTCTCCGATTTTCCCGGTATAAGCGGCCTTTTGTATGGTTTCCATCACCTCTTTGACCCTGTCAGACTGAACGATAATCTCGATCTTAATTTTCGGGATAAAATCCACTACATATTCAGCCCCCCGATATATTTCCTTATGGCCTTTCTGACGGCCGTATCCTTTGACTTCTGAAATCGTCATCCCCTGAATTCCGATTTCATTGAGGGCCTCTTTGACATCATCCAGCTTGAACGGCTTGATGATAGCTTCGATCTTTTTCATAATTTCACTCCTTTCAAGGATCAGTCGATCTCAAACGCTCTTTCTCCATGCAGCGTGTTGTCAAGGCCTATAATTTCATCTTCCTTATCGACTCTCAGCCCTCCGGTGATGAATTTGGTCACATAAACCACAATGAGCGTCCCCACCGCCGTATAAAGGATGGTCGCCACAATGGATACAGCCTGAACATAAAGTTGCTTGGGATTTCCATAAAGCAACCCCTTACCGGCTGTATTGACGGCCGGATCGGCAAAAATACCGGTTGCCAGCGCACCCCACATACCGCACATGCCGTGGACACCGAATGCGTCCAGAGAATCGTCGTAACCCAATTTATGTTTAAGAACGGTAACACTGAAAAAACCAAAAATGCCCGCAACGATTCCGATCACCAGCGAAGCGGACAAATTCACAAATCCGGCTGCAGGTGTGATCGCTACCAATCCGGCAACAACCCCTGAGGCAATTCCCAGAACCGTCGGTTTTTTATTCACCCACCATTCAGCAAACATCCATGCCAGGGCAGCCGCGGCCGCCGAAGTGTTGGTGACCAGAAACGCCGAAGCAGCCAAACCGTCTGCGGCCAGTTCGCTGCCAGCATTGAAACCGAACCACCCGAACCACAACAGGGCGGCGCCTAAGGCGGTCAGGGAAATGCTGGACGGAAACATGGCTTCTTTGCCATATCCGATGCGTTTCCCGAGGGTCAGGGACAGTATCAGACCGGCCACACCGGCATTGATGTGAACTACGGTACCGCCGGCGAAATCAAGGGCGCCCATTTTTGCCAGCCAGCCGCCGCCCCATACCCAGTGGGCGATGGGAGAATAAACAACTGTCAGCCACAGCACCGTAAAAACGATCCAGGAAGAAAACTTCATTCGATCGACAATAGAACCGAGAACAAGGGCTACGGTAATTGCAGCAAACGTCATCTGAAAAAGGACAAACACATAGGTGGGTATGGTTCCGGACAGACTGTTTACACCGATGCCGCATAAAAACAAATTTTCCAATCCGCCGACGATTCCCGCCTTGTCCGGTCCGAATGCAAGGGTGTAACCCCACATCATCCAGATGACGCTGCCAAGACAATACGCCACAAATGTCATGGCATAGGTGTTCAAAAGATTCTTGTACCTGGACATGCCGCCGTAAAAGAGCGCCAGACCGGCCGGTGTCATAACCATGACCAGAGCGGTGGCGACAATCATCCAGGCGGTATCCCCGGAATTTAATGCATCGGCAGCAAAAGCTGAAGAAAACGGAAAAAGCAGACAAAACGCGGCAACCACAAAACTTATTCGTTTCATTTTTAATTATTCCTCCTTTTTAGTCCGTATAGAATCGGATTTGGTTAAATAGTTAAATCGTTGAATGGTTTTGACGATTTGACCACTCGACCATTCAACGATTTCACCAAATTCAACTTTAGGCTCGTTAACGCAATAGCTGTGCCATAATGAAATAAAATCAAAAAACATTAATCTTTCAGCATATTACAATTACTCTTACACGTGTTCACAACAACAACAGCAAACATAAATGTAACAAATAGATCGATATATTACAAAAATGTAACTCTTGTTGCTCGATGGGTATAGAAAGTGGAGAGCGTTTGGAAATGGAAATTTTTTGCTGTTTCTATGGGATGAACCGGACCTGTCAGCTATGGCGTCATAATGATCGGCGTTGAAGGAAAGTCGCGCCCGCTGATCACGCCGTTGTAATCTGCGAACACGACCGATATGTTTTGGATTCCTAAAAAGAGAGACTTGCGGTAACTCCCCCGAAAACAAAATCTGATTTGTCGCTAAGACTGGAGCTTTTAATCAGATTGTCGGCTTCATTCGTTAAGGGGAATGAATAGGCGATCATGGGAACCACCGAAAAATATTTTCCGACGGGTATCGTCAAACCCACGGAAATTAGACCGTTATGAAAGGCGTTGTATTTATCCGTGGTTGCGTTTCCATTGTCGTCGACTTCCACAAAAGCGTCGTCATCGGAAGCATAGTATCCCACCGACCCTCCCAGATCCAGGGTTATTCCCTTTGGCAGTTCAAATGAATGTGAAATACCTAAAGAAATATACCATGACGGCAGGTGGGAGATTTCGCGATATACCGTCAACGAGGGTGACAACAATGTGTCAAGGCCGACGCTGAGATAAATCTCCTGAGAATCGTCGATTGCATCAAGGGCGTAATAAATATATCCGACACCCAAACTGACAATTCCAAAACTTTTATTGTACGAAAGCGTCATGTCCGTTTCATTAAACTGAGATTCATCGCGGGAGTCAGTGTAAACATCCGTATCCAGATTACCCCAAAGGTTAAAGCTAACATCTTTATAACTAACGGTTGCCGAAGGCTGAATAACAACACTGTCTTTACTGAGTTCATAACCGCGCCAAATATATTGACTAAAAACGCCAACATCAGCAGAAGCACTGGGTTTTGCTTCATCTTCCGCCCAAAGGTTTGTCGAACTAAAAATAAGTATCAAAAACCCAATTGCAGTCACTGCCGTCAGTTTGATCGTCCTATTGTTCATATAATTTCCCCCTCCTCAATTAAACGATATTTTTTTATATAACTTTACATTTAGGCCTGTTCCACCGTCTTGCGAAGCATTGTATTAGAAGCGGCTTCCACCTTGAGTAAGCCATGGCCCCCTATGGCTCCCATGCCGCCGGCATGTGAAATTTCAAAATCCGGATAGGCATTACCGCCGTGTTCGGCAAAATCAAGTCCTTCGAGCTCTTCTTCCTCGGAAACTCTAAGGCCTATGGTCACATCGATCAGCTTGAACAATAAAAAGGCCGTGGGAAATACCCATAAAAAGCAGGCGGAGATTCCCAATAGTTGGACGCCGATGATTTTCAACGATGAACCACCAATGTTAAAGATTCCGGCAGACAGGGTGCCCCAGGCACCGCAAACGCCGTGGACAGAGATAGCGCCGACCGGATCATCGATCCGAATGCGATCAAAAAAGAGGACAGCCAGAACGACAATCACGCCGGCAATAGCGCCGATAATAATCGCACTCATTGGCGTCACTGTCGCACAGGGACTGGTAATGGCTACAAGGCCTGCCAGAGCACCGTTCAAGCTCATGCCCACTTCTGGTTTGCCGAATTTAATCCAGGAGGTAAACATGGCCAGAACACATCCGGCAGCAGCGGCCAGATTGGTATTGACAAAAATCATGGCAATATCTTTGTTTGCGGCGGTGGTGGAACCGGGATTAAAACCGAACCATCCCAGCCAGAGGATAAATACTCCTAGAGCCGCCAGCGGCATGTTGTGCCCCAAAATCGGTTTGACCTTGCCGTCTTTTGTATATTTGCCAAGGCGGGGTCCCAATACAATGGCTCCGGCCAGGGCTGCCCAACCGCCCACCGAATGGACCACCGTGGATCCTGCAAAATCAATAAAACCAAGGTGTTCAAGCCAGCCGCTCCCCTTATAGAGGCTGCCCCAAGCCCAACTGCCGAAAACGGGGTAGATCAGGGCGCTGATTAAAACGCTGTAAATCAAATATCCGGAGAATTTGGTTCGCTCTGCCATGGCACCGGAGACAATGGTAGCAGCGGTAGCGGCAAATACCACCTGAAACATCCAGAATGCCAGCACCCAGGGATCACCTCCGGGGCTGAAATCGCTCAAGAAAAATCCGGATGTTCCGAACCAGCCGGTTTTGGACACTCCAAACATCAGTCCGAACCCAATGGCCCAGAATGCCAGGGAACCCATGGCAAAATCCATGAGGTTTTTCATCATAATGTTGATGGCGTTTTTGGCCCGTGTAAATCCGGTCTCCACCATGGCGAATCCAGCCTGCATGAAAAAGACCAGTGCTGCGGCAACCAGTGTCCATACATAATCGGCATGGGTCTGCACCAGACTGATGGCCTCTTTGTTGGATAAGACGGTGGGCGTTTCGTCTCCGGCCCAGACGCAAGTAACACAGAATAGGATAAATAAACCAGAAATGATGAATTTTTTCATGACGTGTGTACTCCTCTTATTTTGAATAATAATTTTCTTAATCATTATAACACTGAAGCTTAAATCGCACCCTCCCCAGTCTCGCCGGTTCGGATGCGAACCGCTTCACTCACCGGAAGAACAAAGATTTTTCCGTCTCCGATCTTGCCGGTATTGGCTGATATGGATATAGCTTCCACGACTTGATTCACCAGTGATGAATCGACAACCACATCAATTTTTATTTTGGGGACAAAATCGACCTGATATTCGGCGCCGCGATAAATCTCCTTATGACCGCGCTGACGCCCAAATCCCTTGACCTCGTTAATGGTCATGCCGTTTATACCGATTTTGTTGAGTGCATCTTTAACGTCATCTAGCTTAAACGGTTTAATGATAGCTTCAATTTTGTTCATTTGAACAGGCTCCTTTTCGATTAAAATTATACTGTTTTACTTTCCCGGGATTTTTCTTAATTGTAGAGCAAAAGGAATGCCAAGTGTTTCAAAAGCGGGTCATAAAAAGTGTATCTTATTAGAATAACTTTTAAAATTATTTTGTGAGAGGAAATATCGGAGTGATATTTAACCTACATAAATGTCATATAATGTTTCTTTAAATACATTTTTGTTATTAATGTAATCGATTATAACATTTTTGTAGAATTAGATATCTAAATGGCGCACAATCATTTTTTTGGATATTTTGAGGGGTTGAGTGGGTGAAGAAGTTATGAATTTTTCTGAAAACCCGAATAATTTTCTAAAAATACCTTAAGATATTTTTGGACAAATTCTTTTGCATTCCATTCTGATGAAGAGAGATGATTTTTAAAATTGGGTCTGATAACATACGCTTCGGCATTACATATTTCTCCCCCTTTCATTTCTGCCAGAATGGGAGCGCGCTGATACAGATCGCCTTCGAATGCGTCCAACCGCTCCAATGACGATTCATCCACATCAAAATAGATGACCCCTTCAGTGACTGCATCTGTTGCCGGGATAATTCCCGGATAAGATTCTCCCTTTACCGTAAAACGCGCATATCCTCTCAGGATAGCGTCTTTAAAACGAAACTCACGGGTTGTAACGGCATACATTACATCAGATATCATTAAAGTTCCATAGGTAAAAATCTTCATATTTGATATCTTCCGAAGGTTTATAAACTCAAACACATTTACCGTATTTTAAGATCTGGTACAGTCATCTTTTTTATAGTATGTCCTGGCCAAAAAAAACAACAGCCCGCCGAGTTATCAGCGGGCTGTCAGGGTCTAGGAGTTGTGGTTATATATCGAAATACAGGAAGAACTCGTGCGGATGCGGGCGAAGTTTTACTTCATTGATCTCGTTTTCAATTTTGTATTCGATCCAGGTGTCGATAACATCCTGTGTAAATACATCGCCTTTGAGCAGGAACTCTCGGTCTTTTTCCAATGCAGCCAACGCCTCATCCAAAGATCCCGGCGCTGAAGGAATTTCCGCCAATTCCTCAGGTGGGAGGCCGTAGATGTCTTTATCCAACGGATCGCCGGGATCGATTTTGTTTTCGATGCCATCAATCATGGCCATGAGCATGGCGGAAAACGCAATATACCCGTTACATGAGGGATCCGGTGTCCGGAACTCGATCCGTTTGGCCTTGGGCGACGGTGAGTACATTGGAATTCTGACTGCAGCACTGCGGTTCCGGCTGGAATAGGCCAGATTCACCGGGGCTTCAAAGCCGGGAACCAGGCGTTTGTAGGAGTTGGTGGTGGGATTGGTAAAGCCGCATAACGCCGGGCAGTGTTTCAGTATCCCGCCGATGGCATAAAGCGCTTGCTGGGACACGCCGGCGTACTTGTCGCCGGCAAAAAGCGGTTTATCGCCTTTCCAGATGCTGCAATGGGTATGCATACCGGTGCCGTTGTCATTAAAAAGTGGTTTGGGCATGAATGTTACGGCATGGCCGTATTTATGCGCCACATTCTTTAGCACGTACTTGAACCACACGAGGTTGTCGCCCATTTCAAGAAGCGGCTTAAAACGCATATCAATCTCGGCCTGACCGGCGGTGGCCACTTCATGATGCTGGCATTCGACATCTATTCCCAACTGCTCGAGGGTCAGGAGCATTTCGGTACGAATATCCTGAAACTTGTCCATGGGCGGAACCGGAAAGTAGCCTTCCTTGTGTCTCGGCTTGTAACCCAGGTTGGGACATTCTTCCCGACCGCTGTTCCAGATGCCTTCAACGGAATCGATTTCATAGAAGGCCCTGTGACTGGACGACTCAAAACGGATATCGTCAAAGATAAAAAATTCAGCCTCTGGTCCGAAATAAGCCGTGTCACCGATTCCGGTACTCTTGAGATATGCTTCTGCTTTTTTGGCAATATTTCGCGGGTCTCGGGTATATGACTCACGGGTAATGGGGTCTACAATGTTGCCGATTAAAACAAGTGTCGGGGCTTCAAAGAAAGGGTCCATTTTGGCGGTGGCGGCGTCAGGCACCACCAGCATGTCGCTGGCATGGATGGGCTGCCACCCTCGGATGCTGGAGCCGTCAAAACCAAAACCCTCCTCGAAACTCGATTCTGTTAGTTCACCCATGGGCACCGTAAAATGCTGCCATACACCTGGAAAGTCCATAAAGCGAAGATCAACTACTCTGGCCTTATTCTTTTTTGCAAATTCAATTACTTCTTTGGGTGTCATAATAAAAATCCTCCTTAAAATTTTTGTGGTATAAAGATTCACTATCTTAAAAAAATCGTTCGATTTCAAAAATTAATTCTTTGATTTGCCGACCGGAATTTTTCTCCTCTTTCATCAAATGGTTAAATTTTATCAGCTATCCTCGAACATCCGGATGCACGAGTCCATATCCGTGCTCTCCATGCAGAGACTGGTCAAGCCCTTCGATTTCCTTTTGCTCTTCGATACGAAAGCCGATGGTCTTTTCAACGATAAAAACAATGATCGCCGTGCCGATAACCGCCAGAGCTATGGTAGCTGCCATGCCCAGCAACTGAATGGTTAACTGGTTGAAATAAGACCAAGACCCATTTGCCGATGAAGCCGCGCTTTTCATCCAGCTGTCTCGGATAAGGAAACTGAGCATTAAAACACCCAGTCCGCTTCCGATGCCATGTATCCCGAAACAGTCCAGGCTGTCGTCATAACCCAACTTCATTTTGGCGTTTAGGGCATAGTAACAGGCAACGGAGGACATGGCACCGAGGATCATGGCGCCGTATGGCTTGACCACGCCTGCTGCCGGTGTTATGGCGACAAGCCCCGCCAAAATGCCGGATGCGAATCCCAATGAGGTTGCCTTACGAAAGACGGTGGCCTCTATGATAATCCACGTCAATGCACCGCTGGCGGCAGATATTTGCGTCATGGTTAAGGCACGGGCGGTATCCAGTCCGCTTTGCACCGTAGAACCGGCATTAAAGCCAAACCAGCCCACCCACAAAAGACCGGCGCCCATGAGCGTCATCACAAGGTTGTTCGGATTCATCGCTGTTTTTGGATAACCGTGTCGAGGCCCGAGCATCAACGCCACAATCAGGGCACTAAAGCCTGCCGAAACGTGGATCACAAGACCGCCGGCCAGATCGATCACCCCGGAAGCGCCGGCGTTAAACAGCCATCCATCCGAAGCCCAAACCCAGTGACACAATGGACAATAAACAAATAAAAACCATAAAACGATAAACAAAATATATCCCCGAAAATAGACACGTTCCGCCAGCGCACCGCTGATCAAAGCCGGAGTGATAATGGCGAATTTGCCCTGGAACATTGCCAGGACATATTCCGGTATTCCGTTTTTGATCACATCGTCTATCCCGTTTAGAAAGAAATAGTCATTGTTCCAGCCGATAACTCCGCCCAAAATACTCTTGCCAAACGCCAGAGAATATCCGCAAACCGCCCAAAGCACGCCGATCACTGCCATTGCGACGAAACTATGCATCATGGTACCCAAAACATTTTTTGTTCTGACCAGGCCGCCATAAAACATGGCCAGTCCCGGCACCATAAGCAGAACCAATGCTGTTGCGGTTAACATCCAGGCGGTGGTTCCAGTATCTATCGCCGCACTTTCGGTTGCAAAGGCCAATTTAGGTAAAACGATTAAAACATTTGTTGTAAATAAAATAATAGTCGATTTTATTTTCATCCATCTCCTTTCTAAATAGTCTATCGATTTGAAATAAATCGCTTTCACAAGAGCTTCAGGTAGGATTAAATTTTTGGCTGGAAGCTGTTTGAGTGAATTAGGGATCGTTTTGAAAGAACCACATGAGATCTAACTTTATGGATAAAATCCCATGTTAAATTAAAAAACCTTTATTACTAGCCCAGGCAAGTTCTTTCATTACGAGCCATTATTCACGAGTTCTTTCAGCAAAAATTTAATTATACCTGAAGCGGCAATGATTCCAATAAGCTATATGGCATCTTCTCCTTTTTCTCCGGTTCGCACACGGATAACTTCTTCCATGGGCAGAATAAAGATTTTGCCGTCTCCGATTTTCCCGGTATAAGCAGCCTTTTGTATGGTTTCCATCACCTGTTGGACTCTGTCAGACTGAACGATAATCTCGATCTTAATTTTTGGGATAAAATCCACGACATATTCAGCGCCCCGGTAAATTTCCTTATGCCCTTTCTGACGGCCGTATCCTTTGACTTCTGAAATCGTCATTCCCTGAATCCCGATTTCATTGAGGGCTTCTTTGACATCATCCAGTTTGAACGGCTTGATGATCGCCTCTACCTTTTTCATGACCTTTCCTCCTTATGTTGTTAAACCTTGTGACCAATCAGCGGTATCAGTTGCCACCCCAAACAAAGTTCATATGACGTTTGCCAGACTTTCAATTCTTTGTGATTTTTTAGCATTTCACTTGAATCCTTTAGGATCACACCTGTTCACTTTGAGATGCCCATGCATTTTACCCTGATTCACTGCTGATAGGAAGATGATCCTTACGTCTTAAAACCCGGCAAAACTTCTATAATGGTTGTTTTAACCTTCTCCACCTGGTCCGGCAAATCAACTTTTTGTCCATCAAAATCCCTGACATAAAAAACGTCCACAACCTGGTCAACCTTTGTAGCGATCTTGGCCACCCAGATATCTAGCCCACACCTGAAAAGCGCATCGGTGATCGTGTATAGTAGCCCCGGAAAATCATAAGTAAACACTTCAATAATCGTAAAGAAACTCGAACTGTCATTGTCTACGTTGATTTGATGGGGTCTGCCTTTCATGTAACTTTTGGCCGGCCGGTGGACCGTTATTTTTTCTTTCAGCGCCGTCTTTAGATCCAGATCGCCGGACAGCGCAGATTTGAGATGGGCTTGGGCCTGTTGCCACCTCTCCTTTTCAAAAATCTGATCCAACGGCGGGTTGACCTCAAAAATATCAAGGGCAATATTATTCCGCCAAGTGAAGATCTGCGCATCGAGGATATCCAGTCCGTTCAACGTAAATGTCCCTGCAATCTTTGAAAAAAGACCGGGACGATCCTTTGCGCAGATGGTAACCGTTCGGGTATTGGAATCCGTAGTTTTTGTAACGTTCCAGATAAAGTCCTCTGTTCCCATGTTCTTGTAAAGTTCGATATGCTCCATGATACTTTCAGGCGGCGCATAAAGAAGGTATCGTGGAGACATGAGATCGAAAAGTGTCTCCATATCATTCTCGGCATTGTGATTTATGGCAGATCCGAGGACTTCGGCTTTTTTCTTCTCAACAGCTTCAACAGCCTCACTGGTTGCAAGTTCCCCCTTTTCAAGGACATTTGAAATTTTAAAGAAAAGATCCCTTAACAGTGTAGCGGTCCAGTCACTCCAGGCTTTTGGACCGGTGGCCATGCAATCGGCCACCGTCAACAAATAAAGCATTTTTAGATGATCGATATCTTTTATATTTCTGGCACACGAGATGGCTGTCTCTTCGTCATTGAGATCTCTTCGAGTGGCGGTTTTAATCAACAATAGATGCTCTTTTATTAAAAAAGAAACCGTTTCAATATCCTCGGTGGAATAGCCTTTCTTAAGCAATATCGACGCTGCGATCTCGGCACCGCTGATGGAATGACTCACACCGGTTTCACCTTTACCGATGTCGTGCAACAGCGCCGCCCACAATAAAAGATTACGTTTTTTAAGTCTTTTAAAAATATCACTGCATAAGGGAAATTTTGAAATTCCTTCGGATGTGCCGAATCTTTTAATATTCTGAACGGTCCTCAGCAAATGTCGATCAACCGGATAAAGGTGGTACTCATCATATTGAATTCTATCGGAGATTTCTTCAAATTCAGGAATAAATCGGATTAAAAAAGCGGTATTTAACATTTCGTTGAGCACATTAAATGTCGATGACGGTTTAGCTAAAATCCGTTCAAATGATTCAAGATTTAAAACCGAAGAAGAAAATTCTTTATCAACAAGAAATGAAAATTCCCTGACCAGCCTTTTGGCCTCTGCACTTAATGGAATATTCAGCGTCGCGCTTTCTTCAAATATCTTTATCAAAAGGTTCGGATCGCGCAGGATGTCTTCGGAGGAAACAAAGTTGATCATCCCATTTTCCGTAATTTCGAGCCCCTTAATGAGGGAGTGTTTCAGGATCTTTCCCGAGCGTTTAACATTTTTAAACAATCCCAGCTCGTATAGAAACATCAGATGCTGCTGCTTTAAAAATTCCATTTGGCTATGAAGCTTGCTCAAAAATCGTTCCACCGGCTGCTGTCCGTTTTTTTTGCCAAACTTCAGGGCATCAGCCATTTTGATCTGGTATTCAAAATAGAGCTGATCACATTTCCTGCCTGACAAATGATGCAGACAGTTTCTTACGTTACTTATAAACTCAAGCGCTTTCCTCATGGCCTGAAATTCATCATGGGACAAAAAACCGTAATACTCGAGATCTCTGAATTGTTTGAGATTCGATTTCAACCTGGCGATCCAGAGCATGGTGTGATAGTCTCTTAATCCACCCTGGCCCTCCTTGAGATTGGGTTCGAGCAGATACGACGAATCTCCGAAACATTCATGCCTGCTTTGGCTGATATCGATCAGTTTCTTTATGACTTTAGTTGAATGCCTCTTTTTAAACCGTTTGCGAAGATGCTCCATCAAGGATGAATACAACAGCGACATACCGCATACGAAACGTGCGTCAAGAAGGGAGGTCAACACCTCAATGTCATCAACAGCCAATTTAACACATTCTTTAAGAGATCGTGTGGCATGACCCACTTCTAGACCGATATCCCACAACGGGTAGACAATTTCCTGGATTAGATGCTCGGCCTTGTCGGGAACATACTTCTCAAAAAGAAACAAAAGATCCACATCCGAATGAATGAACTGCTCTTTTCGTCCATAACCCCCAAGCGCAATGATCGCATAGGGATTCTTTTCCATCCCCATTTGGGGCCCCACACGAGAGCTTTCGAAACTTTCAAAAAAATAGTCGTCCAGCACTTGTGCGTGTCGCCTTATAAAGTCAGGCGACTTTCTTTTTATAAAATCGGAAATCAGATGGGCGCTCTTTTCCCGAAGCTGTTCTGCGGCAGGCATATACGACTTTATCTTTTTCGTGCTTGTTAATGTCATTTCAACTCAAACAGTTTCAAAGAAGCGACAATGTTTTCAAAAGGCTAAAGTGTTACCATCTATTTATATCAGCAACAAGTGTGCCATAACGCCATATATTCATAATTAGTTATTAATACAAACAGTTATTCGCTAGGGCAGGCACAAACATAAAAATGATCGCTTACAATTTTGTTAAATTTTCAGCCAATTAATTACAAAAATGTAACCCTCATTCAATTTCCATAATATCTTTCCATATCTGCCCAACATTTTCTCGCATACCACGAAATTTGGTTTCAGAGACTTTGGCAGGTTTCTCTTGAAGGCTGAACTGGTGTACCGCCGATCGATAGATTAGATAGGTAACTTTTAAGAGGTGAGCGGCCTGGTCGTTAATGATACCGGTTTCTTTCAATGTTTCAAGGAGTCTTACAATATCGGTCCACTTTAATAATTCTTTGTACTCGAAAGATCTTAAAAGAACCAGATACTGCACCAAAAATTCAATGTCAACGATGCCTCCCGTATCCTGTTTGAGATCGAAAAGCTTTGGATCATGGTTTGAGAGTTCCTTTCTCATCCGTTCGCGCATGTCGATAACGTCTTTTTTTAATTGGGTCTTGATCCTGGGCCGTGCAAGAACCTCGTTCCGAATTTGTTCAAAGCGTTTGGCCATATTGATATCTCCACTGATGGGTCTTGCTTTGATAAGGGCCTGATGTTCCCATGTCCAGGCATTGTTTGTCTGATAATCCTTAAACCCTTCTATGTGGCTCACCAAAATGCCTGAACTTCCGCTGGGTCGAAGACGCATATCCGGCTCGTAGAGTTTTCCCACAGCAGTATGTGTGGTTAAAATGTGTATGACTCTTTGCCCCAGCCGGGCAAAAAATTGCTGATTATCAATAGGATGCTTTCCGCCATAGGTTTGTCCTTCTGTTCCGGCGTGGAGAAAAACCATATCCAGATCCGATCCATAACCGAGTTCAATCCCACCCAGCTTCCCGTAGGCAATGACTGAAAATCCCTTGCCGATTTCCATACCGCCCATTTGACACGTCGGAGCCCCGTGCTTTTCAACCAAATGGTTCCATGACAGTTCGACAACTTCATTTAAAACCGTCTCGGCAATTTCGGTAAGATGGTCGCTGGTTCGCATCAAGGTCAGGGCGCCGGTGACATCTGCTGCAGCCACCCTTAATGTATTCACCTGTTTAAAAATACACAATTCCTGAATCTGATGCTCGAAATCCTGATTGGATGCCAAATCAAGCCGCTTACGGATTTCTTTTTTAAGTTCCTGCTTCTCCGGAGGACGATAGAGCGTGCGAGGATCAAGGAGTTCATCCAAAAGGACCGGGTGGCGGGACAGAAATGAAACGATCCAGGGGCTGGCACTGACCAGTTTCACCATGTGAACGATAGCCGTAGGATTTTCCAGCAACAAAGCGAGGTAATTGGTGCGTTGCTCGATGGTTTTGATCAGATCGACGATTCGATTCAACACAACGATAGGGTGTTCGGAGCGTCCGACTTCTTTAAGCATGAGGGGCATCAGCCTGTCGAGACGTTGACGTCCGTCGCTGCTGAGGGATCGTGTTGCCGGGTGGTTCCGAAGGTTATCCAATAAGCCCTCGACTTCATTGAAGTTCTCATATCCGGCCTTAAGAAGTATCTTTTGGCGATTTTTATTTTCTAAAAGATTTTCCCATATCGCCTCCAACCCGGTTTTAATCTCTTTGGCCTGGCCATCAACAGGCTCTGAATCTTTGGCTTCAAGTAATTTTTCGAAATGAGAATGAACGATTTTTCTGTGTTTTTCTAACTGATCATCGAAGGCTTCCGGAGTATCAAACCCCATGGATGCGGCCAAACGCGTTTTTGCAACTGAATCTGATGGAACGACATGGGTTTGTTGATCTGAAAATTCCTGCAAGCGGTGTTCTGTATTTCGTAAAAAAATGTATGCCATAGTAAGTTCATGACAGACTTTTTTGGAAATATAACGTTCATTGGTAAGGACTTTTAGTGTCTTATGGATGCGCCGCTCCTGAAGCGAAGGCGTAACGCCTCCCCGTATGAGTTGGAATATCTGCCCAAAAAACTCAATTTCACGTATTCCACCGTATCCGATTTTGATGTTATTTGTCATCCCCTTACGCTTGACCTCAAGGGATATTTTTTGTTTCATCTGTCTCAAAGATTCAAATACTCCAAAGTCAAGATATCTTCGAAAAACAAAAGGTTTAAGGTTTTTTAAAAGTGTTTCGCCGGCCTCTTTATCACCCGCCACAACCCGTGCTTTTATCCAGGCGTATCGCTCCCACTCCCGTCCCTGCTCCTGGTAATATGCTTCCATGGCATCAAAGCTCATCACAACGGGTCCGCTTTCACCATAGGGCCTGAGGTCCATGTCGACCCGAAATACAACGCCGTCAGGGGTATTGCCGCCGATGATTTTTATTAATTGCCGACAAAGACGAACAAAAAACTCTTCGTTGCTTATCGATTCCAACCCCCCTTGGGTTATTCCGGTTTTAGGGTAAGCGAAAATCAAGTCAACATCCGAAGAAAAGTTTAACTCCTGACCGCCAAGCTTTCCCATTCCAAAAATGACCAGCCGCTGATGAGATCCGTCGTGTGCAGTTGGAATGCCGTACTTTAAACATTGCCATTGATGAAGAAAAAACACTGCCCGATCGATGCATGCATCGGCCAGAGCCGAAAGATCGTCCATGGTTTCCGAAAGATCTGCCCAGCCGGCCAGGTCCCGCCAGGCGATTCGGACCATGTGACACCATCTGAACCGCCTAAGCTGTCTTGAAAGCTGTGCATCATCTTTAACATCAATCAAATTGGATATCAGTTTTTCACGAAATTCGCCTGTTCCAAATGTTCTTTGGAGGTCCCCGCTTTCATACAAATCTTTTAAGAACTCAGGATCGCGCGTACAGCTTTTGAATACAAAATCACTAAAGGTGAAAACTTTTTTTTGAGTATTAATGAATTCAGAATCATCGGGCAGGAAAACATCTGCATCTTTTGCTGCGGCAAGAAATGCTTCGTATTTTCGTGTGGAATCTTCTTTCAGAAGATGGGGAATTTTGGCATTAAGGTTCATTATCTAACAGATAAATGTAATGGGTTGATGAATAACAACATAACTTCAATCGCGCACATTTAGTTTCCTAAAAATTTAATACTATTGAAGAACCGCTTTATTTTCAATTACTATTTTCCCCTTTCACTCCTTAAGCATCACTTCTAACGCTTCCGGCAAAAATTTTTTCAATCTAATCCAGAAAAACCTATTGTATTTACTATATTTTTATCTATCCTCAGGCAATACCCCTTGACATATATTTGGTTTTACAATAATCTAAAGTCTTACAAGCTTTATCCAAGCGAATACCAGAAGACTTTCTCACAAGGAAGGCCCTCATGTTTGATGTTTGGCCTAAAAGGAATTATATCCTTCCTTTGCAGCCATATCTTCCAATTAAGTAAATGTACTAGCCTGTTACAATAATCTTGATTTATCTTAATACGATAATTCATAAGGAGAGACGACCAATGGCCCCAAAAATAGATTTAAATACCCTCATGGAAGTGCTTCCCTACCAGAGGAAAAGAGGAAAATGGAAGAGTCTTCAACTGGACTGGAAGAAAGAGTGGGAGCGGTTCGACGCCAAAAAGCTCTTTGGGTTCGATCCTTCCAGTATTAATGAACAAAGATTGAACGGATTTAGACAGCGTAAAGAAGCCATCCTGGACGGCAATCACGCTGCGCTTTCCATTCTCACCCGTCTGGTGGACGGACTCTGCGGCTATCCCATAACCCCATCTACCCCTATTGCCGAGGATTTTGCCAAGGCCGCCGCCCAGGGACAAAAAAATTTGTTCGGCACCGAACTGATGTATTTTCAGCCCAGTGATGAGCTTTCCGCCATTGCAGCGGTGGAGGCCATGGCGTGTCAGGGAGGTAGATATGTGGACAATACCTCTTCCCAAGGGCTGGTATTAAAAACCAAAAACCTCTATTCAGTGGCAGGCAAACGCCTGCCGGCAATTATGACAGTGATGGCCCGAGAGGTAAATAAGGGATCGTTGAGCATTCACTGCGGTCACAACGATTTTTACGGTGTTCGCAATACCGGCTGGGCTCAGATTGTTTCTGAAAATAATCAGGAACTCCATGATTTGCTGCCAATCGCCTTTAAAACCGCCGAGTTGAGGCAGGTCATGCTGCCGTTCATGGTTATCGGCGACGGATTTATCAAATCCCATGCCCTTGAAAATATGAAACTTCTTTCAGACGACTTTCTGAAGTATTTTGTCGGACCGCCGAACCGGTTATATCAGCCCGATTTTGAACAAAGATACCTCACCGGAACCTTTACCGATACCGACCTGACCATGGAAGGTCAGGTGGCCCAAGATCTTGCCTACCGTTTTGTCAAGCGAGGTGTTATCGCCGCCATGAACGTAATGAACCAAATCATTGGGACCAACCTCAAGGTAGTGGAATGCTATCGTACCGAAGATGCCGAAATGGTCGTCGTTGTTCTGGGATCGGCGGCCGGTGTTCTCAAGGATGTGGTTGATTACTACCGGGATGTGCAAGGCTTGAAAATAGGGGTCGTGCGTCCGGTGTTGTTCAACCCTCCCTGTTACGAGGAAATCGCCTATGGTGTCCGCAATGCCAAGGTCATCACTGTACTGGAACGAACCGGCATGGTTCACAATCAGCTTCTCCTGTCCGATTTGCAGGTGGCGCTGCAACTGTCTCAAAGAGCCTATCGCGAAGGCAAGGATGAGCACAAACGATACGCCCGGGACGTTATGCCCACCCTTTTGCATGGGGTTTACGGATTGGGCAGCAAAGATTTCAACAAATACGATGCCGCTGCGGTCGTTGAGAACATGCGGGCCTGTTTGGAGAGCAAACGGGACGATTTTACCCGGGACTTTTATTCCGGTATCGAAGGCCCCTACACCCTGAAACCTGCACCACTTCCGGATTACAAGGACCGGGAGCTGGGCCTGACCTTTATCGGTATCGGTGCCGAAGGCGTTAAAACCGCCCTGGAAACCGCAGCCGTGATCTATGCCGAAGAAAGCTGCGACGGCCGACGATACATTGAGTCCGGTGCCAAATACGGCGCCGCCAGAAAAGGTGCTCCGGTATTTATGAATCTTCGAATCAGCGCCAGTCCGATTCGAAATGCCTCGGAACTCACGGAGCACGATGTACTGGCCTTTTTTAATGAAAAGTTTCTGTCCGGTGAAATCTTAAGAGACTACGTCGGTGGACTGAACCAAAACGGGCTGCTTGTGATCAACAGCCCCAGAACCGTGGATGAAATCCTCAAGACTTTTCCAGTTGCAATGCAGCAGCGTATTGCCGACAAGAATATCAAGGTGATTGCCGTGGACGCCACCCAGGCCGCCTTGAAACATCTTAAGAAAAATTTGCCCGGCGCAGTAATGCTGGGGCTAATCAATAAAGCTACAGGAATTTTTACGCCCGAGGCTTTTGAAGAGAGATTTACCAGCATCATGAAAGAAAAACTGGGTGCCAAAAAAGGATTTGAGGTTATCGATTCAAATATCGCCCTGCTAAGGGAAGGTGTCGAAAAGGCTCCAACTGATCCCATTGAAGGAATCTGCTCGTTTGCCGCAGAGTCCGATAATCAGGATCCATCGGCGGTGATTGAACCCGACGATTTCGGTCAGGCTCCTGGCGCCGCCGGTCTTCCGGTTACCATGACTGAAAAGGACGAAATGGGAACCATTAAACCGGTGAATTTGATTGACGATTTTCAGGAGACTTTTCGTCAGGAAATGGTTAAACCGATTTTGGAGGGAAAAAAGGTCCCCTGGGACCGGTTTATCCCTGTGGTACCATCCGGCACCAGCCAATATAAGGATGTGAGCTTTATTGGTTCTCAACTTCCGATCTGGGATGCAGACAAATGTATCGCTTGCGGCATGTGCGCAGCATCCTGTCCGGATTCGGCACTTCATTCCACAATCACGGACAAACCTGTCCCCGAAGGAGCGGCTGGCTATTTCAAAGTCTTCAAAAAACCTCCCAAGGGAATCCCCTGGCAGCGTTTTGCCTTAAACATTAACGCAGTTGTTGATCGATGCAAAGGATGCGGGGTCTGCGCCCAGGTCTGTCCGGTGGACGCTTTTAAAATGGTCGACAAGACACAGACCACTGAAACGGATTTTTTTCCCGAAGCGTACCATTATCTGGACAATACCTATGATGCGGCCCAGTATGTAGACCGGATGCCGCTCAACCACCAGGTACTTTTCGTCTTTTCAAAACTGTACCCTGGTAAGCACACCCTTTGTCCCGGCTGTGGTGAAGGGACCATCAACCTTTTGACCTTCTTTGCCCTGGAAAGTTTGCGCAACAGCCCCAAAGGGATCGAAACCTTTTACCAGGGACTCAAGGTTCTCTCGGATAAAAACCGGCGGGCCATCGAGCATATGATCGATCGCGGGTTTACCATTTACAACATCAATGCCACCGGCTGCAATGAGGTATCGGAACTGGTCAATCCTTTCAACGCCCGGATTTACCAATCAGGTCATTACGGTTTTGGCACTGCGTCGGCTGCGGCACTGGGGTCCAAGTTTGCCCTAGATCAGGCCTATGCCAACGGCTTCAACGATGTGTTGAGCAAGATTATCGTGTTCGCCGGCGACGGTGCCATTTATGACATCGGTAACGGCCCCTTCAATTATGCCCTGGGGGAAAATTATGATATCACCTGGGTGATTTACAACAACGAGGGCTACATGAATACCGGTGCACAGAAATCCGGAGCCACTCGCTTCGGGTGTGACCGTTCCACCTCGCCCATCGGAGATAAATTTGCCGGTAAGACGACGCTGCATCGACGTATCGTCAGCCAAGCCACGGCCATATCTCATGTCTATTCGGCCAAGCTCACGGTGGACAACCCCTTTTACGCAATTAAAATACTGAAAGAGGCCATCGCCTATTGCGGCCCATCGGTAGTGGAATTTTTCTCTTACTGCTCACAGGGTCAACAGAGCCATGACTGGGCGGGCCCATTGGTTTCCAGGATGATGAACGAAGCCAGAAACTGGCAGATCCAGGTGAGAAGACCGTTTCAAAAGCTTGATATCTCTGCAAACCCGGAACCAGACCAGGTGTTTCCAACAAAAGGTAAATCTTTTAAAAAAGGTGTTAAACGAGATCCGGCGACCTTCCACGATGTAGTCGGCATGCTGGGCCAGTTTCGTCGACACATCCTGTCCCAAGAGGAGGATGTCATTCCCGAACTGATTGAAGTCAATGAGATGGTATCCCTTTTCAGGTGGATTCGTAACCAATGTCTGGCAGGTTACCGGGATGCCATGCCCACGGAAGAGGAGGTTGAACGCATCATTATGGAACGATACAAGTCATAAAACCAAACTCGGGGGGCTATTAAGGCCTCCCGAGCTACATGGAATGGATTACGTATTAGAATAACAGGATAATGGTTCTGGTGATAGAAA
>Ga0210064_1000254_pt1 | contig 25758 bp, 26 predicted proteins | sample Muzzi_CordC_D2_FD_185531 | JGI IMG/M metagenome (GOLD analysis project Ga0210064, IMG submission 185531) | Wetland microbial communities from San Francisco Bay, California, USA, that impact long-term carbon sequestration - Muzzi_CordC_D2 (SPAdes) | ecosystem: Environmental > Aquatic > Marine >... | reverse complement strand
CACATTCTAGGAACATGAAAAAATATCTTTTCCTGGTCATTGCCGCGGTATTGGCATATGGATATGTGCAGGACCGGGGTGTTGACTTGCCCGGCATTTCATCATGGACGCAAAGCGACGACAGCGTTCTCCAGCAGGCATTTACCAACCGGAAAAGCGATCTTCAGGTACAGGCGGAAGGCGTTGTAACCAGGCTGTTGCCAGATGATGTGGATGGCTCAAGACACCAAAGATTCATTGTGAGGCTCGGCAACGGCCAAACATTGCTGGTAGCTCATAACATCGATCTGGCACCCCGTATCGGCAGCTTGAGGGAAGGGGATACAGTGGAGTTCAATGGTGAATATGAATGGAGTGCAAAAGGCGGAGTTATCCACTGGACGCACCACGATCCGGCAGGTCGGCATGTTGATGGCTGGCTGCGGCATGCCGGTAGAACGTACCAATAGCAAGGAAAGGGAAAGCCGGGACATTCTTGTTTATTAGTCATTTTGTTGTTGTTCATTTTGATTAATACGAATGCAGTTCAAAGTGTGTGCTATGGAACAACATCGAATGGTTACTTGAAGCAGGGAGTAAAACTCCCGGGCAGTGGCACGAATTTTGAGGGTTATAGTTCCGCTGCGGACCTGGCCGGTCGTACTTACGTCCACTCTGAAGTTAGAGAAATAGGGGTTCAGGCATATAAATCGCTTGAAACCGGGCAACCGGGAAAGGTTTTTAAATATGCTGAAACCGGGTTTACAGGAGGTGGGGAGTTTAAGCCGCATAAAACGCACCGCAATGGCCTTGGCGTCGATTTCATGGTTCCGGTGTTAAACCAGCAAGGTGAGTCCGAGCATTTACCAACCCATTTATTCAACAAGCCAGGGTACGATATCGAATTTGGTGATAAAGGCGTGTATAAACAGTACACCATAGATTATGAAGCGATGGCCGTTCATATTGCAGCTCTTCATGAAGCGTCTTTATCTCGCGGGTATGACCTGTAGCGGGTTTTATTTGCACCCGAACTTCAAGCGCATCTGTTTGATACCAGGTACGTGGCATATTTGAAAGAGCACGTACAGTTTTCAAAACTGAGATCATGGGTCCGGCATGACGGGCATTATCATGTCGATTTTTCTATTCCGTGCCAATGAAAGTGCTGACCATCGGGTAACAGGCTTACAGTGAACCTCATCATTTCTTCAAAACCTCAGGAGTGAAATTATGGATATAACAGGATTGTTAATATTTTTGGCAATTGGTGCCGTGGCAGGCTGGCTGGCTGGAACGTTAATGAAAGGAGGTGGTTTTGGTCTGCTCGGTAATATCATTGTCGGTATTATAGGTGCGGTAATTGGTGGTTTTGTTTTTGGTTTGCTTGGTATCTCGGCGGGAGGATTAATTGGTTCAATAATTACAGCAACCGCCGGCGCTGCATTGCTGCTGTTCATTATCGGTTTAATCAAGAAGCAATAACTAAAGCGACAGTGTAACTTGACCCGGATGGTTCGCCCGCTGCATCGGGGAAATGGGGACATTCTGATTTTGCATCCCGGTTTATAGTTGTGTTGACTGGGGAGCGGTGATGGGTATCAATAAACCGGAATGTCCCCATTATTTCCGGAATTGACTGGCGCTGCCATGATCGGGTGGATGCCGGCGGAACTCACCCTGTTCGGATATCCGCATACATTGAGCAGCACGCTGCTGGGCGCCTTTGCGCTCTCCGGTGTACTGCGAGGACTGGTGGCCAGTCTCTTCCTGCCACGGCTGAAAGAGGTTCGCAAGGTCCGCCGCACCCTGTCGGCACCCCAGCTCGTGTTTCGCGTCACGCGTTTCAACGCCTTCATGGGCCTGATTTACGAGGTGGTCACGAGTATCCGGCGCGATCGGTGACGGGCAACGCCGGCTTGAATCAGGGATATCGCATGCACCGGTTTCGCTGAAATTAGTGGTTCCGCCGGGCTTCTGGATCAAGTACTCTGATACTGGATTGAAACCAGGAGGCGTAAACATGAAACTGAAATATGAAGTCATCGAGGACGTTTACGACGATACCACCCAGATCAGAACCATGACCGAACAGGCACGCCTGACATCCGGTGGCTGGTTGATCCGCACCACGGTCTACACGCCGCACCACATCTCGATGGATGTAACCCACATCCCGCGGAAGAAAAACAAGAAACCGCTGTTCGACGCACTGCTGTGACTAGGGAAATACCGGAAACCGGGGTCAGACCCCTGTTTTCGGGTCTGACCCCGGTTTCCAGAGGAGCATAAATGGAATTATTTGGTGTTCTGATCGGCCTCGTGGTCGTCGGTTATATCATCTACTTCCTGCTCCTTCCCTTCATCCTGTCGGGCTTTCGGCGCCGCATCGCCGAGCTGGAGAAATACGTCCGGGAGCTGGAACATATCCTGCGAAAGCAGTCCCGCCTGCTGTCCGACCTGAAACCGCCGGAAGCGGGGCAGGAGGTGGCCGGCCCCGGCGCGTTTGCGGAAAGTGCGGAGCCGGTGGCCGAGGAGGCACCGCCCGCGCAGGCAGCGGCGCTCGAAGCTGTGCCCCCGGCCGCGTCCGAAATCACGTCGGTACCCGAGGTCCCGCCAGCCGGGGCTTACGCACCCGCGACCGGGGCATGGGTCGAACCCGACCGGGCCGCGGCGGCAGGCCGGCCGCCAGCCTTCGGCGCGGAAATTTCCGAAAAAATCCGGGCCTGGCTGCTCGGTGGCAATACGGTGGCCCGGCTGGGTGTGGTGATCCTGTTTCTGGGGGTTGCCTTCTTACTGAAATATGCCGTCGATCGCGGCTGGTTCCCCATCGAGTTGCGCCTCATCGGTGCGGCGTTCGGTGGCCTGGCGTTGATCGCCACCGGCTGGCGGCTGCGCGCCCGCCGCCTGAACTATGCCCTGGTATTGCAGGGAGGCGGTGTGGGTATCGTCTACCTGACGGTGTTCGCCGCGGTGCACCTGTATGACCTGCTGGCAACCGGGCCCGGGTTGTTGCTCATGGTGGTGCTGGTGGCGCTGTCCAGCGCCCTCGCGGTGCTGCAGGATGCGCGCAGCCTGGCCCTGCTCGCCATGGTCGGCGGTTTTCTTGCCCCGGTACTGATCTCTCCCGCCGGCAGCCACGTCGCCCGGTTCTCCTATTATGCGGTTCTCAACGGCGGCATCCTGGGACTGGCGTGGTTCAAGTCCTGGCGCGAACTCAACCTGATCGGCTTTGTCTTCACCTTCGTCATCGGGGCACTCTGGGGCCACCAGTACTATCAGCCTGCGTACTTCCCGACCACCGAACCGTTTCTCATCCTGTTCTTCCTGTTCTATGTCGCGGTGCCGGTGTTGTTTGCGCTGCGCCAGCCGCCGGACCTGAAGGGCTATGTCGACGGTTCCCTGGTATTCGGCGTGCCCCTGGTCGCCTTCGGCCTGCAGAGCGCCCTGGTGCGCGATTTCGAATACGGACTGGCGCTGAGCGCCCTGGCGGCGGGTATTTTCTATGTGCTCCTGGCCGGTGCCTTGTGGCGGGGACGGCACGCGCACCTGCGCATGCTGACGGAGGCGTTCCTGGCGCTGGCGGTTGTCTTCGGCACGGTCGCCATCCCGCTGGCCGTCGACGGGCGCTGGACCGGCGCGGCCTGGGCGCTCGAGGGTGCGGCCCTCGTGTGGGTGGGTGTGCGCCAGCAGCGGTGGCTGGCGCGGCTATTCGGTCTGCTCGTGCAGCTGGGTGCCGGCCTGGCCTTCCTGACCGGTATTGACGCACCGGCCGCGGACGTTCCCGTGCTCAACAGTTTTTATCTCAGTGCCGTGATGGTGAGTTTCTCCGGACTGTTTACCGCATTCTATCTGTACAGGAACCGGCAAAACCTGGCAGCGCATGAAGTGCCGGCCGCGGTGGCGACGCTGGTGTGGGGCCTGGGCTGGTGGTTCGGAGCCGGCATCCACGAGATAGCCCGGCACGTTGCCGGCATCAACCAGGATAGCGCTGCCCTGGGCTTCGTGGCCGGCAGCATCGCGGTGATCACTGCATTGCGCAAGCGCCTCGACTGGCAGCACCTCGCCTATCCGCCACTGCTCCTGTTGCCGGTGATGACCGTTATCGCCATAGTGACTTTTGCGGCCGCCGGGCCGACCCACCCGTTCGCGCACGGGGGTTGGGTGGCCTGGCCTGCGGCCTTCGCGGTCCAGTACTGGCTGCTGCGGCGCCTGGAAGGAGAGTGGCCGGCGGAACTCGTACCCTTTTGGCACAGTGCGGTACTGTGGGTGGCGGTATTCCTGGTTACGTGGGAGGCCACCTGGATGGTCCGGCAGGCCGTACCCGCGGCGCCGACCTGGCGCTTTGTCACCTGGGCACTGGTGCCAGCGGTGGTGGTCATGGGGCTGCCGAAACTCGCGTTGCGGCTTAGATGGCCCGTCCGGCGGTACAAGGCGGCGTACCTCGGGCCCGGGCTGTTGCCCTTCATTGTAATGCTGGGCCTCTGGGTCCTGTTTGCGAGTACCCGGTCGGGCGACCCGTGGCCCCTGGCCTACCTGCCCGTATTGAATCCCCTGGAACTCACCCAGTGCCTGGTACTGTACACGCTGCTCTGGTGGAGCTGTCGCGGTTGGGTGCGGACCTCCGAACCCCTGCGCTGGTACACCTGGTCGGTGCTGGCCTTCATTACCCTGAACGGCATGATTGCGCGGGCCACGCATTACCTCGGTAACGTGTCCTTCGATGCCGGGGCGCTGTGGTCGTCGCCCACCTTTCAGTCCGTGGTCTCCATTACCTGGACACTCGCGGCACTCGCTATCATGGTGACCGCCAGCCGGCTGAAGCAACGCCCTGCCTGGATCGTTGGGGCCGCGTTGCTGGGCGCGGTCGTGGTGAAGCTGTTTCTGGTCGATCTGGCGGACATCGGCACGGTCGCCCGCATCGTGTCGTTCATCGTCGTCGGGCTGCTGATACTGCTGATCGGCTACCTCTCCCCCCTGCCGCCACGCATAAAGGAAGGCGAAACCTGATGACACGTTTGTGGTTAGGCGCAATTGCCGCGATCCTGTTCACCACCCCCGCACCCGGCGCTGAGCCTGCGCTGGAGGACTTCGCTTTCGGCTTCACCGTGGAGGGTGGGGCGGGCGGGGCGCTCTGGCGACTCGAGCTTCCCGAGGCGGTCTATCGCGGCGTGACCCGTGCCGATCTCGGCGATCTTCGAGTATTCAACCGCGCGGGTGACATCGTGCCGCATGCGCTGCGCCTGCCGGGCATGGCCGTGGCAGCGGCCCCGGCCCCCGTGGCGGTCCCGTTCTTTCCACTCTACACGCACGGTGTTCCCGATGTAGCCGGCCGCACGCTGCGGATTATCACGGATGAGGCCGGCACGATCGTGGATGCTACCAGCGAGGCGATCGCGGTCGATGCGACGGACCGCATCGCCGCCTACCTGCTGGATACCAGTGCCCTGCAGGCACCACCCGCGCGCCTGACGCTGGCCTGGGAACATCCGCCAGACGCCAGCTTTGCGGTATCCGTTGACGTGGCTGCCAGCGATGACCTGTCGCACTGGTCCAGCCTGGTGGCAAACGTAACCCTGGCGGATCTCCGCTCCGGGGAAGCCGTCCTGGTACACAATGAGATCGACCTGCCGCAGCGTCAGGCAAAATACCTGCGCATCACCTGGCCTGCGGCACTGTCCAGGGTGACCCTCACCGGTATCCAGGCGGTCTTCCGGGCTGCCTGGGAGCCGCTGCCGCACCGCTGGCATCCGGTTACCGGCGTAGCGGACACGGAGGACCCGCGCAACTACGATTTCGACAGCGGTGGTCACCGGCCGGTCGATCGGGCGCGTATCGGTTTCGCGACGCGCAACGTGGCCGTGGAGGCCACCCTGGAGTCGCGGGCGACGCCGCAGGACCGCTGGCGCAATCACTATCGGGGGGAATTCTATTCCCTCGAGCAGGCGGGTACGGTACTGGAGAGCAAGCCCGTCGAGTTCGGCGCGACGCCGGACCGCTACTGGCGTTTCCGGATTGCAGACCGGGATCAGCGACTGGCGGGAGGTCCACCCGTACTGACGCTCGGTTGGGTACCACAGCGTCTGACGTTCGTGGCCCAGGGCGAGCCCCCGTACACGGTGGCCTTCGGCAGTGCGGTCACGACGGCCGCGGCGCGACCCGTGGATACGCTGTTGCATACCATGGAGGAGGCACAGGAACAGGGACTCATCGTTCCGGCGCAGGCATCGGCGGTGTTTACCCTGGGCGGAGAGGAAAAGCTGCAGCAGCCGGCGCCCCCCTTCCCCTGGAAGAAACTCGCGCTGTGGAGTGTGCTGCTTGCCGGTGTCGCCCTGCTCGCCTGGATGGTGCGCGGCTTGTTTCGACAGATGGGTACCCCGGGCGATTCCGCAGGTGGTCCTGACTGACCGACTACTGTCTACCCGGCGTTATGCTTTCTACGATGCGGGCCCGCCGGCTGGTTGACTCTGACGCATTGCCTCATTCCTCATCCATGGCGCCCCGGCGGACAACCTGCGTAACGGAACATAACTGACCATCGGCCAGCAGCTCGGACTGGCAGGTCGCCAGCAGCTTCGACTGGGCCGGCGCCAGCGGGTTGAGGGGTTGCCCGGTCTGACTGTACCCCTGAATCAGTACCACGTCTGACGTGGGGATGTTAATCATGTCAGCCAGCCTGAACGCATTGCGTTCGCCGGTTCGGCATGCAAACCGCGTAACTTGTTGCCTGCCCGGGGTGCGGGTATATTCCCCGAACCCGCAAGGGAAATGACCAACCCTTATCCGGAACTGAAGGATCGAAGGCATGGGCAGTTATGAATTTGGTGGTTTCGTTTCCTTCACGCTTGCGATCATCCTGCTGTTCCTTGGCAAGATCCTGATCAGCAAGGTCGAATTCCTGCGCCGTTACAGCATTCCGGAACCGGTCATCGGCGGCTTCCTGTGTGCCGCGGCGGTGGGTGTCGCCTACTTCTTTTTTGATCTCAAGGTCAGTTTTACACTGGAAGTCAGGGATTGGCTGTTGCTGTACTTTTTTGCCGCCATTGGCCTGCGGGCGGACCTTCGTACCCTGATTTCGGGAGGCAAGCCGCTCGCCATTCTGCTGGCTCTGGCGTCGGCATTCATTTTTCTGCAAAACCTTGCCGGTATGGGTATTGCCACCAGCTTCGGAATGGATCCCAAGGCCGGACTCATGGTCGGTTCGATCTCCCTGACCGGCGGCGTCGGTACGGCACTGGCCTGGGCGCCTGTGTTCGTCGAGTCGCTGGGTATCAGCAATGCGCTTGAATTGGGTGTGGCGGCCAATACGGTAGGACTCATATCGGCGTGTGTTATCGGCGGTCCGATTGCGCGTTACCTGATTCTGCGGAACCGGATCACGCCCAGCAGCGAGGAGCAACTGGACATCGGTGTGGAGCACGAGAAGCAGCATACCACCATGGTCGATTCCTACGGCATACTGTGGGCCTGGCTGTGGTTGAACGTCGCCATGATTTTCGGTTACTACCTTGACCAGGCGCTTGCGGCGGGTGGGCTCAAGCTGCCCCTGTTTGTATCCTGCCTGATCGGCGGCATTCTGATCGGTAATGTCCGCAATCTGCTCCTGAAAAAGGATGAAGCCTACCCCGGAGCGAAGCTCGGTATTGCACTGATCTCCGATATCAGCCTGGGTATGTTCCTGACCATGGCACTGATGGGGCTGCAGTTGTGGGAACTGCAGGGGCTGATGTTGTTTATCACCGTTGTCATGGTGTTCCAGATCCTGCTATCCATCCTGTTCACGGTCTTTGTCGTCTTTCGCCTGATGGGCAAGGACTACGAGGCGAGTGTCATCAGTGCCGGTTTCGGGGGTATTACGCTCGGATCAACCGCAACCGCTATCGTCAACATGACCGCGGTTGCCAAGCAATACGGCGCTGCTCACCGGGCGTTCATCATCGTGCCGCTGGTATGCGGCTTTTTTATCGACCTGGTGAATGCGCTGATCATAAACTTCTTTGTCGGAATCTAGGAAAAAGGCGTAGCGCATTACCCTGCCGGCCATGTAGTCGATGAACTCATCGGCGGCCAGCCCCCGGTCGGCCACGGTCTTGATCACCATCTCCAGCACCTCGCCGGCCCATTGCGGATAGCGCCACCTGAACCACAGCAGGGTGATCACGTCGCCGATGCCGTAACCGGTATTCGGGGTCGCCATTTCCGGGGGTGCGCTCGTTAGCGAGGATGACCGCGGGTATTCCCGGCATGCTTTCACCGTCGCAGTCCGCTTTGGTTATGCGCTTGCTGTGCGACCTGAGCCGGTGCCGGATTACACAGTGTGAATAGTAGGCATTTTCCCCGGTACTTTGCCCCTGTTACGGATGCTGCCGGTGGCTAGACTTCTGATTAAGGAAAATAACAACTGGATGTTACCGCGATATAACGCCCGTATGGCGTGAGGAGGGAGAGATGAAAAGGAACGCGATGATCGGATTGATGCTTATGGCGGCGCTTGTTATCCCCGGTCAGGCAGCCGCGGCTGATCCCGGCAGCCAGGGCGCGGACAGCTGGCAGCTGAGCATGCTGTTCACACCGAGTGACCGGCAACTGGAACTGGAAAGAAACGGCCGGGTCATGATCTACGACGGGGTGCGCAGCTCCGCGGTCAACAAGGCGCTCGATGAGAATTTTGAACGAATCGGCAGCATGATGTTCGTTAACACGGTGGTCACTGATGATGAGGGAGCGCCTGTACATGACCCGGAAACCGGGCTGCTCATGGTCGAGGATGATGGGTGCGACTGATCCGGAGAGCTAGCAACACAACGGGCAAAAGCGGAAGTGTCGTTCCCGGGCCCAGGCACAGATCCGGTCGCGTATATTGTGCCCGAAGGTTACTGCGGTGTTGCGCAGAAATTGCCCTCGTGCCGCATGTGCCAGCATTACAGCACGATGATAGGCCTCCCAGGGAGGTAACCATCTGTTTTCCGTTGGGGATGCCTGGTGATTGCTGTGTACCATGATCCGTTAGTCCTCCTGCTGTGGAAAACGTCTCTTAACCAGATACCGATGTTCACGCATCCGTGTTTTCGGTTGATGAGACGGTAGCGCAACGGGCGCAGTTACGCAATCTGAATCCGTAAACAGTTTCCTGGCCAGTGACGATTTTCAGACGCTGTACAGGATTATCAGGATCATGATGATCTTTTCCGTGACCCACCTCTATAAAACCGGACTACATGTCGTAAAACCGTCAAAATAAAAACGCAGGTGCCGGAAACGGAGTGCCATCCGGTGATGCCGCGGTCAGTGGGCATGTTCTGTCTGGCTGCGGCCGGTCACCAGGCCGGGAAACCGGTGTGTTGCAAACCGGGTGTGGCAGGCAACACAGGTATCGGTGAGCTTGTAGAAGTAGAACTCCACGACCTCTGCATCCTGCTGCCGCGCGGCGTGTGCCAGTCTGCCGGCGAACCGGTGAAAGGACTGGTCCAGTTCCCGAAAGGCTGGCGGCAGGGCGTGCTGCAGTGTTTCCCGTTGTGCCGCGGTCAACTGCTGCTGCATGAGGTAGCTGTGCTGTATCTGTTCCGCGATGTCCGCGACCGTCTTCCAGTCCCCGGAGACGATGACGGGGAGCAGTGTTTGCATGCCTTTCTGGATGGCGGCCATTTCCTGCGTGAGGAGTTGTGCCAGGTCCGGTGTCAACTGCAAGCGAGCGGGCGAAGGTGCGCTGTGATGACCCGGTGGTGACTCCGGGTAGCCGGGCAGGGGTGTCAGTAACCCCAGGATCGAAAAGAGCCGTAACATTTTGCCGATATCCATCATCGCTTCTCCCTGCAGTTGACAGCACTCCGACGGAACAACCGCCAGTGACCGCGTAACCGGCCGCATTCAGAAACCATGGCGTAACGCTCTGAGCATCGGGTTCATTATACGTTTCCCCCGCAATATATCCTTAAACAGGTACCGGATTCTATGTCACAATCAGCGGGCACGGCATCCGGCACCTGCCGACAGGGGCCGGCGTACCCCCGTGGTACGGATGACCGGACCACGTAACCAGACGGGTGTTATTCACATGCAGTCAGCCAGCCAGTTTCCGCTCGCCGCGGCGCGAACGATCGTCAAGGACCTGTTCGCTCCCAACCCCCGGATCTACTGGCTGGATTTTCTGTTTCACGTAACGCTTGGCTGGACTGCCTTTGTACTTACCCTGCAGGTGCAGCCGTTATCCGCATGGCAGCTGATCTGTTTCCTGGTGACGGCGCTGGCGTTCTACCGGGCTATCATTTTCACCCATGAACTCGCGCACCTGCGGAAAAACACCTTCGGCGCGTTTCGCTTCGTCTGGAATGTCACCTGCGGCTTCCCCTTCATGGTGCCTTCCTTCATGTACAACGGGGTGCACAACGACCATCACAAGCGCAACGTCTACGGAACGCGGGAGGACGGTGAATATCTGCCCTTTGCCGTGGAGCAGCCCTTCAAGATCGTGCTGTACCTGCTGTTAATTTTTGTTCTGCCCCTGTTGCTGGCGGCGCGCTTCATTCTCCTGGCACCGCTTTCCCTGCTGCACCCCGGGCTGCGGCGCATCGTATGGGAAAGCGCTTCCTCGCTCACCATCGATTTTGCCTACCGGCGGCCGGAGTCCGCCTCGCGGGACGAGAAGAGCTGGCCCTGGCAGGAATTTTTCACCTTCCTGTACGGTGCCACCGCGATCGGCCTGGTGGTGACGGGATTCCTGCCGTGGCAGGTACTGCTGTTGTGGTATGCGGTGAGTGTGCTGATGTTTCTGCTGAACTCGCTCCGGACCCTGGCGGCGCATTGTTACCGGAATCCCGGTGACACGGTCATGACGTTCCCGGAGCAGTACCTGGATTCCGTGAATGTCCCGGGCAACCGGTGGGTCACGCCGCTGTGGGCGCCGGTCGGACTCCGCTACCATGCCACCCACCACCTGTTCCCGAGTCTGCCCTACCATGCGCTGGGCGAGGCCCACCGGCGTCTCGTACGGGACCTGCCGGACAACACCTTGTACCTGCAAACCAGTCGCAACAGCCTGTGGGATGCCCTGCGTCGCCTGTGGCGGGAGGCCCGCTCACATCATCCGCTGGCAGCGGGTGCGGGATAGGCGGATTGCTGTGCAACGAAAATTGATTTGCCCACTGCAGGCACGCCGCCCTGCGGCCCAGTTACTTGCGGGCTAGAAATCGATGCTGAGCTGCGCGCCGAACTGGTGGGCCTTGTGCAGGCTGCGGTCTCCGGAATCCTCCGCCAGGCCGCGCCGGTAATCAGCCCGCAGATACTCGAGAGTAAGGCTGGCGTTCTTCAACACCCGCCAGGCAACGGCAGCACCGCCGCGCAGATGCGGTGCATCCTCGACTTCGTTGCTGCCTTCCAGGCGCAGGGACCACTCGAAAGCGTTGCGGGGGTAATGCGCGAATTCGATATTCCAGGCACGCGGCCGGCCACGATCCGGCTCGAGTTCCCGGAAGGTACCCAGGGCACGCACCAGCTCGGCCGTGAATTCGAATTCGTCGAAACCCGCGATGATACAGGCGCTCCAGCCGCTCACGCCGTCCGCGTAACGGTCGTGGTGTTCGCGACATCCCCCGGCGATGCGTATTTTTCAGTTGTGCGACGCGGGAATCAGATGTGGGTGAGTGCGATGTACCCCCAGGCCGCGGCAAAGGTGATTGCGATGCCGATCATCCCGAGCAGGACGGTGCTGCCGTGGTTTTTCTGCCAGCCCCGGAAAATCCAGTAGCTTTCCAGGCCGGTAAAACCCGCTGCCAGGCCCATCACCAGAATGATATCCTTGTTCGGCAAGTCCATGGGCAGCAGAAACACAAAGAAGAACACAAATGCAACGCCCAGGGGGGTGAGCGAAAAGATCCAGTCCTGCACTTCCTTCGGATCCCGGCTCGTCTTGAGCAGTTTGGTTAGTTTGCTGGCATCTCCCATCGTAGCAGTCTCCTCGGCGGTTGTTTAAACTGCTGGAATATTACCAAATGCTAAATTACCAATTGTTGACCTGGATCAAGTTCGGTATACATCCGCAGCGGGTGGGCAGTGGTGATGATCATCCTGAGGGTTGGGCGAGGTATAAAACGGCAGGTGTTGCCTGCAGCGTATCGGGGTGTCCGTCCCTGGACGGTTGTACTCCCTGAGGGGGTCTGGTTCCGTGGTTTGTCGCGCAGGTAATTCTGCACAATGTAACAGCATGGACCATGCCAACTTTAGTAAGTCCATAGATATCGGTGCCTTGGCGCCGTGGGCCGGCAAAGACCGGTGATCCCGGCGAGCCACAATAGTGCACCTGGCAGTCGCGCTGCACCATAATCAGCTGGATCGGTGCGAAGCGGACTCTCCGGTTTGCCGGTATTCCGGGTATGGCCAGCATTCGTCGCCGGAAAAGGTGAATAGCCACTGGAGCGGTTCTCTCTTGTGCACTGCTCGGCCGGTAGCTGAATCATCGTGGTGTAATATATAGGCTGTGTCCGGTTCGTGTGGTAAAGCCGTGCGCCGCAGCAGTCCCTGGAAACCGTTATGCAAACAAACGGAGAACCATGAAACCCGCGTATATTTTCCTCTGTATGGCGGTTGCACTTCCGCTGGGGGCGCAGGAACCGGCGGCGGAAACGGATACCTATTTTCCGCAGCAGATGACGGCAAAAGACCTGCTGTTCACCTGTTCATCCAGTTCCCTGACCAGTACCGGCCGACAGCGGCAGAGATACTGTTACGGTTTTATCAGTGGCGTGGAAGAAAGCCTGCGCTTGCTGGGTCGGGAAAGCGGGAACGGGCCCTGTGTACCACCGGGGAAGACCTCGCGGGACTTCGCCAGTGTCTACCTGAAGTATGCTTCCAGGAAAAACGCCGATCTCGACAAGCCGGCCGCCATGCTGGTGGTCAAGGCGCTGGAGGCCGCGTTTCCCTGTGTACCCCCCACGATGGGCGAGTGAAGCCGGCGTGCCCGGCGACGGGTGCTGCGCACGTCGCCATCTGTGGCGCACTCGCCATCGGACGTACCACCGCTGTCGCCCTGGTGAAATCTATGCGGGTCACTGCGACCAGGGATAAAAGGGGGGATAAAAGGTGACATTCCGGGTTTTGAGATTAATCCGTTCGTGCAGTGATTCATTTTGATTCAGGCCCGGCTGGGATGGTACTGCTCCAGGCGGGATTTCCGGCGTACCTATTGCATCTCTACTTTTGCCGATGGCCTCGCCGATGAGGGCCGGTATCCTCACCCCATCCGCCAGGATCAAAATCAGGGAATTGTTGAAACCGGATCATAGCGCTCTTCTCAAGTACCCCGAAAATCCTCTGCTTGATCCTGACCCATTGATCTGTTCTATTACTTTCGGGATGGCACACTGCGGGGGATTGCCGGTGAGTGGAGATTGGCTGTGGAAAGTGCTCGCGGTGGCTTTCGTCCTCAGCGCCACCGGATGTGCCTCCACCACAAAGCTGCCGCCGGAACCGGAACACATCGACAGCAGCGCCCTGCCGCCGGCGGATCTGGCGCTGAACATCCCCGGGCTCGGTCCCTGCACCGACAATCCCGATCGCACCCTGCACCTCGATTCCACCCAGCCGGTCGTGGTGCTGGTTCATGGCTGCCTGGCCTCGGCCGGGGGCTTCCGCTCGCTGGCGCAGGTGTTCGCGTTTCACGGGCAGCAGAGTGTCTGCTTCAGCTATGACGACAGGGACAGTCTCACCGATAGCGCCACGCAGCTGGTCACTGCCCTCGATGAGCTGGCCGGCCACCTGCAAAGCCGGCAAATGGTGGTGATCGGCCACAGCCAGGGTGGCCTCGTCGCGCGCAATGCGCTCACCGCAGAGCGGAAACAACCACTCGCTGCCGAACTCGACCTGCGCCTGGTCAGCATCTCCACGCCCTTCGCGGGCATCGCTGCAGCGGACCATTGCGCCTCGACCCTCGCCCGCACGATCAGCCTCGGCCTGACGGTGCCCATTTGCAAACTGATCAGCGGCGACAAGTGGTATGAGATCACCTCCGCTTCGGATTTCATCCGCACGCCGGGTAATCTGAGCGGGCAGGTCGAGGATTTCATCAAGATCGCCACCGACGAGCGTGACAGTTGCCGCCGTTACAACGACGCGGGGCGCTGCATCGAGGATGACTATGTCTTCAGCATCGAGGAGCAGTACTACCCGGCGGTCGACAACTCACCGCGGGTGATCCCGGTGGAGGTCAAGGCCGGGCATGCGGCGATCGTCGGCAAGGGCGGCACCACCCCCGACAAGCTCATCGCCATCCTGCAGGAACTGCGCATCCTGCGCGCTACACCCCCCGCACAGGCCGGCGCACTGGATACGTTACTCGGTATGCTGTATCGCGGTGACTGACGTGAAATCCGGAGGGATGAACCCTGGATACCCATGGGGTCACCGTTGCGCTGTTTGTCCCGCGCGTATCGATTGCGGAAGATTCCGGTAATCAACCAGCCGGCGGACAAGCCGGAAGCAATTTCCGAACCACCCGGAATACCCCCTCGGTAGCAGCCTCATCACTTACGTACTTACCGAAATGAATTACGTATACGCCCGAATGCCCGGGTGAATGCTTCACCCGTAGTGTAGACATCGAGGACAGTGGATACACCAGCTACTGCTCCCGATATTCAACACTACTGAACCTGAGGAGGTTTATCATGAACACGAAGCAATGGACACCGGTACTGAGCGTTTTTCTAGCAACTTTGGGCTCTGGGCAGGCTTTTGCCGACAGCAGCTGGCACTATGATGAAGACAGGGATACGGTGGTTTACGGCCATGTCGGCACCGTTGTGCCCCACTCAACCTCGCAGTCGGAAGATGGCACCATGAAGCCTGACGGCTCCTGGTATTACGACCGGGACCGTGACACGATCGTTTTCAACGGCGCGGGAAGCCGCAGCGATAACATCCGGACCAATCCCTCGAACGAGGCACCGGTATTTGACTTCGATCTGGCCATTCAGGATCAGTGAGATGTACGTCACCAGGCCACCGGGTACCATCCCGGTGGCTTTTTTTTGCGACTCGGATCTCGCCTGTAGTAACGCTCCGCTAAGTAATTCCCGAAATTCACTACGTGCACGCACGAATGCCGGACTTGCATGCCCCGGCGTATGCTGATGTTAAAGGTGAAATCCGGAATTCCGGCAACTGGCCGTCATAACACCGACGGCATCCTCAGAGAGGAGGTGCACCATGACTACCAGACAGCTGCAGAACCAGGCATACAGGGAGTGGCAGAGCTCTTCCGGCATCCAGTGTGAATATCACACGTTTGAATACTACTGGCGGGAGAAATATGCCCGGGTATACCGACTTCCATCACGACCAAGGTTTGCGGGCCGGATAATCCATTGAAACCCCGGGGCGGCGTTCAGATCAAACCGTCTCGTCCTGGTTGGCGGTGGTCTGTTGTAAATCCCGGTACCGCTCCCGCTGTTCATCACCCCTCCTGAAACCTTCCCCTGCCGGAAAAGGCCCTTAAGAACCGGCAGCGCCGGGCCGTCTTCCACTCCATATCAATCCAGTGACTCCATGGTATGACGGACCAGGTTCCGCAAGGTATTGATACCCGCGGTTACGCGCTGGTTACTGGTTTCGTCATCACGAACTGTGTGCCATTCACGACCCCATAGCGTGATCAGCGCCTCGGTCCCGGTCACCACCTCATCGGATACGAGGTAACTCATGTCCTTCACGTACAGGAGGTGTCCCCATCCGGATATCGGGTTGCCCCTCGTGGCATCCTTGTCGTAGTGGGCATAATCGATCAGCAGCTGCAGTTCGGATAGTTCCTGCAGTATGGAAAATCCCGCGAAGCGGATATTCCGGTTTTCCTCCGTCAGCTCATTGCGATAGGTGTTGTAACCCAGCGCCGTCATGGCGACGACCAGGCTGATAATGGCCAGCAGGTTCCTGTGGATCTGTTGCAACAGGGTACTCATACGCAGTTCCTGCGGGTTTCCGGCCCTTGATTCACCAGCGCAACCGTTGCCGGATCAATGCATCCAGGCTGGCCTTGCCGGGACCGCTTAACAGCAGCGGAATCAGCATGATCAGGTACATCAGTGGCAGTTTGAAGCCATTGTCACATACATTATAGCCATTACCGGCGTGCACGCTGGCCCAGGCGACGATATCGAGGACGATGAGCGTGGCCGCGGTGAACCGGGTACCCAGGCCGATCACCAGCGCAATGGCGCCGAGTAACTCGGCCCAGGTCGAGATAAACCAGCTGATGTCCGCAGGAATCACGTTAAACGGAAACGGGAAATCGCTCTGGATCTGGCTGAACCAGTTCTCACCGTTGAATTTCTCGACACCGGACTCCCAGAATTCCCACGCCAGCAGCAGACGCAGTGGCAGCATCGACAGCCAGGTACCGCTAGCGTCGAGTTTCTCAAGGACCGTGATGGCCAGCTTCATGGTTGTATTCATTTCCCTGTCTCCTGTGGTTTGCTGTGAAAGGATCAGTACTGCAGGCACTCACTTGTGCCCGGCGGCCGCAATCTGCGAATGCTCGACAGCCGGTTCATGGTAGATTTCGCTCAACGGAAAGGAACGCCCCGTCTCGGTCACGATGCGTGCGTGATGGCGCTGTAACTCCCGTGGCTCGCGTACTCCGCAGGAATGGGCGATTACGCCGACCTCGTAGACCATATTGTCGACGTAGTGCCTGACGCGTTCGGCCTTGACGGTGGCATCGAGCCCCTTCTGCAGGCGCTTGTTATGGGTGGTGATACCGGTCGGGCAGGTATTCCGATCACACTGCAACGCCTGGATGCAGCCCAGTGCAAACATGAAGCCGCGTGCCGAGCAGATAAAATCCGCACCCAGACACAACGCCCAGGCCACATCGGCCGGGGTAATCAGCTTTCCCGAGGCCACCACCTTGATGCGGTCCTTCAGGCCATAGGCAGTCATGGTATCGAGCACTATAGGGAGGCTCTCGCGGATGGGCAAACCCATGTAGTCGATCAGGCTCATCGGTGCGGCACCGGTGCCACCGTCGGCACTGTCGATAGTGATGAAATCCGGCGCATGCTCGATGCCCCGCCGCAGAATTGCCTTGCACATTTCCTCAATCCATCCATAGGCGCCGATGACCGTCTTGAAGCCGACCGGCTTGCCGGTCACCTCGCGGATATGTGCAATCATGTCGAGCAGGTCATCCTCGTTATTGATTTCCGGATGGCGGTTGGGGCTGATGGAATCCGCACCCTCGGGGATGCCGCGGATGGCGGCGATCTCGGCGGTGACCTTGCCGCCGGGAAGGATGCCGCCCTTGCCGGGCTTGGCGCCCTGGCTGAGCTTGATTTCGAACATCTTCACCTGTGTATGCGTGGCGATCGCGCGCAGGCGGTCGTCATCAAGCTTTCCCCCGCATCACGTACCCCGTACTTGGCGGTGCCGATCTGGAACACGATGTCCGCCCCGCCCTCGAGGTGGCATGGCGACAGGCCGCCTTCCCCGGTGTTCATCCAGCAACCGGCCATGCGTGCGCCGTTCGACAGGGCCAGCACGGCAGGCGTCGAAATTGCCCCGTAACTCATGCCGGAGATATTGAACAGCGAGCTGGTGGTATAGGGTTTGCTACAGTGTGGACCGATGGTGACCACCCCGACCGGCACGGCATCTTGACCCAGCGTGGGATATGGACAGTTGACGAACAGCACCGTCATTTTCGTGGTCTGCATCTCGTGAAAAGTGCAGGGAATGCCACCGGTGCCGAGACCGGACTGGCGCAGACCGGCAAACGGCATCCAGTCGACGCGGAACGCGGTGTGGTCGTTAACCATCACCGCGGAGGCATCCAGTCGTCCGGATGCATACAGCGCACGATCCAGGTCGCGTGTAAAAACGGAAGCCTGGAACGCGAAGGGCAGCGCATTGGCGCGCGCGATGGCCTCATCCATGGTGATGAAGGAATATACGCACACCACCGGTCCGAAGATCTCCTGCTGCGATACCCGTACATGGTCCGGCGGATTGAACAGGACCGTTGGTGCATAGCAACTATCGGTCAGTGTATTGCCACCGGTCAGCACCTCGGCACCGGCGCTGCGCGCTTCGAGCACCCACTCATGGACGCGATTGACCTCGCGATAACGAATCAACGGGCCGACTTCAGTCGTCTCGAGCAACGGGTCACCGACCCGCAGGTTCTTCGCGCTGCAGGCCAGCCGTTCCGCCATATCACGGACAATACTGTCGTGACAGAACACCCGCTGCACCGATACGCATACCTGTCCGGCATGATAGAAACCGCCCCTGGTCAGCAGCGGAATTGCCTGATCGATATCGGCACCGGCGTCCACTATCACCGGCGCGGCACCGCCGTGCTCCAGCGCACAACGCGTGCCCGGCGCCAGTTTCGAACGTAACATCCAGCCGACCCGGCTGCTGCCTATGAAACTGAAAAAGGCCACGCGCGGGTCGGTCACCAGCTGCGTGGCGACCTCGACATGATTGACGACCAGTACCTGGCACCAGTGCTCCGGCAGACCGGCCGCATGCAGCAGTTGCACAAATCGGTAGCAGGACAACGGCGTATCCTCCGCCGGTTTCACGATCACCGGATTGCCGGCGGCGATCGCCGGTGCAACCTGGTGCACGATCAGGTTGAGCTGGTGATTGAAGGCACTGACCGCCACCACCGGTCCAATCGGTTCATGACGGGTGTAGGCGAGCCGCCCGCTTGATGCCGCATCCAGTCCCATGGGTATTTCCCGACCGGCACTTGCCCGCAGGCAGTCAACGCAGTTGCGTACTCCATCGATGGCTCGCGCCACCTCCACGCGCGAGTCCTGCAGTGGTTTGCCGCCCTCCTGCGTGGCCAGCCGCGCCAGAACCGGCGCTTGCTGATCCATCAGTTCCGCGGTGCGCACAAGAATTTCGATGCGCTGCGCCCTGGATAACCAGCGGCTGCGGTCACGGAACAGGGCATTCGCGCTAGCCAGTGCCTGCTCGATCGTAGTGGATGTGGCCGCATCCAGCGTGGCAATCAGTTTGCTATCGAACGGTGCGCGGACTTCAACCACTCCGCCATGACTGTCTGCGCCCGGTACCATTAGTGCGAGATTGGTCGTCATAATATTTCCTAGATTGGGCACACGAGCTTGCCGAGCTTCTCGGTCAGCTTCATGTTCTCGGAGTAATCCACCGGGCAATCGATGACGACCACGGTGTCATCGGCTATCGCCTGCTGCAGGATCGGCACCAGTTGATCGGCGGCCTCGACCCGATAGCCCCGGGCGCCGTAACTTTGTGCGTGCATCACCAGGTCCGGGTTGTTGAAGGCGATATTGCTCTCGCGTCCATAGCGACGCAGCTGGTGCCACTTGATCAGTCCGTACTCACTGTCGGTCCACACCAGGATCACGATCGGCGTACCAATCCGCAGCGCGGTCTCGATCTCCTGGCCGTTCATCAAAAATCCCGCATCACCGGTCACCGTCAGTGCCGTGCGCTCCGGGTGTGCGATCTTCGCCGCAATCGCCCCCGGTACACCGATGCCCATCGAGGCAAAGCCGTTGGAGATGATGCAGGTGTTGGGACGCTCGGCCTGGTACATGCGCGCTATCCACATCTTGTGCGCACCCACGTCGGAGATGACGATGTCTTCCGGTGCCAGCACCTGCCGCAGATCCCGGATAATCCTCTGGGGTTTCACGGGAAAGCCGGCGTCCGTCTCATGCGCCATAAATTCCTCAACGATGCTGTTGCGCAGGTTGCCGGCGGTGAAATGCTGCTGCGGTGTCGCCTGTCCTGCGATGTCATCCAGTGATTGCGTGATGTCGCCGAGCACACCCGCCTCCAGCATGTAATGTGCGTCTACCTCGGCCGGCATGCGGTCGATGTGGACAATTCGTTGCGTGCGCTCCGGGTTCCACAGATGCGGGTGATACTCGACCATGTCGTAGCCGACACAGATGACCAGATCGGCGCGGTCAAGGCCGCAGGCGACATAGTCACGCGCCTGCAGGCCGACGCTGCCCAGGCAGTAATCATGGGAAAACGGAATAACACCCTTGGCCATGAAGGTGGTGGCCACCGGGATCTTCAGTTTTTCTGCAAAGCGCACCAGCGCGGCGGAGGCCTTGGCGCGGATCACGCCGTTACCGGCGATGACCAGTCGAAACCGTGCGCCGGATATCAGCGCCGCCACCTGCTGGATCTTGTCCTGCGGCGCACGCGGCGTGCGTGGGCTCTGCACCTTGAGCGGCGGCACGTCGGTGGCCTCCTCGTCGGCTATGTCTTCGGGGAAATCGATAAAGCAGCCACCGGGTTTTTCTGCCTGCGCTTCCTTGAAGGCCTTGCGCACGATCTCAGCCACGATATCAGGACTGCGAATCTGTGTGCTGTACTTGGAGATCGGCGCGAACAGATTGACCAGATCGAGGATCTGATGACTCTCCTTGTGCAGACGTTTGGTCGAGCCCTGCCCGGCGATACCGATAATCGGCGCCCGGTCCATGTTGGCATCGGCAAACCCGGTGATCAGGTTGGTGGCGCCGGGTCCCAGGGTGGCAAGACATACACCGGCCTTGCCGGTGAGCCGCCCGTAGACATCGGCCATGAACGCCGCGCCCTGCTCGTGACGCGTGGTAATAAAGTGAATGGTGCTGGACAGCAGCGCATCCATCACGGCCAGGTTCTCCTCGCCGGGTATGCCGAAGATCTCGGTGACGCCCTCGTTCTCCAGGCACTGTACAAATTTTTCTGCGGCATTCATGGGTTATCTCCTCGTGTTCGTTGTCATGCGGCTGTCCAGGTCGGGCCGGTAAACTGCTGGCAGTTCCGTTTTCAGCCCGACCTGGAGCACATCACCGGCCTATTGTTTGCCGCCGCATTTACCCTCGCCGCATTTGCCTTCGGCCTCTTGTTTGCCGCCGCATTTGCCTTCGGCCTCTTGTTTGCCGCCGCATTTACCTTCACCGCACTTGCCTTCGTGGTTGTCTGCGACCAGGTAGCCGCTACCCAGATCCTGCATGGAAAACGGTGACTGGTCATGGGAAAGACCGGCCTGCGCGGTGCCGATGGCTACGGCCAGTGTGGTACAGACGGACAGAGCGGCGGCGGTTTGTTGAGATTTTTTCATCCTGATTCTCCTGGTGGCTGTGAAAATTGCTGACTGGTTCAGTCGGCTGACGCTTTGCGCCTGCCTCAGTGACAGATACTAGGGAAATTGCGGGATGCGGTTAATCCGTGCTTGTACGTAAGCCGGCTTCGGTATCTACGTATTCACAGCGGTTCGCACATGGCATGGCTTTTTCTACAGGCCGGGACCACGAGGGGAGTACACCATGATAGTGTCCCCATCCCGGGTTAGCGGGTGTGTGCCCGAAAGGACCGAATCCTGTGAGCAACATTTTGGCCATTCCGGTACCCCTGGTGCTGCGAATTTATCCCTGATTTCCCATGCGGTCAGCGTACCGACAGTCGCTCAGGGAGTATAAAAGCCATTTTGCCTGTATGGGTTTTTACTCCGACCCTGGATAAAAAAGCCCGATAACCTTGTCAACGCATGGACTTTGCCTCCAGCGGCCGGTCCCGCGTCAGCAGGATATTGAGCAGGTTGTTCTGGAAGCTGATATTGCCGGTCAGGCTGTCGTGCGATTCGCACAGCAGGATCGAGTGGTCCATGGGAAAGTAGCTGTAGCGATGCCGCGGCACGGTGGGGTCCAGTGCCTCGCGTGCAAACAGCGAGGGCTTGGTGACACGGCCGTCGCCAGGTTCCAGCATGAGTTTTTCGTAGTCCACGCCCGGCACGCGCATGGTCACGTCGCTCGGGTGCAGGCGCAGTACCGATTCACCGTTGACCTCCTCGACCAGGAGGCGTGCCGGAGTCAGTTCACAGTCTCCGCCAAACACCACGAGGCGTACCAAGCCATGCTCCACCGGCACGGTCAGCGACCAAACGAAGCGCCGCGCGCGTTCGAGGTGTTTTTCGAAATAACGTTCCAGCATAGCGAGGTAGGCGGTACCCTGTTCCGGGTCCGGGAAACGCCTGAGGATGCGCGCACGTACCTGCGGATCGAAGATCGACCATTGAAAGGCTCGCCAGATGCGCACGTCGAACAGGTCGCGGTCGAGCACTTCGCCGTTGGCGCTGACCAGCGCACTGCGGATCGGGTGCGGGAACAACTGGTAGGCGCTCGGCATGGTGGCGAAGGTCTCGGTCGGGATGCGGCGCAGGCCGACCTTGAAGCCCTGCAGGAATTCGTTGAGCGCGCTGACCGAGCCGAGGTTGGGCGTACCGAGCAGGATGACCTTGCGCACCCGCGTGGCGCCGTGATCGTTCATCGGGAAGTCATTGCCATCCAGCACGTCCGTGGTGCCGTAGCGCAGGTAGTAGCGGGTGGCCAGCCCGCCCATGCTGTGTGCGACGATATCGACCTTGAGATCGGGGTCAGCGTAGTCCGTACGAATGCTGCTGATCAGCTCGTCGAGGCGCCGGGCAGTCTCTACATTGTCCTGCCGCCAGTCATACACCAGTATGTAATAACGTCGCCGCCCGTCGGCTACCGGCTCGCCTGGTATGCCTGTCAAATAGCCACCCGAGGTTTCCAGCGTCCGAATGATCGCGCCATAGAAATCACGCCCGGCGGCACGGTCGGTGATGGCATACGCTTCAAGATCCGTGGCGGCGGGTTGCAGTGTATCGACATCGATCGGCAGCGCAATATCGTCGTAACTGTTGAACAGCAGCGAGGTGATTCCACCCGGCCAGAATTCCTGGCCGGTGTCCCGGTCACGCAGACGTGCACCGAACACCCCGTGTACGAGGATGACCGGGGTTTCCACTACGCCGGTTACGATGGTGGTGTCACGCGTCAGCGGACGCGTTTCATACAGGCGTTGCAGGTCCGGCACCGGGGCGTGTGTGCAGCCGCTCGCCAGGAAGGATAACAGGGCAGGGAGGCAAAGACCGTATTGATAGACGTTGTGCATGCCCTGGCCTGGCTACTGACTAATTCAAACCGTGCATTCCCTGATGCGGTTCGTTATGTGCAGCAGTGCCGGCAATGATTCCGCCTGCATCTTTTCCATCACATGGGCACGATGAATTTCCACGGTACGCGTACTTACGTTGAGTTCATCGGCGATGGTCTTGTTCAGCTTGCCGGCAATTACCCCCTGCAGGACCTCGCGCTCGCGTGTGGTCAGGCTGTCGTAGCGGGATTGCAGTTCATGGCATTCACTGAATTTGCTGCGGTTCTCGGCATCCAGCCGCAGGGCCTGCTGGATGCGGTCCAGCAGCAACTGGTCGCTGACCGGTTTCTGCAAAAAGTCGATGGCACCGGACTGTACGGCCTGAACGGCATTGGGAATTTCGCCGTGTCCGGAGATCATGATGATGGGCGGGTGCTGTCCCATGTCCGCGAGTTTTTCCTGGAGTTGAAGACCGCTCATGCCCGGCATCCGCATATCCAGCACCAGGCAACCCGGACGTTCCGGGTCATAGGCATCCAGGAAAGCTTGCGGGGTTTCATAGATTTCCGGCTTCAGCCCCACCGACCTGATCAGCATGCTGAGGGCAGCACGTACATCCGGCTCGTCATCCACCACAAAGATGGTCTGATCCTTGCTCATGGTTCTCCTCCTGCGCTGTCTGCTGGCAGCACAAAACTGAATATCGCGCCACCACCGGGTCGATTGCGGGTCACCAGATCGCCGCCGTGCGCCTCCACGATCGACTTGCAGATCGACAGGCCAATCCCCATGCCTTCGGGCTTCGTGGTGACAAAGGTGTTGAAGATTTTTCCGATGATTTCGGCTTTCAGCCCGGGGCCGGTATCGGTGATGGTGACTTCGATGCCGCTGGCGCTGTCCATCCGGGTGGAAATCGTAATTCGGCGTTCGTCACCGGCATGCTTCTCGATGGCCTCCATGCTGTTACGCACCAGGTTCAGGATGACTTGCTGGATCTGAACCGGGTCAACCTGTGCCTCCGGCAGGGATTCCTGCAGGTCGAGCGCCACCTCGATTTCAAGGTGCAGCAACTCCGAGTTGACCAGGTCCATGGCCTCGCTGATCAGCCGGTTGATATCGGATAGCGCGGTCTGCGGTTCTTCCTTGCGAATAAAGCCGCGCATGTGGCCGATGATGTCACCGGCACGCTTCGCGTTGACGGCGATGCGTTCCAGTGCGAACACCAGTTCATCGGGGTCATAGTCCCGGTTTCTGATGACGCGCTGGCTGGCCTGCGAGAAGCTCAGAATAGCCGTAAGTGGCTGGTTCAGTTCGTGCGCCAGCGTGGATGCCATCTCACCCATCGATTGCAGACGGCCGGCATGTGCCAGGGTGTGCAGGTTTTGCCGTGCCTGTTCCTCGGCCTTGCGGCGGTCGGTGACATCGCGGCCCACACCGACGATTTCGATGATCCCGCCGGTGCCGTCCCGTAACGCCTTGAGCGCCCATCCGAGCCAGCGTTCACCGGTAGTGGCCATGGCGCGGTGTTCAAACTGCGCCATCCAGGGTGCCGCAAACAGTTTCCGCCACTCGTGTCCAACCCGTTCACGGTCGCCGGCGTGTATTTGCTCATGGAATACACTGTTCAGCAATGTACTTTCGCTACGGGAAAACATTTCACAATACGAGGGGCTGGCAAACTGCAGGCGGCCTTCCCGGTCGAGCTTCACAACCATATCGGTCTGGTTTTCCACCAGCAGGCGGTATTTTTCCTCGCTGGCCTGCAGCGCCTCCTGGGTGCGCTTGCGGTGCAGCTCGACACCGACCCGCGTGGCAAAAATACGCAGGATGGACTCTGCATGTGGCAAGTGACGCATATCACTGGTATCCAGTATTGCCAGGTGGCCCAGTACCCGCCCGTTCAGATCCATTGCGGGTGCCCCCATGTATGATTCGAAGCCCTGCTCGCAGGAATACAGTTTTTCCAGATTGTCGGGGTAATAGCAGGCATTACCCTGGACCACGCCCTCGCACGGGGTTCCGGAAACCTCATATTCAATGTTGTCGCCGAATTTGCCCTCTTTCATGAATGCCAGGGTGCGCACCCGGCGATTGCCGGAGTCGATGCACTCGGCAATAAACACGCATTTTACTTTCAGGGAGTCTGCCAGGCTCTGTACCAGCGACTGGAAGAAGTCTTCACCGGTGACCGAGGCTGTTCCGGATGCGATTACCCGCAGGGCCGACTCCGCCTGGCGGCGCTCACCGATCTCTTTCATGACGTCGCTGTAGAGTCGCGCATTTGCCAGAGCGATGGCTGCCTGAGCTGCCAGTGCCTGCACTACCAGTACCCGTTCCCGGGTGAAGGCGCTGGGCATCAGGTTGTTTTCCAGGTAGATAATCGCCGTCAATTCCTGCTGGTGCAGGATCGGCACGCACAGCACGGATTTCACGCCATGGTCACGAATATAGTGATCGCCGGCGAGCCGGTTGTCCTGACGTGCATCCACGCTCAACAGATACTCGCGGGTACGGCTTACGTAATTGACGATACCGGAGGACCAGGCAGGCAGATGGCCGTCGGCGGCGGCCCTCTCCAGCGTAATGGTGTCGCCATCCACCGTACCCGCCGCTTCCACGCGCCAGTCATGCCCCGCTGGGTAGAGCAGCAAACCACGCTCTGCACCCGCATCCTCCAGCACGATCCGCAGCAGCCGTGCGACCAGCCGGTCCATGATCATTTCGCCAGAGATGGCCTGGGATGCCTTCAGGATTGCAGCAATATCAAGCGACTCGGGTGACATGTCCGGCGCCCCGGAAAACTGCGGTTCGAAATCGCCGCCCGGATCATGGCGGGTTTCC
>Ga0210064_1000253_pt1 | contig 25774 bp, 19 predicted proteins | sample Muzzi_CordC_D2_FD_185531 | JGI IMG/M metagenome (GOLD analysis project Ga0210064, IMG submission 185531) | Wetland microbial communities from San Francisco Bay, California, USA, that impact long-term carbon sequestration - Muzzi_CordC_D2 (SPAdes) | ecosystem: Environmental > Aquatic > Marine >... | reverse complement strand
TGCGGGCATGTACATCCATACCCAAATATGCTATTTTATTCATCGGACGACCTCCTTTTGGTGTAAGTGGTTATTGTTAACGGCTTTACTATCTTACACCAGGTCGTCCGTTTTTCATATTACCAGAATAGCGAAGTCGGAAGTCGGAATGCGGAAGTCGGAAAGATTGGAAGGCAGATGACAGCGGGCAGCAGACAGATAACAGGAGGTGGGAGTGGCTTGTATCCACGATTATCGGTATATTTCAGACCGCGTCTATCGCGGTTGGAAACCGCTCCCACTCCATATTTGTACTTTTTCAGGTTCCAAGGAAGTTTTGTCTTCGATCAAACTGGCCGCCTCCGCGGCTGCGCTGACACCTGACACCTGAAACCTTCTCTTTAATTTACTTCGCCACCACGCTCTCCGGCAATTTCCTCGTCAATATATCCACTGCTTCCTCCACCATTTCCTCCAGCACCCGGGCGGCGGGTTTTATTTCTTTGATAATCCCTGAGACCTGGCCGGCCAGACCGCCGACGAAGTCCGGTTTATTGGCTTCAATGAATCCGGCCAGCAGGGCCGAGGAAATGAGGACCTGGGTCGGGAAGGGCAGGGGCTCCAGGCCGGAATTGTCCCACAGATCGTGAAACTGGTTATAACTGGCGCGCAGTGTCTTGCCGGTGTAAGCCGTGCTGACCCGGGTGCCTTCATCGGTTGATTGGACGATTTTTTGTTTGTTCACATCCAGGGCGCCGCCTTCATTGGTGGCCAGAAAGCGGGTCCCGACCCAGACACCCACACATCCCATGGCCAGGGCCGCTGCTACGCCGCGTCCGTCGCCGATTCCGCCGGCAGCCAGAACCGGAACCGGATAGGCGGCATCGATGGCTGCCGGCAGCAACACCATCGTGCCGATTCTGCCGGTATGCCCACCCCCTTCGTGTCCCTGGGCCACCAGTAGATCGATGCCGGAATCTGCCATGCGTTTGGCATTTTTGGCATTGCCGGTAATACCGAGTACTTTCATCCCCGCGGCATGGGCATCAGCGACCATAAACCCGGGATTGCCGAGACCGGCGCAAAACAGCGGCACTTTTTCTTCGATGCACACCTGGATGGATTCTTTGGGGAACATGGTGGTGGTATTCCTGCGAATCTTAATGTCGACATCCGGCAAGCCCATTTCCTGCTTGATTTTTTTTATCCATGCCTGATGTTGTTCCGGGATCGTTTTCAATACCTCGTTCAGCGGCAGTTCCCGGGCGTCTGTTCCGCCGATGCCGCCTTTCAGATCCAGGTACTTGGGCAAAAGCAGATCAACCCCATAGGGCTTGTCGATTTGCTTTTTGATTTCCCGGATAGCCTGTTGAAGTTCATCCACCGTGTAGCCGCTGCCCCCCAGCACGCCCAGACCCCCGGCTTCCGAAACCGCAACCACCAGTTCAACCGGCGCACCGGTTTTTTCACCGATCAGGGTCGGCCCCATTCCGGCGCTTAAAATCGGATATTCGATTCCCAGCATGTCACAAAGTTTGGTTCTCAGTACTTTTTTACCCATAATGACCTCCAGCCGTTGAGCCATGGCTCAAATGATAATAGTTATTGGTTATTTGTTAATAGATTTGATTAATACCTGCTGTTCTATCAAAAAGTTAAGAGTGATCAGAATTCTATTTTGATTAAATTTTTATAAAATATTCAAACTGGTTTCAAAAGAATTAGATCTTGTTTGATGGCAAGGCGCGATGCGATTGGAAAGCGGAGCGTACACCTTCGTACGTGAGCATTTCCGATCGTATCGCAACGCAGCCAGCGGGCAAGAGATGATGCTTTTGAAGCCAGTTTAGAATTTGGTCGGCCAATTCGCCAACCTATGCTCGCCGATTCCATTTTTTCGATGATTGTAGCTGATCTCAAGCGCGTTGATTATATAATTCCGCGTCTGTCTTGGATCAATCACATCATGGATGTAATGTTTGCCGGCCGCACCATAGGGCGAAGCATCGTCCACGAGGTGTCGCACCAGCGATTGCCACTCGTCGGACTCCTTGTTCGCCGCCGATGATTTCCCGCCGTAAACAACATTGGCGGCAATCGCCGGGTCCACAAAGCTCATTTCAGCCGACGGCCAGGCCACCAGAAAATCGGCGCCACATCCCGATCCACACATGTTCCAGAATGCCATTCCGTATGTCTTGCGCACAATAATGGAGATTCTGGGAACGGTCAACAGGCCGAGCGCATTCATGTAATTCATGACCCGGGCCGCCACCCGTTTGCGTTCGGCTGATTTTCCTACCAGAAAACCCGGTATGTCGTGGAAAAAGATCAACGGGATATTAAAAGAATCACAGAGACACAGAAAGCTGATCACTTTATCGATGCCGTCGGTATCCATGGCGCCGGCGTTCACCATGGGCTGGTTGGCCACGATGCCGATCACGTCGCCGTTGATGCGGGCCAGGGCCGTGATTACCGATTTGCCAAATGCAGGTTTTAACGGAAAAAGGCTATTGTGGTCGACAATGCAATTTAAGATTTGGTGCATGTCATAGCCCCGGCTTCGTTTTTCCGGCAAAAAATTCAGGATTTGATCCATGCCGGCAGCGGAATTTTCCGGTATCGGTGCTGATGGCGGTCGCGCTTCACAATGGACCGGCATGTAAGATAAATATTGCCGGATAATCTGAAAGCATTCATCCTCATTTTCAGCCACCCGGTCGACATTGCCGGTAATCTGGGCATGCACCCGCCAGCCGCCCAGTTCTTCGTCGGTAACAACTTCTCCCAAAGCGAGCTCGACCACCCGGGGACCCGAAACACCCATGGCACTTCCCTTGACCTGCACGACAAAGTCCGACAAACAGGCCATCCAGGTCGGCATGCCGTAACATTCGCCTAATATCGCTGTAATCATTGGCGTCTGGCGAACCCGGCTCATAATCTGAAGATAGGTGTCGAATCCGCCGCCGCCGTAAGAGGCCAGTCCGCCGGACCCCATAATATCCGGCATGCGTGCGCCGCCGGCTTCTCCAAGATAAACGACCGGGTGCCCGCGGTGGGCTGCCAAAAGTTTGAGTTCTCCTTCTTTGCGGCCGGCAATCCGGCTTGACGTGGCGGCCAGTACGGTAAAGTCATTTGATATCACCACAACCTGGCGTCCGTCGATTTTCCCATAGCCGCTCACCTTGCTGTCCGCCGGTGTTTTTTCTTCCATGCCCGGCACATCGGAATGATTGAGCAGTCCGACTTCCAGGAAGGATCCCGGATCCAGCAGCCGGTCGATTCTCTCTCTGGCAGTCAACTTTCCTTTATCGTGCTGCCGCTTTACCTTATCAGCGCCACCCATCTGCAGGGCTTTTGCCCGTCGTTGTTCAAGGTCTTTTAATTCCTTATCAAAGGCCATTTTGTTTTCCTTCTAAAAATTCGAAATACGAAGCACAAAGGCTGAAGGGTTCAGAGTTCGGGGTTTATAGGTTCAAGGGTTTGGGGCTTCCGCGGCCGCCAACGCCACTGATGAAATATCAAACCACAAATCACAATGACCGAATATCAAAACCCAGTCAGCGCGGAGGCCGACCCTACGCTGCTTCAATTCCAATAACAATTAGCTCAACTTCAGGATCCCGAATTTCGAATTCAGAAATCGCGGTTGAAAACCGCTCCCACCTTCACAACCTCCCAGCTTCTCACCCTCTTTTTTGGCTCATCTGTCTCTCCATTCCTGACACCCGAAACCTGACACCTGAAACCTTTTACCTTCCACTGCTCTTTGCTTTTTTCCGCCTTCCGACTTCCGCCTTCCTTTAAGTGTCCCCCTCGATCTTCTTTCCATTCTTCCCATATTTATAGAACCCATGGCCCACCTTCCTGCCCAGACGACCTTGCTCAACCATCTTTACGATAAGATCGGATTTTGCAACCAGATTCTGTTCACCCAAAGCCTGCATGCTTTTCCCCACCCGGACAAATGTGTCCAGCCCGGCATTGTCTGCAATTTCAAAGGGGCCGATATTCCAGCCATATCCCAGCCGCATGCCGATATCAATGTCCTCGGGGCTGGCGATGCCGTCGGCTACCAGGTCGACACATTCGCGAAAGGCGGCCCCGAAAATACGATTCATGACAAACCCGGGAACATCTTTGTGGACCTTAACCGGTGTTTTGCCCAGTGTTTTGACAAATTCAACTCCGCGGTTAAAGATTTCCGGAGATGTTTTTTCGCCTTTGATCACCTCCACCAGACCCATGAAGGGGACCGGTCCGAAAAAATGAAGTCCCAGTACTCTTTCCGGAATTTTGGTGACGTCGGCAAGACGGGTAACCGGAATCGATGAAGTGTTTGTCGCCAACGGCGTTTGAACAGATGCCAGACTGTCAAGTTCCTTGAATAAGCGTTCCTTCAGATCCTGCTCTTCAAAAGCCGCTTCGATGACCCAATCGACATCGGCAGCGTAAAGCAGATCTTTTACCGGAGAGATTCTATCCATAATCGTTTGCGACGGTTCATTTAAGAATCCCTTTGCTGAAAATTTTTCCAGCGACCACTTGATGCCGCTTAATGCTTTGTCCAGGGCTTCCCCGTTGACATCCATCAAATACACCCGCTTGCCGGTTTGGGCGCATACCTGGGCGATACCGGCGCCCATGAAGCCCGCGCCGACCACCATGACCTTTTTCATCCTATCACCTCCTATGCCGCTAGACCTTCTGTACTAACAACCTGTCGCCAGAAAATTGCTGACACCTGAAACCTTTTTACTTCACCACTCCAGCACACCGACACTCCAATATTCTCAAATAATTGAATTTGAAAGCGCCCCCGATGGGCTATCATCTTTTGGGCTATCGAGTCGCAAAATATCAAACCGCACTGCGTGCAATCAATTACATGAATAACGTGTAATTAATTACACACAAATAGGACTTATAATATTGAAGATAATTGTCAATAAAAAAAAATAAATTTTGCACTTGACAATATTTGGAGGGTTAGATTATGACATTACCGTCAGTTTCTTTACGAAGATTTACTGGCTTCACTCTGCCATCCACCCGAAGGATTAAATGAAGCTTTTTATATAACAGGCAATACTGTGGTTTTTATGTGCAAGCAATAAGCAGGACAGTTAGCGTTGATTTTTTGCATCAGGGTTGATTAAACCTAAACCAAAAGGAGGGCTGTGTTATGAAAAACTTTAAGGCATTTTGGGTCTTTATCCTGGCGTTTGCTCTAATTGCAGCATTCAGTTTTCCAGCCATCGCCGCTGAAAAGACGATTAAAATCGGTGTCATCGGACCGATGCAATTCGTTCAGGGCAAAGGTCACTGGAACGGTGCCGTCATGGCAGCCGATGAGATCAATGCCAGAGGCGGCGTCAAAGTCGGCGACAAAAAAATGAAAATCGAACTGGTCAAAGCCGATTCGAATGAATTTTTAAATGTCACCGATGCCACCAATGCCATGGAACTGCTGATGACCCGGGATAAGGTGGATTTTGTCGTCGGCGGTTTCAGGAGCGAGGCGGTTCTGGCGATGCAGGATATCGCCATGGACTACAAAAAAATCTTTATCGGCTGCGGGGCCGCCCATCCCGAGCTCTGCACCCGGGTTGCCAAGGATTATGATACCTACAAATACTTTTTCCGCGGAACCCCCTTTAATTCAAAGTTTCTGGTCAAAACCGCCTTTATCCACATGGCTACCGTGGCCGGCATCATGAAGGCATCCTTGAACATTCCTAAAATAAGAGTCGCCGTGGTGGCTGAAAAGGCCATGTGGGCAGATCCCCTGATCCCCGCCGCCCAGGGATTCATCCCCAAACTGGGGCACGAAATTTCCGGGGTCTGGCGACCGTCACCCGTGGCCACGGATGTGACCGCCGAACTTTCGGCCATTCAGCGGGCCGACACCCAGGTCATATTAACCTTCTTTTCATCTTCGGTCGGAATTCCGTTTGCGCGTCAGGCCGGCGAGCTCAAGATACCCGCGGCGCAGGTCGGTATCAATGTCGAAGCCCAAAAGGACGGTTTCTGGCAGGCCACCCAGGGCAACGGCAACTACGTGATGACACTCAATACCTATAATCTGGATGTCGAGGTCAATGAACTGACCAAACCTTTCACGGACACGTATTTCAAAAAGTTTGGGGAAACACCGACGTACACAGCCGACACCTATGCGGCCATCATTTATGGTATTGTGCCGGCGATCGAGATGAGTGGCACACTCGATGCGGATCGACTCGTCAAAGTACTGGAAGTCCGCGAGTATAAGGTGCCTTCGGGTGTTGTCGCATACATTAAAGACGATCAGGGCCGGCCGTTGCACGATCTGAAGTGGGGTCCCGGTTATCTGACCAGCCTGGGGGTTCAATGGCAAAACGGTAAACAGGTCGGTGTTTGGCCTTACAAATGGAAACCCGCCGCGGGCGCCCCCGAAGTTACCTACAAGGGGACGGCACCATATATGATCGCGCCGTGGATCGTTGAAAAATATAAAAAATAATATATGGGTTGAAAGGTTCAGGGTTCTGCGCTTGTCCGCCTCAGGAGGGTTCAAGATTGAAAAACCCCAACCCAATGTCATTCGATGGATTTCGATTTCGTTTCACTCAGGGTTTATTCCGCGGATTCCGGATCATGATCCATATCGTCAACTGTGTCCGTCGGTTTTAACCCCTGAACCCTGAACCCTGAACATTGAACCCTGTTTGCTGTCCAAACAGCGAGGAAATATGATACTGGACATTATCATTACCAGCCTGATCAACGGCAGCACCTACGCCCTGCTGGCCATTGGATTTTCCCTGATATTCGGCGTGGCGCGTATTGTCAATATCGCGCACACCGCATTTTACATGGTTGCCGCCTACTGCATTTATTTTGTGACCTACCGACTGCAGCTGCATCCGGTGGTGGGTATGGTGGTGGGTGTCATCGTCGCCACCCTGTTGGGTTTGATTACCTATAAAATCTTCATCGAACCCATCCGCGAGCATGAGGGGGCGGTCCTGATTGCCACCATTGCCCTGGCAATCGCCCTGCAGGAGGTCATGCTGCTGATATTTAGCGGCGACTATCTGAGCGTTCCGCCCCTGGTCCCCGGATATTTCACGATTTTTGGCGTCAAAGCCTTTTATCAGCAGCTGATCACCGTTGCCGCAGCCCTGTTAATTCTTGCCTTTCTGAGGGCGTTATTGATGAAAACCAGGCTGGGGTTGGCCATCCGGGCTACGGCCCAGGATCGGGAAGTTGCCAACCTGATGGGAATGAACGAGAGACGGGTGGCCATGTTGGCGGTGGGCATCTCGGTGGCGCTGGCCGGCTTTACCGGCGCCGTCATCGTACCGTTGACCATCGTGGAACCGTTTATGTGGCTGCATCCTCTAATTATGATGATGGCGGTGGTGGTTCTCGGCGGATTGGGCAGTATCAAAGGCAGCTTTGTGGCCGCTTATATTCTTGGCTTCGCTGAAGCCCTGGTGGTATATGTGCTGCCGATGGGCTCATTTCTGAAGGGCTCGGTGGCGCTTTCGATTATGATTTTGGTGTTGTTGATCAGGCCGGAAGGCTTATTCGGCATTGCATTTGAAGACGAGAGATAAATATGGATTTAATTCGTTTCTATATACGCAAGTTGAGTATGAGTTTAAAAAACGAGGTGCTGGTACTGCCGAGCAGAATTATTGTGGCCCTGTTTTTTTTATTATTGCTCGTAATTCCTCTGGTAACCGATGATCCTTATTTGCTGCGGATTCTGATTTTGACCAGTATCTTCGCTATTCTGGCGGCCAGTTGGGACCTTTTGTCGGGTTTTACCGGTCAGATGAATTTCGGTCATGCGCTTTTCTTCGGCGTTGGCGCCTATGGTGCGGCAATGCTGAACCAACACCTGCAGTTGCCGCCGTGGGGCAGTATTCCCCTGGGCGCCATGGCGGCGGTGCTGGCGGGTTTGATCATCGGCATCCCCTGTCTCAGGCTAAGGGGCACCTACCTTGCGTTGACCACCCTGGCGTTCCCCATTATTTTAATGGGCATCGTGTTCGCATTTCCGGCCATAACCGGCGGAGAACTGGGAATATCCGGTCTGGACCGCCTTGTCCGGTCCCGGGTGACCACTTACTACATCACCGTTATCGTCATGCTCGTTTTGGTGATCGTTATGTGGAAAATCACCGATTCCAATATCGGTATTATATTTCACGCCATTCGGGAAGATGAAATCGCGGTGCGGGCGGCCGGCATTAACACGACCCGTTACAAACTGATGGCGTTTTGTCTCAGTGGATTTTTCGCCGGCGTTTCCGGTGGCCTGTATGCACACTTCATGCGTATAGCCGGACCGTCAACCCTGGAGGTATCGATGTCGTTTCAGGTGGTGATCTGGTCCATATTCGGTGGGGTGGTCACGATTTGGGGACCGGTCGGCGCAGTATTTATCTTGTTTCCCTTGATGGAGTTTTTCCGTTTTTGGCCGGAATTTCGCACGCTCCTGTTCGCTCTGGTTATTTTGCTGATATTGCTCTATATGCCGCAAGGCCTGCTGCCGTGGATACGCGACAAAATCGAGAACGTATGTCCGCGGTGCAAAATTCGCAATGTCGCCACGCGTAAAACATGTCGGATCTGTGCCGCAGAGATGCACTAGCGTGTCGAATAAATAGTTATTTGTAGTTTTGCTTTGTCACATTGTCAGATCAACATATTATATATTCGAATTATAGAAGGTTGTAATTTTAATTGAGAAAATGATCTAAACCCGCTACCAGCGGGACTGTAAGTTTTATAAAAAGAGATAGAGCGCAGCGTTTCCTTAATTTTAGGCATTTTAGATCACTTTAGGCATTGGTTTACTACCCGATATCAGTTTGCAATAACAAGGGTCTGAAACATAGTAAAATTAGCTTATCGGAGAATCAACCCGTATGGATCCAAAAGAATATTACCTGAGCAAACCCTGGTTAAAATACTACCCGGAAGGCGTTCCGGCCGAGGTGGACGTGCCCGCGGTTTCCGTTCCCGAGCTTTTTGATCAGATGGCCGATAAGTACGGCAATAAAACCGCCTTGATTTTTTACGGCCGGAAAATCAGCTACCGGGAGCTCAAGGAGTTGTCGAATCGATTCGCCGCCGCGTTGGCGGACTTGGGCCTGAAAAAAGGCGACACGGTTGCGCTCTACCTGCTGAACTGCCCCCAGTATGTCATCGCCTACTTCGGGGCTTTGAAAGCCGGCGCTAAAATTACCCCCATCAGCCCGGTCTACACCAGCAAGGAAGTCAAACATCAACTAAGTGACAGTGAAGCCCGAACGGTTATCTGCGAAGACATTCTGTACGACAATGTCCAACGTTCCGGTATCGAATTGGACACGATTATTCTGTCAAGTATCGGTGATTTTCTGCCCAAGCTCAAAAAACTTTTCGGCAAGGCCGCCATGAGCAAGGCATACCAGGGGCACAGTGCGCCCACACCGGAAATGATTAAACAGGCCGGAATGCACAGCTTCAATGAGCTGTTAAAAAAGTACCCGCCCCATCCGCCGGATATAACCATAGACCCGAAAAAGGATTTGGCCGCCCTGCCGTACACCGGCGGAACCACGGGGCTGCCGAAAGCGGCCATGCTGACCCACTACAATATGGTTTCGCTGCAGCAGCAGTTGATGTCCTTCTGGCCCTTTATGGAAGAAGGCAACGAGACGGTCATCGCATTTTTGCCGTTTTTTCATATTTACGGACAGGTGGTTCTAATGCTGGGCGGTTTGACCCAGGGCCATACGCTTGTGCTCTTCACCACGCCGGATCTGGATGAAATTCTGACGGCTGTTGAACGGTATCGGGCATCAGCCTTTTACGGGGTCCCCACCCTGTACGAATATTTAAAAGAGCACGAAAAAACCGACCGGGTCAACTGGAAGCGTCTGAAGGCCATTGTTTGCGGTGCCGACACCCTGCATGAATCCACCATCGAAGGCTGGCAACGCCGCACGGGATCGAAAATACTGGAGGGATTCGGCATGACGGAGACCACCGGTGTCAGCCACTCCAGCCCCTATCAGCGTCCCAAATCCGGTTCATTTGGTGTCCCGATTTTAGGTATGAGTGCCGCCATCATAGGGGTTGAAGACAGCGATTTCGTTCCCGTTGGAGAAGAAGGTGAACTGATACTGTCCGGTCCAAATATCATGCAGGGCTACTGGAATCGCCCGGAAGCGGATGCAGAGACATTTGTGGAGATAGACGGTCAAAAGTGGCTGAGAACCGGCGATCTGGTGCGCATGGATGAAGAGGGGTACTTTTTCTTTTTTGATCGCAAGCGCGATTTAATCAAGCACAAAGGGTATTCCGTTTTCGCACGGCACGTGGAAGAGGTGCTTTACGGCCACCCGCAGGTCAAGGCGGCCGGGGTGGTGGGTGTACCGGATCCCAAGGTGGGCAACGTGATTAAGGCCTATGTGGTTTTGCAAAGCGAGGCCCGGGGCAAGATCTCCGAAGAGGAAATCATGGAGTTTTGCCGCCAGAACCTGGCCCATTACAAGGTTCCCGGAATTGTCGAGTTCAGAGGCGAACTGCCGAAAACAGATGTCGGCAAGGTTTCACGGCGCGAGTTGAGGGAAGAGGCGGAGGAAAGCTGATATGGGTTCAACTTTTCTGGAAGTTGACGGAGTTACCAAAAGTTTCGGAGGTCTGAAGGCCGTCGGCGATGTGACGTTCAGGATGCGCCGCGATGAGATCATCGGCCTGATCGGGCCCAATGGCGCCGGTAAAACCACGTTGCTGCGATTGATTACCGGTCTTTTAAAGCCGGACACCGGCACGATTGCGTTTAAAGGCAAAAAAATCAATAGGATGAAGATGTGGGACATCGTTAATCTGGGCATTGCCGGCACTTTCCAGAATATGCGGCCGTTTCGGCGCTTGCCGATTATCGCCAATGTCATGGTGCCGTGTCTGTCGCCGCGGGCGATGAAGCGCGGTGAATGGGTCAAGCGCATCGAATCCAAATCCATGGACGCTCTGGAATTTGCCGGTATTTCGGACATGGCGCTGGAAAAGGCCTCGACGCTGTCCCAGGGCGATCTGAAACGGCTCGAGGTGGCGCGTGCGATTGCCACCGAGCCCGAGCTTTTGCTGTTGGATGAGCCTTTCGGAGGACTCAGCCCGGCTGAGACCGATTTGATGGCCAAATCCATCCAACGGCTGCACAAGGGGGGGCGGTTCGGGCGGCTGCACAGCGAAGGACCGGCGATGGTGATCATCGAGCACAAATTGCAGCAATTGATGAAAATCGTCGATCGCGTAATTGTCCTGAACTTCGGAACCGTGGTTGCGGACGGTCAGCCCCAGGAGGTCTGCAATAATAAAGAAGTCATCGAGTGTTATCTGGGTGAGGGAGGCATATAATCGTGCTGCTGCAAGTATCGAACCTAACGGTGTGCTATGACAAGGCCATGATCATCAATGATATCAATTTGCACGTCAACAACGGTGAGTTGGTTAGCCTCGTCGGGCCTAATGGTGCCGGCAAGTCAACGCTTCTCAGGGCGATTACCGGCCTGGTGATCTGGGAAAAAAGTATCCATCGCGGCACGACCGAAGGCGACATCACCCTCGACGGTGAGGTGGTCTTCGAGGGCGAACCGATTGCCCGGGTACCGGCCCATGATATTACCAAACGCGGCCTGATCCATTGCCCCGAGAGAAGGCGCCCGTTTCGCGAAATGACCGTCCTGGACAACTTGTATGCCGGCGCTTACCTGGTAAAAGATAAAAATGGGGTGCAAAAAAACCTCCAGAATGTCTATCAACTGTTCCCCAGGCTCCTGGAACGTTCAAAACAAATATCCGGAACTTTGTCAGGCGGAGAGCAGCAGATGCTGGCCATCGGCCGGGCCCTGATGTCCAACCCCAAGCTTTTGTGCATCGATGAACCCTCCACCGGTCTGGCGCCGATCATGAAAGAAGAGGTGTTTAAAAAGATCGCCGCAATTAAAAATATGGGCATTACGGTTCTGCTCGTCGAGCAGGAAGTCAACGCCGTATTTGCACTGGCCAGCCGCAACTATGTGCTGTCCTCCGGCAAAATCATAGCCGAGGGCACCGGCGCGGAATTGCTGAAAGATGAAGTATTGCGTAAAACGTACCTTGGACTGTAAAGCCTTAATCGAATGTTGCTGCCGAATATCCATATCACAGGATTTTAGAAGATAATAAAATCCCAAATCTCAAGCACCAAATTACAAATAAATTACATACTCCAATATTCAATGACCAAAACCTCAATCATTCACTATAGTTGTATCGCATCGTTTCGCAAAACCTGATCCGCAAGTGACGATACCTTTGAACACAATTGTCGGATAATTGTCTGTTTGGAATTTTGGAATTGAGTCATTGTGGTTTATTTGTTATTTGGATTTTGGGTCCTTGGAATTTCAACACTCATTTTTCTGAAAATTAGTTCACAACAATTTAAAAAAGATATTGATTTCAAAGGAAGGAAGAATACCCATGGCACAGGTAATTGCAGACCGGCGTGATATTGATTTCGTTCTTTATGAACAGCTAAATACAGCTGAACTGACAAAAATCGATCGATACAAGGATTTTAACAAAAAAATCTTTGATATGATAATCACCGAGGCCAGAAACTTCGGGGTAAAGGAACTGCTGCCGACCTGCGCCGAAGGCGACCGCGAAGGGCTGATTTTTGAAAACGGACAGGTAAAGGTCCCCCAGAGTTTTCAGCGCGCCTTTAAGCTGCTTTTGGAAGGCGAATGGACATCTCTTATGGAAGACCCGCAATGGGGCGGTCAGGGATTGCCCGTCGTAATATCCCAGGCGGCCGGCGAATACCTGTTCGGCGGTAATTGGGCGGTTATGAACTATGCCGGCATGGGACACGGCACCGGTAAAATGGTTGAGATTTTTGGCAGCCGGCAACAGAAGGATCTGTTCCTTGAAAAGCTATACACGGGGCAATGGGGCGGCACCATGCTGCTGACCGAGCCCGAAGCCGGCTCTGACGTGGGGGCATTGACCACCACCGCCGTCAAAAATCAGGACGGCACGTATTCCATCACCGGCAATAAAATATTTATCACCAACGGGGAACATGATCTGGTGGATAACATCATCCACCCGGTGCTGGCGCGGATTGAAGGGGATTCCCCGGGGACCAAGGGCATTTCCATTTTTCTGGTGCCGAAAATCTGGGTCAATGAGGACGGCAGCCTTGGCGAGCCCAACGACGTGGTCTGCACGGGTATTGAGGAAAAAATGGGAATCCATGCCAGCTGCACCTGCAGCATGACCTTGGGTGGTAAGGGCCAATGCCGGGGATTGCTGCTGGGAGACGAGCGCCAGGGGATGAAGATTATGTTTTATATGATGAATGAGGCCCGGCTGGGGGTTGGGTTTCAGGCGTTTAATTATGCCTCCACCGCCTATCTGTATGCCCTCAACTATGCCAGAGAGCGTATTCAGGGCCGGGATCTCGAAGCAGGCAAAGATTTCAACGCGCCTTCGGTCACGATCATCCACCATCCGGATATTCGGCGCATGCTGCTGGGGATGAAGGCCTACGTGGACGGCATGCGCAGTTTTGTCTATTATGTGGGCCAGTGTCTGGAAATGGAGGCTTTGGCCGGAAGTGAAGCGGAAAAAGCTAAATACAAAGGCTTTGCCGATCTGCTCACCCCCCTGGTGAAGGCATATTGCGCCCAGCGCGGTTTTGATGTGTGCGTTCAGGCCGTCCAGGTTTACGGCGGATACGGTTACATCAAAGAATATCCCGTGGAGCAGCTCGTGCGGGACTGCAAGATTACCTCGATCTACGAGGGAACCGACGGGATTCAGGCCATGGATTTGCTGGGCCGCAAACTCGGCATGGAAAAGGGCCAGGTGTTTATTAACTTTCTCGGGGAAATTCAAAAGACTATCGCCATGGCCCGGGAGAGCAGTGAGTTGGAAGATATGGCCAATGAAGTTGAAATTGCCGTCAACAAGCTGGGTGAAGTCGCCTTGAGCATCGGCCAGAAGGCCATGTCACCACAGTTTAAGGCAGCGTTTGCTTTTGCGTTCCCCTTTCTGGAGGTGATGGGTGATGTCATTATGGCCTGGATGCTGTTATGGCGGGCATCATTGGCCCGACAGCAATTGGCAGCGGGCCCTAAAAAGAAGGATATCGACTTTTACGAAGGTCAAATTAAAAGTGCCGAATTTTTTATCCACACCCTTTTGCCGACCACTTTGGGAAAAATGAAGGGCATTGTTAAAGGCAACGGTTCGGCGGTGGAGATAACCGAAGCGGCCTTTGGGGGATAAGGGCGCACGGATCTGCACCACTTTGGAATAATCGATACTGCGGGGCGGCAAGCGTGCTGGTAATTTTATGATGCAATTTATAGGTTTCAGGTGTCGGGTTTCAGGTGGTCCGCCGGAGGCGGACCGCTGGCTGTGAAGCGGCCAGTCCGATCGAAAAAAAGAAACTTTGGCTTGGAAGGCATTCAAAAGAAAAAATGACGATACCTTTATTCCGATTCTATAATCCTGTCAAAATAATATCCGGCGCCAACGCACTGGATTCGCTTGGTTACGAATTGAAACAACTCGCGGCCAAACGCCCTTTGATCATCACGGATCAGGGCGTTTCAGGGGCCGGCCTGATCTCCCTCGTCAAAGAGACATTGGACAGCGCCGAAGTTCCCGGTGACGCATTATACGATCGGGTGCCGCCGGATTCCTCCCCGCAGATCGTTGATCATGTGGCCGGTGTTTATCGGGAACATGCCTGTGATTCCATAGTCTCCGTTGGCGGCGGTTCGGTTATCGATACCGGTAAAGCCGTCAATATGGTGGTGACCGAAGGGGTCGACAGCCTGACGGCTTTAAAAGGCGTCAAGTTGCGCAAACCCATGCGGCCGTTTATCGTCATTCCCACCACATCCGGTACCGGTTCGGAAGTAACCTACGCTGCGATGATCAGGGATGTCGAAAAGAATCAGAAGATGCTCTTTGCATCCTATCTGCTGTTTCCCAAAACAGCCATTCTTGATCCGCGCATGACGGTTTCATTGCCGCCCTTGACAACGGCCGCGACGGCTATGGATGCCATGACCCATGCCATCGAAGCCTGTATTTGCAAACCCCGCAACCCCTTCAGCCGTGCGCATTCGATTGAGGCCATCAAACTCATCAGTAAATATCTTCCGAAAGTTCTCCAAAAAGCTAATGACGCCGAGGCCAGGTTTTACCTGGCCAATGCAGCCTGTCTGGCCGGTGCCGCATTTTCCAATTCGGGGGTGGGGTTTATTCATGCGATGGGCCATGCCCTGGGGGGCGTTTGTCAGGTACCCCATGGCATCGCCATGAATATTTTTCTACCCCACGGCCTTGAATTTAACCTGCCTGCCGTGGGCGAAATTATCGGTGAACTCCTGCTGCCGTTAGCCGGGCCGGAAAAATATATCGCAACACCGGCCAACGAACGGCCGCAAAAAACCATCGCAACCCTGCGGGAAATAAAAAATGAACTTTATCAAACCACCAAACTTCCGCGCACCTTGACGGAAGCCGGTGTGCAAAAAGCGGCTTTCGATGAAATTGCTCAAAAAGCCGTTAAGGATCCGGCCCTTGGATTTAATCCACTTCCGGTTGCCTACGAAGATGCTCTGGAAATAATCAATAACGCCTAAAAAAACCGCTACCAACACCTGAATTTTACACCGCCAATCCGATGATTTTTTTCTTGACATCGTTCCGGGAACCTTTTATAACTACTTTATAGCTAAATTGTAGTTACTTTATAGCTTAAGCGGGTGGATATGGCCCGCCTGCAATAATATTTTTAGCTTCGACCGCTTTGCACAGGCATCCGCCCGTTATCACCAATTTGGCAGGTGTCGATCGGGAAAACCGGTGGATGAGGACCGAGAGGAATTCAAGATGGTGCGTCAGCTCGAAGAGAATAAGCCCACCCTGAAAAGAGAAATAAATTTGAAAGAAATCGGTGGAAAAGCGGCAGATTCCGGCCAATACCCCAAACCCAAGTTCGGGGTCTTCGGGGTGGAGATGATCGAAAAGGAAGTCAAACCGAGAGGAAACAGCGGCCGGGTCTACCTGCCTTCGGACTGGGTGGGCAAACTCGTCAAAATCGTACGCATCGACTGATAAAGAGCGGGATGGCTTTGAATTCCGGTAATATAGAAGGGGAAGAAAATGAGGTACGCAGAGACAGGATTTAACTTAGAAGTTGATCTAACCCGGGGCAACATCGAGCGGGTAGAAACCGATCCGAGAGACACCGAGCTTTATCTGGGGGGGCTGGGCACGAACGCCAAAATATTGTGGGACCGGGTTCCCCCGGAAGTTGAGCCGTTTTCGCCTGAGAATCTGTTAATATTCAGCGCCGGCCTTTTGTGCGGTACGCCTGCCACCGGTTGCAACCGTACCATTGTTTCAACCATCTCTCCCCAGACCAACTTAATGGCATTTTCGATGATGGGCGGATTTTGGGCGCCGGAACTTAAGTATGCCGGTTATGACAAAGTGATCCTGCGCGGCAAGTCCCCCGATCTGGTTTACCTGTGGATCAACAATGACAAGGTCGAAATACGAGATGCATCCCATTTGCAGGGCAAAGGCGCTACTGAAACGGCCGAACTGATTCGGCAGGAGTTGAATGAACCCAAAGCCCAGGTGGCGGCTATCGGCCTGGCCGGTGAAAACCGGGTCTATTTTGCTTCCATTGAGCAGGGCCGCTCCAGTGCCAGCCGACAGGGTTTAGGCGCCGTTATGGGCGACAAAGGTGTCAAGGCAATCGTTGTTCGCGGCACCAAGGACATCAATATTGCCAAACCTGTTGAATTCCTGGGGCTTTGCAACGACGTGCTGGAATATATAAAGTTTCGCAATCAAAATCCAATTCCGGGCGTAATGACCATTTTACAGGGACTTGGGTCTCCGCAGGAGATGGCAACCCATGATGAAAAGTGGCATACCGAGAATTTCATGTGGGGAAACTCCCGGGTGCGCAGACGAGATTTTTGGACCGATGAGGTCAAAAAGGCCTGGACCCAGACTATGGACAGTATGCGAACACGGCTGATCAGTTGCTTTAACTGTCCCATGAAATGCGCGGCAACAATTTCCCCCCCGGGACAACCAACCTACATGATGAAATGTTTCTCGAAACTCACTTATACCATGGCGGCCATGTCCGACCTGGATTTTGGTTTAAGAATCGCCCAGCAGGCTACGGAATATGGCGTGGACGGATTCTCGACCCCGCAGGTTATGGCCTTCGCCCTTGAGCTTTACGAAAACGGAATTTTAACCGATCAAGACTTTCCGGAAATGCCCGCCGACAGCGAGGGTAGATTTTACTGGTTGCTTGATAAAATTGTCCGGCGGGAGGGAATCGGAGATGTATTGGCCAATGGCACCTATTGGGCAGCCAAAGCGATCGGCAACGGCGCGGAAGCGTATGCGCATAACAATATTAAGAAACATGAGCAGCTGCCGCTCAAGCTGTCAATGCTGAACCCCGTTTATTTCCTGATGTATGCCACCGGCGAGAAGATCAACATTACCCAGATTGAAGGGCAGTTCCCCCAGGCGCCTTATCCCAAGAGAGAACATCGAGAAGCGTTTGTAAAAGACTGGTTCCAGGTTCCGGATGAAAAGTTCAAGCAATATTTTTTGGACTGGGAGCCCCGCGGAGAAAACTCAAACCCCTATTACCCGACCGTTCAGATGTCCTGTGACATTGTGGATTGGCAGGAAAAAATGCACTATATAGATGACGCCCTCGGAATGTGTGCCGGATTGTCGTCGTTTCCCCTGAAACCGCCGTATCATATCCACAATTACCCGAAATTTATCTCATCGGGAGCCGGGATCGATATGGATGAAGATAAACTGTCGCAGGCAGCCAAACGGTACCGAACTTTAGTCCGGGCCATTAATATCCGCAGAGGCATGCGCAGAAAAGATGACAAGCCGCCGGAGAACCATTGGAAAAAAAGATTCCCCGAACTTGAAAAGGAGCTCTTGGATACGTATTACAATTTCAAAGGGTGGAATAATGAGGGTATTCCGACCCAAGCATCCCTGCGTGATTTGGATTTGAATTACGTGGGTGAGGAGTTCATCCAAAGAGGGATCTTAACTAATGACGATGCTCCCTCAAAAGAGAACTCAGCGGAAAAAGTGCAGCAATAAACCGAAGGGAGTCTTACCGTGAAGAGTGAAAAAAAAAAGAAAATCATAAAATCAATTAAAATTGATGTTGATAAATGCAATGGTTGCCGGGCATGTGAGTTAGTCTGCTCGGCATTTCACGCGGCGCCGAAATACAGCAGCAATAATCCGGCAAGGGCCCGTATTCACGTGATTAGTGAGCCACTTAAAGACATATATCTTCCGGTATACGCGGGTGAGTATACGGCAGCCGAATGTTCCGGCCGGGACAAATACACCATTGACGGCAAGGAATACGATGAGTGTGCCTTCTGTCGGGCTTCCTGCCCATCCAGGGAAGATTTCAAAGAACCCGATTCCGGTCTGCCGCTTAAATGCGATATGTGTGAAGGCGAAGAAGAGCCCTTGTGTGTCAAGTGGTGTTTGTCTGATGCCCTGGTTTTAGAAGAAAGGGAAGAGGAAGTCGAAGAAGAGGAAGAGCCGGAGGAGCTGGAGATCGGATTGGAATCCCTGGCAAAAAAACATGGAATGGAGAAGATCATGGATGCCCTTGCCCGAATATCAGCGTCAAAAAAGAAGGGTTGAACCATGACAGCCGTTCAGGGTTTATATCCAAACAGAACATTAAGTCGGATAAAGAGGATTAAAAAAGACAGTGGAGACTGCAACCCCCTTAAATGAGATCATCGAAGTCATCAAAGAGTCCGGTGGCGATGGCTTCAAATATTGCTATCAGTGCGGATTATGCGATACGGTTTGTCCGTGGAACCGGGTCAGAGCCTTTAGCATGCGCAAGATAATTCGAGAGGCCACCTTCGGCCTGACTGAGGTTGAAAGTGAAGAGATGTGGCGTTGCACGACCTGCGGCAACTGCCCCCGACAGTGCCCCCGGGGAGTGGAAATTATTGAAGGCGGGGTGTCTTTGCGCCGGATTGCCACAGAATACGGGGTCTTTCATTCTTCGGTCCGTGCGGTGCGCGGGGTCAGTGCCAGCCTTCTCGGTAAAGGCAATCCCTTGAGTGAAGATCGCGAAAAGCGGGCGGATTGGGCCGAAGGCCTGTCGGTAAAACCCTTCAGCGAGGGGATGGAGATTTTATATTTCCCCGGCTGCTACCTCTGTTATGACCCGCGCTTGAAAAAAGTCGCCAAAGCGACAGCCAATATTCTTCACCGGGCCGGGGTAGACTTCGGGATACTGGGTTCCAAGGAGAATTGCTGCGGCGAAAGCATCCGCAAGACGGGTGATGAGGAATTGTTCAAACGCCTGGCCCGGGAAAACATCAAAACGTTTATCGATAACGGGGTCAAGAAAATCCTGGTTTCTTCCCCGCATTGCTACCATACCTTCAAAAACGAGTACCCCGAATTTAAGGTCAACTTCGAAGTGGTTCATATCTCCCAATATTTATTCGAACTGATTAACGAGGGCCGGCTTAAGCTGACCGGGGAATACGGCAAGAAGGTGACCTATCATGACCCCTGCTACCTGGGCCGGCATAATGGCATTTATGACGAGCCCCGCAATGTCTTAAACAAGATACCCGGTCTAGAACTGGTTGAAATGCCGGATTCGCTGGAAAACAGTCTGTGTTGCGGCGGCGGCGGCGGCCGGATTTGGATGGAAACGCCCAAGGGTGAAAGATTCTCCGATCTCAGACTGGCACAGGCTGTCGGGGTCGGGGCTGAGGTGCTGGCGACTTCCTGCCCATATTGCATCACCCATTTTGAGGAAAGCAAGCTGGCCCTGGATGATAATGAAGCCGCAGAAATCAAGGATATTACGGAGATACTCCAGGAAGTGATTTCCTGAATCTTGCATCCGAAAGCCTCCGACTCGCGCAAAATCCAGGGCTATAGAGAACGATCAAATCTGATAAAGGCGGATAGAAATGGAAATAGAACAAACTGAACAGCTCAGTAAAAGTCTCGCAGACGGCAATCTGGGGGATGTTATGGTGGTCGGCGGCGGAATCAGCGGTATCCAGGCCTCGCTCGATCTGGCCGATTCGGGTTACAGGGTTTATCTGGTCGAGAATTCACCTGCCATTGGCGGCAAGATGGCCCAGCTTGACAAAACCTACCCCACGAATGACTGCTCTATGTGAATTCTTTCGCCCAAACTGGTCGAGGTCGGCCGGCATCCCAACATAGAGGTCCTGACATATACTGAAGTTGAAGGTGTAACCGGGGAGGCGGGAAACTTCAAGGTTACCTTGAATAAAAAGCCCAGATACGTTATCGAGGACAATTGCACGGGTTGTGCAACCTGTGTGCAGTATTGCCCGGTCAATGTTCCTGACCCGTACAATCAAGACTTGTCGGCGAGCAAAGCCATCCATATTTACTTTTCACAAGCCGTTCCTCTTGTCACATATATCCATGAAAGCTGCCTTTACCTTGAAGAGAAAAAATGTGCCATTTGCGAAGGCGTATGTAAGAATGAGGCCATCGATTTACATCAGACAGCGGAGGAGATCAAAGTAAAAGTCGGGGCGATCATTCTGTCCACGGGCTATGAGACATTTAACCCCGGGTTGAGGGGCGACTATGGCTACGGCAAGATGGAGAACGTGGTAACCAGTCTTGACTTTGAACGGCTGCTATGTGCCACCGGTCCTCACGAAGGTGAGATACTGCGCCCTTCCGACAAAAAGCATCCCCATAAGATAGCCTGGATTCAATGCGTCGGTTCGCGACAGGTTATCCCGGGCGGCAACAGTTATTGTTCGGCCGTGTGCTGCACCTATACTCAGAAGCAGGTTATTTTGGCCAAAGATCATGACCCGGAGGCCGAATGTACGGTATTCCATAACGATATTCGCTCCTACAGCAAGGATTTCGAACGATTCTACCAGAGAGCAGAAAACCTTCCCGGGGTTCGATTTTTAAGAAGCTACGTATCCATCGGGAAAGAGATCCCGCAAAGCAAAAATGTTACCATCCGATACGCGACTACCGGGGATGGCGTAAAGGAAGAGGAATTCGACCTGGTGGTATTGTGCATTGGATTGAATCCTCCGGCTGATGCGCAAAAAATGGCGGATATGTACGGTATCGAGCTCAATTCATACGGATTCTGCAAAATCAATCCGTTTAATCCAATTGAGACATCGCGTCCGGGAATATATGTCAGCGGGGCCTTTCAGGGTCCCATGGATATCCCCGAAGCGGTTTTTTCTGCCAGCGGAGCCGGCTCCCAATGTGGTGAATTCCTTGACCACAGGCGCGGCAAGCTTTCCAGAGCGAGAGTATATCCATCGGAAAAAGATGTCTCGGAAGAGGAGCCAAGGATCGGCGTCTTTGTATGTCATTGTGGGACAAACATCGGCCGAGTGGTCGATGTTCCTGCCACGGTTGAGTATGTCAAAACTTTACCCAATGTTGTATACGCAACGGAACAGCTGTTTTCATGTGCAACGGATTCGGCTCATTCAATCACGGAAACGATCCGGGAAAAAGGGCTCAACCGCGTGGTTGTCGCCGCCTGCTCCCCCAGAACCCTTGAACCGCTATTCCGGGACACGCTGCGGGAGGCCGGAATTAATCAATATTTCTTCGACATGGCCAATATCAGGGAGCATTGCTCCTGGGTCCACTCGCGCGAAAAGGAAGAGGCCACGGTTAAGGCCAAGGATATCACCCGGATGTCGGTGGCACGCGCCTGCCATTTGGAGCCGTTGCAGGAAATTGATCTGCCGGTCAACCGGGCGGCTTTAGTGGTTGGCGGCGGTATGGCCGGCATGACCTGTGCGCTCTCCATAGCCAACCAGGGACATGAGGTTTACCTGCTGGAAAAGGCCGCAGATTTGGGGGGAACGGCAAGAAGAATCCATTACACCATCGATGGAATGGATGTTCAGGCCTATTTGGGTGATCTGGTGAGCAAAGTATATCAGCACCCTGCCATCCACGTATATATGAAGGCCGTCATCACGGAAGCTACCGGTTATGTGGGAAATTTCACCACCAAAGTGAAGTCTGAAAGAGGAATAGCAGAGATACAGCACGGCGCAACCGTCATCGCGACCGGTGCTGAAGAATATAAACCCACCGAATACCTTTATGGGGAAGATAATCGGGTATTGACCCAATTGGAATTGGGGGAGCAAATCGCTCGGGGAGAAAAAAGCCTGATCAACTGCCGGAGTCTGGTGATGATCCAATGTGTCGGCTGCAGACAGCCAGATCGAGACTACTGCGCCCGGGTATGTTGCAGCAATGCGATCAAAAACGCCCTGAAGCTTAAAGAAATAAACCCTAAGATGGATATCTACATTCTCTTTCGGGATATCAGAACTTACGGGTTTAGCGAGGACTATTACCGGGAAGCCTCAGATAAAGATGTCAAGTTCATCCGTTACGAGCCGGATGACAAACCCCGGGTGGAAGCTGTAGTAGAGGAGGGCCGGCCTGTTTTAAGGGTTACCCTGCCGGATTATATTTTAGGTCAGAAGCTTGCCATAGATGCCGATTACCTGGCTTTGGCGGCTGCAGTTATTTCCCCGGCGGACAACCGGGAAATATCTCAACTTTTCAAGGTCTCTTTGGGGCCGGATGATTTTTTCAAAGAAGCCCATGTCAAATTAAAACCGGTTGAGTTTGGTACCGAAGGTGTTTTTCTGTGCGGATTGGCTCACTATCCCAAGCACATACCGGAAGCGATTAACCAGGCCTACGGTGCTGCCAGCCGGGCTTTAACCCTTCTCTCATATGATACCGTCACCGTTTCCGGTTCGATTTGCGAGGTGGAAGAGAAAAAGTGCATCGGGTGTGGGGCCTGCATTGATGCCTGTACATATCATGCCATCGAGTTTCAGGGGACCCGGCAGGGCCAAAAGGCTGTGGTGAATCCCGTGCTCTGCAAAGGAGACGGCCTTTGCAACGCCAAGTGTCCAACAGGGGCGATATTTCTAAAGCACTTTACCGATGAAGACATCTTGAGCCAGATCGATGCGGCGGTGGGAGACGGGTAGAAGCCTAATTGAGCGGAAAAGCTCAATTAGGCGTTAATAGTTATTTGTTAATCGTTATTAGAATACAATGACAACCTCAATTTATATATCTATGGGGTAAGAAGGGCAAAGGAGTTGAGAACGAATGAGTGCAGGATTAAAATTTAAACCGAGAATATTGGGTTTTGTATGCCACTGGTGAGCGTACGGCGCTGCTGACATGGCTGGAGTTTCCAGACTGCAATATTCAACTGAAATCAGGCTTGTTCGCGTCATGTGTTCCGGCAGAGTCGACCTGGAATTCGTACTCCGAGCCTTCGCAAATGGAATGGACGGGGTGTTCATTGGCGGTTGCCGTCTTAATGAATGTAATTATATTACCCACGGAAATTACGATGCCCTGAACATGGTGCTGCTATGCAGAAAAATAATGGCGCACATCGGGCTGAACCCCGAAAGATTAAGCGTCGAATTCATGTCTTCCGGTGATGGGATCCGTTTTACCGAAATTATCGATGATTTTAGTCGGAAGGTTAAGGCGTTAGGCCCACTGGGCAAGGCCGATGAAATCGACCCGGATGAATTAAAGTCCAAACTTGAAGACGTCAGAAAGCTGGTCCCCTACATTAAGATAGCGAAACGGGAGAAGTTGGCGTCACGTCTTGCAAACAAAGAAGAATATGACGGCTTGTTTACCAGCGAGGAGATCGACACGCTGTTCAGTGAAGCCGTCTCGTACCACATTAATCCGGAAAAATGCCAGGCCTGTATGATTTGCTACAGAAGATGCCCGGTTGACGCGATCGCCGGCGGCAAAAACCTGATTCATGTCATTGACCAGGACCAATGCATAAAATGTGGGACGTGCTTTGAAGTCTGTCCTCCCCGCTTTGGTGCCGTCGATAAGATTCCCGGTAGGCCGGTTCCGCCTCCGATTCCGGAAGCAGAAAGAACGATAGTCAGATGAATCGCCCGATGCGCATCGGATTGAGCCTGACGGTTTGGGCGATCCTGTGGATCTGCATCTCAGTTTGGTTTAACCTCGATACGGTGGGGGCCGGCATAACCATCGAACTGGAACCTGTCGCAACCAACCTTGACCAACCCGTGGCGATCACTCATGCGGATGACGGTTCGGCTCGGCTCTTTATCACCCTAAAAGGCGGACGGATTGTCATCTATGACGGCATCGCGATTTTACCAACGCCATTTCTGGATATTTCAGCCCTCGTCTCCACGGTGAGTGAGCAGGGTTTGCTGGGTGTGGCGTTTCATCCGGACTATGCCGCCAACGGCTTTTTCTACGTTAACTACACCGATACGACCGGCGCCACCGTTGTCGCGCGCTACTCGGTTTCAAACGATCCCAATCTGGCCGACCAGAGCTCCGCTCAAATTCTGCTGACAATTACCCAACCGTATCAAAACCATAACGGCGGACAACTGCAATTCGGACCGGATGGCTACCTTTATATCGGTATGGGCGACGGCGGATCAGGAGGCGATCCCGGCAATAACGCGCAAGATCCGACTACCTTGTTGGGGAAAATGATTCGCGTTGATGTGGACGGCTCCGCGCCTTATACCGTGCCGGCGGACAATCCCTTTCTGGGGGATCCAGCGGCAAAACCTGAAATCTGGGCCATGGGTCTAAGAAATCCCTGGCGGTTCAGCTTCGACCGGGTCACGGGCGATATGTTCATCGCAGATGTCGGGCAGAACGACCGGGAAGAGGTAAACTTCCAGCCCTCCAACAGCCCGGGCGGTGAGAACTACGGCTGGCGCCGGATGGAAGGTACCCAATGTTACAATCCTTCAACCGGCTGCTACGACGGTACACTGACGTTGCCGGTACTGGAATACAGCCATTCTGCCGGCTGCTCGATTACCGGGGGCTACCGTTACCGTGGTTTTCGGAATCCGGGCCTTGAGGGGGTTTACTTTTATGGTGATTTTTGCAGCGGCCGAGTCTGGGGGGCCCAGGACGATGAGCGCGGCACATGGACCGGCAGCGAACTTCTGGATACCAACTTACAGATAACTACTTTTGGCGAGGACGAGGACGGCGAGATCTATCTCGCTCATTTTTCTTCTTCGGATGGTGCTGTTTACAGACTCGCAACCCAAGTACCGGGAACGCCGAGAGATCTCATGGCAGTAGCAGTTTCCGGGAATCAGATCGATCTGAGTTGGATCGATAACGCCAGCGACGAGGACGGATTTAGGATTGAACGCAAGACAGGCAACCAGGGCGCTTACCGCCAAATCAACACGGCTGGACCCGACACTGTCATGTACAGTGATGTCGGGCTTTCCGAAGGAACGCATTATCACTACCGGGTTTTGGCCTTTAATTCAAATGGAGATTCATCCTATTCCAGCCCGGCAAGTGCCACACCGTCATCGCAAGCCTCCGGATCCGACGGTGGTGGCGGCGGCGGTGGTTTCTGTTTCATCGATAGTGCAGAAAAAGCTTTTTTTCTGAAGTAGCTCAGCCTGGCTTGTGAAGACGAGACCTGAGCGAGAATAGTAAATTGCAGTTGTTTGGCTATGAATACAGAGAACTGCATGCAGCCGAATTTAAAAAATTTGATACATCTAAATATGCTGTGATATTTGTTTGTATGAAAAACAAG
>Ga0210064_1000252_pt1 | contig 25832 bp, 16 predicted proteins | sample Muzzi_CordC_D2_FD_185531 | JGI IMG/M metagenome (GOLD analysis project Ga0210064, IMG submission 185531) | Wetland microbial communities from San Francisco Bay, California, USA, that impact long-term carbon sequestration - Muzzi_CordC_D2 (SPAdes) | ecosystem: Environmental > Aquatic > Marine >... | reverse complement strand
AAGGTGGTACCCTCGCCTACCCGGCTGATGACCTCGATGTCACCACCCAGCTTGTGTACATAATCACGCGATTCATAGACACCGATACCCATGCCGGCCTTGCCCTTGGTGCTGTCAAACGGCCGGAACAGGCGCTGCTTGATGAATTCCCTGTCCATCCCCGACCCGGTATCCTGAATCTCGATGATCGCGGAATCGGATCGCTTGAACAGGCGCACGATGATGCTGCCGTCATCCGGGGTTGCATCCTGGGCATTGCGAACAAGATGGCCGATGATAGCGGCAAACCGGTCCGGTTCCACGCACAGCATGATACCTTGCGCCTGACAGTCCAGCGAGGGAGCCGGTTTTCCGCCCGACATGGTCCTGACAACATCCCTCAGTTCGGCACACAACTCGACATTCTCCGCTTTCTGGGCCTGCATGCTGTCACTGCGCAGATTGGCCAGCAACCGGTTCATTTTCTGGACCGAATTGTCCACGGTATCGATTACGTCCTCCATAAACCGCGGATTGTCCTTGTGCCGGGCTGCATTCGTCACCACCAGCGACAACTGGGCAATCAGGTTCTTGATATCATGCATAACGTAGGTCGTCAGCCGGTTACAGGCCTCGAACTGTCTGGCATCCGCCAGTGCCCGCGAGGCTTCCAGCTGGGCCAGGTGCACGGCCGCCTGCCTTCCGGCGGTTTTTATGAGATCGGAATCCTCCCAGTTGAAGTGGTGCTGGGCCGGGGAGCGCGCCAGCACGATAAAACCCAGCAGATAATCATGCACGAGCAGCGGGACGACCAGCCAGGCGCGTGGCATGCTCACCAGCCATCCAGGCAACACCAGACCGTCATACAGGCCCGGGTCACGTTCATATTCATCCAGGTCGACGAGCCATTCCCGTTCCCTCATGAAGCGGATCAGCGAGTGGTCCATCGCAACGGTATCCTGGTCCGATACCTGCATCTGCCAGCTGGCCACCGGGGTGTACCGGTGCGTTAACTGGCGCATCCACAGTATCCCTCCCGGACTGTCGATGATCTCGGCGAGTGAGTGAATGGCGCGCTCGCGCAGGTGGTCATCCGGCTGACCGGAGGACAGGGTGCGGATAAAACGCAGCCATTCGTCCCGGTAGTCATATTTGTAATGAAAGAAGTGTTTGTTGATCAGCACCCTGACGCTTGCCCGCACCCGTCCGGAAAACAGCAATACCAGCAATACCAGTCCAGCGCCGAACAGAAAGATGACCTGGAAGACGGTGGCCCATTCCCCGCCGTGGACACGAATGTAATATCCGCCCAGACCCATCGCCAGCAGGTACAGGCCGGCACCCAGCAATGCCGTGGTATGGAATACAATGCGGCGCGAGACAAAGATATCCAGGGACAGGCGCGGATCGCGCGCGATGGCTACCGCCAGCACCGGAACGGCCATGGCGTTGACAAATCCGCGTGCCTGCCACAGGGTGGTATCGAGTCCCTGAAACAGCAGGGCATTGGAATACAGATAGAAATCATAGGCGAAGATGACACCCAGCCCGATACAAAGATATTTTACCGCGCGACGGGACTCGACATGGGCATTGCGCATGACCTGTTCGACCAGCACAAGGCCAACGACGGCCAGCAGGAGAAATCCCGCATACAGGAGATCGAACCCCCCGATATTGAGGGCTCCTGAGCCGGCAATGATGCGATACACCACCATCATGACGAGCAGCAGCGAATAGCTTCCTGCAAGCAGGGCCGATCGGTTGAAGCGTTGCGTGGCAAACCGGGTATCGGTAATCGCGGAACACATGACATAACCGAGAAACAGCAGCCAGGCGAAGCTGCGTACCGGCTCCAGCAGATAGGAAAAGAATGGAACATCAAAATAAACGGCGAATGCCGTAAAACCCAGCCACAGGGTACTGACAATCGAGGCTACCTTGAGTGAATTCTTCTGCGACTGCCCCCGTGGCCCGGTCAACAGGACCAGCGACAGGAGCAGGAAACAGAATGCCCCGCTGGCAAAACTGAGGATAACCGTGTTAATCACAAAGTATGGCCACCTGTCGCAAGGAGCACCTCATCATTTCAGTCTGGCCAGCGTCTCCCTCGCTTCCTCGACTCCATCGTAGCTGTATCCTTCAGCTACAGCCTTTGATAGAAAATCCCGGGCTGTATTCCGGTCGCCCAGCTTGAAGTAGGCCATGCCCAGATGATAGTTGAATACGGGAACATCGGGTGCTTCGTCAACGACTTTCGTTAATACAGCAATTGCCTCATCGTACTCACCCAGCCGGTAATGAATCCATCCCACAGTATCCAGCAGGCTAGGTTGATTCGTTTCTGCCAACTTGCTCGCCAGTTCTCTGGCTTTCTGCAAACTTTGCTTATCCGTTCGATGATCCGCCAGAAGGGCAGCAAGATTATTCGTGGCAAAGATATTCTCCGGTACCTTTTCCAGAAAGCGCTCATACGCAAAAATGGCCTCATCATACTTTTTCTGCTGCTGCAAAAGCGACCCAAAGCCAATGGCAAATACAGCATTATCGGGTTCGTAGGAAAGACTTTTCTGAAACACTTCAGTCGCTCTATCCAGATCCCCCTCTTGCACATAGACAGCCGCCAGTGTCTGAATCAGGCGCGGGTTATACGGGAGTTCCCCGAGTCCATCCTGCAATGCCTGAAGTGCACCTTTGACATCTTCCTGTTGAAGCCGGGTCCGTGCAAGCTGCACATAGAGCACACTACTTTCCGGGTTGATTGCTATTTGTTGAATAAATTCTTCCTCAGCAAGCGCGAATTCCTGCTTGCTAACATGCAAAAGAGCCAGCAGGACATGCGCGGCCTTATTCCCGGGATCTTCTGCGAGAACAGTATTAACGCGCTTTATGGCGGCTTCCACATCCCCTGCGGCGACCTGTGTTTTAACCAGTTCTGTCAGCAAAAGAATGGATTCAGGCTCAAGCTCCAGCGCTTTCTCGAATTCAGCCAGTGCTTTTTCATATTTTCCCTGTTTCCTGTACAAGCGCCCCTTGCCCAGTGAACCCAGCCCTGTTTCGGGAGACACCTGCTCTAGCAGGGTCAATGTCTCTTCGAGATCATCTGTCATGCCTTGTGCAGCAAGCAATTCTGCCCTGGCACGCAGAATTGGCACCGATTTCGGTTTGATTGACAGCGCATAATCAATCTGCTCGAGCGCATCATCCAGCCGTTCCATTTTTGCCAGTATCTCTGCCGTGCGCAGTCTTGTGCCAATGTCATCAGGCGCGATATCGACAACCCTCATCATACTCTCGATGGCAAGCGCGTTTTCACCATTCAAATGGTAGGCACTGGCCAGAAATGTCAGAGCCTCCCCTGAATCCGGTCTATCCTTCAATACGACACGAAAATCCGCTATCGCATTAGTATATTCCTTAACCCGTATATAATATTGACCTCTGAGGAAATGCGCCTGGACATCGCGGGGGTTCTCTCCCAGCACTGCATCGATTAATATCCTGGCCTCTTCGTTCTTGCCTTCTTGTAATTTCAATGCGGCAAGCGCGCCCCTTGCCTTCAGTCCATCAGGCTTAACTCCCTGCTTGCCAATAATCTCTTTGAGTAGTGCCTCTGCCCTGCCCTGCTGTTCTGTCTGCAGCAACATATCCGCCAGTACAAATTTCAGTTGCGTCAGATCGGGCCTGGCTTCGACAGTACTTTCAAGTTCAGCAACTGCCTTCTCCTTGCCGTAGTGTTTCTCGAGAAAGTTCTTTAATAATAGATAACGTTGTACGTCTTCAGGATCCGCCGCAATCGCATCACGCAATACCTTTTCCGCCTTTTCGGGTTGTTCTGTAATGTTGTAGTAGGATGCGAGTGAAAAGCGATACTGCGTATTCTCCGGATGTGTTTTGACAATATCCACCAGGATATCCTCAGCCTTGGCGTTCTCCTTGACCTTGAGGTAGGCCTTTGCAAGGCTGACTTTCAAACTGAAACTGTCTGCGTTTGCCGCAACTGCCTGTTCAAGCAGTCGGACAACCTCGTTCGGCTTCTCCTGTTTTTCATAGATCTGAGCCATCAACATGGCTGCCCCGGGATCACCTGGCGCTGTTTCAAGAACCTGCCGCAGTATTGCTACAGACTCAGTTACTTTTTCCTGCCGCAAGAGGATATTGGCGCGCAGCGTCAACGCATCAAGCATCTCCGGTTGCCTGTCGAGCACAGCATCCGCCTGCTCGGTTGCCTTTTCCATATCACCGGCTAAAACATAAAAACGCCCCAGATGAAGGCGTGCATCGACAAACTCCGGATCAAGTTCCACAGCCTTGCCATAGTATCCAAAGGCCTGCCGCCACTCCTGATCTTTCTCGGCGATTCGCCCCAGGTAGTAATAGGGCTCTGCGGCCTTGGGATCGATCTGCAGGACATTCTTGAATTCAACCTGGGCCTTGTCGTAATTCTCTTCTTCGAAATAGGCCTTGCCACGTTCCATATACTTAGCTTTACGCTCTTCGGCTCCACCACAGGCACTGAGTACAAAGATCGTCAGCAGTATCGCTGCGACTAGTTTGTTGCGCTTATCTAACAAATACATGCATGCCTCCAGGGTCAGATGCTACGATCAGTGCACTGACGTCCATTAATCAGGTAACTATAAACAAATCAGTAAAGGTAGCGCGTGTCAGGCGCACCATCAGATGCGCTGAATAGCCAAGGAACCACACGAATTAATCCCCTTGATTTGCAGACACCGCGTCTAATTCGACAAAAAACACACTCAATGAATCACTTACTTTATCGCGGCCAAAGCCGCTCCTACAAGAGATTTCTCGATTATATTCCCTATAAATAAATGAAAACCGCTGTCGAGGAAGATTTATGACCTGTTTTGATTTTTTTCCATGTTCTTCTGTGTAGTTCGTGGTTGGTAATATCCCCAATCATTGCAATAATCTTCACAGAAGGGCGGCCGCTTTATCTCAGCCATCCGGTTGCTGGCCGCGATTCGTGCGAGCAATCGCGTTGCTGCTCTGCAGGGGCGATCCTTGTGGCAGCAGGATCTTTTACTGGTGATTTTCAGAAATCTGTTGGAAGGCGCAACCGGTTCCACGTAGCCCAGGGTAAAATCGATACGCAGACCGAAAATACCGCGACCATCGGGTAATAATATATCCTTTCACGCCTTGTTCGCCAAAAACCACCCGTATGCATCCCTGACCCCCTGCTCCAGTGAGACCCCGGCCTTCCAGCCAAGGCGGTTGATTCTCGATACATCCAACAGCTTGCGTGGCGTGCCATCCGGCCTGTTCAAATCATAAACAATTTCTCCCTGGTAACCAACAACCTGCTTTACAAGACAGGCCAGATCCGCAATGGAGATATCCTTGCCCACCCCGACATTCACAATCTCCGCGGCATCATAATGCTCCATCAGGTAGAGGCAGGCCGCTGCGCAATCATCCACATGTAGGAACTCCCGTAACGGCTTGCCAGTCCCCCACACCGTCACCGTGGGTGCGGCGGCAACCTTTGCCTCGTGAAATTTCCGAATCAGCGCCGGCATCACGTGCGAGGTTTCCAGATCAAAATTGTCCTCCGGTCCATATAAATTGGTTGGCATGGCAGAAATGAACTTGCAGCCATACTGGCGCTGGTAGGCCTGGCACAGCTTGATTCCGGCAATCTTTGCCACGGCGTACCATTCATTGGTCGGCTCCAGTGCGCCCGTCAGCAGGTATTCCTCCTTCAGCGGTTGCTGAGCCAGCTTCGGGTAGATGCAGGTACTGCCGAGGAACAGTAATTTTTTCACACCGGACTGCCTGGCACTCTCGATGACATTGGCTTCAATCATCAGGTTCTGATAGATAAAATCCGCCGGATAGTCATTATTTGCCAGGATACCACCCACCCTGGCCGCGGCGAGAAAAACATAATCCGGACGCTCCCGGCCAAAAAACTCCCGTACCGCAGCCTGTTCACGCAGGTCCAGTTCGCTGCTGGTCGCCGTAAGCAGGGTGGTGTAACCATCCCTTTTCAACCGCCTGACTATAGCCGAGCCGACCAGTCCCCGGTGTCCGGCAATATAGATCTTTGCTTGTTTATTCATTGTAATCAAAAGCCTGAAAACCCTCCCGCTTGCATAACTCGTCGCGCTCCGCAATCTTGAGATCTTCCCGCACCATCTCCGCCACTATGGTCTCCAGAGACGTCACCGCCTGCCAGCCCAGTTTCTCCCGTGCCTTGGCAGGATCCCCCAGTAACGTATCCACTTCGGTTGGCCGGAAGTAGCGCGGGTCAATCCCCACCAGCACCTTCCCGGAATCCTTATCGACAGCCTGCTCCTCGATACCAGACCCTTGCCACTCGATGCCAATCCCCACCTCCCGGAAGGCCGCCTCGATAAACTCGCGTACCGAGTACTGCTTGCCCGTGGCAATGACAAAATCATCGGGCTCGTCCTGCTGCAGTATCAGCCACTGTGCCAGCACATAATCGCGGGCATGCCCCCAGTCACGCTTCGAATCCAGATTGCCGAGGTAGACCTTTTCCTGCAGTCCCAGCTTGATCCGCGCCACCGCACGGGTGATCTTCCGCGTTACAAAGGTCTCGCCGCGAACGGGCGATTCATGGTTGAACAGGATTCCGTTGCAGGCATAGATACCGTAGGCCTCCCGGTAATTCACGCAGATCCAGTAGGAATAAACCTTGGCGGCCGCATACGGGCTCCTTGGATAAAACGGCGTGGTTTCCTTCTGGGGTATCTCCTGCACCTTCCCGAACATCTCGCTGGTGGATGCCTGATAGAAGCGGGTCTTCTTCTCCAGCCCGAGAATCCGGATGGCTTCCAGCAACCGCAGTGTCCCCAGGGCATCCGCATTCCCGGTATATTCCGGGGTTTCAAACGAGACCGCCACATGGCTCTGGGCGGCCAGATTGTAGATTTCATCCGGCTGTACCTGCTGGATGATCCGGATCAGGTTGGTGGAGTCCGTCAAATCACCGTAGTGCAGGATAAACCTGACATCCTGGCCATGCAGGTCCCGGTACAAATGATCAATTCGATCGGTGTTAAACGACGAAGCCCTGCGCTTGATGCCATGGACCAGATACCCCTTGCTAAGCAACAACTCCGCCAGATAGGCGCCATCCTGGCCGGTAATGCCGGTTATCAGGGCAACTTTTGATGATTCAGGTTGAGTACTCACAGTTTTATTCCATGTTGGATATTGCTGAAGCGGGCCTGATCACAAGCCCGTGCGTAAAGATTATGCTGTAGTCGGGCAGCATCCCGCTCCTGCATTTATTTATGTGCATATTTAACAAACATCAGTTACAGAACATTCAAGATCAAGCCCCGGACACCTATAAGCAGCGAGCAAACCAGCACTGTTACCGTAAATACATTCCAGCGATGCTTCATCCTGGCAAGAATCAACTCACAACCATAAAACAGGATAACGGATTTGAGGATGATAGCCATCATACCCGAATTAACTAGGCCATCCCTCGCAAGCAGGACAAGCCCGAGAATCACCAGGACAACAAGAAAATCCATTGGAGTAATATTGAAGCCTCTGTTATCCGATGAGCGAATCAAAACGGTGATACTTGCAGTCAGTAGCCCGAAGAAAATATAGGTGAATGGATCGGCGCCCGTCAGGTAGGCTGGTTGATACGTGTTGCCGAGATAAACAATAAACAGGATCGTGGTATAGAGTAACAGTCTGAGTGGCAGATGCCACATCCGGTAGCCGAGCAGTAACCGGAATAACAGCAGTACAAAAAGGACAATACCGGCCACGGTAAAATCAAACGGAACCTTAGTTGCCACCAGAACCCCGGTAAGTAAAAACACCGAGATGCCATAAATAATCAGAAGGTAGGAAATCGAGGAGGCCCATTGGCCATACCTGGCCGACGCGACAGTCTCTTCCAGGCTGGCTCGGCTACTACCCGCATGTACCCGCCAGCCATTACGTTCCGCCAAATATAAAAATCCAAACACCGACGTTACCACTGCAAGGTAGGCAACCGCTATCAGTACATCTGACTCATAGGGCATGATCACCGCACCCAGGACCAGCAAGGCCTGCAAGGAGTAGACAATCATTACCGATTCATAGTGATAAAAGCCAAGATCCAGCAGACGATGATGAATGTGGTTACGGGTCGCCCTGAACCAGTTCATTTTGTGGTAAATACGCTGCGCCAGGACCATGATGATATCGGCAATCGGCAGACCGAGTATCAAGAGGGGCAAAGCAGGACTCAGGACAGGATTAACCTGCTGGGTCAGTAACACAACCAGATATCCCAGGGTATAACCCAGGAATTGACTTCCGCCATCCCCCATGAAGATCCTCGCGGGGTAGGTATTGAAACGCATGAAACCGAATAAACCGCCAATCGTGACAAGCGCAATCAGGGCAACTGCGGTTCCATCCGCCAGGTATGAAAGCCAGGCTATGCACCCCAGGCTCAGGAGCGATTCACCACCAGCCAGTCCGTCCAGGCCGTCAGAATGATTGATGGCATTAATCATCCCGACCATCGCAACGACGGTAAACGGCCTGCCGATCGACTCCGGAACCGGCTCACCTCCCAAAAACGGAAAGTAAACTACGAATACGTCCCCGTAATAAACCACCGTTAAAACGGCAATAAACTGGCCAGTAAACTTCACATAATGTCCCAGTTCCTTGCAATCATCCCGGATCCCGAAACCAAACAATACCAGTGCGCCAAGGATAAACGCCGCAATCTCCTGGTTAAACGGAAGAAACAGAACGATCGGTAGCAAGGCCCCGATTACAATACCCACACCGCCGACACGGGGAATGGGCATCGTATGCACCTTGCGCGAGTCCGGCCTGTCAATCATCCCGAGTCGTGGCGCCAGATGCACCATGACAGAAATAACGATCATACTGATCGCCAGTGCGGCTATCAGCGGCAGGATAAGGGTCAGGGGATTTTTTTCGACACCCGCCGCCATAGCGCTCAGCGCGCCGGCCGGCAGGTTGATCATGGGCTGGTTAAATTGTTCAAACACCGGGATTTAACAAACAAGTAAGGTTTCAGGGCGATACGGTTTCATCAAGATGGTAAACGACCTTACGTTGCATAATCTTCGGTCCGTATATCGATTTTAGCTTGTGATGCATGGTACGTAACAGCCTGTTAACCCTTGGAAGATCACCGCAACGGTGGCCATTTTTCCGCCGGAAATACCCGGGTTTCGGGGCATAACTACGGGCAACACCGCAACCAGCGATCGGCTGCCGCTTTCCCTGCTAATCCGGTATGTATTCGGAAAGATATGGAAAGATCACATTCGCGAATTCAACCAGTTTTTCATCCGCAACCGCGGGGTCCTTGCCCGGTCCCACAAATGCGGTCAGTCGCACCAGGGCCCCATCCGTCCGGTTTCTGGTCATGGCATCCCAGAACAGAAACCACTTCACCAGCCATTCATTGGTAATGTCACGCCCGCGCTGCTGGAACCAGTAATATACCACCTGGGTGTAGTTTCCCTTCTTGATCAACAGGCGATTGACCTCGATTGGCTTGCCGTTGTATTCAACGCCTTCGAGACTGCGGACCGAGAGATCCTTGATCAACCAGCCACCGCCCGGGATACAGGCGCGTGGCGAGTGTGCTGCCGAGCCGGCCGCCTGGTCCGCATAATATGCGACATAGAAATTAACCAGGCCACCGTGGTCATCCTGGTAGTCTGAAATTATATAGTCTTCCGTCTTTAGTGAATTGAGGATGTTCTCTTCCAGCTTTCCGGTCGTACCCTTCCAGTTAGCCACCCTCAGTGGAAATTCGGCAAATACCTGCCGCTCCGGAATGATATTTTCACGTCCCCGCACATAGATGCTGGACAGCACAACAGCCGCCAGCAAAACGGGAACCGTCCAGGAAAGTGACTTGATCTCCCGCGGTCGTTTTTCGACACCGTCGGTAACCGGCTCCGGGAATTCAATCGCGAATGCCTCTGCCAGCGTTTTTTTATTTGGACCGATTCTCGCCAATATCGCCATCTCGATTATCAGCAGTGCCATACAGGCCATGAATATCACCCAGCCCTCGAAATAATGCAGGAAACCTTCCGCTTGCTCGGGTCCTCCAAATTCCACCAGCACCCCGATAACGCCGATACGGAAGCTGTTCATCAGCACGGTAATCGGGATACTTGATAGAAACACAACGGCACGCTTCCAGAATTCCACCCTGAAGAGGTACGCCGCGATAAAGGACAGGCTGGCCAGGGGAAACAGGTAACGCAAGCCGCTGCAAGCCTCCACGACCTGAAGTTTGTATGTCCCGAGGTCGATTACGTTACCTTCCAGGTAAACACTGATATCAAACAGGCGAATGACCGCCACGCCCAGCTGGGACGAGATCAGCTGGAGTTTGGTTGACAGGGTGTTGTAGATAAACGGTGGCAGCGGCACCATAAAAAACAGCAGCGCCAGCGGCACCATGACAATCCGGAAGGCCCGCCACCCCAGCAGCGCCAGCGCCACACCCATAATCGTAACGACCAGCCCGTACTGTGACAGGGTGTGCGTGGTTGCGATGGCACCCAGAAAGAACAGTACGCCACCCAGCAGGATCATGAACAGGCCGGAGACCGCGGGGTTGAATTCAATCTCTGCCAGCTGGGTTTTGCGCTGCCAGATCAAAAACAGGGTGATGGCGGGTATCATATACCCGTACCCGTATTCTTCCTGGGTATTCCAGCGCCCGATCATGTCCTGGATGGTGTCCATGAAGGCGTAGCCGGTCAGCAGGGTAGCGATCCCGACCAGCACCCAGAAAATAACCGGGGTTTTCCACACAAGGGATGTACTGTTACTTACACTCATAACGTTTGTCTACCATGGTCAGTCGGTGAATAGGCTTTCATAGGCAGCGAGTAGCTTTGGTTCCTCATGCCGCCATTCAAGCTCCTGTTCCACCCGCCGCCGGCCATATTTGCCCATCTTGTCACGTTCTTCCGGGTTATCCAACAGGTAAAGTATTTTTTCAGCCAGATCTACCGCGTCGTTCCTGCGGGCATAAAGAGAGGCGTCCCGCGCCGAAAACCGGCCTTCCGTGAGGTCAAACTGTACAACGGGTTTGCCCAGTGCCATATACTCCATGATCTTGTTCATGGTGGATTTGTCATTCATCTCGTTGGCAACATCCGGATTCACGCAGACATCGGCGGTATTCAGCATCTCCAGAAGTTCCTCATCCGGCACCCGTCCGGTAAAGGTGACATAGTCATCAATACCAAGCTCTGTTGCATACTGCTGCAATTCATCCAGCGAGGTTCCACCTCCCACCAGTCCGAAATGCACATCCCTGCGCCCGACATCCCGGACGATGTGGCGTGCCGCATGCAGCAGGTAGTCAATCCCTTCCTGTCTACCCATCACACCCACATAGCCAACCAGGTACCTGGCGCCTTTTTTCAGTTCCTCTTTCGGCGGGAGTATTTTCAAGCGGTCCAGATTCGGCCCGCTTCTGACAATATATACCCGGTCCGGTGACATCCCGCCCCGCTGTATGGCGATTTTCCGGTAGGACTCGTTGGTCGCAATCGAGATATCCGCCAGCCGGAAAGTCCATCTTTCCCACGCCAGCATTACCCGGTAAAAGAAATCCCGGCGTCCGAACTTCGCTTCATACAATTCCGGATTGATATCATGGTGGTCAAACAGGAACTTCTTGCCAAACAATTTGAAAAATCCGCCAATCAGAAAAATATTATCCGGCGGGTTGCAGGCATGAATAACGTCAAATCCCCGCGTCAGAAAAACCTTCCAGGCCAGCACGAACTCGTGGATCAACGCAGAGGAATATTCCAGCAGATAACCCCAGGCGCCCTCCGCCTCGACGGGTAATGTGTGGCGGTAGATATGGATCCCATCGATCACCTCATAGCGGCCTTCATAGCCTTTGCCGACCGGACAGATTATCGACACCTGATAGCCATGCCGGAACAGGGTGGTCGCCTCCTGCCACACCCGCCGGTCAAACGGTGACGGCAGGTTCTCGACAATAATCAGGACACGGCGTGGCCTGGTTGCTGTTTTCACCATCCCCTGCAGATGTCCCGTTACCAGCAGATCCCGTCATATTTACCCGCAACCGACCGCATATCTGCCATGCGCACCAGATCCACTACAACCTGCCCTTCGGAAAGCCTGTCAAGCACACCACGAAATTCCTCTGCCCCGTTGCCGATGACGATGGTATCCGCATGCTCCAGTACCGCGTCGATGCTGTCCACCATCAGCCGGGAAACATGCGGGATATGGTTCATTATATAGTCCCGGTTGGCGCCCACCAGGCTCGCAATCTTCACATTCCTGTCATACAGGCGAATGTCATAACCCTTGCCGATCAGCCGTTCAATCACTTCCACCAGCGGGCTCTCGCGCAGGTCATCGGTACCCGCCTTGAAGCTGAAACCGAGAATACCGATTTTTTTATTGCCCTTCCCGGTAATCAAAGCCAGCCCGGTCTCGATCTGCTGCTGATTGCTGGGAATGATCGATGCCAGTATGGGCGTGTTGATATCGAGCGATCTGGCCTTGTAGGTCAGGGCACGCACGTCCTTGGGCAGGCACGAGCCACCGAAGGCGAATCCGGGTTTCATGTAATAGGATGACAGGTTCAGCTTGGTATCCTTGCAGAAGATATCCATCACCTCGTGACCGTCAATGCCCACGGACTTGCAGATATTGCCGATCTCATTGGCAAAGCCGACTTTCAGGGCATGCCAGACATTATCGGTGTACTTGACCATTTCCGCTGTTTCGACGCTGGTTCGAACCAGGGGAGCATCCAGTTGTGCATACAGGTCTGCCAGCAAGCCGCCCGCCCTGGAATCCGTCTCGCCAATCACGGTTTTCGGTGGATGGAAATAATCGTAGACCGCAGTACCCTCGCGGAGAAACTCTGGATTGTTGCAAACCCCGAAATCGGTACCGGCCGTTTTTCCGGAGCACTCTTCGAGGACCGGGATTACCATGGACCGCATGCTGCCCGGCAGCATGGTGCTGCGCGCAACCACGACATGGAACTCACTCTTCTCACGCAACGCAGTGCCGATCTCCTCGCAAACGGTTCTGACGTAGCGGAGGTCGAGGCTGCCATTGTCCTGGCTCGGTGTACCGACACAGATCAGCGATATCACCGAATCCATGACGGCTTCCCGGACATCCCCTGTGGCCCGCAACAAACCCGAAGCGACGGTCAGCCGGATAATTTCACCGATATCCTGTTCGATGACCGGGGTATTCCCCTGATTGATCAGATCCACCTTGGTCTGGTTGGGGTCGACACCGATGACCGTATGTCCATCCCTCGCAAGACAGCCGGCGGATACGGCGCCTACATAACCCAGTCCGAAGATACTGATTTTCATACCAACCTCTTGTCAGAAATATAATAATTTATTGTCACCCACGCGGTGATCATCTGCCGGGGTACGTCGCTGTTAATTAGCCTGGCTTCCGATTATTCAATCACGATCCTGGTTGTGCTCTGCAGCGCCGCGGAAAATACGGCTTCACCCCGTAACGTATTGGCAGGGACCTTCTCCTCGAGCGCGGGAGAAAACCACCCGGATACGGGATTTGTGCTGCCTCTGGCAAGCGCACATTCCCACAATGGATCCATATAAAATACCAGGCGCCGGTCGCTTCCAGGCCGGCTGGCAACCCAGCAATTCGCAGCAGGACCCGGGGTGATATCCACATCCGGGGCAAAATGATAATGGATTTCGGCAAAGTCTGTGTGGTCATCAGCGCCCGTGAGTTCATCCAGCACCTCGAGCAGACCGGCGGCCGGCAACAGCCGCAGTTCCCGGCAATGCCTGACGCCCTGTCCCTGGTACCCGTCGTGACACCCCCTAACAACTTGAATACCATCACTTTCTGATGCCTTTTCAATCCAGGCGTGCGCCTTGCGCAGCCACAGGAAGGGCCCGCCCATTTGTGACTGGTCGTGCCGGTTGATGCGGATGGTATTGTGCGCCGCGGTACCGCGGAAGTAGCTGCGCCACTCCGGATCGCTGTGATAGGCGTAGGTCCCGGGATCTACCAGCCACCAGTCGCCGTCGAGCGCCAGGCAGAAACTCAGGGCATCCGCGTGGCCATGCGCGGCAATGCCCAGATAGCCCAGGTCACCGGCATCGAAAACCAGATGGCAGCCCGCACCGCCCATGACCGCATACCCGCCTTGCGGATAGGTGACCGGATAGCAACGCTCCCGACCCGGGTGGTAACCTGACCCGGAACCGGGGCCCGCCAGCGCGTGGTACCAGAAGGCCTTCTCGCCGTCACCGGAGCCGGGCTCACCCAACACACCACGCACCGCTTCGAGCACCTCCCGATAGGGTTTAACGGGCCAGGCCGGGGCAAAGCGGACCACACAACCGTCATCGGCATCACCGATTCCCGGAGGTTCCCCGCCCATGGGACTGACATCCTCGAGGAACTGTGCCATCGCCAGAATCCGCACGGTAAAGGCTTCGCTAAACGGCCGGCCAGTGCGCTGGCCCACCAGCCAGGCCATGAGAAAATACTCCAGCACCCACAAGTGGTAATAACAGGCCTGTTCCTTGTCCACGCCATCGTCATAGACCTGGTATCCTGATTCGCGCTCGAGCATTTCACGGGCAACTTCCGCCCAGGCATTCCCCTTGTCACCCAGGTCGAACACCTGGCAGGCAACCCACAGGCCGGTCAGTTCCCCGATCAGATGATTGTTCGCCGAGGAGTGACCGGATAGATAATGACGGACAAAAAATGCCTGCTGATAGATCACCACACCCAGACGCTCCGGGTCCGGCACGGCGGCAAACAGCCCGGCCTCACCATCCCGCAACGCCAGCAGGCTGTGTACCACGGCCCAGGAAATCAGCCGGAGTGAGACCTCGAGCGCACTGCACCAGTGAATCCCGATACCATAGGGGTTCCGCGCCATCCAGCCATCGACCTGGTCAACGACCGCCTGCCGGTAACGGTTGTCACCACTCACGGCATAGGCCACGGCCAGCGGCACCAGGTGCTGGTGCCGCCCCAGTTCCCAGAGAAATTTGACATTCCCGACGATCCGGTCGTCCCGGTAGTTCAACGCCTTGCCGAAGGTGCGCGGTGCTCCGGTCCCGGTAACCGGGTCACGGTGCCAGGCGACGGGCATCCCGACATCCAGCGGTTCATGACCGAAGAAATCGATGCGGCCTGCCATATAACTCTCAAGCCGGGCTGCGTCGAGTTGAAAACGCTGTTGCCACGCGCGAACCGGTGTGCCATCTACCCCGAACAGGGACATCCGGGCTTTTACGGTTACGCCGGGGCGCGGCTGCCAGCCGGCCGCCACGCATCCCTGCTCCACGCGCCGGGTCAGCGACCGCCGCAGGCGGGATGCGAGTTCGGGCAGCGACATCACCCGTACCCGGTTTAGCAGCCAGCGGACCCGGTTCATGCCGCCATAGCATACTCACGATGCCAGATCTCGAGATTGAGCAGGCACCACAGCAGCTTTTCATGGTTCTGGCGACCCCGCACGTGGTCGGACAGTATTTTTTCCAGCACGCCCCGGTTGTAATAGGCAAGCGTGCGGGCATCCGGTCCGGTCAGGTGATTGTACAGGTAGTCCTGCATCGGTCCCCGGAACCACTCGTTGACCGGCACCCGGAATCCCACCTTCGGGCGCTCGAGGATCGAGCCGGGCAACAGCCGTATCATGGCCTCACGCAGGATCCATTTCGTGGTCCGGCCGCGCACCCGCAGTGTATCCGGCAGGGAGGAGACAAAGGCCGCCAGTTCATGGTCCATAAACGGCATGCGCGCTTCCAGCGAGGCGGCCATGGTCATGCGGTCACCGCGCTCCAGCAGGTTATCCGGCAGCCAGCTGGTCTGATCGAAACACAGGATTTTGCGCAGCGGGCTGCCGGCGCTGCAGGGGACCGACCGGCCGACCGGGTCCGGGGCCGCAGGGCGCAGTACCGCCAGAGCGGCGCGTTCTGCGAAGGACATCGCGCCAAACCAGCGCGCCATGCGATCTTCCCGGTCCTCCAGTCCCATGGTGTTGATGGCGGTCTTCACCCGCCGGAAACGGTACGGCAATGCCTGCACCAGCGGTTCGATCAGACCAGTCCGGAGGAACCCGGGCAGATACTGGTAGCGGTGCACATAGCGTTCATAGACGTGCTTGGGGTACCCGCCCAGAAACTCGTCACTGCCCTCTCCGGTCAGTACCATCTTGACGGTTTTGCGGGCCTCCCGGGACAACAGGTAGATGGGGATATCGGACGGCTCGGCCACCGGCGCATCCCGGTAGCGAACCAGGGCCGGCAGTTCATCCATGAGATGCTGCTGTGAAACCGTTAGTTCATGATGTTCCGTACGGAACTGGTCCGCGATGGCCTTCGCATAACCCAGTTCACTGTATTCGGACTCTGCAAACCCGACCGAGAAAGTTTTTACCGGCAGCGAACTGTGTCTTGACATCAGTGCAACGACCGCCGACGAATCGATCCCTCCGGACAGGAAGGCACCGAAGGGAACGTCGCTGACCATCCGCGCCTCGACTGCATCGTCCAGCCGGGCAAGAAAATCACCAACGGGATCCTCGGGAGGCTCACCGGCCACGGCCGGGAGGCAATCCGGCGGCGTGTACCAGGACCGGTGACTGAATCGCCCCTTTTCCCATACACCGTAACAGCCGGGCATGAGCTTTTCGATACCCGCGAACAGCGTCCGCGGTCCCGGTACGTAGCGGTAGGCGAAATAGTTCCAGACCGCCGTCCGATCAACCTGCCGTTTTAGCCCCGGGAATTGCAGCAGTGACTTAATTTCCGAGGCGAAAACAAAATCTCCGTTTGCAAACGCATAATACAAGGGTTTCTTTCCATAGCGATCACGCGCAACAAACAGGCGTTCCCGACTGGCATCCCAGATGGCGAAGGCAAACATGCCACGAAAGCGCTCGACGCAGGCCTCGCCATATTCTTCATAGGCATGCACGATGGTTTCCGTATCCGAGGCGGTCCTGAAGTGATGTCCGCACGCAATCAATACATCACGCAGACCCTGGAAGTTGTAGATCTCGCCGTTGAAGACGATCTGCACACTGTCGTCTTCATTGCCGATCGGCTGGTGCCCGGTATCCAGGTCGATAATCGACAAGCGGCGATGCGCAAGTCCTACAGAATATTTTCCGTCACATGCTTTTGCTTCATAAAACCCCTCATCATCCGGACCGCGATGTGCAATGACATCAGCCATGGAATGTAACAAGCTTGATCCGTAATCCACGCCGCTAGAGAGGACAAATCCGGCTATACCACACATCAGGTAAAACTGACTTTGTAATAAAGTTCCCAGAATCCGGGTTTCCTGACAGCCAAGAGCAGCCAAGACAACATATAAGTAGACCTCCGGATGTATTTATCCCGGCTTGATTGCATAGACAACCCGGTGCCAGCCCCAGTGCCTGCCAAGATAATTCACCAAAAAGCCAGGCAATAGATTACCCAAAACTCCCCAGTGCCTGGCGTCGAAGAAAAACACTTCGTTCTTCCTGATCTGATAGCCGGACAACACCTTTTCGATTTCCAGCTTTCCATATACAAGCGAATATGGATTATCCGGGCCATCGGTATTCCTGCTCAACCACTCTTCCGCAGTCAGTTTCCCTGACGCAAAGATCTCAGCGTGACGTCTGAGCTTTACTTCAGGAAAACCCAGCAAGCCAAACAGTCTGATCACGCCGGGAATACACAACATTCGCACAAACAACTTTCGTAGAATGAGTATCTCCAACCTGTAATTGATAGAACTCCGGTTATAAACCATGATCAGCAGCTCGCCACCGGGTTTGAGCACCCGGGTTATTTCGGATACGGCACTTTCGACATCGGGAATGTGGTGCAACACACCAAATGAGTAAACGACATCAAAACTATTATCCGGGAAAACCAGTTCGGTGGCGCTGCATTGTGTGACATTTCCAGGGAGTCCATACACTTCCAGCGCCCTTGACGTTGCGTCTACCGATCCCTGGTCAACATTAATACCCTGATAAACGCTTCCTCTTCTGATCAAATTACGTGCATCAGTACCTACCCCGGTACCCACTTCGAGAACCTGTTTCCCATCCCATGACAACCAGTCCATAATAAGATTGATATGACCTTGGCGAGAGTATCGATCCTGCTCTATTTCCTCATAGTAGGACTTATCCCCATGCGCCTGTGAACTTACATCCGAATCACAGGGCTTTTCGTTCCAGAATTCCTGAACAGCCTCCTGTTTTTGCTCGCATTCGGTCATGTATTCTGCTCAAGTCTTGCGTTTATTATGACATTCATTAGGGCAATTTATCGCAAAATTAGCCATTGCATGTGCTCACGGGTATTCATTTAATGTAAATAGTCATTGCCGCAGCCCAACAATAAAGCAGACCATAATCCTGAGACTCAACATAGCCCAATCGTCGGGTCCTTGATCACGTGGCTCATTGAGGATCAGTGCCTTACCGCAAAAAAATAGGGGGTCTGGCAAATAGACTGGATTGCTGATGCACAATACAAACAGCTATTCACGTATTCCGTTTCAGCTTGCAGGCTTTCTCGCATAGACCACTCTATGCCAGCCCCAATGAATCCCAAGATAATTGACTATAAACTTGGGCAGGATATGCCCAATGAAACCCCAGTGACGGAAATCAAAAAAATATATCTTTTGACTGATTGTATCAAAGCGTGCAAACAGCCTGTCTGCTTCCTTCTCATCCTGAACGCAAATATACGGGTTCTCTGGCCCATCTGTATTGCGACTCAGCCACTCCTCGTCTGCCATTTTTCTTGAGCTTCGATACAGCTTCAAGTGCCCATCAAGCTTGTCACGTGGCAAACCGAGAAACGAGAGCAGCGGAATAACGCCAGGTATAACCAGAAGATGCCGAAATGCTTTTCTTAGAAACATAATTTCAACATGATAGTTGATAGATGATTTGTTGTAGAGCAACCCCAGCACCACTCCCCCGGGTTTGAGTACCCGGTAAATCTCCTCCACTGCCTTATCAAGGTCAGGAATACAAGGCATGGCACCAAATGAATATACGATATCGAAACTTTCATCTTCATATTTCATTGAAGTAGCATCACATCTCTCAACTTTCCCTGCGAGTGAGAAAACATCCAGCGCCTTCCGGGTCAGATCCACCGATCCCTGATCAATATTGATACCGGTATAGTCCGCTCCTTTTCCAATCATGATGCGGGCATCTGTACCTACTCCCGTCCCAATCTCAAGCACCTTCCTCCCCTGCCAGTCAATCTCATCGATAATATCCAGAATGTGACCCTGATATTTATACCTGTCTTCCTCTATTTCTTTGAAATAGGCAGCCGTTCCGTAGCTTTCACTACTTCTGTCCGAGTCACAGGGTTTGTTATCCCAGAAACCTTCCACTTCTTTTCTTGTACTAGCCGGAGTCTTCATAAATGCCTACCTTAACCTCGAAATCCTGTATTGCGCTCACCAACTTCCCTGGCTCAACATAGTGCTTATGGTATCGTAGTGTCAGCCTGCATATCCGCATGCAATTTATGCCACTGATTATAAAGAATATTTAATATTTTTTATAGAATTAAATACATGGTACAAAGGTGCTACTTGGGTTTCAGGCTCAGGCTCCATCCCAGTCAGCGTTAACCATTTCCAGATAACGCGAACGAAGGGCCTCTGCAGCACTTGAGGCAAGAAAGTGCTGTTGCGCATACTGATAATTGAATCGTGCCACAGCCGCCATACGGCCACTACTGGATAACAACGACGTTATGCCATCCGCAATCTCGGCAGGTTCCCTAGTGTGTAGCAGAATGCCCATTACACCATCTTCGAAAAAGTCCGCCAGTCCCCCTGTAGGGCATGTGATTACGGGCATCCCGAATGCCATGGCTTCCAGAACTGCATTTGGCATTCCCTCTGCCTCTCCTGTAGGAAAACAAAACAGGTGATGCGATTCAAGAATACTTACTTTTTCATCCGCGCGGACATACCCGGAAATCTCAACCGAGCTCCCGTGGCTTCCCATACCGGCAACCTTCTTCCTGACTTCTTCCATAATCGATCCATCCCCTGCGATCGTTAGGGAAACCCGGGTACCACTCCTCAATAACAACCCAACCGCTTCAATAAGTTCCAGCACCCCTTTTACTCGTTCGAGACGTGCCATAAAGAGGATTCTGAAAACACCGGCTTTTTCGAAGCTTTCAATCTTTTTGTCAATTGAAAAGTTTCCGAGTAGTTCGTTTGCAACAGCTGTCGTGGCCATATATATTGGCGCCCGTATACCCCATTCCTGTAATCGCGTTGAAAATTCTTTCGCCAGCACTACGAATGCATCTGCCTGTCGATATGTAACATAGAAAAAATATTTCAAATACACTGATACCGTTGTCTCAAATTCCTGTTTCCAGCCACGGAAAAAAACCAGCACACGTCTCCGACGTATTTTGGCAAGTAGAATAAACAAACCGTCACGCAGAAAACTTTTCAACAATAGAGATGGGTTCAAATGGACAACATCCGGTTTAAGTGAATCCAGCATTCGCCAGAATCGAAACTGGTCAATTATCAGATGCCTGAAGGAACTTTTCCCGTGAGTGCTGCCAATTTCCAGGTAATGGGCAGAAATCTCACCTCCCGATAGTCTCGGGAATACTGCATTATAATAGTTTGCCACACCGCCTGGATCTTTACGATCCGGGCCTACCACGAGCACCTTCATACGCGACTCTTTCGCTGGCCGTCACACATCACGCAGTGTGCCAGTAAAAATATCTAGTGAGCCGGGCTTTATCGTCCTGATCAATTTGGCCGGCACACCGCCGACCACACTGTTTTCCGGAACATCACGAATCACGACTGCATTGGCACCAATAATGGAGTTACTTCCAACAACAATGTCACCAAGTATTCTCACACCAGGGCCTATCCAGACATCATTCCCTACAATTGGCGCCCCGGAACCAAAAGTACCTCCCATTGTGACACCCTGGCCAATCAGTACTCGCTCACCGATACGGCAATCCGGATGCAGAACAGTGCCGATACCTCCATGCGCGAAAAAAGAACCTTTACCAATACTACACCGTGGCGGAATAACACTGTTATAGAGAAGGAACATCAGAAAACGCAGCAGGGCAGGAAGCAACGGGATATGCATCCGGTACAGGAGATTTGCAACACGATAAATATGGATTGCGTTCATGCGCTTCAAATAATCGTTTACAAGAGTTTACGGCAAACGATGGTTAAGATAGTCGTCTCCTGATCCTCGCGCGAATAACCGGACCAGTCCTCATGAACAATTAGCCCGGAGATATCACATAGCTCCCGGTCGACCTCCAGGATATCAAAACCTGCATTAATGAAGAACGACTGGTAGTCCGCGCCCTGCAATACATTGTGGTATTGCACAACATTCTCGAACAGGTACTTCCGCCTCGAAAACGAGTAGCACAGGTAATTCTTCTTTGAAACCTTGCTGTCATAATGCGCAAGATGGTCATCGATACCTATCTGGTGTATACAATATCCACCGGGCTTGAGCATACGGTACATATCCCCAATGGACTGCTCGATAAAACTACTACTGATATGCTCCATAACATGGAAACTGACAATCGCATCGTAGCTGTCGCCTGGATAGGCAGCCAGAGATCCATTGCTTTCTATTGTGTAGCTTGCATTCAAACGACGGTACAGCTCTTCAAAGGAATCGGCCATCAGAATCGATGTCAAACGCTCGTGTTGCATGGTCGTGATACCGGTATCTTTCTCCCAACGTGCCGCCAGCTTGCCAAATGAACTTTTCAACGCATCCAGCTGACGATTATCCCACACATCATAAAGTTCCAGGCTGACCTCGCCCTCGACATGCAGCGCCAGGTACAGACCGAACCAGTGAATCCAGCCGGTCCCCAGCTCAACCAGTGCTGCGCCGTCCTTCAGCACACCGTACTTGCGAGCCAGTTCGACCAGCAGATCACCGCGCTCTACATATTTATCAATACTCTGCTGACGGCGCTTTTTCTGCCCAAATCGGTTACCCAGTCTGCGGTAACCGGAACGCGTCAGGCTGTTCAGGGAAAATATTTTCAATGCCACTGCGGCAGCCAGATATCTGATCATGATCCAGTCCTGCTACTATTTGTATAGTCGCTCCATCCACCGAATAAAGACATCATTGTAACTTCGCCCCCGCCGCATCTCCCTTCCACTGGAGTAACAATAATACTATCCAGAGGAAATGCCCCAGATCGTGCTTACCTGCTCCGTTCAGCCGCGCAAACCTCATCAGTGCTTCACTGTTTAATCCGTACCTGTGCATGTCATCTGCATCCGTATATTTTCCGATCATGTCCTCGTTCAGCCAGGCGCGCAAAGGCGGCACAAAACCCTTCTTGGGCGCATTCAGTATCTCTTTCGGCAGCAGTTTACCTGTTGAAGCCCGCAGCAAGTACTTCCTTTGCAATCCCGGCATTTTTACGTCCCGCGACACACCTGCCATCAACTCGACCAGCCGGTGGTCAAGAAACGGGGCCCGGCATTCCAGTGAACTCGACATGCTGACCCGGTCCACCTTGGTCAGCATACGTTCCGGTAGCAGAATCCGGAAATGAAAATACATCAACTTGTAAAACGGGTCTGTAAAGGTACAAGTCCTGAACACTTCATCAAGGTAATCGGCAACCGGCCGTATATTTTTCCTGTCCTGCAGGATTTCATCCAGGAAGGTCATATCAGCCCAGGCGGATTTCACCATCAAACGGTCCTGAAATGAGAACCCGGTGGCCTTCAACACACCAGACAGGCGCTGCAACTGATAATGCAGGCCACCTCTAGTTATGCTGGCACCCGCAGACAGAGTGCCCTCAACTGCACACCGCAGGAATGACGGGATTTTATAATACAAACCACCCAGTTTTTCCGCCTGGTAGGCCGAATAACCGGACAGCACTTCATCCCCGCCATCGCCGGTCAGAACCATTTTGACGTGGTCGGCCGCATACTGGCACACGTGTGCCGATGGTATGGCTGAAGAATCGCCGAAGGGTTCATCATAAATTTGCAACGTACGGACCAGGGCTTCATCAAAAGAATCCACACCAATAACCCTTTCATGGTGGTTTGTTCCGAACTTCCGCGCTACCAGACGTGCCGGTCCGCGTTCGTCAAACGCCCTTTCCTCGAAGCCAATGGTAAAGGTATTGACATCATCGGAATGCCGTCTCATCAATGCGACAATACTGGAAGAATCCAGCCCGCCACTCAGAAATGCGCCGAACGGCACATCACTGCGCATCCGTAACCGGACCGAGTCATTCAATAGAGAGCTAAATTCTTCGAGAATGTTGTGACGGTCTGTACGCATCTCCGAGTCAGGTATCTGAGGAAACTCCCAGTAGCGATGCTGGCTCACTCCCTCTTCCGTTACCTGCATGTACTGACCGGCCTCCAGCTTGCGGATACCCTTGAAGAATGAATAGGGCGCAGGCACATAGCCCAGCACCAGGTATATTTCCAGTTGTTCGTGATCAAGTTCGGCCGGATAACCATAGGCAAATAACGCCTTCGGCTCGGATGCAAACAGTAATTCGCCATCGCGCTCAGAGTAAAATAGCGGTTTTTCACCTGTCCGGTCGCGTGACAGGAATAATTTGCGTTCACGCGCATCCCAGATCGCCAGTGCCCACATGCCATTGAAGCGCGTCAGGCATTGCTCGCCCCATGCTTGATAAGCATGCAGAATGACCTCGGTATCGGAATCGGTATGAAAAGTACAACCCTGTCCCTTTAACTGCTGGCGAAGCTCCATGTAATTGTAGATTTCACCATTGAACGAGACGGCGACGCTACCATCACTACTCAACATGGGTTGCTGCCCCTGAGATGGGTCAATGATGGCAAGACGCCGGTGCCCCAGCGCAACCGGACCATCGATATAAAGTCCTTCGCCATCCGGGCCGCGATGCGCCAGTGAATCGATCATGCGCTGCAAGGCCGGTCGGTCTGCCGGCACGCCTGACCATTGACAGACTCCTGCGATTCCACACATGATAATATTTTCCCAGTTTTCGTTATTCTGGAGATGCGCAATCACGCAATAAGCAGGATGTGATTACTGGTTTATTTTTTGCCGCGCCCAGCAAAGTGCGCCTGAAAAGTCCTGTCATTGCCAACCCTGGTCTTCACATAGGTCATCCATACCCCGGTACTTATACTGCAACCGGTCCCGGATATGTCGCCCTCTAATGTATTTCCCATCACATCATATATCCCGACCTCCTTGCAAGGCCGGTTTACCTGAAGGATACCGTCATTTCCCTGCCAGTTGTATGCGAGCACGGTGGTCAACTCACCGTCAGAAAATACCCAGGCCAGGTCACCGTTTTCTGCTTCGATGGTTTTCCGGTAATCCGCGCATCCCAACAGTTCGGTCAGTGCCGCATAGGCAGCGACATGAGGCATCGGCTCCCAGCCGGCATCGAACATGGCTCGAATGCGTTTTGGCAACTCCTCAGGGGCGTGAGAGCTGGCATCAAAAGAAAACCAGTACATACGCTCCACACCTTCTGCAATAGCTGATGCATATAATGCCGGTAAACGTCGCGTCGGCTCCAGCCAGTCTCCTTCCCGATGCAGGGGGTCGTCCATCTCATCGGGCAGTCTCCGATCTACTCTTCCAGCGTGTCGCGAACGCCACGGTGTACCACGCTCGGTATCCCAAATCGGTAAACTGCCACGGTCATCCAGATCGATGACTTCGCGCAACCTGTCAACAAATCCGGTATCCGGATTGCGCTGATCGAAGTCCGGCCCGAGATAATTCAAGATGTGTCCACTGTGGAAGGACAACACATCAATAATATCCAGGCCACCAACGTCCGAAACCCGGCGCAGAAAACCGGGCTGTGTTCGCAGGTTACGCCGCCCCTTGTCATCTGGCCCGGTACTGCTTGAATATCCCGCAATGCTTGCCGAAGTGTCCACAACATCTCGGACCTCCGCCGTGATCTGGCCGATGCGTATGATGTCACTAACCGTAAACTTGTGGCCGGGCTCGTTCCAGATACTGTAGGTGATGCCACGACCCGTGAGATGGGTAAACACCTCGTGCAGATAATCTGCATAGCTATCAAGATTGAGATAGTGACCTCCCTCCAATGACTGTAATTGCTTCTTCCTGCCGGCATTGCGCGTACCGCCAACCAGATTCACGCTGTTCACTGACGGCTTGTCCGTGCGTAGCCAGCCGGGTAGGGCCCCGATTTTGTCAGAACCCAGCAGTACAAAAGGCTCAAGCCCGGCGGAATACATCAGCGCCAATGCGCCGTCGAGTTGCGAAAAATCATAGTGCATGCCGTCATCAGACAACATCTGCGGTGCGGCCAGTGAAAAGATTCGTGCTGTGTCCGCACCCATCTGACGCGCCAGCGAGTAGACATCTGAAATCGGTACCTGGCCATCGCTGCGCGTATGGCTGCCATGGTGCTCCATGGTCAGGCCATAACGTATACAGTCTTCTGACCGTGCCACCTTATCACCCAGCACGACATAGCCGCGGCTGGCCAGCAACCGTTCGCCGTAAACCACCTGCACATCAAAAAACCCGCGCCGTTGCGTGAACAGCGTAATCTTCGTTGAGGGACCTTTACTCAGGTCGAGCGAATCCTGCGCAAGCACTTCACCACTCAGACCATCCGTAATCCGGTATGCAAGATGCCTTAATGCCTGGTCCGCCGAAGAGAAGATAAACTGGCCCGGTTGATCCTGTTTCTAAATGC
>Ga0210064_1000251_pt1 | contig 25846 bp, 45 predicted proteins | sample Muzzi_CordC_D2_FD_185531 | JGI IMG/M metagenome (GOLD analysis project Ga0210064, IMG submission 185531) | Wetland microbial communities from San Francisco Bay, California, USA, that impact long-term carbon sequestration - Muzzi_CordC_D2 (SPAdes) | ecosystem: Environmental > Aquatic > Marine >... | reverse complement strand
TTCCCTGCGCATCACAGGGAACGAAATCGGCGCGCTTGGCGTGAATCTCGTTGTAAGGGAATACCCGGCCGTTCTTGGTGTTCTTCAGGAACAGGGGTTTCGGCCCTTCGAGTTGTACTGCATGAGTCAGACTCATAAACGTACCTCCAAAAAGAACGGGGCCCGGAAAGGCCCCGTTATGGTTTCAACCCACTTACAGTCAGGTCGGGTCAGGCAGTTGGCCACGCATGTCGAGCCACTTCGACACCACACGGAAAACGGCGGTGTCCAGCGCGGCGTTCGCCAACAGGCTGAACGTCACGTCGGCTGCCGTGATGTAGCCGGCGGCGGAACCAAGGATGGAATTGACCTCGGCGGTGCCCGCATTGCCGGACTGCCAGAGAGTGCCGGCAGAGGCATTGAGGTCGACGCCGTCGATCAGCGAGTCAACGTCGGTACCGGTAACACCGATATCGGCCGTTGCCGCGCCGCCCTCGGCGGTCAGAACCTCGACCGCGGTGGACAGGTGCACGAGGCCCTTGGGGATATCGAACAGCGCGTGAGACTCGCCGCTGGCGAGGTTGTTCGCTGCGCAGTCGATGATTTCCTCGAAGTGCAGGACAGCCGGGGCGCTTGCCGCCGGACCGCTGCGATTCGCGGTGAAATCAGGAGCAGTATCAGCCATAAGTAAATCCTCTATTTCATGAAGTTAAGGGTGAAACGGGGTGGTTTCCCACCCCGTCAGGCCCGGTTACGCCTTGTAGACGTAGCCGTGGGCGATGGACTCGCCCTTGATGACCTTGTAGCCGAACACCTGCAGACCACGCACCAGCTGGCCAAAGGTCGACTCGGCCCGCAGAGTCTCGGAATTGAGCATCTGTGAGGCGAAAGTCAGACCGGATTTCTGGCCGGCGATGATGTTGTAGGCCGTCTCGCCGCTGCCGTCGGCAGTGGTGGCGAGCAGGTTGGACTTGTAGATCGTGAAGTTATCGATCATGCCGATCCGCCCGTTGCGCAGGGTGGACTGGCCGTCTCCGGTCAGGGAGGCGTCTTTCAGATCGGACTTCTTGATCATGCCGCAGGCCCACGTCGGCAGAACCAGCCAGCGATCGGACTCGGGAACATTCTGTTCGTCGAGAACCGAACCAAGATCCACGATGAAATCGAGGACGTTGGTTTTGTCCAGACCGACCGGGGCGCCGGAAGCACCGAGGTTGTAGGAGCTGGACTTCGCACCGGCGGTCGCACCGGCATTGCTGGCGTCTGCATCAGCGTAGATATCACCGAGAACCAGTGTATCGATGGTGATTTTCAGCTGTTCGGAAGCGTCCCGGGTCCAGTCATCCATGAAGGCGTAATCGGACTGGAACTTGTCAACGTCGTCGACAGCGAAGTTCCAATACTTGCCCTTCTCGATGGGCAGTTCCACCGTCTCGGGCTCGGGCCGCTCGGTCTGCAGCTGCATACCCTTGCTGTAGTCGCGGATCGTGATGGTTGGGGTGGTGCGGATAATGACCTTGTCGCCCATCGAGGAAATCTCACCCTCGTACTCGGTATTGGCGATTTCGGACAGGCAGGTAGCGTCGTAGAACTTCACGAGCAACTTGCCGCTCCACACGGCGTTGGGGATGGTGACACCAGAAAGCTGGGGTACACCGGCGGCTGCTGGCAGCATAGGAATTACCTCTTGGTTGTGTGTGCGTCCTCCCTCAAGGCAATTCCTAGCCGGGGGTTACCCCTCGACTACGCGGCCTCGCTGGATTCGGCGTTCGATTGCTTTCGCAGCCTCGTCCGTGTACTTGCCCTTGCTCCAGTCGGTGTAGAACTTCTGCACGTATGACTGGCTGAACGTCTCGGGCTGGGCGTCTCCAACATCCCCACCGCCACCGGCTTCCGGCGCGATCAGGTTGTCGAGTCCACTCGGCTGATGGTTCTGCTGGGTGTTCGCGGGTGTGCTGCGACCTGTTTGCTTCATGAATTCCTGCAAGACGCGCTTAACACCGCTTGCGTTGTTCGCATCGATGCTCTGCTGCAGGACCACTCCCCACTGACGCTGATCGATGGTTTCATCGACCTGCGAGGACAGCCACTGGCGAAATGCAGGATCGGGATCAAACTTCTCCCAAAAGTACGGTTTGCCCTTACCGAAAACCGGGTCGTTATCCAGATCCGCATAGAAACGGGTCTTGGCCGACTCGGTCGCACTCTGAGTAACCTTGGTAACGCTCCCCTTGATATCCGCTATCTCTGAGCGAAGCTGGGCGATTGCTTTCACAAGCAGGCCCTTGTTCATGCGCTTCATGTCGCGGATCCACGCCTCGTCGTAGTTTTCGAGGATCTCTTTGGGAACGTCCGACAGGTCATCGTCGTCGATATCGAGCGTCGAGGGCTGGGCCGGCTTGTCGGCCATCTGTGATCTGAGCTGTTCGATCTGCTGATTCAGCTGGGTCAGCTGGGTTGTCAGCCCGGAAATCTGCTCGCGTTGCTCACTGATGGTTTTGTCGGTCGCCGTCTTGTAAACGGCAAACCGCGCCTTGTAGTCCTCGGGGTCTATCGGTTTTGCAGGCGGCAAGCCGTCTGCGGTCGGGTCACCGGCACGATCAACCGGCTGCAGCCCGCTGGGCGGGGCAGGATCGGAAGGGCTTTCGGTTTCCGTGGTCTTTGCCTTAGCTGCCGCTTCGGCGTCGTCGAGTTGCTTCTGGATTACCTTTGGTACAGCCATACATTCCTCCTTCGAGCCAGCTCAATACGGATTCATGCGTTCCTGCAGAAGGCCTGACACGGCGATTCCTGCGGTGGACCGCATAAGCGAATTGACAGGGATTCGAGGTTAAGGGTGGTTGAGTAGGTCGCTCAGAATGAGGACCGGCCGGAATTCGACCGGTTTAACCTCACGCCTGCGCGCTTTGCTCGCAAGTCTGCAAGCTCGGTTTCGGGATCCGAGAGGACCTCGATAACCGGGAACAGGGTGCCGCTGGCGCCCTGTGCCCTGTGCAACGCATGAACATCTGCTGCGTTGCGCAGTACGTTATCCGCATACGAGGAACCTTGCAGCAACCACTCCACAAGTTTCCGGGTCGCATCCGGATTTTCTGCCCGTAACCGCACAAGGGTTTCGAGCATCTTCTCATCAGGCTCCGGGAGGAACCTGATTCTTCGTTGTTCGACGGTTTCCACTCAGTAGTCGTCGGAATCGCCGTCGTTCTTGCGATTACGGCGGCTTGCAGGCCCGCCCGTTGCCGCCTCGATGGCGTCATCGATACGGTTCTTGCGCCCGCCAAATGCGCGTGTAGCGCGCCCCAACAGGCCACCAGTAGGTGCCGGCCGGGGCTTTTTGTCAGCCTTTTTTTCCTTCGGGTAGTCGAAAAACCCCATAGTTGCGTTCCTCTAGGTGCCCTGCGTGAAATTGAGTACCACGGTGCCGGTATCGCCGAGATAAGCGACATGCTTGGCCGAGGTCGGGATATTCCAGACCTCGACCTCGCCTTTCGCTACAGCCATACCGTCGGCAGCGTTGGTCTTGGCCAGCGCCGCCGTCGCCCCGAACCCGACAAGCGCGTAATTCGTGCCGTCGAGGTTGCGACACCGCAGTTTCTTGGCCCCACCGGCGAGCGCGAACGACTGAGTCGTGATGGTCGTCGTTGCGTTCAGGTTGCCGGTGTAGGCAAGCGGGGTGAAGTTGTCCATGGCTTACTGGTCAGCGAACGCAGGAACAGTGGCGGAAACCACCTGACCGTTCAGGTACCACAGGCCACCCTGACACCACAGGTCCACGAGGGTACCCACGTCCGGGGTCAGCACGTTCAGCGAACTGTTGCTGTTGCCGTCGCCCGCGATCGGCACGACTTCGTCACCGGCGGATCCGGCATCGGAGTCAAGGTGCACAAGCCCGCCGAGGAAATACACGGTATTGCCTTCCGGGGTGATGATCGTCCAGTCCTGCGCGTCAGCCGCGACACCACCGTACTGAATCGGGTAATGCAGGCCGTTTTTGGCCGCTGGCAGGGTAATGGTGCAGTCACCGGTCAGGTCCGGGATGATGTGGACCTTGTTGGTGTTCTTCTCCAGCAGGGTGTAGGTCGTGCCATCCGGCACAACAACGACGCCCTCGGGAGTCTTGACGCGGTTGACGGTCAGTTCGTTGATCGTCATCTGTTCTCTACGCATAGTCCTGTCCTCTTAGATTTTTGGGCCCACTGTCAAAGTGACCTGCTGTGTTCCATGTGGAACTTGTTCTGTTCTGAAACCACCATGCCAAAATAGCGCATGTCGTATCCGGCGATCGCCTCCATGGCCTGCTGGCGCTGAAACGCCAGTGAAACCTCGTTCGGGGGCTTGACCTGCCAGTTCAGCCGGCCGGATATCTGCCAGTAGCCGGCGACGGCCAGCGCCTCGATTTCCAGCTTTGCCTTCTCGGCCAGCGCGAGCGCGCCGCGCATCCACTCGGGTTCTGGCTTGACGCCAGTGAAAAGCGGCCAATCTCCCGAGTGTTTTTCGATCTTCCGGTTGTCGCGTGACAGGTCATCCAGCAACACCCCGAACTCGCTGACCGTATCCTTGCTTGCCCCGGCTGCGGCCATTTGGCTGGCAAGCTGGGCGGTCTGGTGCTTGAGATACGGGTCTTTCAGCGATAGTGCCTTGGTCGGTGTGCCGTTCTCGTCACACGAAACCATGCCGGGCTTGACCGACAGTACCGGGGTCCAGAGGAATACCCGTCCATTCTTCGTGTTCAGCAGGTAGCGCCGATCGATGTGCTTTTCTAGCGATTTCGGGCTGTATCGCACCCGATCAGGCAGGTAATCATCTGCCATGGTGTTCCCCTCCTGTGGTGATTGGAGGGGTGACTATCCGTCAGGCGGCTTGGCGAATCAACCGGGTATCGGTGCCACCAGCCGGATTTCCAGCCTGATCGAGGTTGCGGCTGCCACCCGGCGCCGGTCCTGCCTGTCCACCCTGCATCGCGGCCTGCTGTTGCTGCTGCATTTCGGCCTGCATGGCCTGTTGCATCTGCTCCTGTAGCTTCTCACGGTCGGGAATCACGTCGTCGACGTTGATCTCGAACGACTTCACGGCCTCGCGCAGGAGCATGGCGCGACCTTCCAGACCCATGATCTGCAAGTCGGTCGGGTTGTTCGTGGTCTGCAGGAACTCCTGCCGGCGTACCATCTGCTGCTCTTTGGCCACCATGGAGCGCGCACCCTTGGCACTGACGCTCAGATCGCCCTTGATGGACTCATCCTCGTCAAACAGCATGTTGTGGATGTAGGTGCGGCGCACCGTGCCCTCGATCGGGTTGTCCAGATTGGCGATGACCTGCTTGATCCCCCGGGCAGCTGACGACATGAGCATTGACAGCCCGGAGGCGGTACCCGGCGCGCCCTTGTTGTCGCCGTAGGAGTATTTCGGGATGTTGGTGTACTCGTCGGCCAGCGTGGAGAAGAACTCGTAGACCTTCATCAGCTGGTCGGCAATGCTCTGCGGGTAGTTGAACCGCACTGCCGGGTTGTTCGTGCCGCCGTTGGGGTCTGACAGGGTCTGCCAGATCCGGAACGGGGTGACATTGGAAATGTCCTCGCCGATCGCCAGCCTGTCGGTGTGAACCTCAATCTGTGGCCCTGACGATACAGCCATGTTGTTTACAAGCGACCTCGCCGCGGCGTTGCACACGTCCTGCACGTCGGCCATCAGCTCGGGAACCGACTTGCCCCATATCGAACCGGGCACATCCTCAAACGAACACTGGTCATAGGGACGCTCCCCGGTCGGGGATTCATTCAGCACGGCCTTGATGACGTAGCTGCCGATCTTCCAGCAGTTGACCTCATACTCCATGTTGGGGTCCGGGACCTTGGCTGGATCCATACCCCAATCAAGCAAATGCCGGCCGCTGGCGCTGCCCCAATACTCAAGGGCATCGATGGTATCGGTCTGTCCCAGCCACTCGTTCGGCCGGCCTTCCAGCTCGGCGCGCTGCTGGTCACCGGTCAGCCAGTTGCGCAGCCCGCCCATGCCGTACTGGCTCAGAACCGCGTCGATCGCGCCCGAGTCGTACCCGGGAACACCCTTCATGGCCAGAATGTCCTTGCGGCGCAGGCGATGGCGCTCGAACAGGTAGCCGTCCTGCACGTTCTTCGAGGATGGCGAGAAATACAGGTCAAACGGGCTGGGCGCGTAATACTCGGGTCGCAGCACGGAGGCGACCTTCGGGATCCACTTGCCGTTACCGTCCTGCATCCACTTGAGAGACTTGCGCTTGCGCACTACCGGGCCCTTGATGAACGCGGTCGGGAAGGTCACCGTGTTCTTCACCAGCTCGCGCATGGCCTCTTCCCACTTGCCCTCGGTGAACTGGTCGTCGATCTTTTTCGCCATCTTCTCGGCCGTCTCGCGGGACATTTTCTCCAGCCGCGTGGCGATTTCCTCTTCGGCCATCTTCATGCGCTGCTGGACGATCTCCGGAGGAAGCTGGATGCCGTTCTGCTGCATCCACATCATGGCCTCTTGGGCTACCGCCTGTGCCAGCTCCTGCCGGATCTCGGGGTCCATGTCCGGAATCGGGGTCGGCTCGGCCTCCCAGCACCGGTCACCGGCCGGGAACAGAATGTCGTTGATCCAGCTCTCGGCCGCGCGGCACTTGATACTGGTCAGCATCATGAACACTTCGGATCCGCCGGTCGCCTTGATGCTGGCCATCTTCTCGGGCGAATACTCACCCTGCCGGCGGCGCAGACAGTCCAGTAACCGCTGCTCGATGGACGTGCGGGCCGTCTTGGCCACTTCCCACTTTTGCGTCAGATCAGCCGCAAGACCTACCAGCAGGGGCGTGTTCTGGTTGTTCTTGGCCTCCTGCTCTGCCTTTGCCTTCTCTGCGGCAAGGGTGGAGTTGGATTTAACGACTAGCAGGCCACTCTTGCCCGTCGTCTTGTCGTCTCGAACCAGACCGGTTGATCCTAGCGCCATATCAGTGGATTACCTTGCTCACGGCCTCTGCCGTGGCTGTGGGCACGGGCTCGGGCCTGTTGATGGGATGGTTGATGATTTCGATTCGAGTCTCTTCCTGCCGGACCTCGCGGGCCTTGCCGATCTGCATGTACAGCAGTCCGATCACATGCTCGACGTAGCGCCGGCCGTGGGCTTGGAGCTCGAACATATCAACCTCGAAGTCGATTTCCAGCTTGTCGTGGGTGCGGAAGGTCAGCAGCATCACGCCCTTGCGCGACTTACTGTTGTGGCGCAGCACCCCGTAACGGTTGGCTCCGAGCGGGGCGTCTCTCAGGTTGACGATATCGCGCACCGCCTTACTGAACGCCTCTTCCACGTCAGAATCGGTCAGCTCGACATTAGCCATGGGTGGACACCCTGTCGTAGAACTGTTTCAGCAGGTCCTTATTCCAAACCGCCCGCTGGGTGGGCGAATACAGCGCCCGGGCCGTGCTTTCGTGGATCTCGCGGCGCAGATCCTCGCGGGCATCGGGGTTGGTCAGCACCCTGTCGGCAAGCTCTTCGTCGACCTTCGTGGTGAAATACCGGCCATCTGTGGGGCCGTTACTGCCTTTCGGGAACGCCAGACCTCGAATGACGAAGGTATCCCACTCTCTGGAATATTCGCAGTGCGGCTCGAATACCTCGACCGGCGGGAGGGTCTTGTACTCGGTCAGCACCGGATCCTCGAATACGACCTCGCGCAGCAGGCGCGCCTTGTCCTGCAGGGATGTATACAGGCTGCGACCTTCCTTCGGTACGTCCTGCTCATCCAGCACCTTTCCGGCGCGCGCAACGTCGGCGGCTGTAACCCCCTTGCCGTCCTTGACCGGCATGGTCTGGAACTTCACATCCACCCCGGACAGCACGACGGGAACACTCACGACGCCCGCTGACAAGCCCAGCAGGCGCAGAAATCTGCGTCTGTTCATGGTTTCTCCTGTTGGTTGCGTCACCCGACAGAATTGACGGGTCACGAAGATGCTCACCAAAAACGGGCTAATTGGGGTCTATTTGGGGTCTAAATAGACTCTTTTTCGGGTTTTCCGCATGGTGAGAGTCTTGCCAGCCGCTCCATGGCCTTCATTTCATCCATCCCCGAGCGCACGATCGCCCGCTCTGGCTCGGTGATTCGCTCACCGGCTGCCAGTCGGGCCTCGATCTTGCGTTGTTCCTCCTGCAGACCGCGGTACCAGACCAGCATACCGCCATGTAGTCTGCAGTCGTCGGTCACAATTTCCCCTGTTCTTTCAGCGCGGCCTCGTAGTCGGCCAGCCATTCCTCGGTTGTCTGCTCACTCACCCGCTTGCCGTTGCGCCCGCGGGGCTCGTTGTCGGCCACCGGATCCGCTTTGCCTCGCATGTGGAACTTCATCGCGGCCTCGTGCAGTGGATGGTCGGGGCCGATCATTAATTCCTGCGGTACTGCCGTGGCCCTGTCGATCGCATCGGCGAGTTTGGCTATCTCTTCGGCGGTACTCATGGCTTGCCCTCCCAGCGCAGACAGGCCGGCGACCTCGACCTAACGTCGGTACCCTTGCCACCCGTCCACCGGGCCTGCATCAGCTCGCACTTGAGGTAGGTTTTCGCCATTTTCCTGCGATACAGGTGGTTACAGGTCCCGCAGGTTTCACCCTCCGGACCGCTCCCGGGCGGGGCCGCGTAGCCTGCAGGTGTTCCCGGCCTCGGCTTGCTGATGACAACCGGCTCGCCGTAGCAGTTGACGAAACCGCTCAGGGACGCGGCCATCACCATTCACCCCCGGCTCTGGTTGGCTTCGGGGTTGGCGCCCGAATACCGATCCTCTGGCGTTCTCGCTCCTTCTGCTTCTCGATGGCCAGATCCTCGCGCAGGGCGAACTGACGGCACCAGTCCTTGCGATTGGTCACCGGAAACGGCGGAAACCTGCGTTCCTGCTCGGTTCTCGGGATCATGATCGCAGGATTGAATCGGCAGGTCCCGACCTCTCCTGTCCTGAGATAAAGCTCAAACATTCCCCTTATTTCGTCATCGGACAGCTTCACCCACCAAGCGCACTGTTCACAGGTTCGCTCGCTCATGGCTAAACCTTCTTGTAGATATCAAAGGGTTTCTTCTCGAACTTGCCGCAGAACTCGTTGCCGTAGGTTACCGGCCATGGCTCGTGGTCACTGTCGTCGGTCAGCAGGACGGGAGGATTCACCCGACACACACCCCGGGCCTCGTTGAGGTCCTTAACGGCATGGTCTTTCAGCCCCCACCACCGGCAATATTGGCAAGCCGTCTCGCTTTTAGGGCGGGGCTTTTCTTCACCAAGAAGCTGGTTCGGGTTGTCGAACGGCGCGGTGATGCTGGCAATGATCCAGCCACCCATAAGTCCGTAGCCCCCTCTCAAGATATGGATAATCCCCACCCAGCAATCGCGGCCAGTGTATTCGAGCGGGTATCTGTCCGGATCCCTGCGCATTTCGTCGCCGGTGAACCGGGTTTCTCTCAGGTGCAGCACGTTGCCGACCTCGTACCCCCGGTCGTCGTAGCGAATCTCGAAAGTCTTTCGCCCTTTCAGCACATCCTCGAACGGCTCGGGGTCGGTTTTCAGGACGTGCGCGGTTACCTCGGCAATATCACTCATGTCAGCTCTCCTGTGTGGTGACTAGGTCCAGCCCGACATGCTCCTACGAACTACCGGTCGGGCCTGAGTGCTGACTGTAACATTGCGCGTGTGTCCCGGCATCAACATCATGAGAGAATCCGCGAGGTTGGGGGATTCGATGTTGAGCGGAGGCTTTTTCATTTCCACCTTCGACATGATCTGAATGTAGCCGTTGGCGTTGTACCTCCTCGGGATCCGGCAGACCTCGGTACGCAGCCGGTCGATCATCCCCGGGTCGATATGCTCGCTGGATATCGATATCAGGCTCTCGGGGTTCATGTACAGCTTGCGGGTCACGGCCCTGTGCGTGTTCATGAACCGATCGCGCAGGTTCCAATACCACTGTGCGCGCTTGTTCTTGAAGGTTTCCTTGTTGGTCTTGGCGTTGCGCTTGTCGATCACACCGTCCGGCTGGTAGATATCGTTCGGGAAGTCCACCCCCTCGGATCCCTTGAACATGTCGATATCGATACCCTTGCCGTCCAGCTGGGTTGCCGCTTGGCGCTTGAGACTGACTCCCAGCCCGTCGCAATCCCACCGGAACACGTCGACGCGCTCATCGATGGCCATTTGCGTGGCCCAATCCATGCCTTCCTCGGCCGTGCCCTTGTCGTTGTCCCAGCACCCGGTAATCACTGATCCGTGGCGCAACATCAGGCCCTTGGGGTCCGGGCCCAGATCCGACGGGTCGTGGGCAAGGATCCTGACGCCCTGCGGCTCGATACCCAGCTGCAGGTGCGCATCGATCGCCGAGTTGAACCACTCGACGCTGATGATCGCGTTCTCGACCGTATCGAGGAACTTGCCCAGCCAGATATGCTCGTACTCGGCCCATGGCAGGTGTTCCTCGTCCCACTGGCGCTCCTGCTCCAGCTCAGGCGGGAAGAAGGGGTTGTCCATGTAGTTCGAGACGATGATCAGGTGCAGATCATCCTCGTAGTACCCATACTTCTCCAGATCACGCAGGAACGGGTTGATAAACCGCTCGGAGAACGGGTCGGCCCGCGACTGCGGGTTGGCCGTCATCCAGATTTCGCCCTCTTCCTCGCGCATCGTAGGCGTCAGTAGTTTCAGCGACTCTTTGCTGATGGTCTGCGCCTCTTCGATCCAGAATCGGCGGAATCCGTGCATGGATTTAACGCCGCTGGCATTGCGCGCCAGACCGCGGAACCGGAATCCGCCACCGCTGGCGTGGTTGATTTCCTGCGCCAGTACCTCGAATCCCTCGCCCCCAAGGCGCTCAATCTCCCCTGCCAGCAAGGAATGAACCGAGTCGGCGATGGTGTTCTGGTACTCGCGGAAGCATCCGACCTTCAGGCCGGTCACCGCCACGTCCTTCAGGCAGATATCACCCACCGAGTTCGACTTGGCGGATCCGCGGCCACCAAGAATGACCTTGAACCGCTTGTGTACCTCGATCAGGCGCTGCAGCTTCCCCGGGATGGTCAGCTCCGCAGTTCCCGGCGCCCGTGCGACAGCGACAGGTGCGACAGTTGCGACAGCTCGGCTCACTGCCGGCTCGCCATGTAGGCCAGTGCGTCGGCCAGCTCCCCCGGGCTGATCATGATCACGCCGCGGCTGCCGTCATCGTTCAGCAGGCCGTTGCGTATGTGGAATTGAGCAGTCACCAGCTCGGCATGGTCCTTGATTTCACGCTCGGCGCGCTCCTTCGCACCGTGAATCTTCGATTTCAGGTCCGGCATGGTCTGTTTTCCCCACAAAATGACAATCGCTCGGCGAGCGGATAGCTGTGATTTCCCACCTACTGGCCTTTTTTGGGCTCTTTTTGGTGCTTGATTGACTCGTGATAACTCTCGGCGGTCGTGTGAACCACCGTCACGCGCCAGTTCTGGTCGATTCCCCGGCCGGTTTCGTCCACATCCTGTGTCGGCTTGTCGCCGTAGCGTTTCGGGGCCAGCTTCGACGCCCGCCACTTCTCGGCATCCACCCGGAGGCGCTGCCACTGGACGTATCCGTTGTCGATCCGGTTGTCATCGCCGATCTTAGGCGGGCTCTCGCTGGCTATTTCGGCAATCCGATCAGCACAGAAGTCGGCTTGAAGCTCACGCGCGCGCGTGTATTGGTCGCGAAATTCGACCGATTTTTCCAGCCACCGATACACTTGCGAGACATTCGGAAGGTCCTCTGACTCACAGATTTTCTTGACCGACTTTCCCTCAACGATTTCACGACAGATCCTGTCGATGATCGCCTTCGTCATGATGCTCGGTCTACCGGGCTTCCTTGCTGCGGGTTTCTTCTTCGCCGGCGGTTTGCGCTTTGCTGGCGTTTTCCGCTTCTTGGCTGCCGTTTTCGCTGGGGCCCCACTCTTGGTGCTTGCGGGTTTCTTCGCAGGGACCTTTTTGGCGACGGTCTTTTTCTTAACGGCCATGGTTCGGCTCGATTACTTAACCGAGTTGCTGGCCTTGAACTTGTTTTTCTGCTTGCCACCTTCCTGCTTCAGGTGCTTGGCAGCCTTTCCGCCGAATGAGGTATCGACGCTGCGCGAGGCGCGAGGCTTGCAGCCGTTACCGCCAAGGTGTGCTTTCATTCCACCGCTCTTGCTGGTCGGGGTCTGGCCTTTGGTCATGTTCATGAGCATTTTCCTCTGATGCCCCACTTTCGAGAAAAAAGCGCAAAACGGCGTGGGTATGTCCGTAATGCGCAAAATTGACCTCCTGAGAACGCGCAGGAGGCGATATCTCCCCCCCACCCTGTAGGTCACTATGGGGGGAAATGGCTAAATTAGATTGGGCGCTATCGATGCGCCCCCGGCACGATCCCGGCAGCGTTAAGGAGGTTACGCCCCGACACAACACGCCGCCGGTCCCGTATCGCACTGCTGGTGTTAATCGACACCGCCAGCTGGTCGTGGGCGCGCCGGGTAGGGTACCCAGCAAGGATGCGGCGATGCCCGCTTCCCGTCTCAACGCCCCTGCAGTAATGCCGGCCTATGCGGCGGTTAGGCTGGCTGCACCATGAATTCTGTGAGGGCTCGGTGAATCCTCGCGAGCCCTCGCGAGCCCTCGGGGAGTCCTCCCTTATGGCTCGTTGCTTCCCCGAAGGACAACCAGCTTCCCGGGTATGCTTGAGTTGGCCAGTCTGTCGGCGGCGCGCTCCCCGTAAGCAATCAGCACGGAAGGGCCTCCGGAGTTGCACTTTGCTCGGGAACCGTCGACATAGTGGAAGTGCAACCGCCCCTCGATGAATAGCAGCGACGTTGCCCGGGGCCAGACGTAATCAAAGAACATGCGGGTTTCTGTTCTGGCGAATATAAGCGCAATACCGTCACCATGGTCGGCCAGTCTGGACAGCCACAGCCCCGTGGATTTGCCGTATGGCGGATTCATCCAGACACACCCGGTCCATGGCCGATCAAGCCCGTTGTCCTCGATCGTGTACTGCAGCCCTGCCGTTTGGAACGGCTGCCCTACCGCTGCGCACGGGTCAAGATCGAAAGGTCCCAAGCCAGAAACTATCTCAGGTGGGGTTATCCACTCGTCATACCCGCCGTTTGGTTTTGTGTGTGAGCCTATTCCACCCATGGTAAACCTCGATATTTTTTTGAACGAGTGTTTACTTTATCATGTGAACGTCATATATTGGAACCCCCCCACTCTATGGGGGAGGCCACCACACCACAGGAGAACCACCATGACATACGCTTGGGTAATCACAGTAGACCACCTGCACCAGAGGGATCCCGACGGCTTCGAGAAGGACGAAGCCGGCACCACCGGTCCTCGCGGCTGCACCATGCGCCCCGAGGAAATCAGCGGCCACCCGAAGGCCAAAGAGTTCAGGATGTACGACGACGACGGCGAGCTGTACTACTCCGGGTTCTACCTTGGCCCGGACGACGAGACGTTATTCGCGCCGCTGGATGATTTCGGCACACCGAACGCTGGCGCTACCTCGATCTACTACGAAAACGGCCGCGGATCCGGCAAATTCGAGCAACTGTAAACCTCACCACAACCGCCCCGGGCAACCGGGGCAAGGAGAATAACGATGAACGCAGTACCCAACAGAATCAGCCCCACCGTCAGCACGGTCATCAATCGCCGCGGCCGGCCGAAGAGGGAGGACATTGACGCCGCCCTGAGCCTGTCCAATGCCGTCCTCAAGGATTTCATGCCCGAGTCTGAGCGTTTCGCACTGGCCTGCGGCCTGCGGGGCGAGGAAGGCTGGCATTTCGTCGACCAGATCATCCAGACCACCATCCTGATTCAGGACATGCCCAAAACCTATGATCAGGACGGCAAGGGCGATGAGGCTATTGCCTACCTGCACTACTTCCGCGGCGGGATGGACTGGTACATCACCGAAAAGGACAGGGGCGACCCTGCGGATCCCTGTGACACCGGCCAGCATCAGGCGTTTGGCATGGCCGATATCGGGTATGGCCCGAGTCTCGGCTACATCAGCATCCAAGAGCTGATCGAGAACGGCGTCGAGCTGGATCTGCATTTCACCCCGACACCGCTCAAGGAGTTGCGCCATGATTGATCAGACCAAGCGCCGCGAAATGCTCGAACGCGCCCGCGTCACCGGGGAGTGCCAATACTTCCAAGGCTGTCGCAACCTGCACACCACCACAGTACAGCACCCCATCCTTGGGGAAGTGCCGGCCTGCGACAAGTGCGCTGCGTTCTGCGACAAGGTGGACAAGGCAACCGAGAAAAGCTGACCGCAGGCTACGCCTCTTCCTGTGAGGGGGCGTACCCGGCGAAAGCCGATCCCAAACCACAAACCGGAGAATCACCATGACAAACATCGATATCGAGCTGGACGGCAAAACCCTGATCCTCAAGATCGACCTGTCCGAGAACCACGGTCCCTCGAAGTCTGGCAAGACCACCATCATTGCCACGACCTCGGGGAACACCAAGATCCCGGGTACCGATGCAATCCTCGGGCTGAACTGCTACAAGCCCCGCGGCTAACCCTCGCCACGGCCAAGGATGGCCTCCACCGGAGAATCACCATGAGTCTGCTAGACAACATGAGCATCAAAGAACAGCTCGACCAGCTGCATCAGCGTGTAGCGCGCCTAGAAGGTGCGCGTATGTCCTACAAAGACGCCCCACAGGATCCCTTCACGCCCGTCCTGATCAACGAGAGCCACTGGAACGATGGCGACATGGACCTGCGCGCCAAAGCCAGATCCGAGGTTATCGATCGCCCCAGATTCGGTAGGCTGTGTTTCAGAGAGGCGTCTGAAGTAGCGTTCGATGCCGGCTGGGACGCTGCCATTGACTTCGTCCTGACAAACTACAAGGTGCTGCTATGAAGCCCCTCGCGCCTGCAACCCGGAGGATACCGCCCCGGCGGCAGTTCCTCTCCGACCTGATCAACCGCCACGGCTGCTCGGTATCCGATGCCAAGCGCCAGTGGCGGCGGCTTAAACAGGATGCCGTGTTCAAGAATGACCTGTACACGGTAGCCGTCGACCAGAACGACTGCCCGGGGTGGATCCACCTGTCCATCAAGCGAAACGACAAGCAACCCATCCACGACTGGCGGGACCTGCAGGAGATTAAGAACCAGCTACTCGGCCCGGAGGCCGAGGCGCTTGAACTTTACCCTGCAGAGTCTCGCCTGCTGGATGTGGCTAACCAGTTCCACCTTTGGGCCCGCGCCGATGGCGCAAAGCTCGGGGTTGGGTACCTAACCAAGCGGGCTGTTCAGTACGAAAGCCGCCCCGGTGATCAACACAAGCAACGCCAACCACAGGAGTAATGCCATGAAATCAATGCAAGAACACATCCTTGAGGCCCTCGACACCGAGGTTCAAATAAACGGCATGGAGCTGGTAGTCAATTTCGACTTCCAGAACAGCGGAACCCTGTACATCATGGACGGCTTGAAGCCCATCATCGCCATGGAGTTTGAATTCAAGAATGACATGGTGATGGTCAAGGCAAAAGGCAGCACTGTGATCGAAAAATTCAGGTACGACAAAGACATGCCGGCGCTGCGAGCGTTAATCAAGCACCTGCCAAAGCGGTAAGACCATCCACACCACAACCGGAGATACCACAATGAGCAAAAACCGAAACATGGATATCAGGTCGATAAAAGAGCGCCTGACAGCCACCGAAACCGTATGCGACAGGTGCGACAACCCGATTCTCGAATCGGAGCACCGTTACGCACGGGATTACCACGTCGATACCGATGACAGTCCGGAAACCGCGAACCAGATAATCACACGCATGGTCGTGTGCGAATCCTGCCTGAAACTCCCGCTACACAACTCGTCAGAATGGTTATTGCTAGGTGGTGAAAAATGCCCGGTCTGCAACCATTGGGACGTTCATGGTGACATACCTGACATTGATGGGATGACGTGTTATACCAAACAATCATGCCCGTCGTGCGGTTCCAGCTGGGTAGCGGCCTATGACCTAAATCGCTACATCAACCTAGAAATTTCTGTACCAAACAACAACGCTGTCCCCTACACAGTCCTGATTCAGACCATGACCCCGCCGATGCGAACCTACCTGACGGTGGCCTACGGCGGCCAGAACAGGCCGGAAGGGGTTTTCGAGGCGGAAATTCAGGCCAGAAACCAGTGCGTCGAGGATTTGGGGCTGGATGATGACTCCAACCTCATTGTCCTGCTGACCCTTACAGGTGTGCACAAGAATCTGCACACCACCTAAAAAAGTTGCCCCGGCTACCCACGGAGAAACGGATAGTCGGGGCTGTTTCCTCACCACAAGGAGAACACAATGAAGAATCCTGACAGTGAAAAACTCTACCACGGCCAGCACTCTGAAAAAAGTATAGTCCCGCATGACCAACCCGGGATGTTTGTCCTGCAGATATCCGACCCTCACGGCTCCGCAGATTACGTTCGCAGGGCTGACGGCGAGACATTCAGGGTGGGCTGCAAGGAACCGGCAGACGCCATGGCAAGGGCCATGACCGCGGTACTCAGGGAGGCCGGCAACCCCGGCGCCAAGGTGATCGCGGTCGAGCAACCCCGCATCGTGGCCCAGCTGATCAATGGCAAGTGGGTTGGAACCGCCGTTACCGAGCCCCTGATGACCCTGTGGGATCGCGCCTTCGGCACCACAACCCTACCACTGCCGTACACCGCCAAAGCGGCCCCTGAGACGGTCTACAGAGAACTCAAGACCAATAACCCGGGGTATGCTATCAATGTCATCCCGGATGTTCCAAGCGGAGACAAAAGATGACACCGATCGAATTCGACAAGCGCGTTAAGGCGCTCCAGATCAGCAGCAAAGCAACCGCCTCGGCCTACAAGGTGCTGGTAAAGGGGTGGTCCTACCGCGTAGCCGCCGAATTCACCGGATCGCAGGTCAGCGCGGTCCATCGACTGGTGAAGCGCATCGAGCAAGTTAGAATATGCCGATGTTGTGGACAACCCATCAGATGAACGAAAAAGGCCCCGTTTCCGGGGCCTTTCACTATTCAAGGGGTACAACCCCATAGTGGGATTGAGAGTACCATTTTCTGTCCCCTTTTCAATACCTAAGTGATATGACCTAGTATTCAACCTCGGCCAGACCCACCGGGGAGGCCGGCACCGTCCGGAATCGATTCTGCCCCTCTTCCCGGATCCGCAACTTCTCCACCTGTTTGGCGTGATCCCGGATCCGCTCGCGCACGGCAGATAGCCGATTGAACAGGGTGCGCAGCGTTCTCTCCCTTCGCTCGTAAGCATCCGGATCCCTTGGTGGATACAGCAGCAGCGCCATGGTCAGATACTTGATCTGCAGCGACAGGTACCGCTCTTCGTCGCCGCGCTTGCCGTTCCAGCTGGTGTTTGCCAGCTTATCGGTAAAGTGGTTGAGTTGCTTTTGGGTGATCAGCGGAACGTCCGGGCTGCCGGGGATACCGTCTACAGGCTCTACTCTGTCGAATTGCTCCATCATAGCGTCAGTCCTCTTCGGGTTTGTGGTGAGACAACCACTCGTCGAGACTTGCGGTTGTTATGGTGTGCCGCGGCTGGTTTTGATCCAGCTTGGCGATTACATCGAACTTGTATTCTTGGTGAAGGTCCAAGGCGCGCCGGTCGTCGTGCAGGTAGTCAGCCAGCACGGCAAGCGCCAGTTGCGCCGGCCCGGACCCGGGGTAGCCATACTCCAGACCGGTCGGGCTGTGGTTTTCCAGATCGAGGCGCGGGGAAACGGGTATCTCGACAGTCCTCACGTTGCGGGTGAGATAAACCCCGGATCCACGCCGCTGAATGTGATAGCAGAACTCAGGCATGGCCTACCCCTTCCCCCTAACGGCCTTGGTTGTTCCCCACTTATCGCCCCGGGTTGGTCGCCTGTTCCTGTTGTACAAGAGGACCGACTCAACAACCGAGTTCCTGATGCCGCGCCTCATTCTGGAAATGACTACCGACTCGTTTGCTGCAGACCGTGTTTTCGTGGTCGACAGGCCGTGCATGATATCGAGCAGTGTTTCGGTATCCTGTATCTCACCGTCCCACAAAACATTACTTAGCGGGCTCAGATAATCATGCACGAAGGCGCGCACCGGACGGCGTGTCCCACCGCACCGAAACCGCCCGTCGTGACCGATACGCTTCAATCCTCTCCGATGCAGGTACCGGGCGATACCCTTCCTTCCTTCCGCTTCAACTTCCGCCGGAAGATCGATGCCGTACACCAGCTTTACCTCGGTACAGAACCGATACATCAGGTGCCCGAACTTGATATCATCGCGCCACGCTTTCAGCAGGGCGGTGTCCCACGCCAGCTGCAATTCTTTTACTTGCTCAGGTGTCATCATGGTGAGGTCCCTCGTTGAAGGTTATTCTTTGGAAGTAGACGGTACCGAACTCGCTCTTGAGGTCATCGAGGAATTTTCGCTCCTTCGGCGTAAGCACCGACAGGAACCGCTGCAGCTCCTCCACCCTTCGACGGCGTTCGTCGGCTGCGCGTACCTTAACCGCCTGCTCCCGTTCAGCCAGCTTGGCGAAGGTTTCAGTTAAATCGGTCATCCGATGCACTTCATGAGCCGGTTGTAATCGATTGTCAGTCGACAACTCTCCAACAGCGACATGATGTGGTTTTCGCTCAGTTTGGTATGGTCAATGCTGAATTGCCGCTCGGCCATCCATAACAGGTGATTGCGAACGCTGGTCCTGACGCCAAGCAACTCATGGCCAGCCTTGCCTACCCGGGATGCCTTGCTCTCTATGCTGTCGACCGCCTCGTTGAGGTTCCTGTTTGCCGGCCACAACGCCAAGAACTCCTTTTCTGATAACTCGTCCCGCAATACCGCGTCTCTTTTTTTTACGCCAGATAAGCTCATTGCTCTCTCCTTAGTTCATTCTTGCCCTGCCGGATGCCAGCACCAGCCGCTCCATACCCTCTAAAATCGAATACTTGAACTCCCGTATCGCCTCCAGATCCATGGCGATGTTCATTACCGGCTGATCGAAGGTGATATTGACTAGGTTGCGGTCAATGTCCTGCGTGACCTGTATTTTCACGTCAACCGATGCCGGCGGCGTGACCATGGCGATGCCGTTCGGGAGTTGAAATTCCGGGTCGGTGAACCTTCCCGGAAGCTCCATCAGTTCCTCGGCCTTCCTGAGAACCTCTTCGTTGGTGTTCAGCCTCGCCTGCATGGAAATATCGTATGACTGAAAGGTGTCAGACTCGCCCATATCGGGGCTTGCTTCCACTTCCTCTTGAAGCATCCTGTAATCCTCTTTCAGGTGTTCATGCGACAAGTAAAGGCTTGTGGCCAGCAACTCAAACACCGCCATGAGTTTGTCGAGTTCTTTCTGTGTCATGCTGCTATCCTCGGGTAGTCGGGAAGGGTGTACGCGCGCAAACCGACGGGGGTGTGATGCTCCCTGACGATATCGGTCGAATTAATAAAGGCCAGCGTATCCTTGGCCCGCGTGTAGGCGACGTACATCAGGTTGTGTTCCTGCGTGACCTGCCACTCCTGTTTGGCATAGGGGCTGGGCATCAAGTCTGGGTTCAGTATGAACACCCGGTTAGCCTCAAGGCCCTTGGCGCGATGGATGGTGCAAAACGTGAGAACGTCGGTACCTTTGTCGTCGTTGAACATCCCGGTGATCTTTTCTTTCAGCGCCGGTACCGTCTCAACCCCGGATTCCTCGATGAAGGTCATCAGGGTGTCGTACTTGTCCAGAATCCCCTCGACCTTGGATTCCTTGCCGCGCTCTACAAGGCTCTCTATCTCGGCATCGCGCCACTCGATCAGCTTCTCGACCAGTCCATGCTCCCCGCGCAGGCCCTTGGGTTTGAGCTTCTCGATCAGTCGCACCAGTCCACCGGAGATATCCCGGCCGATGATGCGGCAGGCCACACCCTGACCCAGCACCCGGTAGGCCATGGTGACCAGCGGGGCCGTATTGCGGCAGATAGCCAGATCATCAGGACGGAATTCCTTGGCGGTGTACCGCGGTATGCTAACGACCGTGCCGACCTTGGCAGTGGGGGATGCCTCGATGTGGCTGACAATGCTCTGCGCATAGAACACAACCGCCTTCGGGCAGCGGTAGCTGATAGTCAGCGGCAGCTCTGTGGTTTTGAACTCGTCGGCTATCAGGTCCATGGAGTCGGCAGCGGCACCGCGGAACCCGTAGATGCTCTGGCAGGGATCCCCGACCGCGATCATGCGACCACCCTCGCGCAAGCACATCTTGATCAGTGCGCGATCGATATGGCTTGCGTCCTGCGCCTCGTCGACCAGCACCCAATCGTATTTGCGGATCGGCAGCTGCTTGATAACCGGGATGTATTTCTGATCGTCGAAATCGATGACCTCGGGCACGACGGCGATGGACTTAATCAACAGTTCGCGCAGGATCCGGTACACGTAGGGGCGTATCTCGACGCGAATATCGAGGTCATACAGGTCGACCAGCTTATGCCATATCTGATCGGTGTCGGGGTACAGGCCGATGCCGCCGCCGCCCTCCGGGACAATACCGTAAGCCTTGGCCAGACCGCACAGCTTGATCAGCTCGGATCCGAATTCCTCGAAATCGATTCGGTCGAGCCGATCCATGACAAGGCACTTCATCTTGTCCTTGTCCAGTTTGGTCAACAGCCGCTTGCCGGCCTTTGGAAGGTCCTTCCACATACCGCCGAAACCGCAGCCGTTGAAGGTTTTCACGGTGACATTGGTTAGCTTGGCCTCTTTCACCCGGGCCTCCAGATCGAGCTGGATGGGTTTGTTGAACGCCAGCTGCAGGATGAATCCGCGCAGTTGCGGGTACAGCCATTCAAGGGTTGAACTCTTTCCGCTTCCGGCGACGGCAATCACGATTCCGTTTCCAGACTTTGTCAGGCAGAACTCCTGAACGCCAAGCTGGTATTTTGATGGTGCAAATTGGTTCTTCATTGTTTTTCTCCAATGTGGTGAGTTGGAGCCTATATTATGCCTCCCGGGTTGCTTTCTACGCAACCGGTATTTTCATCCTTTTTTTGTATTCCCTCGATCTATGGACCCTTATGGCTGCAAAAAACATCATCATTGGCTGCAGCAGTACCAGCGTTACTCCCAAGGCGACATCACCACTCATTATCGTTCCATACGTTCCCAAACTCGTCGTGCCACCTGCGGCCAACAAGTTTGTGGCGAACCTGTTGTGCGGCCTCATATTCCCACCGGGAAAGCTCGCGCTTCACAGATTCAAGTCGCGCCGCCCAGCGATTGCGCAACCCATTGCGGTTTATTCCCAGCTTTCGAGCCCGCTCGGAGTGTGTCGGAGAATGCTTCCCGGTCCCGTTGCATGACAGGCAAACAACCTTGAGCTTCTTCACGATCGCGGATCCGCGGCCGAGGCAGGTACGGCATACCCGTGGCTGTATCTCTATCTCCTCCAGCGCCTGCATAGCCAACCGCTTGTACATCGTTTTCGGGTCCGCGCAACGCCACTTTTCCTGCTCGGCGAGCTGGTAGACATACGCGGTCACAAGGCCCACCAGATAATCAAGCGAGCCCCGGTCATCATGGCCGGCGTACTTGACCAGCGACAGCGCGACAGGTCCTTCCGGTAACCCTGAAAGCGCAGCAGACACCGCCTGCGGTCCCAGCATGTTCTTTTTGGTCCCTCCACCAGCCCCTTCAAACTGGATTCCATGAGTAGCAAGTTTAGACAGCTGTTCCATTATCGGCGGTGGTTCATACATGCAGGCACTACCCCCATTCTCTCTTGGTGAAATGGTGTGCGGTTTTGAAACCGAACTCTTCAAGATACTTCTCGAAATCGCCCAGCTCATCGGGAGTCAGCTCACTCATGGAGTCAAGACTGAGTTTCTCCTTTACAGCGTCGAAGGCTACCCTGTTCGTAATGTTTATGGCCCGGGTAAGCAGCAATTCCCTCCCTGCGCGATCTACAAAATCATGTACCTGCCGATGGTGGATGTGGCACAGCGGGATCAGGTACCAATGTTTTGGTTTTATGCTGGTGCCTGAGTTCTCTGCCGTGCGGCAGTGATGCCCGACAACATCGCCAACACAAACCTTTTCCGGTTTGATTGGATTCATCGACGGGTCGCGCCCGATAATGAACTCCTTCATGTTCTTGTGAGAGAACAGGCAGGGCATCGACTCGATCATGGCCTTGTGCTGGGTCTGGTTTATCATCCCGGCGCTTTCCATCGCATCCCACAGGTGCGGGTTCCTGAAATAACCCGACTGCACCATGTCGCGGGCCAGATAGTTCGGTTCCTTGGGTTCTGGTTTCGGTGGATCCGCGGCTGCCACGATATCGCCCTCGGCGATCGTGACGTTCAGGATGTGCCCGGTTTTGGTGGCAGTCGCGGTATCCATCCCCCGGAAGGGGTCGAGCAGGCCGGGATCATTCAACCGCAACTTGATCCACGGCCCGCCCGAGCGCGACTCGCCCCAATCGACCAGCTGGCACTCGTCATGTAGCAGGATGTTGAGGTCGCTCATGCGAAGTTATCCAGCCCTTCCTTAATCAGCCACCAGTCGGCTATCGCAACCGAGTCCTCGTCGGGGTCTATCTCCCCGTCCTCCATCACCGAGAACGGGATCCAGACCGTCGTATCCGGGTCAAGACGCACCTTGGCCGCTTCCCGGGTGTTATGAACAACCGCCTCGAACGGAATGTCGCTGTAGGTTGTGGAGTTAGTTTCGCTTATCATTGCTGTTTTCCTCTTGTGGTGAGATATCTTTCAGGTCTGACAACGGAACCACGGCTACTCGTCGTTTGACCAGTTATCAACCCCGTCGCACTGCGTGTGCTCTATGTGGCCTTCGTTCCCGCTGACGGAGCCTTTGGAATCGAGAAATACCAACTTCTTCTCGGCTTTCTGCATGACGAGGTCAGCCAGCACGTCCTCGTAATCGCGTTTTCCTGCAATGCCATCAGGTACGTCGACAGGAACGTCCTTCAGACAAATAGTTAGCGTTGCATCAACAAGAATTTTCATAGGGTGTTTCCTCAGTGAGATTCAGCATAGTGGTGAGTTCGCGCCGGGTAGTTTCAGGGTGGTTGTGAGAAGGTCAGCGCCAGCCTTCCCGCCCTTGTAAACCTCGTAAGCCGTCTGCGGGTGTCCGATAAGGACAACCCTCGGCTGGTATTCCGGATCCTTGGCCTCGTTGGTGATCTGCTCAATCCCGGGCAGACTGGCCGGGTAATCAGCAGCACCGCCGCGCTGGGAGTATCCACGATAGCGCGTCATGAAATCCTTCCCGCGGAACGGTATCTCGTCCTCCGTGATCCCGCAGGCATCGATCCAGCCGCCCATTTCCCGGATAACGGCATGGATGATAGGGTCGTCGAAAGCAACAGTGGCGTACCGGCCGGTTGATCGCATGGCGGTTAGAACCTTCGACCATGCGGTTGCCGCCCGGTCTACCAGTGATCCGGCTACACCGCGGATAATGTCTGCCGGCAGTGGATACCGGCACCCCCCGAAGTCATCGGTGTTTTTCATGTGGTTCGTCAGGCCGGCCTTGACCTCTTCGATGCTGAGTGACGAAAGCGCGCTCCAGTACAGGTTTAGTTTTTCGTCGCTCAATGGCTTGTCGTAAACCTCGGCAACCCCGAGCATCACCCGGGCGAACTCTTCGCGATCGGAATCTTTCATGGTCTACCCCCGTTGGCAAACCGCTGCACCACCGACACGTTGCTGGCCGTTTTGGCGCTGCCGGGGTTGGGTGGATGTTTTGACGAGTGGATGAACCGCTCGATATTGGCGACGTTTTTCAAAATCACTGTCAGGTCGTCGTAAACCTGATTGCGGTCGTTGTGCCCCATGTTGTGCGGTGTCATCGAGCAACCGTGGATGGCTTGCTTCAACTGGTCTACCGTGAAGGGTTCCTTCACCAGCTTGCCGGGTACCAACCAACGGCGTATCAGTTTGCGCCGGTCCTCAGTCAGTTTCGACTGTGGATGCTTCATCGTCATTTGCCAACAAGCAAAGACTTCCTCGATCGCGATTGCCAGATCGACGGCTTTTTTGGTTTTAGCCTTTGACGAATCCGATCGTGGTCGAGCCGAAAGGTTCGACAAGGGTGTTTCTTTTACATCCTTCTCCTTTTCCCTTCCTTTTCCCTTCGTGAGCGAGCCCTCGTTGAGCCCTCGCGAGCCCTCGCGAGTCCTCAGCGAATCATCGTAGTCCGGGAACAGGGGTTTTGATGGATGATCTATCTTCTGGTGCTTGTGGAAATTCTTGATATGCAGATACTTTTTGCCGTCGACTTCGTATTCAATAAGAAGCTCGTTTTCCAACAGCTCAACGACAAGTTCCTCAACATCGAAGGTATCTAGCGGGAAAATTCGAGCCTTCAGTTGTTTTGGAGAACGGTCCATGTTTCCGCTGTCGTCGGCGAAGTTCCATGTACCGATGAATAGTAGGCGAGCACTCGGCGAGCACTCGGTGAGTGCATCATCACTCCAGAACTCTGGCTTGATCGTTCGTATTCTAGCCATTGCAAACCCCCGTCGATGGCTCGGTGAGCCCTCGCGAGGATTCGGGGAGTAACAGCAACACGGGCGGGATATTTCCTGCAGTCATTTCCATTCCCTCTGTGGTGAGTTTTTTTTATCAGGCATCATAAACGCCAAAATCACGACGCATTATGTTGGCCCCGGTTGTGAGAATCAATACCCCTCGTTCTTCACGCTTCCTTAACAGTCGGAACAAAGTCAGGGTATTCCTCTGGATAGAAAATCATATCCCTTGTCAGTCCCTGATCTTTGTATATTTCCGCGAGGAGTTTGGCGGTGAATAGGGTGGGAATCTGCTCCCCGGTTTCGATTCTTGAGATACTGCTTTTATTGAGCGCGCAGGCGGCCGCAGCCTGAACTGTGTCCCAGCCGCGAGCAATGCGGGCCCTTCGTAGTGGCGAATCTTCCATAGCAATCTCCGGTTGCATTGTAGACAACCGTAATCTATCATGCCCTTGAAGCAAACACCACCACAAACAGGAGACACCATGAGCAACGACAACGAAAAGTCTGGTGTTATTGTCGACATCGATGGTAAATCCATCGAACGGATAACCCCCGGTAACATCCAGCAACGTCCGGCAGCGTCCAACGCCATCGCAGCGGCAGCCGACAAATCAGCCACCTTCCTCTCTATGATCGAACGGGTTGCCACCAACCCGGATGCCGATATCTCCAAGATGGAGCGCCTCTATGACATGTACAAGGACATGCAGGCAGAGCAGGCCAAGGCAGAGTACAACTCAGCCATGGCGCTGGTTCAGGCGGAAATCCCGGCGGTAAAGAAGAAAAAGAAGAACGAGCAGACCAGCAGCATGTATGCCGAGCTGGAAGATATTATCAATGCCGCCAGACCGATCTACACACAGCACGGATTCTCGGTTTCATCTTATGAGGGCAGGGCTACCGAGCTGAATCCAATACTTGATGGTGAAATCAGGGTGTGCGCTGATGTTTCCCATAACGGCGGGGATACTCGCCACTTCGAGTATGACGTTCCTCTCGATATGACAGGCATAAAAGGGAACGTCAACAAGACCAAGGTACACGCCAAAGCAAGCTCGGTGTCCTACGGGTTGAGATATCTTTTGAACCTGATATTCCTTATCGAATTTGAAGGCGCTGACGATGACGGCAACGCCGCCGGCGCCGGCATCAAACCCGGGCAGGAATACGAGCGCATAACCGATGAACAGGCCCTGCAGATCGAGTCCAAGATAACGGATAACGACCTGAATATGGAAAAGTTTATCAAGTTCCTGCGCGCCCGCTACCAGATGGGACTGAAAGCCCCGA
>Ga0210064_1000250_pt1 | contig 25940 bp, 27 predicted proteins | sample Muzzi_CordC_D2_FD_185531 | JGI IMG/M metagenome (GOLD analysis project Ga0210064, IMG submission 185531) | Wetland microbial communities from San Francisco Bay, California, USA, that impact long-term carbon sequestration - Muzzi_CordC_D2 (SPAdes) | ecosystem: Environmental > Aquatic > Marine >... | reverse complement strand
CAGCCCGTGGTCATAGATGCCGGTGAGAGGGAGTTCAAGTACGTCAGTGGCTCGAGTGGCAGCATCCAGACCATTGATGAGAGAGGCGACTCCAGCAAGGGCCGTCAGTCCTGGCGTCAAATCAGGTAAGACCGTTTTAAAAGAGGCTCAAATTATGAAGACAAATCAATATTCCATGACAGCTTGCCTGGCCGCTGTATTACTGATGCTGGTAGCCGCTACCAACGCCCTGGCGGACAAGGACATAGCTACGGGTGTGATCAAGCAAGTCAGCTCCGACTATCGCGGGCTTCTGATCAACGGTGGTTACTACCAGCTGGACCACAACACGGTGGTGCACGCACCGGGCGTCGACAGCCACCTGTCGGTCGACGCGCTGAGCGCCGGCACGCGGATCGGATTTCGCAGCGGACCAACCGCCAGTGGCAGCGTCGTGCCGCGTATTGAGGAAATCTGGATCTATCTCGACTGATCGCAGACATATTACCTTCTTTAATCGAGAGGCAGGGACTGACATGAAAACAGCAAGAAGCACAGGCTTTACTCTGGTTGAACTGATGATTGTAGTGGCTATCGTAGGCATCCTGGCGTCTATCGCCTATCCGTCCTATCAGGACAGCGTGCGCAAGTCGCGCCGCGCGGACGGAAAGACCGCGCTGCTGCAATCGGTACAGGTGGCGGAACGCTGGTTTACCCAGAATAACACCTATGCGGGCACTCCCGTTGCAGCAGCTTCGGCTGAAGGCCATTACACCCTGGCCTTTGTGGGTGACGCCACCACTTTCACCATAACGGCGACGCCCGGCGGGCTCCAGGCCTCCGACCCCTGCGGCGCACTGACCGTCAACCAGGCCAACGTGAAGGGCGCTGGCATGGCGGACTGCTGGTAGGCGAGATCAGTCCGCCGTTAACAGCAGGCGGCTATCGGATGGGCGGGAGTTTGTGTAAATCGCGCTATCCAGCGCCAGCGAGCGTGATCCGCTTTGATGCTCCCATTCGACGAGTACCCTTGCTTCGATCAGCTGCGGCTGTTCCGTTCGTGATAGATCGACAGCGAACTGTGTTGCCGAAGCGGTGATCTGTGCAGTGGTATCGGCGATGAGATCGGCGGCAATCATCTGCGCTATCGCGGACTTTTCCAGAGCGCTGCTTGCCAGCCGGTAGGCTTCGTCGGTCGAGTGCAGGTCGCCCGAAGCCGACCAGAGTCGCGCCTGAAGTTGCCCAAGTCCGAGCAGGCCAATACTGAGTACCACCACCGAGACCAGCGCCTCGATCAGGGTGAAGCCGCGATGTCTGTTTTCCATACTTAAAAATCCCTCCATGTGCCCGGTACCGGGATGCTGCGCAGTACCGGGAACTGAAGCCGGGTTCGCTGCCTGTCCTCAAGCTGAATATGATTGAGGCGCAGTTTTGTATCGCCTGTATTAAGGTTGCCGTTGATGATCAGTGTGCCGAAGACTTCAAAGCCAGTGTCAGCGATCGGTTCGAGGCAGTCAGTGTCGATAAAAACAACGCCGTGCAGGCGGACACCGTCTGAAAATTCAGGGCAGCCAATCGCCGCCGAGAAGTACAGGGCAACAGGCTTGTCTACACTACCCAGGCTCCGATTCCAGCGACCCGAGTTCAGATCACTATCCTGTGCAAGCCAGTAGTTGCGATCGCTATCCGCAAGCGCGCTTTGTTCTGTTGCCAGTGTATTGAACTCCTCTCTACTGACCGAAAAAATGAGCGGCCATAAGTCATCCGCTGTTATTTTTGCCTGTATCAGCCCGTTGTGGGTGTCGATCAGGTGCAGCGTGGAGCATGGCCTGTCCCCGTCAAACCAGACGGAATCGCCTGCCTGATCGGAGTCGGCATTCAGGGGGCGAATATCGAAGCTGATCGGTATAGATGTCAGGCAACCATTGAGTATCAGCGGTGGTGCCGTTTCGGCCAAAGGCGTCAGTACTGACAGCGGCCGCACAGTCAGGCTGATGCCTGCTTGAAGTGTTGAGCCGTCATCTCTGCTCGATTTCACCTGTATGGATATGTATTGATCCGAGTCTGCCGGCCGGCTGAAAACTACATCGGTTTGAATGCCCGGATCGGCGGAACCCACACTCAGTTTATCAACCAGGGTGTTATTGTCGATTGCCTGCTGCCATGACATCGTCTGCAAAGAACGGGGCAAGTAGGCAAGTCCTTTCGCCAGCCCGGACTCAGCCTGTAACGACAGGCGGGTGTTCCAGTTATCGTTATTGACCATGCGCTGCTCCACGACCAGTGTGCGTGCCACGGCCAGTGTTACGATGGTGATCGACATCATCAGTACCAGCGCAATCAGCAACGTGGCGGCACCTGCCTGCTCGTGCCGACCCGGTTTTAGCTCCTTTACCATCCTTCCCCTTCCCTGAGTTGGTCATTACGAATTCTTACCCATTGGGCGATTGCCGTATTGGTGTCCGGTTTGTTACGCAGTTGTCCACTGAGCTGAATTTCCAGGGCGCGTTGTATCAGCTGGGGTGACTCCGGCGTGCATTCCCGATCGGTCTCCAGCAGGTTAAGGCAGCTGGAATGCTGAGTGAACTGAAGCTGAGTGATTTCTATCGCCGGATCGTTCACCGTTTGCCAGTAACCGCTTTCGCATGCCAGGCCCGAGCCGCCGTAACGCGACTGCACCCGTACACCGTGAAGTCGAAAGCCGAACTGCTCGACATTGTCGTCGTCGGTTTCGTCTGCGCAATCTGTCTCATCACAGACTCCGATGCCGACAAGGCCGTCCTGATCCAGGTCATAGGAAAACAGAATGCAGGAATCCGGGCTTTGTCCGGCATAGGCCTGAATGCGTATCTGATTCGTGGAGTTTTGAAACGGATTATCGCCCGCTGCACGCAAAGCGGGGTCAAAATGCCAGTAGCCGGCACGTTTAAGGTCACGGCCGATCAGATGCATCAGAGCATGAAGCTGCTGGTGCAAGTGGGCCTGTTGCAGGAGTTCGGTGCTGTGCCGTGCGCTGGCACTGTATACCGTTAGCACAGCAGACAGAGCAATCAGAGCCATAACACTGGCAATCATCAATTCCACCAGTGTGACGCCGCGCTGTTTATGCTGGTAAATCAACATGCAGCGTAGCCACGGCCGTCTGTTGAACAGATGCGTACCCGCCCGAGCGGGCTGACAATCACGTGTAGCTCGCCTGCTCGGTTGCGCAGCGCAAATGAGTCAGCGCTGGCGGTGCCGCGCACCGGCGAGAAATGCAGCGTTCGCAAAGCCGTACGCCGTGCCGTATTCAGCTCGACTGAAGGAAAATCTGTACTCAGCCGGCGATGAACCCGCTGCTGGCTATCGCTGCCCGTGCGGCAGGCAGTTGTTTCGGAATCGTCCGTATTGCAGTCACAGGCTGCCAGTTCGCTCCAGCCGTAACACCATCGGTGTGCAGCTACGGATAGCGAAAAATAAACGCTCTGTTGATGAGTTAATGCGTGGTTTCGCGCCTGTTGAAGTTCCTGGGAGAAGACTTCAGTCGCTGAACGCAGGCGTGCAGTGTCCAGAAATCGACCCATCGCCGGTACGGCCAGACCCATCAGTAAGCCGACCAGTGCCATAGTCACCAGTAGTTCCAGAAGCGTAAAACCGGAATGCCTTGACTCTTCCATGATCAGGCTCCAGTGCAACTTGTTCCGTGTTGTCGCGCAAAGTATAGTCGGGTTTATGAAAGGCGCAAGGATGATCGCCTTCCAGTAATGATCCAGCAAAAGGAGTTGCGTCATGGATAGACCGTACACCCCGGCTTTTACTTTACTTGAATTGCTGATAACACTGGCTATTGTTGCGATACTCGCCACCATTACCGTTCCTTCCTTCAGTGGGCTGGTTGCCAAATCACGGCGTAGTGATGCCATGGCTGCACTGGCGCAGGTTCAGCTTGCCCAGGAACGATGGCGTGCCGGCAATACCCGTTATACACAGGATCTTGAAGCCCTGGGCTGGTCTTCGCCGGAATCACCCGATGGTTATTACCGCTTGCGTGTTGAACATGCTGATGCTGCTGCTTTTCTGGTGCTCGCGCAGCCAGCGGGTGTTCAACAGTCTGACCGCTGCGGGGTCTTCGCGATCGGAGTCGATGGCCCTGATTACCGCGAAGCTTACGCGGGCCCCGATTGCTGGCGGCGATAGACGTGCTTTTCACGTCATAGAGCGCAATGACAATGTTGTCTGACTGTGTCGTTGTGGGTGCCGGCCTGATCGGTATGCTGACAGCGCAGGAACTCGCGGCAAGGGGAATGCAGGTCACCATGCTGGACCGTGGTCAACCAGCGCGTGAATCATCCTGGGCAGGTGGCGGGATACTGTCACCTCTGTATCCGTGGCGCTACCCGGATCCGGTTAGTAAGCTGGCGCGCTGGAGTCAACGTTATTATCCGGATTTTTGTCAGCGTCTTGCAGGGGATTCCGGTATCGATCCACAATGGACCCGCTCCGGGCTGCTGATTGCCGATGTCGAAGACAGGGATGCGGCGCAGCGATGGGTAACGCGTTTCGGGGCCCATCTGGAATGGCTGGATGGTGTCAGTGCACAGCAACTGGAACCCCGGCTCGGACTGATATCGGAGTCTGTCGCCTGGTTACCAGAGGTTGCCCAGGTGCGCAATCCGCGCCTGGTGAAATCATTGCGCGCCACGTTGGAAAACATGGGTGTCGAAATCCGTTCGGAATCCCCGGCGCAGGGCTGGAAGATAGAATCTGATCGGGTCAAAGCCGTTATTACGCCTGGAGCGGAGGTCAGCGCCGATTATTTTGTCGTCGCAAGCGGCGCCTGGACGACAGCGCTGCTGGAATCTACCGGCCTCACCTTGCCGATTGAACCGGTGCGCGGGCAAATGATTCTGTTCAAGGGGCCGCCCGGGCTGGCTTCGCGTATTACCTTATACAAAGGGCGCTACATCATTCCACGCCGTGATGGTCACGTGCTGGTCGGCAGTACCCTGGAGTATACGGGATTCGAGAAGCAAACCACGCAACAAGGTCTGCAGGATCTGAAGCAAGCTGCCTTCGAACTGATTCCAGATCTGGCGGCGCTACCAATAGTGCAACATTGGGCCGGCCTGCGGCCAGGCAGTCCGGATGGTATCCCGATGACCGGCCCGCACCCTGAAATAGCCAACCTGTTTATCAACGCCGGTCATTTTCGTAATGGCGTCGTGCTTGGGCCCGCCACCGCCCGGCTGTTGGCGGATTTGTTGTCAGGGTGTTCGTCTGATCTCGATCCTCAGCCCTATCTTCCTGAAAACATATTGAAAAATGAATCAAACTGAACATCTGGACTTTGTCTAAAATGGCGACGTATACTGCGAAGATGAGCCATCCCACCGTCATACCGATGCTGGGCGAAGAGGAAGCCGCCCGGCGTTTGCAGGACTATGACGTCCTGCCGACCCAGCAGCGTCTGCAGATTGCCCAGCTGATACTGGTGCGTAATCAGCATCTGAGCGCCGATCATGTGCTGGAACTGGTCAATGCTACCGGCAGCCGGGTCTCCAAGGCGACGGTCTACAACACACTGGGGCTGTTCGCGCACAAAGGAATTCTCCGTGAAGTGAACGTTGACCCCAGTCGTGTGTTCTATGACACCAACAACAGTCGACACCATCACTTTTATAATATCGACACAGGTGAGCTGTCAGATATTGATCACAGCAAGATCTCCGTCGATCAACTGCCAGATGCTCCCGAGGGTACTGTGATTGATGATGTGGAGGTCATTATCAGGGTACGTCACAAGCCGGAGTAACGTACCGGGACATCATTTGGGAATATGCGGTGAGCTCAAATTTCCGGGGTGTAAATTTCGTAAATTACCGGTAACATCCGTGTTCCTTGCAGCTTTGAGCTGCGACGGCAAGACGGCAGACAAATTAGCTCTGTACCTTGCGGCTTATAGCATCGCCGGAATAGCTCAGTCGGTAGAGCAGCTCACTCGTAATGAGAAGGTCGGGGGTTCAATTCCTCTTTCCGGCACCATAAAAATCAATGGCTTATCTTAATTCGCATTCCAAGGAATATGCTTGGGTAGCGTTTTGTTTGTTGTCCCCCCATCAGCATGTACACCGGACCGGATTTGAATACCAAGACTGGGGCATACCATGGGCCATGGTTTGTAGGTGGTGGCTGGAAGGGTTGGCGTAAGGATTTAGAGCGGTTGAATACCGGCTGCGCTCGGGAAGGGACCGGTACCCCCCCAGGAGGTGAACCTATTGCTCTGGAACACCCACTTTTCTTCCGGCCGATTTCTTTCGATACATTCAGCTTATGCCCTGTGCATGAATGACTTGGTCTTAGTTCGGCCAGTTTCAGGCATCCAGTAAGATGGAAATTCCGCTCGAATTCGCGGTGTTCGGAGCAAAAAACGAGAAGGACGGCTGACCGGTTAATGACTGTAGACTTTAGGGAAAAGGAGGCTTACTCTTTCTATGCGCATGAAACTGTGGACAATCGTTCTGGGTGTGATGTGCCAATTCCAGGGATTATTGGGCTCCCGAATTTCTGCGATCAGAGTATATGAACGTTGCTGTATATTATCTATACATCCTACCCATCCTCGTCGGAGGCATCTTTTTCCTCCTATCTCTAGCGATTCAAGTGTGGCAAGACCGGCTATACATGAAGTGGGGGCAATCGAGAACTCCCGCCGTATCACCGGTGCGGAAACCGCACAACTCATCCTGTTCCACGAACGCGCTGTCTGATGTCGTCGTCAGACTCGGTATAGACCGGGTCTATATGGTCCGAGACGCATATGATCCACGCTCGAAAATCGTATGGCTCTCACTCGACAACTTTAAAGGTGAAAGTGTTACGGCACTGGCTGTTTCCGCACAGAGATCTGCACAAGCCCTTCAGGATTACTTGGGGCTGTAGGAGAACTTCTGGCCGCCGACAGTCGCTTGATACATCAAGCCACCTTTTGCGATCGTGAAGGTTGCCATGCCCTTGTGGTAGCTACCGACGGTGGTGGCGTTTTTCTTGCCACCACTGGCGCCGGCGGAGCTGCCGGTGGTTGTCGCGGACGCCGTGGCAGCAGCTGTGATTGCGACGGCTGAAGCATCGGCACTGAACTCGAAGTTGCCGCCGATGAATTCTTCAAAGGCACGCTTGTCTTCAAAGAAGATCATCTCACTAAAGGCCTCAGCACCCAGCTGGAAACCAATGGTTAACTGCGTCACTGACGTGTCGCCAACATATTCGCCGGCTGCATAAACGCGTCCCTTGCCGTGTGCACCACCGATTCCAATACCGCCCTTGCCAATGGTCGGAAAGACGGCGTAGCCGTAGCTATTGTCAAAGAACGAGCCGCTTTCACCGGCATTCTTGAATAGGCTGATGGTGTCTGAATATTTATCGGCCAAGGCACTGCCGAAAGGCAGGGCAAGCAGCAGGCAGATCATGTACGTACAAAAGTGTCGGTATGCTTTCACGGGTCTTACTCCTCAGTTATTAATTTCGCCATGTTACGGAGCAGCATGTTACACGCATGTTGCATGGTTGCGCAGTTTATTCAGAGGGATAGGAATTTGCTTTCAGGGAGCACAGCGGATGGCGGCATCCACAGGCCCGAGAAGCCAGCTATCGTCAGTTTGACACAATCGCGGTTATCCCTACTGGCTGTTTTCTCCCTCTCCATTTTCGGGTATTTCACCGCTGGAGCGCAGGTCCGCCCATTTTGCCTCTGTTTTCAAACACCAATAGCGCATTCAGGCAAAAGGCCGTGAGATAACACGATGAGCATGCCTGTTTGTACGGCTATCCGGCCCTGCAGGCCAGGAATGGTGGACTTCCGCTGTGGGTCGTTTTTTTCTCGTACAGTGGTTGCTTATATTAGCCATTACGAAATGAGCATTTCCGGCCAAAAGCAATCGTTGAGTTGACACAGAAATCTCCGCCAAATCGGGGCCTCATGACCACCCCTTTCATTTTCCCTATACTTGGCCGGCACATTTCCGGGGGGGCTGAGCGACGAGGTTGACGCCGCTGTGCTGATCTGGTGACAGTAGACCATATAATTCTCACTATAACCTTATAAGAGTAATGACTTTGAAAAATCCACGGCTCCCATACGGTGCGCTAATCCTTGGAGCCCTGGCGCTCTCGGTGTACCTCATTGCTGACTACAAGCAGTACAAGCAAGAGCGAGAAGACAAGAGCATTCAACTTGGCGAGCAAGCGGGCATCAGGGTGGCCGAGGCACTGGATTCCCGACTAAACGCAATCTCGGAAAGAGCCAGGAAGTATGCTGCAGAAGCTGCCACCATTGACAAAGAAACGCAGTTATTGAAAAGCATCAAGGACGAGAGCCAGCGGTTTCCCCTGGTACTTGGCGTCACCGTTGCGTTTGAACCGGACAGTTTCCTGGGCAGGAAACGATATGCACCTTTCTTTAACAAGAGTCGTAGCGAATTCCAGTTTGTTGAAGCGAGCTATGACTATACCGACCCCGCACTGGCCACTGCCAAATGGTATACGGATGTAGTTACTGCACGTCAGCCCAAGTGGTCAGCTCCTTATTATGCAGAAGCTGCCGAAACCATGGTGGTTGACTACAGCGCACCGTTAGTTAATTCCTTGAGAGATGTAATTGGCGTCGTCGACTACACCATCGCTTTGAGCGATTTCACCCAGATCGTCGACTCCCTTAGCGTCGGCGAGGCCGGTTACGGGTTTACCTATGAACCCGGCGGCGCGATTCTCTCTCACCCAAATCCCGATTACCTGCTCGACAACGTTTTTCAGCTCAAAGACGGCAAGGATGAAACCACCATTGCGAAGCTGCAGAATAACCGGGAGGGTGTTGTCGCCTACAACAGCACCTACACCTACAAGTATTCCTGGTTTTTCTTCAGAGAACTGGAGTCAACCGGCTGGAAAAGTGTGCTGGTGTTCGCCGCCGATGATTTGCTGGGCGCCTCCGATGAGGGCAGGCGCAAGATTATTCACATCGCTATTGGTATCAGTCTGCTGCTGGTGACGATATTCTTATTTGCGTTGGGGATTAATCAATACAATCTGGGAAAACTGTGGTGGATGGTCGTGGCTGTGTCAATAGTCATAGTCGGCAACATTACTGTCATCTGGCACCTGAATCTGAAAACCGATTTCTCCCTGTTCGATAGCGACCAGGAAAGAATAGTTAACCAATCTATCCTGAAGAAATACGTAGAGAGATATGATCGAGATTTCTACAAACTGACCAACACCACCTACACCAAGATACCCACTGGCATATTCATCGAGTCTTATGAGCTGAATTCATTTGAAGCGAGCGTTATTGGCAAGCTCTGGATGAAGTACCCAAAGAGCCTCTACAAGACTGCTCCACCGGCATTCTATTTCCCCGACGTTTCCGCCATTGAGTCACGCGGCCTGGTGAGTGCGATAGTTTCTGAGACAGAGTACCAAGACTACGTGCTGGTAACGTGGAAGTTTCGCGCAACGCTGGAACAAAATTTCAGTTATCAGCAATTTCCGTTTGAGCAAAATGATATTCAGGTGGTTATTTTATACCCGGACTTCAGCAAAAATATTTTGTTGGTGCCGGACCTGGACAGCTACGACATCCTAAACCCTTCGGTGAGACCCGGGCTGAACGCGGATATCACCGTACCCTCTTCGGACACAATTTCCTCATTTTTTACTTTCAAGACCATCGACTACAAAACGAACTTCGGCAATGAGGCGCGGGCCAAGAATCATCCCGCGCTCGCGTTCAACATGGTCGCAAAGAGGATATGGCTCAGCCCCTTTATAGCGAACATTATCCCTATACTGATCGTTGCGCTGATTATGTTTATCGTCCTCTACGTTTCATCCAACAAAGAGGAGGGAAGGTCTGGCCTGACAACAATGAATGTTATCCAGAGTTCAGCTGGGTTTCTGTTCATACTGTTGCTGGCCCATGTCAACGAGCGCAATCGAATTGAGACTCCGGAGATCGCGTATATCGAGCTGTTCTATTTTTCCATGTACGTATTCATTACCCTGGAGACGGTGGCTCTAGCGATGCTGTTTCGGGGCACTAATTCGAGGATCTTCGCCTACGGGGACAACCTGGTATTGAAGCTGTTGTTCTGGCCAGTACTGGTATCGATATGGCTTGCGGTTACGCTGTTGCGCTTCTACTGAGCGGTGGCCCTCGACTTGCTATGGAACAACCGTGTGATGCCGATCAATTTCGGGCCATTACGCTCACAAGCCAGTGCCTGGCGAATTGGTACCCCAGTCCCTGTGCCGGGGTAGTGGTGACAGCATGTACACAAGGAAAACGCACGCAACACGGGAAGCCCCTTGGTGTGGTGACAGGATAACCAAGCGGGAGGCCCGTGAGGGACGGGCCAGGCGCCTTGGGGTGGCGGCGAGGTTCGTAAGACCTGGGAAGCCGGGTAATGCCGGTGGAGGAAAGGGACCTCAGTTCAAGACAAACGCAAGACGTAGGAAAGACAGGAGATTGGGCAACCTATCAACTCCAAAGTGTGTTCTGAGACTGCAGAGGGCGTTACACGCGAAAGCGAATGCAGAGCGGAGCGATCGCTTCTATGCCCTGTACGACAAGATTTACCGGGAAGACATCCTGGCGCATGCCTGTGTCCAGTGCCGCTGCAACAAGGGCGCACCGGGTGTGGATCATCAGAACTTTGCGGACGTCGAGGCGTAGGCTGCACCTTAAACCACCGCGCCACATCTCGATTCTAGCGATTTTTTACCGTCCAGCCGATTACAAAGGCTATACATTGATTTTATGGGCTGCAACTGAATGTAAACTTCCCCGTTCAGCCAACTTCTGCCCTGCACGGGCGACCAACGAATGGCAAGGTCGCAACTGTCAGTGGTCAATCAATTTTCAGGATGGGCCTGTAAAACTCAGACCGGGTGCAACCGCGCGGCCCGTTACAGGCTTACAGCTTGTGTTTTCTTAAGGGGAACTATTCATGCGATTTATGTTCGCTAATAGCGAACTCATTTCAGGAGAGTGGCCAGGCTTAATCCCGGCCTGCACTGCGCAAGATTAAATATGTCGCTGTTATTCATAGTGAATAATTTTTATTGACCACCGGGCACCCGGCTGGCACGGCTCCTGCAATTACCCCATTCAAGTGACGCACCGGGCGACACGAACTTAACCACTCACTGCCATTGATTACTTGACTTTATCAGGAGACACATCATGAACGCATTAGCCCTCATCGACCTGAACATGGGTAAAGAACTCGACAGCCAGGCACTGGCCAGCATCTCCGGCCAGGGCGCATGGCACAAAACCGGCTCAAGCATCTCGACCGGTTCCTGGAGCGGCTACAGCCTGCGCTACAAGAACTACCAGGGCATCCTGTTCCACGACGGTTACCTGTCACGCAAGTACACGGAAGGCTGGAAGCGTACCCGCACACAGACCGAGTACAGCTCCTGGAACCACTACGTCAAGGTTTAATTCGATCAGACTGCGACGACACCACAGACGGAGGCCACAGGGTCTCCGTCTTTTTTGCCAGGCTGCGCCATTGTCGATCTGCTTCATTAATTATTGGCACTCCACAGCTGTGGGCGGGCATCCTGCAATCCTCAACGACATACCATCTTTCATGGGATTAATTCCCGAGTAATTTAGTCGGATGACCTGAGTGACCCAAAAACGAGTGCGCCAGGCAAGCTGGCAAAAGATAGGAGGTGAAAGTCCCCCACGGGCAAGGCCTAGTCAACCATCCCGGCCCCGAGTGATGCGCGGCTGTTCGCGAGGGCAGACGTGAAGCATTCGCAGGGGAGACCATGGGCTGGGTATTGAGGGGGCAGCCTACGGGCTACCTCCCGCCAGATACACCCATTGCTGCATGAATAGGAATTCGCCACCTATAGGGAGGTTAGAAAGTGTGAATATTTCACAGACTTCGCCGATCACTCGCACTTAGGATATGTCCTGCAGAAGGCAGATTCCTTGGAACTGATTATCAAAAAACAAGTGAGGAAGAATCGTGGCTAGTAAGCTGGATGATAATGAACTGGATACGATGAAGGAATTATTAACGATGGCTCTGTATGCTGTCATCGCTGAATTCCTGAATGTGGATATTGACAGGGTGCACCCTGTCTCTCGGCTGGTAGCGCACCTGGGCATGTCCCCGGCAGCGAAGAAGCGGCTACAGAAGGAAATTGCCTTCATATTCGACTGTACAGAACCAGATATGCCTGATGCTATGAAGGTGGAAGAACTGGTAGATAAGGTAGCGCATATTGAATTTGCCCGACTGGAACTGAACCTGTCGGCGCAGGCAGCTTAAAATGATGCTGGCCTCTCTCTGCACGCGCCAGCTGGCGAAATGAATATCCCGGCACAGAAGATCTAAGTGTTAGGGTCATGGACCGATAATATCTTTATGCTTTAAAAAGGCAATGACTTCGTCAGCGAGCATGTCGGGTGCTTTTTCCGCCGCCAACAGAACCAGTTCCGGCTCTACCGGTGCTTCATAGGGATCATCAATACCGGTAAACCCTTTTATTTCTCCGGCGCGGGCTTTTTTGTAAAGCCCCTTTGGATCCCGCTGCTCACATATCTCAATGGGTGTATCTACAAAGACCTCGATAAACTCGCCTTCCCTTAAAGTATTGCGCACTCTATCTCGATCAACGCGGTATGGACTGATAAAGGCAGTCAGAGCTATGACACCTGTCTGCGTAAAAATCTCAGCCACGGCCCCTATGCGGCGAATATTTTCTTCCCGATCAATAGTGGAAAACCCCAGTCCAAAACGTTTTGCAAATTCCTCTCCATGCGTGTCTTTCAACATTCCAGGTCCGGCATTGAGCCCGTGACGGACATTATCGCCATCCAGCACAACACTCTGGATATCGGCCTGGTGAAGTTTATGATCCAGCGTATTCGCAACGGTGCTTTTGCCTGAACCACTTAGGCCGGTAAACCAGATCACGCAACCTTTGTGAGCATTCTTCTTTTCCCGGATGTCTCGTGAGACCCTGTGCTCATGCCAGGTAACATTTGTATCATTGTTCATTATATATTCTCTGTAAGTTTATATTCATGCCAGGTTTTGTGAGGCAGCGGACAAGAACCGGACTTTCTCGATTGGCAGACACTGCTCCGAAGCGGTCATTCACGCAAATATACTTAAATACTGCTTTTGGCCAACTCAATCCATTCGGTCATCAGCAACCAACAGCTGCTTTTACCTGAAAAACCATCATTGAACGACAGGGACTAATCAGCATTGCCCGTACGCTGAACTCTCAATCTGTATTTTAACCGATTACATCTCGTCGATGTAAGATGCATTCAACTACTGTGCCCTGCAAGGAGATTCTGTTTGCCCGCCCAAGTTGCGGACCGACGACCTGTTCGGGTTGCCTGGGGTGACGAGAAGGATCGCTGCATAAAAAAGCCAGCGCCTTAGGATAAAGCAGGGCGCTGGCAGGTTGCTACTCGGAGGAGTATTTCCGTTAACACAGTTTATTGTAACGACACGCTGTGCTGCTCCTGTTATCGGCCAGTGAGCGCGATTTCTTAACGCCTGTCAGGCCATATTGTCCAGCCTTTGACAAACACAGGTGGCGATAGAGCATTAACTCCCTTGTATACCACCTGGCTTCACGTTGTGGGGGAGAACCCGGGGTTGGCACTGGCGCCTTTTATGACCGGTTGATTCAAATCCACATGCTTGACCGTCTTTATGTCGCGTAGATATTCCGCTACGACATCCCATACCGGACGTCCGTCCAGTGGTTGAGCGACACTCGCCCAGCCGGCAACCGGGTATTCTTCCGTGGCATCCAGGGGTTTGCCGTCGAGTTCCATGTCGCTAATGCGTGATCCCATTTTGGCTGCTGGATCAATGCTGTATTTCAGGCCGCCGACTCGAACCATATCGCCGCCCTGCTGGTAGTAGGGATCCTGGTTAAACAGGTTGTCTGCGACGTCTTCCAGAATTTGCTTGATGCGGGCACCGCTCAAGTTGTTGAGCGTAACGGATGGGTAGGTGATGGCGGTTTGAGTCATCACGTGCTCAAAAGTAATGGCTTCACCGGGCATCACGCTGACACCCCAGCGGAAACCGGGTGAGAAGGAAATCGGGGCTCCCTGAACTTCCATCAGCGCATCGCAGATGATCTGGTCGAAGGTACCGTTGAAGTTACCGCGCCGGTACAGCAGTTCGTCCGTGACTGCCAGCTGTTCGCTCAATTTGTCCATGTAAGGTGTACGTACCTTATCAATATAGGCAGACATTTCTTTATCTGCGTCCAGCAGATTGGAAAACACTGGGAGCAGATGATACCGGTAATCCCGTACCTTGCCGTTCTTGACGTCCAAATCGAGCACGCTCAGGAATTTGCTGTTGGAACCTGCATTGCTTACCAGGGTGGTACCGCCGGAATTTTTAACTTCAACCGGGCGCGGTACGCCGTCGTGGGTGTGGCCACCCATAATAGCGTCGATGCCAGTGACACGAGAAGCCATCTTCAGGTCGACATCCATGCCATTGTGTGACAGTACAACGACGACCTGCGCGCCTTTGCCGCGTGCTTCGTCAACCATTTCCTGCATGTGGTCATCACGGATACCGAAACTCCAGTCGGGCACCATGTAACGTGGATTGGCAATCGGTGTATAAGGAAATGCCTGACCGATTATGGCTGTAGGGACACCATTGATGTCTTTTATCACATAGGGCGGGAATACCGCTTCGCCCCATTCGGTGTCGATAATATTTTGTGCGACGAAGTCAATGTGTCCCTTGAAATCCTTTTCGACGATTTCCTTGACGCGGTCAGCGCCAAAAGTCATTTCCCAGTGAGCAGTCATAACATCGACGCCCAGCAGTTTCTGGGCATCAACCATGTCCTGGGCATCTGTCCAATACGAGGTGCCGGAACCCTGCCAGGTGTCACCACCGTCCAGCAACAGCGAGCCGGGACGCTGCGCACGAATACTTTTAACCAATGTGGAAAGGTGTGCAAAGCCTCCGACCTTACCGAATTGCCTGGCCGCTTCGACGAAATCCAGGAAGGTAAGGGCATGGGCATCGCGGCTGCCGGGTTTGATCCCATAGTAAGCAAGAAACTTGTCACCCACCAGATGCGGGGGCTTGCCTTTCATTGACCCGATACCAAGATTGATGCTTGGTTCACGGAAATAGATGGGCATCAGCTGGGCGTGACAGTCGGTGTAGTGCATGAGTGAGACATTACCAAATGCCGGCAGTTCGTATGGGCTGGTTGACTGTTTTGCAGCATTACTGTTGCCACCGGCGGGAAGTGAAATACCCGATGCGCTGGCAACCGCCAGCATCTGTAGAAATTCTCGACGACTGATGTTCATGCTTTGATCCTTACTTGACGAGTAGTGCCACAGAGTGGCTTTCTTAAAAAAGACGTTTTTGCGAATACTTTATTCCTAAGGCTCCTGAGGCGAAAATAAAAAAGCCCGGTCAGCTGACCGGGCTTGTTAGCGCCAAGGTGCCTATTTGCGCGCACCCGGGCCATTCATAGCCAGCCCGTTACCCATGTAGGTATGGAAGTACTCCAGCGCCTGGTATTCATCACTTTGAGGCTTGTAAGGTTTGGCGCGTACCTGTTTATTACAGCCACCATAACGGCGGTGCAGGGTGCCTAAGCCACCCCACTTGGAACGATACACTGGGAAGTGCGTGGTTTGACCCAGAGCCGGACTGAGAAGGTCGGCACGAATGCGGTTGCCGGCGTTCCACTGGTGACAATCGGCGCAGGACATGTTGAGCTGGCCCCGTTTCGCATAGAAGTGGTTCTTGCCGCGCGTATAGGCAGCCAAGGCACCCTCGTCTCCCGGAACGATGACATTGATCTTGTTGCCGCGCGAGGTGTAGCTCATATAGGCAGAGATATCGGCAATTTCGCCTTTCTCCCATTTTAACGGTTCTTCACCGTTTTTACTGCGGCACTCGTTGATTGCAGCTTCCAGGGTAACGACTTTACCTGTTGCGGTATCGTAATACGGATAGTCCTGCTTTATGCTGATGCCATCGTTACGAAAGCAGCTGGCATAGGTTTTACCGTTTTTAAACGGCGTATTGAATGCCTGTTTGCCGTTATCGATATTGAGTTCGTAGGGCGGGAACTCCTCGATAGCTTCCCATTGTTCGCGGGAAGCTTGGTCGATAGCGTAAACGCCATTGACGTATTCCTTGAACGGTACGTCAGGGAAGCGTTCTGCGAAATACGCTCGGAACTCTTTCAGATCCTCTTGGGGACTGGCCTGGACTGCAAGGGATGCAGCGCTGAGAAGGCCCAGAGTTGCGGCGATGGTTAGCAGTTTTTTCATAGGTTCTCCACCTCCGGTGATGGATGTTATCCAAGTGGGCTGCATTTCTATCAGCTTACCTGGGTTTCTGCCGAGTCACTTTCACCCTTGTTGTCGACCCAGCTCAGTCTAACGGTATCGCCAGCTTTTGCGCCCGTAAACTTGAATGAAAGGTAGGGGTTTTTCGAAACAGCCCCCCCCCACATGGCAGTCAAAACCTTGTTACTGCCGTGTTCGCAGGTGACTTCCTGAATGAAGTGCGCAGGAATTGCTTTACCCGTTTTCTTGTCTTTAACCAGACCGGTATCCATCGGGTGCTTGATCAACGCCTTGACAGTGGTGACGTCGCCGCTTAATTTTGCTCGAATCTTGATCGATGCCATTTTTATGTCCTCTAAACTAATTAACCGCCGCAGCCACCGATGGTGACCTTGACTTCTTTACCGGTGCTGTACAGTTTTCCGCCAGCCTTCACAACGGCAATCACACTGGAAGTCTTGCCCATCTTGATGCGGGTGGATACGAAACCTTCTGCGCCGGCACCCAGAACAAAGGATGCTGTCATGGGTGACACATTCTTTTCAGCGATGATGCTGATGGACTCTGGATTTGCAATGCTGGTTTCCACTGAAACAGGCACAACGGCCCCGTTTTCTGCTATATCCGGCGCGCGAATGGAAATCTTGTCCGAACCTTCCAGTTGGTGAGAGCCCACCAAGGCGTCCAGAGCGGTGTCAACAGTCTTGGCTTCAAAGGCTGCAGTAGGCCAGGCGGCCAGCACCATGCGGGGGGTTAACAGCCCGGCACCCATCGCGGCGCTAACGGCCCCGGCGGCTACGGACCCTTTCAGAAAGGTTCTGCGTTTCATGTCAATCACTAGTCTGTCTCCTAATTTGCGTTCTACACAGCGTTACAGCGTGTAGATAAATTCCACAACCTTGTCAATTTCACCTTCGCTAAGAATCTGTTGACGCCCGAACGGTGGCATAATGCTGTTCGGGTTCATCCTGGTGGCATCCCAGATTTGTGCGCGTAACCTGGTTTTGTCGGGGTAACGTGCTTTCATCGCCACCAGCGGGGGGGCAATGTTACCAGGCAGTTCGCCGCCGGCGATCTGGTGGCAAGCCAGGCAATTGCCTTTCTTGCGATCGAATGCGACCGCTTTGCCTTCATCTACAACCGAACTGGCGTCTTCCGCCAGGACCAGGCCGGGAGCAGGGAGCAATGCCATACTGCCAGCCAGCGCCAGCATAGAGCTCGCAGTTTTAAGGATGCCGGGAAATTTCCGCATCATGTCCTCCTTCAGTGCACTTCGAGAGTGTTGAGCCAGCTGCCTGGCAATGGGCTGCGAAGTGAAAGCAAGCCCCCGCAGTTTAACAACAGCTTTTAATGTAAAAGGTTAAATATAGTTCCCTGTTGCCATAGAGTCAAAACGATATGCTCATTTAGTGAACCCAGGTATTTCTTGAAAACACTTGCCAAGGTGGTCAAGTCAAGCGGATTTTCAATCTTTCTAAGCCGGAGGACGGCGTAGACAAAGCTTTTATTCCCAATGGGCCAGCTATTTTTGTTGGCGGGCTGCCAGGATTTGCTTGAACTCCTTCAAACGGGCCTGTATGCGAGCCTGTTCATACTGACTGAGCCCCTTATGCTTAAGTGCCTGTTCCAGCTGGTCAATGGCAAGCTTGGGGTTGCCGTACAGGTTATAGACTTCTGCGGAGGCGACATTTGTTTCCCAGGCGGGACCACTGACACTGGCAGCCTTGGCCCATAGTTTGTAAATCTCGGCCGTACGCGCCTGCTTGTTGCGTAACATTTTCTGGACCTGGTCGCGCGCCTGTTTCGCCTGGCCGGCCTGTATCAACGCTGTCACGTAATACTGGCCGACAATCAGGTCTCCCGGGTACAGGCTTAGAGTATCTTTATATAAGCTCAGGGCTTCCTGCGTTTGCCCGCTTTCGAGTTGTATTTGCGCCAGAGCGGTTCGGTATATGGCGCGATCCGGGTCGGTTTTCATCAGTGCCAGCAGCTGCTTTTGCGCCTTCTCGTCAGCTCCGGTACGCCAGTACGCCAGTGCCAGCCCATAGTGTTCGGCGGGACCCGCAGATGCCTTGCCAGCGCGGGATTGATAGTCCTTGAGAACAGTTTGCGGGTTGTTCGAATCGAGCACCTGCAGGCGAACGCGTATTAACTGGAATTCCAGGGAGTCGAGTTCTTTGCCGTGGCCGTACTCCTCGGCACGAGACATGGATTCGGCAATACGGTCGGTGGTGACAGGGTGGGTGCTCAGGAATTCCGGCATGTTATTGCCATACAGGCGGGTGGACTGGTGCAGCCGTTCAAAGAAACTGGGCATTCCATAGGGATCGATTCCGGATCGAGCCAGTGTCTGGATGCCAATACGGTCCGCCTCTTTTTCATTGGCGCGTGTAAAATTCAGCTGACGTTGGATGTTGCCGGCCTGAATCGCTGAAACGCCGGCTATACCGGCATCCGCATTTTCGGTCGCTACGCCCAGCAGGATGGCGGCAATCATGCCTGCCACTGTAGGCAGGTTCATCTGGTTGGCGCTTTCATAGGCGCGTAACAGGTGGCGCTGAGTGACATGCGCGATTTCGTGCGCCATTACGCCTGCGAGTTCGCTCTCGTTGCGTGCCGTAAGGATTAAACCAGTGTGTATGCCGATATAGCCACCGGGTCCGGCAAATGCGTTGACGGCGGGGTCTTTTACTACGAAAAAGGTGAAGGGATAGCTGGGGGCATCGCTGTTGGCGACCAGCCGGTCACCCAGTTGTCGGATGTAGCCGTCTATTTCCGGGTCGCTGATGAGCGTGGCCTGGGCTCGAATACTGTTCATGAAGGCGCCACCCAGTTCCATTTCCTGGGCAGGCGAAATCAGTGAGCCGCTTGAGTCTCCGAAATCCGGCAGGTCGTTACCGGTTATTTCGCTCGAAACATAAGACGCGGGATAGATGAGTGTTCCGGACAGAACAGCAGTTATTAACCAGCGAAATTTCATTTGATAAGAGAATACCCTAGTCGACTATTGGAAACTACCGTTGGTCTGGCAAATTCCTTGGATAAGCCCCGGCTTTTATTGACATGCGGGGTATTCAGGCAATGAGTGTATGGATTCATATCAGCTGCGACAGAGGAGTGGCGCAATCAGCGTGAAATCGTATTTTATTGCCATATTGGCGCTCTTTCGGTGCAGATTCATGCTTTTTCCGGTAATGGATTTTTGCTTGAATGGCCAATCTACATACTGGGATTATTGGCTGGTATTAACAGGGATGAGCTATCAAAACGCTCGAACTTACCGGTACGGACAGTTGATCAGCCACTTCTGGCTTGCGCTGAAGTGTCAGGTAAAGTCTTGCTGGTGAATGGCGGTATATAGAGGTTTGGGCTTGCGTTTGCCCGGTACTTGTCCTATAAAGGCGGCCCATCTTTTGGGACCGAACTGACGGTTAATTATCAATAAACGTTAAGGAGCGCAGTACGATGGCAAATTTTGACGAAGAATTAGACGCATCCGGACTGAACTGCCCGCTGCCGATCCTGCGGGCCAAGAAAGCGCTGAATACTTTGGACAGTGGAAAAATACTGCGCATTATTGCGACTGACCCGGGTTCTGTGAAGGACTTTGAAGCCTTCGCCAAGCAGACGGGTAATGAGCTGCTGGAATCCAAGGAAGTTGGTGGTAAGTACGAGTTTCTGATCAAGAAAGCGTAAGTGGCCGCTGGTTTATAAAAAAGGGATCGGTGAATTTTATCCTCCGATCCCTTTTTTACGTTTAGTCCCAAAGGGTCAATCTGTCTTCATTCCCGTTTTCGCGTTGCCTTCCCGTCTCCTGGCGCCTAAATCTTCCATACCAGCTGGGCGCTGATGATATCCACGTAGGTGTCTTCGTACTTTCCGTTTATATTGCCGGTCGTTGGTTCTCCGCTGTTGATTTTCGGCTCATCAACGAACAGGTGCGTATAGGCCAGGTCGATACTCAGGGACTGGGTGGCCTGGTAACCAAAGCCCAGCGCAGCCCAGATCCGGTCGTCCCCGGGTATGCGTGCTGTACGGTGCTTGGCGTCGGGAATCGGCGATTGGTCGTAGGCTGTGCCGGCGCGGAACGTCCAGCTGCTGCTATAACGGTAATCGACGCCCAGGGAGAAGCGCCAGACGTCGTCCCAGCTTTCGTCGACAACGGTATCCGGCTGGAATGAATCATAGCCAATTCTCAATTCGTCGAAATTGCCCCAGCCGGTCCAGGTGGCATCCCCCATTACTGACCAGCGGTTGTTGAGGTCATGGTAGACGCTCAATGAGGCGGTCTGCGGCAGGTCGACATCAGCGCTGACATCGGTTCTGACAAAAATATTGAAGTTGGAAAATTGCGGGATGGTGTCCTTGAATCTCGCCTTGCCGGTCAGGTTCTGCTGAATTTTTGAGCGATAGGACAGGCCGATGCGCGTGCTGGGCAGTGGCTCATACAACAGGCCAACGTTGTAGCCGCCGGCCCAGTTGTCGCCCTGGATCTTGGCAAAAGCATCGTTGCTCTGCGGGGTGAGCCCGGCGCACAGGGCTGGATCGGCGCCAGGGAAGCCGCCAGCCTGCAGCTGTTGCTGGGTGGGTACACACAGACTGCCCTGGTCGATGTACTGGGTCAGTTTGACATCGATGTACTGCATGTTGAAGCCGGCTCCGACTGACAGCTGGTTATTGACCTTGTAGGCCAAGGAGGGATTGATATTGATGGTTTTGAGGTCAGATTCGATGGCGTGATAGCGGCCTTTCCAGCCATCGTCGTACTCAGTGGTCAACCCGAAGGGTGCGTTGATGCCGATGCCGAAAAAAATGCCGCTGCCCAGCGGTGCCGCGAAATACAGGTTGGGTATGACGCCGTCAGCACCGCTGTTACCGCCGTTGCCGCCTGACACGGGAAAGCCGGCTGGATCCGTCGCCGTACCGTCGAATTTGGCAGATGTCGACACCCAGTGTGCGCCTGCGATCAGCTGGCGCGGCAATCGGGTCATGCCGGCGGGGTTAAAGTAGATGGTGGATGCGTCGTTGGCGAAGGCGGCTGCCCCGGCATAGGCATTCCCCTGCTGGCTGGCGCTCTGTTCGATCAGGGCGAAACCCGACGCCATGCTGGTGGTCGTGCAGGCGGCCAGGACTCCCATGGTGAGTGTTCTAAGTAACAAGAAACCGACTTGTCGTTTACGCATCGGATAATCCTCCAGTTTGTTGTGTTGCCGCGACGGTACTGAGCATATCGCTATCGCACCTGTAATTACAAGCAAAACCGCTATTGGGATCATGGTTAAGAATAATGCCTAACTATAAGTAAAAGATAATATATTATGGCAAGAATTATTTTCTTGTTTTGCGATCTTAGGATTTGACAAGCGAACACTTCTATCCCATCTTTATAGCTAATGCCCGAGGATCTGTTGTGGTAATGCAACAAGCGAGTGGGTACCACCTCTGAATGAATGGATCGAGGAACGGAACTATGAAACGCATCCTGGTAAGTACGTTGACATCGGCTGCCGTGGCGGCTGTTCTATTGTCGCCACTGGCAAACGCCACCAACGGGTATTTCAAAATCGGCGCTGGCGCAAAGAACAAGGGCCTGGCGGGCGCCGGTATTGCCTACGGCCAGGATGCCGTGGCGGGCGCCACCAATCCGGCCACCCTGGCCGGCATCGGCACACGCATAGATGCGGGTGCCGAGATTTTCAAGCCCAAACGCAGAGGGGTGGTGGATGCTACCGGTATCGGTGGTATCAGGTCCGAAGAGAAGAGCGGCTCGAACGCGTATTTGATACCGCAATTCGGCACGGCCAAGGTTATCAATGACAAAATTACCATGGGGCTAGCGGTAACCGCCAATGGCGGTATGAATACCCGCTATGGAGATGCTGATGCGCCCTCGCCCCTGTTTCCGCCGAATTCCGGGATAGGTGTTGGCAATATCTATACCGATGCTTTTTCACCGGCCATTCCGGGCTTTGTGCCGCTGGTCGCCCAGCAGCTGGTCGCCCAGGGGGCTGCCCCGGATCTGCCGACAGCTCTTGCCATTGTCGGTGGTAACGCCGCCGCGCTGGGCCAGAACCCCAATATTACCCCTGCCCTGGGTATTAACCTGGCCCAGGCCCTGATTACACCGACCATCACCTACAAGTTCAACGACAATCACGCCATCGGCTTTGGGCCGGTGATCGGCTGGCAGCGTTTCCGTGCCTATGGGCTCGGCCTGTTCCAGGCATTTTCCAACCAGCCCGACAAGGTCACCAACAACGGTAATGATAATTCGGTGGGTTATGGTGCACGCATTGGTTACCAGGGCACATTCTTCGACATGTTTTCTGTCGGCGCGGTAGCGACGTCAAAAATCTACATGGATAAGTTCGACGACTACGCCGGACTGTTTGCGGAGCAGGGCGATTTTGATATTCCGGCTACCTTTGGCGGCGGTATTGCGATTCACTTCACGCCCAGTCTGACGCTTGCGGCCGATGTGTCACGCATTATGTATAGTGACGTTGACTCGCTTGCCAACAAGGGCCCAACTGCGGACGAGTTCTTTGCCGCATTTGGTAATGCCCTGGCTTCAGGTAACGGATCATTGTTGCCGAATGCGCTTGGCAAAAATGACGGCTGGGGTTTCGGCTGGGACGATGTGTGGGTGTACAAGATCGGTGTTGATTATGCCTATAACAGCAAGTGGACCTTGCGCGCCGGCTTCAACTATGCCGAGGTACCCTTTGATGACGACCAGGCATTGTTCAATGTGCTGGCACCGGCGGTGGTAGAAAAACATGTCACGGCGGGTTTTACCTACAGTCCGGGCCAGAACAGCGAGATTACCGTGGCCTACATGCACGCTTTCAGGAATAGTGTCGACAATACCTATACCGGGACCGGAAACTTTGCCGGTTTCAGTTATGGCGCCAAGAACGATATGTATCAGAACTCTATCGAAGCCAGCTACGCCTGGAAGTTCTGACCGCCCGCCAGGCGGACGAGTCGCTACGGGGAAAGGAGGGGTGTCAACAGGCGCCCCTTTTTTGTGCGTTATAGACCGTCGTATTTTAAAGGATGATTGACTAGAATTTGTTGCAGAGCGTTCCCAATAGCGAGGAGATAAGAATGCCTATGGTTAAACGGATGATTTCGGCGCTTATGTTGCTGGGAGTGATATTGCTGCCCTATGCACGTGGTGTGCAGGCAGAGGAACACTTCAAGCCTTTTGTGCTGGGATCCAGGGGCGCCGGTGATTTCGATACTAGGGTTGAGGAAACCAGGAGTGCGCTGAAAGGCGCCGGGTTCGAAATTGTCGGCGAATATACGCCTTATGCCGATACTTTTGTGGACAACACGCGCGTCATCATTGTCACTAACGATGAACTGAAAAGGATCGCGGGAAAGTCAGAGCACGGCGGTTTCGCTGCGCCCTGGCGCGTCGCTGTGACGAAATCGGGTGACGAAGTTCAGGTGGCTTATGTGAACCCGATTTACATCGCCTATGCGTACCGCTTGGCGTCAGATCTGAATGGTGTTTCGGAGGGGCTCAAGCGGGCATTGGGTGCCCAGCAAACCTTTGGTTCGGAAAAGGGGATGACAGAGCGCAAATTGCGCAAGTATCGCTATACCTTTGGAATGGAGTATTTCGATGATGTTTATACACTGGCCGAATACGGCAGCCACAAGGAGGCGGTGACAGCCATCGAAAAGAATCTGGCGGAAGGGCGAGGTGGTGTCAGCAAGGTGTATCGCCTGGATCTCGGTAACGACGTGACAGTATTTGGCGTGGCGCGCAAGGCGCCGCCGGATGGAGATGAGCACATGGATGAGGCCTGGATTATGGAGGATGTAGATTTCAAGGAGATTAAGGGGACGGCTTATTTGCCCTATGAAATTCTGGTGGACGGGGGTGAAGTCGTTGCTCTGCACATGCGTTTCCGTATGGCCTTGCACTATCCGGATCTGAAAATGATTGGTAAAAACAGCTTTATACGGATCATGTCCAGTCCCAAGGCCAACGAAACAGCGTTAAAGGCCGCCGCCGGAGGCAAGTAGGGGGCGACGAGCAACAGGCGCTGATGACGGCGTTCAACATGTAATCTGGTGTCTGGGAGCTGAACGATTGACAGTGCGGAATTGGGCCGGGCGGTTAGGCGACTGGCCCTTTTCATGTTCGCTTATCCCGTTCGGGGGGGGTGCATGCAAAAGAGCTAATATTCCTGTATGGTTGCCCACCTGATTAAAGATTTTTATTGGCGCTAAAGAAATCCATGTGGGTGCGTTCTGCGCGCTCATGAACACAAAGGGTTCGTTATCATGGCAGATCGGAGATTACAGGTTTTCCATACAGTCGCGCGTCTGTTGAGTTTTACCAAGGCGGCTGAAACGCTGCACATGACACAGCCGGCTGTCACATTTCAGGTTCGCCAGCTCGAAGAACAATTCAATACCCGTCTTTTTGACCGGACGCATAACCGTATCAGTCTTACTGAAGCGGGTAAGCGTGTTTACGAGTATGCCCATAGCATTTTCGAACTGTACTCGGAAATGGAGAACGCGATTCGTGAGATGACCGGCGATATCAGCGGTATACTGATGATTGGGGCAAGTACCACGATTGCAGAATATATGTTGCCTGCATTACTGGGGGATTTCAAAAAGAAATACCCGGACGTCAATGTTCAGCTCAAAGTCTCGAATTCCGATGGCATCGTTCACATGGTGGAAAATAATGTGATTGACCTCGGTGTCGTAGAATCACCGGTGATGAACAAGAATCTGGTTGTCGAAGTCTGTCGTATGGACCAACTGGTTGCCGTGGTGTCGCCTCAGCATCCACTGGCAAATCAGGAGTCGGTGAAAATAGAGAAACTGCTAGAATACCCTTATATCTGCCGCGAGGAAGGTTCGGGTACCCGTGAAGTCATCGCCGAGTATATGAATGAACTGGATATCAATCCCAGCCAGATTCATCTGACCATGGAACTGGGTAGTCCGGAGTCGATCAAGGGGGCGGTTGAGGCCGGTATGGGTGTGTCGATTATTTCATTCGCGACCGTTCAGAAAGAATTGAAGCTGAGCACTCTGGTTGCGCTGACCATGGAGCCGGTGCTGGAACGTCCTTTCGCTTTTGTTCATCAGAAACAGAAGTTCCGTCATCGCGCCATGGATGAACTACTGGAGTTCGCACGAAGTTACTGCAAATCACATCCCGAAGTTGTATAAGCGGGAGTTATGGGTCGGAAGCAGCAAGAAAAAATAATTGGCGTTTTAGGTGGCTTATCACCTGCCGATCAGGCGTCAGTCCTGAGCTTTGCCGAGTTTCTGCTGAACCGTGCGGTAACAGCTAAAACGGTTCCCGCTGTAGCACCTGCTGTAGCCATCGAAATACCTGAGCCGGAGCTAGGCCCGCGGCCGCAGGATGAGAAGGTTGTTGCTGCCATTAAACGTCTGTCCAAAGCCTACTACATGTTGGATAAGAGCAAGATGCTGGGTGTGACGTCGGATCTCGTGACTCAGCATTTCCTGCAGGGGCGCGAAGCCATGGAGGTTATCGATGAGCTTGAACGGGTTTTTGCGGATCATTACCGGCGATTAAAACAGGGCG
>Ga0210064_1000246_pt1 | contig 26137 bp, 21 predicted proteins | sample Muzzi_CordC_D2_FD_185531 | JGI IMG/M metagenome (GOLD analysis project Ga0210064, IMG submission 185531) | Wetland microbial communities from San Francisco Bay, California, USA, that impact long-term carbon sequestration - Muzzi_CordC_D2 (SPAdes) | ecosystem: Environmental > Aquatic > Marine >... | reverse complement strand
CGGGCGTTCTTGTGAGCGAGGTCACCTGGCCGACCCGAGTCTTCGCAACGTCACGCTCACGATCGATCGAAGCCCGCAGAGGATCAGAAAGGCGACAAGTCCGGAGGGAGGCGAGCCGATCCTATCATACAGTCCCGCATCACGGCGCCTGCCGTGACAGCTGCACGCAGCTTGCGTATGGTGGACCCCCGTGAAACGAGCCATAGCCGTTGTGCTGCTCCTCTGGGTCGCGTTTTTCGGAGCCCCGTCCGCGATTGCCCAGACGTCGACTCCGGCGGTCGCGCGCCCGAGCTTCGACGCGAGCGGGCTTACGACCAGCAAGGGAACCGCCTTCTTCATCCGTGTCGACACCGGTGTCGGCTATGCGGCAATCGGCACCGCGCACGCCTTCCGCCTCGACCAGCTCACCCGGGCAACCGAGGTGTACTTCCAGCTCGGCAACTCGGGCACGCGCGTCGCAACCGCGAACGGGCTGCTGGTTACGCCCGGGCGACCGTTCTCCGAATCCGGCGCGACACTGCGCGACGACTTCAACGTCTACGCACTCGTCGCGCGGCCGAAGGGCGTGCGGGTGCTCGAGCTGTCGTCGCGCGACGACCTCACGCTCGGCACGCGGGTTCGCATCCTCGGCATCCCACAGTCCGGCGACGACCAGGTCGAGCTCGCGGGACGGATCGCCGAGCTGAGCCTGGACCACATCGAAGTCGATCTCGAAGTCCCGCCCGATCTGCGCGGCTGGGGCGGCGCCCCGGTCGTCGACGAAAAGGAGGGCAAGGTCATCGGCATCCTCCAGGCGAGCTCGAGCGGTAGCCCGGCGCGCGTCAGCATCGGCTCGATCACCGGCGTCCGCAAAGCCATCACCCGACCGCTCGAAGGCGGCGCCGGTCAGGCCTTCGCGCAATTCGCGCCCGAGGCCGTCCGGCGCTCGCAGGACGCGAGGACGCGGTCGCACACTCCGGCGGGAGAGCGAGCGCCCGAATCGGTCCGCGCGGGATCGCTGATGAAGCAGGAAGGCGCGACCGAGACCAACGTGCGCATCGAGATCGAATTCCCGTCGGACGGCGAGAAGATCGCCGACTCGATCTGCGGAGCCTTCATCTCCGGCCGCGCGATCGCACACCACGGCGACCTGCGACGCTTCGACGTGATTCTCGTACTCGACACTTCCGCCTCGACGAACGACCCGACCGGCGCGGACATCAACGGCAACGGCGTCGTGGGCAAGCCTCGTCTCGGACAGATCGGCTCGATCTTCGATGTCGGCAGCACCGATCCGGGTGACTCGATCCTCGCGGCCGAGGTCGCGGCGGCGCGGCAGCTGCTGCGCGGCCTGGACCCGCGCAGCACGCGCGTGGGGGTCGTCCGTTTCGCGGGCGAGCCGCCGGGCGGCGGCGGCGGCGTGTTCACGCGGGCGCCGAACCGCCCGGCCGTCACCCTGCAACCGCTCACGAACGACTACTCGCACGTCGAGATCGCACTCAACAACATCCTCAACAACGATCCGGCCGGGCAGACCCACATCGCAGCGGGCGTCGACCAGGCGATGATCGAGCTCTCCGGTTTCCAGGGTGCGTTGTCGACCAAGGACCCCGACAGCGAGAAGGTGGTGTTCTTCTTCACCGACGGTCAGCCGACTCTTCCGTACGGGCCGGGCTTCACCGCCGACAACAATCGCGCGGTGCTGCGTGCGGCCAGCCGCGCGAACCGCCAGGGCATCCGGATCCACTCGTTCGCCATCGGCCCCGACGCGCTCGAGGGCCCGATCTCGACGATCGGAATGGCGAGCCGGACCAACGGCTATTTCACCCCGGTGCGGCATCCGGGCGATCTCGTCGATGTCGTCGAGGAGGTCAGCTTCGCCAATCTGGCGGAAGTGCGGGCCACCAACACGACGACCGACCAGGCGGCCGATCCGTTCCGCCTCACGGCGGACGGCAGCTGGGGCGGCTTCATCAAGCTCGTCCCGGGCGCGAACCAGATCGAAGTCACCGCGTCCTCGGACGACGGCACCGTGGGCAAGGAGTTCCTCACGCTGTACTTCTCGCCCGAGGCGCCGGAACAGTCCATTCCTCGCGGCTTGATGACGCAGCGCAACCGCCTGCTCGAGGACTGCCTGCGCAACCTGAAGCAGGTGCGCATGAAGACCGAGGAAAAGCGCAACGAAGAGATCCGGCGCGAGCTCAAGCTGGAGATCGAACGCGAGCGCGCCCAGGCCCGCCAGCGTGCCGAAGAGCAGAGCAAGCGGCTCGACATCTCGATCGACGAAAAGGATGGCGAGAACATCGAACGCTAGGCGCGTGCGTCACTCGCCTTCCCCTCGAGAAGAACCCGCACCCGTTCGTCCCTGTGCATCGCGCTGCGTGCGCTCGAGACGCGTACGCGGGAATCGGCCGGGGGCCTTCCGCGACCGTCAGCCGAACCAGGGAGCGGGAGGCCCCGGCCGATTCCCGCGTGAGGTGGGGTGGGGAGCGCCTCTCGCAACCGTTTCGAGGGCGCGGGAGACACGCCTCCCCGCCGCGCGCTCGACGTAGAACGGAATCGAGTTAGAGGCGCTCGCGGTTGTAGGGGGTGCCGAGGTCGGCGGGGGCGCGGGCGCGAGCGGCGACGAAAGCGAGCACGGTCAGCGTGACCAGGTACGGGAACATCAGGAAGATCGGGTAGGGAATCTCGAATCCTTGGGCTTGAGCGCGGAATTGGAGTGCGTTCGCGAGGCCGAAGAACAGCGCCGCGAGCACGACCCCACGCGCCGACCAGCGGCCGAAGATCACCACCGCGAGCGCGATGAAACCGCGCCCGGCCGTCATGCTCTCGGTGAAGGTGTCCGACTGCGCGAGCGAGAGTGCCGCACCCGCGACGCCCGCGAGGCACGATCCGAGCACGATCGCCGTCACCCGTACTCGCGCGACCGGAACGCCCTCGGCATCGGCCGCGCGCGCGACCTCACCGACCGCGCGCAGCCGCAAACCCGCACGGGTTCTCGTGAGCGCGAAGCCGACCGCGATCGCGAGCCCGAACGCGGCGTAGACGAACGGCGTATGGGAGAACAGAATCGGGCCGAGGTAGGGAAGATCGCCGGCGAACGGAAGCGGCTCGGACGACAGGGTCGGGCCCGACGGTGTCGCACCCGCGTACAGCGCACGCGCGGCCAGGCCGGTGGCGCCGACCGCGAGCAGGTTCACCGCCATCCCGACGACGATCTGATCCGTCCCGCGCGCGATGGCGAAGAACGCGAACAGCACGCCGACCGCGCAACCCGCGAACGCCGCAGCCGCGACTCCGAGGCCGGCCGAGTCGCTCGCAACCGCCGCCGCAAAACCCACGAAGGCGCCGGTCAGCATCGTTCCCTCGACTCCGATGTTGACCACGCCCGCGCGCTCCACGATCAGCTCGCCGAGCGCGGCGAGCAGCAGCGGCGCCGCGAGGCGGACGGCGGCTTCGAGCAGCGCCTCCATCAGGTCGCCTCTTCGGCTGCCGCGGATGCCGCGCCCGCCGCCGCGGCGCCGGGGCGGCGACGCGCGGCGACGGCGAAGGTCGCCGAGACCAGGATCGCGATTCCCTGGACGACCTGCGTGACGCTCGCGGGCACGCCGGCTTCACGCTGCATCGCGCCCGCGCCGGCCTCGAGCGCGCCGAAGAACAGCGCGGACGGAATCACCGCGAGCGGATGAAGCTTCGCGAGCAGCGCGACCGCGATCGCGGTGTAACCGTGCCCGGGCGAGATTCCCTCGTAGAGCTGCCCGGTGACGCCCGCCACCTCGAATGCGCCCGCGAGGCCCGCGAACGCGCCGCCCAGGCCGAGCGTCGCGAGCCCGATTCGCTCGGGCGAAATCCCCGCGAAGCGCGCGGCGCGCGGCGCGAGTCCGACCGCGCGCATCCGAAAACCGATCGCGGTGCGGAACAGCAGCACCTCGGTCGCGACCGCCAGCAACGCCGCGACCGCGATCCCGAGGTGCCAGCGTCCGATCGCCGGCAAGAGCGCCGCGACCGGAAAGGGATCGCTCTTCGGATACGCACCCGCGGCCTCCTGGAGCGGGCCGTGCACCGCGAGCGCGACGAGCTGGATGGCGACGAAGTTGAGCAGGATCGTCGAGATGACTTCGCTCACGCCGCGACTCGCGCGCAGCGCGCCCGCAACCGCCGCGACCGCGAATCCGCCGAGCGCTCCGGACAGGACCACCGCGGGCAACAGGACGACGGCGGGAGCGTCCGGCAGAAGACGTGTCGCGACGGCGGTCGCACACAACGCGCCCACGAGCAGCTGCCCTTCGGCACCGATGTTCCAGACGCCGCAACGAAAGCAGAGCGCCACCCCGAGCCCGGTCAGCAGCAGCGGCGTGGTCTTCAACACGGTCGCGGTGAGGGCCGCGGTGCCGCCGAGCGAACCGCGCGCGAGCGCGGCGAGCGCCGGTCCGGGTTCGAAGCCGAGCAGTGCGAGCGCGGCGGCAACCACGACGAGCGCCAGCACGATCGCGAACGACGCGCGGGCGACGTCGACCAGGCGTTCGTCGCGGACCGTCACGTTACCGTCCCTCCGAGCAGGATCGCGCCGATCTCGGCGCGGTCCGCGCCGGCCGGAATCGGTACGAAGGTGCCGCGCACGAGCGCAACCAGTCGATCCGACAACGCCATCACCTCGTCGAGCTCGGTCGAGATCAGCAGGATGGCCGCTCCCGCCGCGCGGCGCTCGATCAGGCGTTCGTGTACGAAGCGCGCCGCGCCGACGTCGAGGCCGCGCGCGGGATTCACGGCGACCAACACCGCGGGATCGCCGTCGAGCTCGCGCGCCACCGTGAGCTTCTGCGCGTTGCCACCCGACAGCACCGCGATGTCGGCGTCGGGATCGTTCGGAACCACGCCGTAGCGCGCCGCGACATCACGCGCCGCGGTGCGCGCCGCGCCGAGATCGAGGCAACCTCGGCGAAAGAAGCGCCGGTCGTCGTAGCTGCCCTTCAGGATCAGGTTCTCAGCCAGCGAGAAGCCCGCGATCAGGCCCGAGGTCTCGCGATCGCCCGAAAGGTGCGCGAGTCCGGCGGCTCGCAGCGAACGAGCGCCGGGCGTGACCGCCTCGCCGCGAATGCGCAATTCCCCGGACGAAGGCGCGCGCACACCCGCGAGCACCTCCTCGAGCTCTCGCTGTCCGTTGCCGTCGATCCCCGCGACGCCGACGATTTCGCCCGCGCGCACCGCGAGCGAAAGTCCGCGCAGGCGGCTCGCCTCGGTCGCGCCCGGCGCCGCGAGGCCGTTCAGCTGCAGCAGCGGCGGACCACTCGCCGCGGCAACCGGCGGCCGCCCGGTCCGATCGAGGGGCGCGACGTCGCGGCCGAGCATCTTGCGTCCGAGCGTCGGCGCGTCGGCTTCGGCGACATCGAGCACGCCCACCGTCCGTCCTCTCCGCAGGACCGTCACACGATCCGCGATCTCCTCGACCTCGCCGAGCTTGTGCGAGATGAACACGACCGAATGGCCCGAATCGCGCAGACGCCGCAACGATGTGAACAAGCGTCGGGCCTCACCGGGAGTCAGCACCGAGGTCGGCTCGTCGAGAATCAACACCCGCGCGCCGCGCCCGAGCACGCGCAGGATCTCGGCGCGCTGCCGTTCTCCGACCGAGAGATCTTCGACGCGACGATCGAGCGGCACGTCGAAGTCGAAGCGCTCTGCGAGCGCCTGCACGGCGCTGCGCCGGCGCGCCGGGCGGAACAGCCAGCCTCCGTCCGGATCGCCGAAGGCGAAGTTCTCGACCACGGTCATCGCGGGCACCAGAGCGGAGTGCTGGTGCACCATGCCGATCCCGCAGCGAGCGGCCTGGGCGGGACCGAAGGTCGCGAAATCGACCGGCTCGCCCGCGACCACCAGCGTGCCGGCGTCGGGTCGGACGAGGCCGACGAGGACGTTCATCAGGGTGCTCTTGCCCGCGCCGTTCTCGCCCAGCAGCGAGTGGATCTCGCCGGCGGCGATGTCGAAATCGACGCTCTCCAGAACCGGAAGGTCGCGGACGAACGCCTTCGTGATGCCGCACAAGCGAACCGCGGACGGCGCCGCCGAGCGCGCTGCGAAGCTCAGAACCCGCCTCTCGGAACCTGCAGCTCGCCGGATCGGATCCGACGTTCGAGGTCGGCGAGCTCGCCGAGCACGGCCGGCGGAATCTCTCCGCGCAGGGCCGGATTGATCGCGAGCGCGACGATTCCCTCGGCCATCCCGAGCCGCAGCGGCTCGGGCCGGAAGCTTCCGTCGCGGACGCGCCCGGCGACCTCGACGAAGGCGGCGGGTATGTCGAGGGTCGCGGACGCCAGCACGACGTCGGGCGCCATCTCGTTCTGGTTGCGGTTGGTTCCGAACGCGAACACGCGGTCGCCCCGCTGCGCGCGCTGCGACACCGCGCGAAACACCCCGCGGCCCGCATCGTTGGCCTGGTGGAGCAGCAGATCGGCGCCCTCCTCCATCAACGCGCGCGCCGCTTCGCCCGCAGCCGCGGTGTCGTCGAAATTTCCGATGAACACGTCGCGCACGACCACATCGGGCCGCGCGGCGTGAGCGCCGGCGCGAAATGCGATGAAGGTGCTGCGAATCGACGGCAGATCGATGCCGCCGATCAGTCCGAGGGTTCCGCTCCGGGTCATTCGCGCAGCCAGCACCCCGCACAGGTAGATCGACTGTTCGAGCTCGAAGACCATCGGCGCGACGTTGGGACGCAGGGTGTTGCCCGAGGTCGTGATGAACACGGTGTCGGGAAACTCGTCCGCGACCTTCGCCGCCGCTTCCTGGTACTCGAAACCGTGGCCGAAGACCAGATCGAACCCGCGGCCCGCGAAGTCGCGAAAGCCCGCTTCGAAGTCGGCCGGCGTACGCGTCTCGACGTGACGGATCTCGGCGCCGAGTCGGTCGCGGATGGCCTCGAGCCCCGCGTAGGCACCCGCATTCCAACCACCGTCGGCGATCGACCCCGGCGTCAGCAGCGCGACCCGGAACGTATCGTCCGACGCATCGGGAGTGCCGTCCGCGCAGGCCAGCAGCAGCCACGGAAGCGACAGCCAGATCTTCCAATTCGGCATGTGGCGCAGGTTAGCGAGCCTGGCGAGTGTGCGGGATTCCCGACGCGCGGAGGAGCTTGCGAGATCAGGGAGCGCTTCGGGCGAAGTGCTCCGGTCGCACGGTGAAGTCCTCGTCGTCGCTGAACACCTTGAGGGGGGTCCAGTCCGGAAGCTCCGACATCCGCGGCATACCGGCCGTCATCGCGCCGGTCGGGTCGATCACCCAGGGGTCGCTCGGATCCTCGAACCACAGCGTCACCATGTGATGCTGCTGATCCGAACGCCGAAAGACGATCGCGCGATAGACCTCGTCCTTCGCGAAGCCGAGGTCGCGCAGGAAGTTGAACACGAGCAGCTCCAGGCCGTCGCAGTCGTCGCCGTTGTTGCGCAGGGTCTCTTCGAGCGTCGCCCACTCGTCGACCGGTCCGTCGGGGACGTAGTGCTGCCGAGCCTGTTGCTGAATCCAATCCGCAAGCTCGCGCGCCAGCTCGCGTTTGCGCTCGCTGCGGAACGAGGCGTACTTGCTGGCCAGATTCTCGACACCGGCGACTTCGGACTCGGCTTCACCGGGGCCCGCCACCGCAGCCGGACCCGTCACCGTATCGCCACCGCGCTCGGCCCGCTCGCGTTCCTGCCAGAACCGGATCTTGCGGCTCCACGGATCGTTCCGGTCGGGATGGGCGAAATAGCGATAACCGACCGCCCCGGAGAAGGTCCCGGTGCAGCCGGATCCCAGCGCGATCGCGAGCGCGATGGCGGCCATTCCGACGAGCGACCAGAGATTTCGGATCCCCTTGCCCATACCCTTGTGCGTATCGGCGGCGGAAGCTGCGACATTAGTCTAACTACCTGATATCAAAGAGATTTCAGGAATTTCACGGATGAATCCAGAAGCCGGGCGGCGATACGGGGGAAGCTGCCGGTTCGCGGAACGGCAGGCGCTGCGCAACGGAGCGGCAAACGGCGAGCGCACGGCGCCCGCGATCCGATCAGGCCGGAATGTCCCAGAGCATCTCGGCGACGAAGAGGATCACCAGGAAGAAGAAGATTCCGGGGATCCCGGTGGCGATGTAGAGCGCCGCGGTGGCATCGACCTTGCCGCGGGGGCCGTCTTCGTCTTCGTTCGGATCCGTCATCGCGTCCATTCCTTCTCGCTCGTCCCCGTGGTGGGGGCGGCAGCACTCTAGCGAGGCTCGGCGCCGCCGTCGAGCACCGCGACCCGCACGCAGCGGCCGCCGCAGCCAGTACACTGCGCGCCGGGGGGGGTCGCCGTGTCGCTGCGCCGGAAGCTGGCCATCATCGCGCTCGTCTACGTGATCGAGGGCTTTCCGATGGGAATCTGGCTCGATCTGCTGCCGGTCTATCTGCGCCGACAGGAGATCTCGCTGGCCGCGATCGGCTTCATCAACGTCTTCTCGTTCGCCTGGGCGCTCAAGTTCTTCTGGTCGCCGCTGGTCGACCGCTTCGGTGAACGTCGGTCCTGGATCGCGGCGGCCAACGCCGCGATGGCGCTCGCGCTGCTCGGCGTCGCGGCGGCCGATCCGGCTGCCGCCGGCTGGCTGCTCTGGAGCTGCATCGGGCTCTACTGCTTCGCGTCGGCGACCCAGGACGTGGCGATCGACGCCTATTCGATCGGACTCGCGGATCGCGGCGAAGAGGGGCCCTTCAATTCGATGAAGGCGACGGCGTACCGCGTCGGCATGCTTGCCGCGGGCAGCGGGCTGCTGCTGCTGCCGCGCTGGGTCGGCTGGCCGGGCACCTTCACCGCCGCGGCACTGCTGGCGGCGATGTTTGCGCTCTCCACGTTCGCGGCGCCGAGCGTGCCCGTTCCCGAGGAGAGCCGCGCGGCGACGGTCGCGCCGCTGCGGCGCTGGATTTCGCAGACGAAGGCGCTGCCGGTCTTCGTCTTCGTGCTGCTCTACCGCGTCGGAGACCGCGCGATGGGGCCGATGGTGAAGCCCTTCTGGGTCGATCGGGGCTTCAGCGACGAAGAAATCGCGCTCGTCAGCAACTCACTGGGCATCGGAGCCACGGTCGTCGGCGCCATCATCGGCGGCATCGCGGTGGCGCGCATCGGGATCGGGCGTTCGCTGTGGTGGCTGGGTGCGGTCGCGCTCGCTTCGAACCTCGGCTACGCGGCGGCGGCCGCCTTCCCGGAAGTCGGCCGCTTCGGCGTCTACGCCGCGTCGATCGTCGAGTCGTTCACGAGCGGGCTCGCGGGCGCCGCCTTCCTCTCCTACCTGATGCGAATCTGCGAGAAGGAGCACGCGGCCGTGCAATACGCGCTGCTGACGGGTGTCTACGCGCTCTCGGGGTCGATCGTCGCGATGCCGTCGGGCTGGCTGACCGAGCAGCTGGGCTACGCGAGCTACTTCGCCCTCACGGCCGCGATGGCGCTGCCCGCGTTCGCCTTCCTGCCGCAGGCGCGCGCCTGGATCGGCGAAGAGCGGCTCTACCGCAACGCCTGAGCGTCCTCGGATTCGGGTTCGGGTTTGGGGGTTCCGCGCCAGTCGTCGGGTAGGTTGGCGAGGTTGGCCTCGACCTCGAGTTCGGCGCGGTGGCGCTCCGCGCGCTCGACCTCCGCCCGGCGACGCTTCATCTCCTTGCTCAGGGTCTGATCGAGCGGAGCATCGACGGCCACCTCCGGGTTGACCGCGGACAGCCCGGGAGCCCCCATCGTCCACGCCGATGACGTGTTTCCGATCTCGGCGAGCTTGGCCTGCGTCTCCGCGAGCTCTGCGCGCGCTTTCGCAAGATCGGCGTCGGCCTCGTCGAAACGCGCTCGCCATTCCGTCCGGGTGCTGTGGCCGCGCTTGCTCGGCTCGAACTGCACCGAGCGAGGAATCCTCAGCAACTTGTCCAGTCCGACTACGGGCGCCTCGTCCTCGGCCGCGGCGGCCACTGCCGTGAACGCCGGCAATGCTGCGACCAGGAGCGCAGTGAGCCGGATCGCGCTTCGCATGGATCGCCGTCGCTGCACCGTTGCGCTCTCCCTGGAATCTTCCAGCATTGGACCCACGGATTGTAGCGAAAACCGCCCCCGTCCCGACGGACAGCGACCACGGCCGACAATCGCGGTCAAGACGACCTGCGAACCGCCGATAAATACACCGGAATCCTCGCGAACGATGAGTGGGACGGACACCTTCGCGAAAGGGCGACGAGCAATGGAACGGGAAAAGCTGTACCGCCTGCTGCGGTTGGGAATCGAAAAGGGTGCTTCGGACATCCACCTCCAGGTGGGGTATCTGCCGCTGTACCGCTTCAACGGCGACCTCGTCGAGCTTCGCTACAAGGTTCTCTCCGCCAAGGACACCGAGGCCATTGCGAAGATGCTGATGGAGGGCGATCACCGTCAGGAGTCGATGGACTTCAACGAGATCGACCTCGCGTTCGAGCTGCCGAGTGAAGGCCGCTTCCGCGTGAACATCTCGCGCCAGCGGAAGTTCTTCAACATCGTATTGCGCGTCATTCCGCTCCAGATCCGCAGCTTCGAGGAACTGAACCTCCCGAGCGTGTTGCAGGACGTCGCAAACCTCCAGCGCGGCTACGTGCTCGTCACGGGCTCCACCGGCATGGGGAAGTCGACGACGCTCGCGACGATGGTCGAAGAGGTCAATCGGACCCGGAAGTCGAAGATCATCACGGTCGAAGACCCGATCGAGTTCGTCTTCACGCACGACAAGAGCATCATCACGCAGCGCGAGGTCGGAACCGACACATCGTCGTTCTCGCACGCGCTGCGCGCCGCCCTGCGGCAGGATCCGGACGTGATCATGGTCGGCGAGATGCGCGACCTCGAGACGGTCGACATGTCGCTCAAGGCCGCCGAAACCGGCCACCTCGTCTTCTCGTCGATCCACACCAGCGACGTCAGCTCGACCATCAATCGACTGGTTTCGTTCTTCCCGTCCGAAGAACAGGCGAACGTTCGCCAGCGGCTCGCCGACAATCTCAAGGCGGTGGTTTCCCTCCGCTTGCTGCCCAACAAGAAGGGCACTGCGCGCGTTCCCGCGGTCGAGATCATGCGCAGCACGCGCACGATCCAGGAATGCATCAAGGATCCGTCGAAGACGAGCGAGATCAACGAATTCATCGCGCGCGGCCGTTCCGAAGGAAACCAGACCTTCGACCAGCATCTGCTCGACTTGATCCGCGCGAGCAAGGTCTCGGTCGAAACCGCCCTCGGCGCCGCGACGAACCCGATGGACCTGAAGACCAAACTCTCGCTGGAGGGAGGCGATCCCGACACCGTGGACGACAGCGAACCGGCTCAGAGTCCGTTCGAAATCGAATCGGATACGCGCTTCTAGCGCGGAGGCATTCGTGACGGCCGCAACGGATATCGACAACGGCGGAGGAGCTCCGAGGGGATCGGCGGGGCACGACGTCCAGGCTCTCGCACAAGCACTCCGCAAGCTGGCCGCGAGCGCGGCGGAACAGACTGCCGGCGGCCTGAGCCTGATCTTCGCTGCAGCTCCCGGGGACGAATCGACCGAAAGTGCCACTCGGCTGCGCGCGGCAGCCGGCTTCGCCAGCCCCCACGCCGCTCGGGAAGTCGCGCAACAGCTGCACGCCGAAGTCCGCGACGCGATCACGAGTCAGACGACGGCGATTACGGGCCCCCTGCCCTCGCTCGCCGAACGCTCCGCCGCAGGCGTCGAAATCCACCCGCTGGTCTTCGGCGACAAGGCGCACGGCGCGCTCGTCCTGGGATTGGGCGCCGCGCCCGACTCCGGACAACGCGCCGCGCTCGACGCCACCATCGAACACCTGGCGCTGCGCCTCGACCACGCGAGCCTCTGGAATCGCGCTGCGCCCAGCACTTCGATCGGCGAGGACAACGAACAGAACGAAGAGATCTTGAAGCTCTCCGAAGCGCTGTTCGCGCAGGACATCGAGCTCCTGCGAAGCAACGAGAAGCTCGGCAAGATCGAGAAGCTCAAGAACGACTTCATCGAGAAGATGTCGCGAGAGCTGCGGACTCCGCTCAACAGCATCATCGAGGGCATCATCTCGGTGCTGACCGGCGAGAACGACAGCCTGTCGGACGGCGCCAAGAAGACCCTGCGATCGGCGCTGGATGACGGCTCCGCGTTCCTGCGAAACCTGCAGAACATCCTGGACCTGTGGCGGATCAAACAGAACGAGCTGCCGGTCGAGATCCACGACATGAACTTCCGCGAGATGGTGGAAGAAGCCATCTTCAGCATCCAGGACGCCGTCGGCGAAAAGCCGATCTCGCTGGAGCAGCACATTCTCGAGCCGTTCCCGAAGATCCGGACCGACCTCACGAAGGTCAACCAGATCCTGTTCCTGCTGCTCGACAATGCGGCCAAGTTCACGCCGGAGGGCCGGATCGAGATTCGCGCCTCGGTCGAGGACGAGGAGCTGGTCTGCGAGGTTCGCGACACCGGCATCGGCATCTGCCCCGACGACCAGCAGTTCATCTTCGACGAGTTCTTCCAGGTGGACGTCGCATCGTCGCAGACGTACTCGGGCGCCGGCCTCGGCCTGGCCCTGGTGAAGGACCTGATCACCCTGCTGGACGGAGAAGTCGCGGTCTCGAGCGACGTCGGACGCGGCACCTCGGTGTCGTTCCGGATTCCGGTGCAGGTGGTGGGCTAGCTCCGCCGCAGCCATTCGCAGGCGCAGCCGTCCCCGCAGGGCACACTCCCTTCCCGGCGTTCCGGTCGGCAGCGCGCGGGGATTAGTCCTCGGCGGTGGTGTCTTCGGGGTAGTCGGGCGTGATGTAGCCGGCTGCGATCTCCCGCAGCGCCACCACGACTTCTTTGTTCTCTTCGGCCTGCACGAGCGGCTTGGCGCCGCGCTTCAGCTGCTTGGTGCGGATCGCAGCCGTCTGAACCAGGTGGAAGCGGTTCGGGATGACCTTCGTGCAGTCTTCGATGGTGATGCGTGCCATGGTGTCTCCTCGGGCGCGGAGCGTAGGCCAGGCCCGGAACGAAGGAAACCCCGGCCGACGATTGCCGGCCGGGGTCCCATGACCTTCCCGTAAGAAGGCCGGTTCGACGCGATCTACTTCTTGCGGCGTCGAGCCTTCTTGCGTGTGGCCTTCTTCTTCGTGGCCTTCTTCTTGCGGGCCTTCTTGCGAGTGGCCTTCTTCTTGGTGGCCTTCTTCTTGCGGGCCTTCTTCTTCGTGGCCTTCTTCTTGGTGGCCTTCTTCTTGCGGGCCTTCTTCTTCGTGGCCTTCTTCTTGGTGGCCTTCTTCTTGCGGGCCTTCTTCTTGGTGGCCTTCTTGCGTGTGGCCTTCTTGCGAGTGGCCTTCTTGCGAGTGGCCTTCTTCTTGCGAGCTGCCATTTCAGGTTACCCCCCTGTTCGTGTGCTCAAGTAACGCGATCGCCCACATTCCAGCACGAACGATGCAGCGAACTGCAACGCAACCGCAGCAACTTGCGCGGCCTCGTGACTCGTGTCTCGTATCGGAGACCAGAATGTGCGACTTGACGGCATTTTGATTGTGTTCCCAAGTCAAACCGCGGCACTAGAGCCACTCTTGCGGCTGACCCTACCAGCGATTTTTTGGTGTCGTCAAGAGGCAAACCTAAAAAAAACAATACGATGTGATGTCTTGCTGCGGGTCATTAATCAGAAATCGATCGAACTCGTCGCCTGCAACGCGGTGGCGAAGCGCGGATCGGACCGCTCCGATCCGCGTCGGAGACGCTTCGCGCTCGCCATCGCATCGGCTCGACGCAATGCGGCGTTCGGATCGATCGGCGACGCTGAAATGCGCCGGTCCATCCGCGAAAAACACTTGGAATACAACGGAAATTCGGAAAATGGAACGGCGGACCGAGGGTCCGCCGTTGGGTGTTTCGAAGCCGCGCGAACAGCGCCGGTGTCAGCGCTTGCGCTTGTGGCGCGCTCGCTTCAGCAGCTTGCGCTTCTTGTGCTTTCGCATCTTCTTCCGGCGTTTCTTGATGACGTTTCCCAAGACTCTACCTCGTCCTCACGGGGAAAATTTTTTTTCGAGGCGGGACGAATAGGGACTCTCGAGCCGGAAGTCAACCGACCGGTGCGCGAGGGAAGCGAGACGCGTACGCGGCGCCGATCAGACCTCGAGCTCGAGCGCGTGCACCTCGCGACTCGCGACGGGCAGGAACTCGCGCAGCCCTCCGAGCCAGCGATTCAACCGGTGCCGGCGGGACAGGAAGCGCAACGGCGGCCGGCGGCGCACCCCCAGGTCCTTCAGACTCGCGGCGATCAGCTCGTTGCCCGGGTCGATCATCAGGCCGCGGCGCAGGTAACGAATTCCCTCCGCCTTGAAGCCGAACGACAGATGGACGCGCGCGAGGTTGTGATAGAGCAGCGGGTTGAAGAATTCCTCCTTGGCGGCGGACCGGCACAATTCGAGCGCCTTGTCGAAGCGCCGCTCCGCGAGCGCCAGACACAGTCCGTAGTAGGAGCGGATGCGAGGACTCGTCGGATCGAGCCGATTCGCGGCACGAAAGTGGACCAGCGCGCGCGGCGGCGCGCCCTGAGCGAGCTCCGCCTCGCCTCGTCGGAAATGCTCTTGTGCGGAACAGGTTGCGTCCATATCCACCGATGACCTCCGGTACTGCGAATTGCCTGCCCTTCTCTACGCAAGCTGCGTGCCGAAACGGGGCGCCGGCAACTGGCGTCGCAACGCACCGACGAAGCTGAGTTTCCGAAACCGGGGCGAGGCTTGTGTCCCAGGTCACAAGTCCGATTTCGAACTTCGATGTTTCGAAATCGTACTCCCGCGCCGTCGTCGGGCTCGCAAGCGAGCGAGAGGCCAAGACCCGTACGGGGATCGCCGGACGCCGGGCGGACGCTTTGGCCGCGAAGCGGCCGATGCGCAGCTAGCGATCGATCAATCCGACCCGCTCGGCGGCTTCGAATTCCTTTCGCAGCAGGTCGAATTCCGCGCGCGTGAATGGCCGATACCGGGTGTCGCCGCGCTGCCGCCAGAATATGGGCTGGTCGACGAGCCGTCGCAGGTCGAAGTGATCGCGCTTGAGGTTTCGAACCAGCACCTTCTGGGTTTGCGTGTACTCGAATTCCTCGACGATGCGCACGTAATCGGGGAACCACTTGGGGTCCATTCCCCCCTCACGCGTCGATCGTTCGCAGTAGTCGAAGAAGCCTTGTGGATCGAAGCTCGCACCTTCGCGGAGCTTGATCGCGACCATGACGAGCTCGTCGCTCACGACGCATGGCACTCCGTACGCCGCGGCCAGCACCACGTCGTCGTGCTCCTGGATGAGCCGCGCCACCTGCGCGGCCGAGAAGTTCTCGCCGTCCTTGCGAATCCAATCGTCGGTGCGGCCGTCGAAGAACAGGTAACGCACGCCGTCGACGATCCGCACGTGGCCCAGGTCGCCCGAGTGGTAGACGCCCTCGCGGTATTTCGAACTCGTCGCTCCGTCGTTCGCGAAGTACCCCTGGAACAGCCCCGTATCCGGAGCGACTCGACAGATCTCGCCGACCGCTTCGGCATAGTTGGTGATCTTGCCGTCGGAATCGACCTCGGCCGGCGGACATTCGGCGCCGCTCTCGCTCAGGATCTTGACGGCGTCGTCCCGGACCTCGCCGACGCTGCCGCGCGGGTCTCCCTTCTTGCGGAACGTGCTGATCGTCGCCTCGGTCGAGCCGTAGAGCTCGAACATGTCCTCGAGTCCGAGCCAGCGTGCGAATTTGTCGATGTCGGGCGGTGCGGCGCCGTTTCCGACCGCATAGCGCAGACGATTCCTCGGATCGTCGGTGATCTCCGCGCGGATGCGCGCCTCGTCGCCGGCGTATTCCTTGTCGATCGCACCGAGGATGTAGTGGACGGGCTCACCCACGTAGTTCCAGAACGTCACGCCGTAGCGCAACACATCCGGCACGAACGCGCTCGCGCTGAAACGCTCGCGCATCGAGATCGCTCCGCCTGCAAACAAGCACGGCTGGAAGCCCAGGAACAGCGCGTTCGAGTGGAACAGCGGCATGCAGGCGTATCCGACGTCGTCCGTTCCCAGCCCGAGATTGTTCCCGACCGTCTGACCGATCACGAGCAGCTTCAGGTGATTGTTGTTGATGCCCTTGGGCAGCCCGGTGGTGCCCGAGGTGTAGATCACGATGAGGTTGTCGCTCGGCGCGACGTCCACGCCGGGCGTGTCGAGCGAGACACCGGGTGCTCCGACCTCTGCGGCGATCCGGTCGGTCAGGTCGCGGTCACCGAGACTCTCGGGGCTCTCGCTTCGCAACACGAGAAGATTCTCGGGCGCGATGTTCTCGAGCCGGTCGACGATGGACTCGACCTCGGGAAGCAGGCGTTCGTCGACGACGAGCACCCGCGCGCCGGACTGGTTCAACACGCCTGCGAGGGTCTCGCCCCGCAAACCGGTATTGACGCCGAACAGGGTTAGGCCCGCATAACCGCAGCCGGCGTAGAGGGCGAGCAGTTCGGGGTGGTTCTCGAGCAGCATCGCGACGTGGCCGGGTCGCGCGTCGTCGATCGGGCCGAGTCGAGCGGTCAGGAAATGGGCGAATCGCACCGCCTCATTGCGAAACTCGAGATAACTCCAGCTGCGGTCACCGTGGATCACCGCGGGCAGTGACGAAATCGCGGGGTCGTTGGCGCGCGCGTCGAGCTGCGCGCCAAGCGTGAGGGGAACGTCGTATTGGGGGGGCGCAGGCACGGGGACTCCTATCAGTACGCAGTTGGCAAACCGATACTAACAGAGGTCCGAAGATTCGAACCGCCCGCTGCGAAGCGTTCAGTACTCGATGATCTCGAGGATGTAGCGCTTCTTCTCCTTGCCGCTGGTTGCGGCCATCAAGGTCCGGATCGCGGAAGCGTGGGCACCTCCCTTCCCGATGACCTTGCCGAGATCTTCCTTCGCGACCTTGAGTTCGAGGACATGCGCGTGATCACCCACGACTTCCTTGATCTGAACTTCTTCCGGCTTGTCCACAAGAGCTTGCACGATCGACATGATGAGCTGCTTCATTGGCTCCTCCGCGTGTGAGCCGCACGACGAAGGCGGACCTCCCCTTCGAACGGAACACACCACCGCATCCTCCACATCCGATTCGGGGACCCTCCGCGTATTCGTTTGTGTACTTCTGGTGATCTGCGACCCACTCCCTGCGAGAACTACACCCCTCGGGGTAACCAATACAATCCGCCGTCGCAGCGCCGGTTGCAATTGGGTAATTGCCCTAATCCGATCGAGTAATTTCAACCGGTTTCGAGTGTGAGAAGTCCGATGGAAACGAGGACGTAGGGAAACCATCCCGTCGACTGGGCGGCCGGACGGCACGCAGAGGCGATTTCGAGATCGAACGCTCGGGAGTGCACCGCGGCGAGCGGGACGCAGCAGCGGATCTCTCGCCGGTGGCACGCTTCGGCCGCAGGGCGGCCGAAGCGCGATCAGGAGTTGTAGGCGTCCGGAGTCGCGACGCGCATGCTCTGGCTCAGCCGTACCAGCGCGGGACTCGCCGCGCCCCAGGCCTGCGTTCGCGCGTGGCCGGTCGCGGCGTTCCGAGCGGCGGCACGCGCGACCTCCCACCAGTTCTCGCCCAGCAGCAGTCGCGAAGCACGCGCGGCGCTGCAGCCGCTGCCCTTCCCCTGGCTGGCTGCGAGGCTGCGATGCAGCAGACGCCGCCGGACCGGGCCGGGCGACAGTCGGCGGAGCACTTCCCGCGGGATCGGTGTTCCGAACAGCTCTCGAGTCGCCACCAGGCTTGCGTAGACGGGCGCGCGTACGCGCCAACGCTGGGCAGACGTGACGAGCTCGTCCCAGTCCATCGGCACCACGGTGATCACGCGGTGGATGTCGTCCAACAGGATCCAGCGACCCAGCGTGTGCGTCGCAGCTCGGATGCTGGCGACCACGAGATTCGTGATTCGTCCCGGGCGATGGAAGCCCAACACGGTGGTATCGCACATCCGGTCGAGGAACTGGTCTCCCGAAACCGAAATGGGTTCGTTCGAACCGACGGCTCCCTGCCAGCCCCAGCGGAGATCGAGGTGCAGATCCGGGTCCGCGTCGTCGTTGCGAAAGCAGAGCTCGCTGTCGCTCGCCTCGGCCACGCGCTGGAAACCGATTTCCGCCAGCACGGACTCGGCCCGTTCCCGCTCGGACTCGCGAACCATCAATTCGAGATTCTCGAGCGGCCGGCTGCCGGGATCCTCGTAATAGCGGAAGGGGCCGCCCATGACCGCCCAACCGTCGGTCGGCGCCGCCGAGATGCTGGCCGCGCGCAGCGAATCGAGAATCCGCTTGCCGGTCTTCAGCGTGCGGATGTTCTGGCGCAGGGTTCGGTAGTAGGCGGCCTCGCAAGCGCCGCGGAACGAGTTGGACAGCGGAACCTGGATTCGGCCGTTGACGCAACCGAGATGCAGGAGCGGCGCCACGCCCTCGTGAAACGCCAGGGCGAGAACCGCAGCCGGGTCGAAAGACGAGATGTCCTCGAACGAGTCGGCAGGAGCCTCGACCGCCTCCGTTGCGTAGATGAATCGAGCGAGCCAACGACGTGCGGGGGGAGCCTGATGCGGTACTACGATCACGAGAACCTCCACGTTTTCAGTCATTTGGGCCCGGTTCCTGCCGGACTCTCCCTCCCTTTCGGCGTCGGACCGAATTCTCTTGAGTGCGAAAACTCGACTATTTTCGGAAATTTCGGGAATCGCCTGCGCGTCGCCTGCCGGCGGCCTGGCGATTCCGCACCCTCGGGGTTGCGGGCGGCGGGGTCGGGCGAGCTAGCGACGGTAGCTGAACGTCAGCATCAGCCGGTTCTCGCTGAAGTCGTCCGAGCTGTAATCCCCCGCGTTCTGCCCGTAGCGATAGGCGAGTTCGACCTGGGTCCGTCGCGAGATCTGACGCCGGATGTTGGCATCGACACCTGCGTAGTAATCGACGCCGGAGTTCCAGGTCTTGTTGTCGAGACGAGACGAGAACACTCCGACCGACACGGCGGTTCGCTCGCCGAGGTGGTGCTCGACTCCCATTCGCGCCGTGGTCTCGGCGAAGGCGTTGCCGATGATGTCGAACACGTTCTGGCTCTGGAACGACAACCGCAGAACGGTGCCGTTCCGAACGAAATACCGCAGGCTCAGATCGCCGACGAAACCGTGGTGGCGATCGCCCTGATAGTACCCGAGCAGTCCGTAGCCTCCGGATATTTCGAGCTCGAGGTTGTCGAGCCAGTCCGTCCGGATGCCGACCACCGCGCCCAGATCGCCGAAATCGTCGATCGATGCGTCGTCGAACGAACGGAAGCGCACGTGCGTTCTGACGAAGCCCGACAGGCGATCGGCCAACGGTGTCTGATACTCGCCCACGAACGAACCTTCCCAGAGATCGGAACGAAAGTCGTCGTCGATTCCGTTGCCGCCGATCTCGCTCGAAAAGGACTCGGAAATGAGGCGCGCGCCCTGCACGGCCAACGTGATCTCGCCGTCGCCCGGCACCTCGCTCCAGAAACGAAGATCCGCGCTGGTTCGATTCGTCTGGACGAGATTCGCGGCGTGATCCGCGGGGCCGGCGAGATTGACCGCAGACGGAACCCAGGCGTTCGCGAAGCGCATCGTCACGCCCGGCAACACGCCCAGCTCCACCCAGCCGCTGAGGCGATAGAACTCGTCGCTCGGAGAAGACTTGTCGATGTAGCGGCGGACGTCCGCGCCGAGATCGGCACCGAGGTCGAACCAGTGCCCCTGGTAGGCGAGTTCGATGCGCGGTGTGATGAAGATTCCGATGTCGGAATTGGAGTGGCTGCTCTCGAGCCGCGTGTTGTCGTCGGCCTCGGTGCTGGTGGTGATCGACGGGTGCCAGCTGAAGCGATTCGACTCCGTTTCGGCACCGCTGCCGGGACGTGCGAGTGCGACCTCCGCGCTCGAAACGACCCAGGAGAAGGCCATCAGCAGCGAGACAACGGTCGTGCAGCGAATATTCATCGGATTCATAGCTCCGGCGGCAGCAGCGGTGAAGGCGGTCGCGAGTACACGGCGCCCACGTCGTGCTCGACCAGCGGCATCGGGGGGCGACCCGCCACCTGCTCGAGGTAGCGGTAGGCGTGAGCCAGGAAGGTCGGGTTCGAGAGGCTCTTGTAGGCGGCCGATCGCGTCACGTAGGCGGCGGGCGCCTTGCCGCGAAAGCCCGCCTCCTCGATCAGGTCCAGGTAGTCGGCCGCATCCGATTTCCGCCGCACCAGGCGAATCAAGTCGATGCCGGAATCCGGCGGGATCAGCGCGCGGATCACGTGTTCCCCGGCGGTCAACGGCAGCGTGATCACGTCCGCCGGCGCAAATCCTTCGGCAGCCTCGTCGGGCGTCACCGTCACGCGATGGCGGCCGTCGATCGACCAGATCTGTGGACTGATGCCATGCACCACGGCTTCCACCGTGAACAGGCTCGGATCCTCGAGGTGCAGCCGATAAGTGAATTCGGCGGGACTTCCCTCCGCGGTCACCCAGGTATGCTCCGACGCCCGGGTCGTGAGCTTGCGGTGGGTGCGGACCCCCCACGCCGAAGCGTTCGCGTAGGATTCGGCCTCGATGACGATCGGCTCGCCGCTCTCGGGTAGCCGCTGTTCGATCCCGAGCGCGCGCACCATCGTGCGCGCCCGGTCGCCGTGTAGGAGCGGGCGATCCGCGCGCCAACCTTCCGCGGGCTCGATGCACAGCGGTGTGTAGGCGGTGAGTTCGACTCGCTCGGCGCTGGAGTCGTGCGCGAGGAAAGCGGTGATTTCGTGGGGTCCACGGCGCAGCGGCACGACTTCTCTCGCTTGAGCGACGCCGAGCTCGGACGGATCGAGATGGCCGACGACCTGCTGGTCGACCACCCAGCGCTGAGGACCGGATCCCTCGACGGAGAGCATGTAGACCGCCGGAGACGGCAACGACACGGTCATCCGCAGCAGGTCGGAAGGCGACTTCGGCTTCGGCACGTCGATCACCGCGTGATACGCGGAAGTTCCGGCCGTGGAGCCGCCCGCTACGTCGCTGCGGTGGCCGGAGTCCTTCGGGCACAACAAGCCGAATACGTCTTCGATCGAGGAATCGTCGGTCAGTGCCGGAGTCAATCCCAGGACGTCGACCAGATGCGCAGCCCAGTCGCCCTGGGTGACGATCCGCTCGCTTCGGACGGCATCGGGCCCCAGCTTCCGATAGCGGGGCTCGAGCGTGTCCGCGGCCGCCGACGCCCCTACCAGAGCAATTCCCACGGCCAGACAGACGATTGCGCGCCGAGCCGTCCAATTCGTCGCTTGCGTCGCTTGCGCACCAGCGGTCATCCGATTCTGCTCCGATCCGCACGGAACGCTCCCGCGGCGAAAATCGCCCGGGAGACGGTCATAGTGGTATGGAGTTGCTCATCGGGACCGACGGGCCATTTCTTTACCCCCTGCGCGGCGCTCCCGCCCGATCTCGGACGCCGCGCGAGGAATTGAACATTCCACCATATATTCCGAATAGTTACGAGCCAGGAACGAAGGCAAGCCGAGTGCTCTCAAGACGCAGCATGGGCTCGCCGCACGGCAACCCGCGCGCGCCCGCCGCGCAGCCGGAAGGCAACCGCGTCAGACGAGGCGGAACGACGCGATCTGCCAGGCTCCCAGCCGCTGCTCGGCGTCGCCGGCGGGCGAGGTCTGCGCCGCCGGAATCGCGTCGGCGTTCAGATCCACCGGCTCGAGTCGGCGGAAATCGGCGCCGCGGACGCGGATGCTCCTCGCCTGGTCCGAAAGGTTCACGAGCCGCACGATGGCTCCGCCTTCGGGTGCGGGCTCGAACGCGGAAACCACCACGGCGGGATCATCGACCTCGATCAGCCGGGCGGCGTCCGCAAGCCGCCCCGAAGGCGATTCGGCCCCCTCGAACGCAAGCGGCGGGAACGCGTATCGGTGTGCCGCCGCAACGCGATCCGTTGCCGCGGCGGCGTGACTGCGTACGCAGCATTCCACCCTGTGCTCGCCGCGCGCCTGCCCGCCCGGCGTCTCGAATGGGGGTCCGGCCGGTACGGGACGCGTCGCGAGATCGGAGCGCGACAACCAGCCGAATGCACGCAGCAGCGTCAACGCGAGCGATGTCGTGCCGTCCGGTTCCTCGACGGCTTCGACCTCCGCACAGCCGCGGTTCGCAACGGTCAGCGCATTCGCGCCATCGTCGATCGTCGCAAAGCTGCGCTGCGGAACGGCGCCGATCGGGATCTCCGCGGGGGCTTCGCTTCCGAACGAATCGGGTGCGGGCGCGATCGGCCGCTCGACGATTTCGAAAGCGGACTCGACCTCGAATCGAGTCGCCCGGAACGGAGCGCGCAGATGCAGCCGCACGCGGTGATCACGCGCTCGGTTGTCGAGCACGATTGCGATGTCGAACCGGTCGAGTCGGCGTGCGAGCCGCAGCTCGACTCGCACGGGCAGCGCGACGAGGCGCCCCGAACGGTCCGAGCGATCGCCAACGAGGCATTCGGGCACGCGATAATCGAGCTCGAGGGCGAGCCCGACCTCGGCTTCGGACGACGGCAACGCCCGGACGCGAACACGCGACGGCCGTTCGACCACGGACGCGGCCGGCACCGGATCGAAATTGTACGAATCGCCGCGGTCGCCTTCGCTCACCAGGCGAAGCGCATCGCGCGTAGCGACGCCGGTGCGCCGGTCGAACCAATCCACGCGGCCATCGGCGCCCGCTTCGATCCGCCAGATCCGGTTTTCGATCCGAACGCCCCCGGCGCCGATGGATTCTACCAGCAGCTCGGAGACGTCGCGCGAATGCTCCGCCCGGCCGCGCATCACCCGGTAGGCCCGCAATCCGAATCCGGGAACGTCGTCGACGAAGCGCACTCGGAAACGCGGAAGCCGACGAATTCGGCAGCGTACCTCCGTGTCGCCCAACTCCTCGAGTTCCGCCATCGCGGCGCTTCGAATCGCGGGCCAGTCGAAACCAACGGGGACGGACTCGCTCATCAGGAGATCGGCGACGGTTTCGCGGCCATGGCGTCGAATTCGCAGCGCACTCGCGAACTCGCCGAAGAATTCCGCTGGAAAACCGCCCAGCAACACGACTGCGACGTTCGCCGGGACGCGGTATTCGGCGTACGGCCGCCCGGGATCGCTGCACTCGGCGTGGACCGGAATCCGGTCTTCGCCCTGCGTGCGCAAATGCAACGCGCGAGGCTTGCGCGATCGCGCCGGCAGGTCGAGCGGCAGTTCGCCTTCCACCTGGGCGACCCCGGCTGCGTTCGGGTTCCACGCCAGCAGGACCTCCGCGTGCGCAGCGCCGCCGGACGCGGGAGCGACGACCTGCTGCGCGAGAGCGTGCGAGACCTGCGCGAGATGCGCACCCGCAACCTCGGCGGTTCGCGCGAAGCGCACTTCCATCTGGTCGTGCACCGCGTCGATCGAGCAGCCGCAGATCGAATCGTGCGGGTGGTTTTCGAGCGCGAGCGCCCACGCGAAGCGGATCCGATCGGTGTCGGGATCGCCGCCGAGAGCCGCGAGCCACGCAGCCAGCGGTTCGAGGTAACGCGTGAGCAGGCGATCGTTCTCGAAGTCGCGCCGTTTCTGACGCATCCGCGCCGAGGCGCAGCCTTCGAGCAGCGGCGAGCGCAGCCCGGAACGCAGCTCGCCGCGATGGACCACCGCGTCGCCGGGCGCCTCGGCACGCGCGCGCTCGACGAAGCTCGGGAGGGTCCCGATCTCGACCGTGGCACCGTCGAGCTCGCGCGCCGCCGCCGCGAGCGCCGCAGGCAGTGCCGGCTGCGGCTCGAGATGATCGCTGCCGTTCATGAGCAGCACGGTCCGGGTCGGCGAGATCTTCTGGAGTTCAGCGGCCTCGCGGAGCAGCCGTTCCGCGAGTGCCTGCGGCACCAGCGGAAGCTGCGAGGCGTTGCCGTAGCCGCGCGCGAGAAAGACCGTGAACAGCCGCGTCCCATCGGGCGACTGCCAGAGGAAGCTCGTCCCATCGACATCCTCGCCGACGCCGCGCCACAGCACCGCCGCCTCGAAGCCGAATCCGGCGAAGATCTGCGGCAGCTGGCCGACGTGTCCGAACTGATCGGGCACATAGCCGAGCGGCATGCCGCCGCCGAAGGCGGCGGCGACGCGCAGTCCGTGTCGGAGGTTGCGGATCAGTGCCTCGCCCGACACCAGCCATTCGTCCGGCAGCACGTGCCACGGGCCGATCAGCAGGCGGCCCGCGCGAACCAGCTTCTCGATTCGATCGCGAGCGTGTGGGCGAACCTCGAGATAGTCGTCGAGCACGATGGTCTGGCCGTCGAGGGTGAAATGACGGAAATCCGGGTCGCGCTCGAGCAGGTCGAGAACCATGTCGAGCAGGCGCACGAGCCGAAAGCGGAACTCCTCTTGAGTCCGATACCACTCCCGATCCCAGTGCGTGTGGGGGACGATGACGAGGTGCGCCTGAGGCAAGAAATCCCCCTTTCGACGGCATTCTAGCGCCAAGCATCGTGAAGCCGTAACGCCATCAAGGCGATTAGCGGGTCAACCGATTCTGTTGTAAGACATCCCGCGAATCATATGAGAGAAGAAGACACCAACAGCGACTCGCAGCCAGAACACCAACCCGGCTGCCTACAAGCACCTTCCTGCGCCTGAGTCCATAGCCGATGGGCCCGGACGCAGGTCCGGGGTACGGCATGGCTACTCCCGAAGTCACCACGAGAATCCTGCGCCGCCTGCTCGCAAGCGGCGTCCACACCCGCGCCGAACGACTGCTCGCGCGCATGCCCCCGGCCGACATCGCCCCGTTGCTGTCGGGCCTGAATCCGGTCGAGATCCGCGTCGTGATCGAGCTGCTGTTCCGGCAGCGCCGGGCCGCGCGCACCCTCCGCGAACTCCCGCACGAGATCCTCGCGGAAGTCTTCGACGTGGTCACCGATCCCCGCCTTGCCGACGTGATCGCTCGACTCGAGATCGACGACCTGCTCGAAATGGTGGAATGCCTGCCGGAGGAACGGCGCGACAGCATCGTCAGCCGGCTCCCGGAGAGCAAACGCGCCGAACTCGAGAAGGCCGACCTGTACCCGGAGTCCAGCGCGGGTCGGGTGATGACCACGAACTTCGTGGCCCTGGACGAGAAGATGACCGCGCAGGAGGCGATCGACTCGATCCGCCTGCTCGGCGGCGAAGACGAGTCGATCCTCTATCTCTACGTCGTCGACGAGCAGCGCGCGCTCACGGGCGTGGTGCCGCTGCGCCGGCTCGTCGCCGCACCCCCCTCACGTTCGATCCAGGAGTTGATGGTCCAGGTGCCGGTATCGGTCTCTGCGGATGCCGACCAGGAGGAAGTCGCGGAACTCGTGCGGCGTTACGACCTGCTCGCGATTCCGGTAACGGATGTCGACGGGCATATGCTCGGTGTCATCACGGTCGACGACGTCATCGACGTCATCACCGAGGAAGCCACCGAGGACATGTACCACCTCGCAGGCCTTTCCGAAGACGATCGCGTCTACAGCCCCGCACACGTATCCGCACGCAAACGACTGCCGTGGATGCTTCTCAACCTCGCCACGGCCTTCATGGCCGCGTGGGTCGTCGGCCTGTTCCGGAATACGATCGAGCAGATGGTCACCCTCGCATTCTTCATGCCAGTGGTCGCCGGCATGGGGGGCAACAGCGGAATCCAGGCACTCACCGTGATTACGCGCGGCATCGCGCTCGGCGAAATCGAGTTCTCGACGGGTCTCCGTTCGGCACTCAAGGAATTCGCGGTGGGGCTCACGATCGGCGCGACCATGGGCGCGCTCAGCGCCGCGATCGCCTACCTGTGGCTCGGCACGCCGTTCATCGGCCTGGCGTTGTTCCTCTCGATGCTGATCACGATGGCCATCGCAGGCCTGATCGGCGCGGGTGTGCCCCTGCTCCTGAAGGCGCTCGACCAGGACCCGGCCCTCGGAGCGGGCGTCATCGTGACCACCTTCACCGACGTATTCGCATTCTTCTCCTTCCTGGGCATCTCGTCGCTCCTGCTGTCGCGAATGACTTAGTTGTGGCTCGAAGATTGGGTCTCACGCGCCCGATCGCCAGGTGTCGACTCGGGATTCGGATCACACCGCATAAACGAGCGAGTGCTCCCGCGCCTCCGGGATTCGTCGCGTCGGAATCCGGCCGTA
>Ga0210064_1000245_pt1 | contig 26175 bp, 26 predicted proteins | sample Muzzi_CordC_D2_FD_185531 | JGI IMG/M metagenome (GOLD analysis project Ga0210064, IMG submission 185531) | Wetland microbial communities from San Francisco Bay, California, USA, that impact long-term carbon sequestration - Muzzi_CordC_D2 (SPAdes) | ecosystem: Environmental > Aquatic > Marine >... | reverse complement strand
GCGGGGACGGGTGAGCTGAAAAAGAACCAGACATGGGCACCGTTACCAGATCGGGAACGTTCCACAGTGGTTGGGACACCCAGATCCGGCAGGTGTCGATGAAGATCGCTACGTCATCGAGCCAGGACTCCTTGTCAAAGTCGGCGGCGAGAAACCAGCTAGTTTCATTCCTGAGTAAGGGATAAACACCAATGGTGTGACGGCCTTGGAGATGGTCGAGGATGACCTGGCCGTTGAGCGGCAGAAATGCCTGGTTCGGGCACTCGCCGCATTTCACCCGGGGTTTTTCGCAGACACCCCGTACCCATTCGTTGCTGCAGGCCGGCGAATATCCTTTCCGTCCGGTCTTCGAACTCATCCAGAGCAATGGAAAGACATCATCCCGGCCGCGGAATAGTTGACGAAACAAAGAGATTTTTCCTTCTGCGGTTGTAGGTGTACCGGCAACGGGTTGAATTGCCGGGGTGGAAGGAGTTACAGGTGTTGATTCCAATGTGGTGAGCTCTGTCTTGAGTGCTGCCAATCGCTCCCGACTCTCATTACGTTTGTGCGTAAGCTCGGTGAGTTTTGTTTCTTCACGGGCGATTGCCTCGCGCAGCGAATCGTTTTTCATGCCGCTAGCGATAGCAAATAATGTTCGGTGTCAGCGGCAACGGCCTTCGCATCGTTAAGCCCCAGGAGTTTGGCTGCCGTGGCCACTAGATGTGCGAGAAGTACCAGCAGATTTTTCATGGCTGAGCAGGGTAGGGAAGGTTGCGTTCAGGAACAAGGCTGTCTAAGTTATGGATTTCAAGTAATAAACACGAGTTCGTCACACAGCATCAAATTATATGCAGATATATGCAGATACGCAGTCGAGGCAGAATATATAGATACTTGTATAAATATTCAGGTAGATGTATAATTTCCCTATGAAAGGAATCGATTTCCTTGGCACCTCATTGAAAACGGTCCGGGAATTCCCGGCACTGGCTAGAAAGGAAGCCGGCTACCAGCTTGATCGTGTTCAGCGCGGTCTGGATCCAACGGACTGGAAGCCCATGAAATCAGTTGGCCAGGGTGTGCGTGAGATACGCATCCAACATGAAGGGCAGTATCGCGTGATCTACGTGGCGTCTTTTGAGAAAAGGGTTTACGTATTACATGCCTTTCAAAAGAAAACCCGGAAAACGGGCAAGCAGGATATAGATACAGCAAAACGCATGTTAAAAGAAGTCGTAGAGAGGCAACGATTATGAGCGAGATAACACAGTTTGAAAGTGTATGGGATGCGCTTGAAGATGATCCTGTTCGCCAGGAAAATTTGAAGTTGCGTTCTGAATTAATGATCACGATCTCGGAAACCATTAAAGACCGTGGACTGAAACAGCAAGATGCCGCCGAGCTGCTGCACATTTCACAGCCACGAATCAGCGCACTATTGAAAGGTAAGATCAATGAGTTCCGCCTGGATACCCTGGTAGATCTCGCGCATCGGTTGGGATTGCATGTGTCTATCAATATTGCTGCATAACAGAGCTGTGCATGACGACTACAATTTATGTAGCAATCGAGATATTTCGGCGGGCAAAAAGGACTGTGCCAGTTTTGTGCTAACTTGAACTACCAGTGAAGTGTAAGTGACTGATAACTCAACTACGGTATTGGATGGGCAAGCACCGCAAGTGACTGATTAATAAAGCAAGTAAAGTAGTGTAGTCTGGCTACGAACCAGGCGGTCGGGAGTTCGAATCTCAACTGGCGCGCCATTCAATCAAAGGGTTAGCCGCGTTAAGCTGTTAACCCTTTGTAAGGGCCAAACGAACGACAGGCTTGTTCAGCCGATCCTGATCTGATCCTTGCAGAGGTAGCCAGGCAACAGTGCCTCGATGGCCTCAACAGTTTCCGCCTTGGGCAGCTCCGTGAACAGATGCCGGAGATAGGCATATGGCTCCAGCCCGTTGACTTTCGCAGTCTCGATCAGCGAGTACAGATTGGCACTGGCCTTTACCCCCTTGACCAATGTTGCTGAAAGAGTTCCTGGAGCTGCTTGGTGTGATCCAGAAGGGCTTTGCCGCACACCTCGGCTGGACCTATGCGCGCCTCAATGAGGTGATCAATGGCCATCGTCAGATCACTGCTGATTCGGCTCTGGCGCTGGGTGAGGCTCTCAAGACCGGGCCTGTGTTCTGGTAGAACCTGCAACGTGACTGGGATCTCCGGCATGCCATGGATTCGCACCGGAAAGTGTTGCCGCTGAAAAATGTGGGCTGGGTTTTACCCGGATCATTGCCGGTGCATGGTTGCAACTGTCAGGCTGCCCGTTCTTCATCCAGGCGCAGTGATGGAAGTAGCGCCTTGCGCCGGTTCAGCGGTTTGCCCAGCAGCACCTGTGCAGTACCGATGGCACGTTCACGGAAGCCACCCTCGCAATAGCAAAGGTAATACTCCCACATGCGGATAAACTCTTCCGGATAGCCGAGTGCCCGCACCTCGTCCAGTCTGTTCATGAAGCGCTCGCGCCAGTGCTTCAGGGTGGTGGCGTAGTGCGGGCCGATGTCCTCGAGATGCACTATGCGCATGTCGGTATTGCGGGCGACTGTATCGCTTATCACAGCCACCGAGGGCAGGCAGCCGCCGGGAAAGATGTAACGCTGGATAAAGTCCACCGAGCGCCTGGCCGCGGCGTAGCGCTGGTCGGCGATTGTGATTGCCTGCAGCAGCATCAGGCCATCGGGTTTCAGGAGGGTGCTGCATTTTCCGAAATAGGTATCGAAGTACTCATGACCGACCGCCTCCACCATTTCAATGGAGACGAGCTTGTCATACTGACCGGTCAGTTGACGGTAGTCTTCACACAACACGATTACACGGTCTGACAGTCCGGCCTGTTGGACGCGTTCCAGTGCCATGAGGTATTGCTCGCGCGAGATGGTCGTGGTGGTGACGCGACAACCATAGTGGCGTGCCGCATGTATGGCAAGACCGCCCCAGCCGGTGCCAATCTCCAGCAGGTGGTCACCTGCCTGCAGGTCGAGTTTTCGACACACGCGATCGAGTTTTTCTACCGAGGCCTGTTGCAGGGTCATCTGGGGGTGATCGAAGATGGCGCACGAGTACATCATGGTGTCATCGAGAAACACGGAAAACATCTCGTTACCGAGGTCATAGTGAGCGGCGATGTTGCGGCGACTGCCATCCAGTGTGTTGCGCTGCAGTGCATGCCATATCTTGTTGATTAACGTCATGATGTTGCCCGTTCCGCGGTGCAAGCCGTACAGTACCTGAGGATTGCGCAGGAACAGCCGCGCCAGTCCGGTAAGGTCGTCGGTGTGCCAGCGTCCGGCCATGTAGGCCTCACCCGCCCCGAGGCCGCCGCTGCAGGCTACGTCTACCCACGCAGCCGGGTCGTGAATGGTCAGGGTCAGGTGCGGTTCGTCACTGCGGCGTTCTCCGAAGCAGCGGCAGTCGTCACCGTCGATGAGTGTCAGGGAGCCGTATTGCAGCTTGGCGAGGCGGCCGATCACTGCACGCTTGACGAGGCTGTTCAGTATGCCAGGGTGGCGCTGCGTATTGATTGGTTGGGTTGCTGAGACCAGGCTTGCTTTCATCATGTTTTCACCGTGTACGGTGCCTCCTTTTTGGCCGGATGGGTATAAAACGGGACTTTCTTTAGCCACAGGCGCAAAGCCTGGTAATAGATCGCCGCTACTATTCTCAGTGTCATCAAGGGGTAGCGCAGCAAGGCTCCTGACAGTGATGTGGAACTGATCGGCTCACGTTCGAGTGACAGGGTCGCGTCGAACAGCTTGTCGCCGTTCTGTTGGTTCTGCAGGTGCACAAACAGGCGGTTAGCCGGTTGTGCGAAACTCCACTGGTAATGGATATCCATGCCCATGAAGGGCGAGACGTGAAACTGCTTGTCCAGTTCGTAGCGTTGCACGAGCAGTTGCTGCTGTGCCGGACTGGCATTGAGCAGGTAACAGTGCTGTTCTCCCCAGGGGGTGTTGTTCACCTCGGCGATAATATGTTCAACTGTCTTGCCGGTCGGGTCGAAGCAGTAGTAAAAGCTCACCGGGTTGAAACCGTGGCCGAAATAGCGCAGGTGGGTGAGTAGCCGCACCGGGCCGCAAGGGCGCTGCCCGGTGCGTTGTTCCACAAGGTCGCGCACGCATTCTGCCAGTGGTTTCTCCGGATCACCGAGGTGATCGGCGCGGCGGAACCATGCCAGATTGGGCCGGCTTGATGACCACAGCCAGAAGCGGTCGAACAGGCCGGACAGTTCGTCGAGGTCCAGGTACAGCATGAACAGGCGGTACTCGAACGCATGGCGGGCGGGCGCGAAGCGCCTGTGTCTAACTCGCCCGTTGTAAAGGCAGCTGTTCATTGCCGTGTTTCTCCCTGAAGTGACCGAGTGCATTGAGCGCGCTGACAACACCGTCTTCGTGAAAACCATAGCGCCAGTAGGCACCGCAGTAATAGGTGCGGTTAATACCATTGATCTCACCCTGGCGCTGCTGTGCGGCGATTCCTTTCGCTGTAAAGACCGGGTGATCGTAGCTGAGTCGCCTGATGATCCTGTCCGGGTCGATAGCCGCGCTGTTATTAAGTGTTACCAGAAACGTCTGTTGCGTCTGCAGGCCCTGTAACAGGTTCATATTGTAAGTAACGGCTACGCCAGCGTTGTCACCGGCAAGCCGGTGGTAGTTCCACGCCGACCAGGCCAGACGACTTCGTGGCAATAGCGAGGTGTCGGTATGCAGCACCACATCGTTGCGCTGGTAAGGTATGGCGCCGAGGACTTCACGTTCCTGTAATGAGGCAACGCGTAACATTGCCAGTGCCTGGTCGCTGTGGCTGGCGATAAACACGCTGTCGAATCTCTCTGCGGGATGCCGGCTGCTGCAGATCTCGACATGCGTTGCATGTCGCGTGATGCCGGTCACCGGGGTGTTGAGGCGTATGTTCCTGCTAAATGGCGCAGTCAGTTTATCGACATAACTCCTCGAGCCGCCGCTTATGACGCGCCACTGCGGCCGCTTCCTGATGTTCAGCAACCCGTGATTGGCGAAGAAGCGCACGAAGCAGGCAGCCGGAAACGACAACATGCGGTGCGGCTCGGCCGACCAGATCGCTGCGCCCATGGGGACGATGTAGAAATCGGTAAATGCCGCACTGTAGTGGTTGTCTCGCAGGTAGTCACCGAGTGTAAGTGATTTATTGGCAGCGTCCAGCAGGCTTCTTGCCTCGCGATTGAAGCGCACGATATCACGCAGCATGCGGTGAAAGGATGGCCGCAACAGGTTGCGTCGCTGCGCGAACAGGGTGTTGATTGAGTGGCCCTTGTACTCCAGCCCGGTCTGTTCACATTTTACGCCGAAGCTCATTTCGCCGGGTTGCGATGCAACACCGAGCTCTTCCAGCAAGGCAATGAAATTCGGGTAGGTCCAGTCGTTGTAAACGATAAAGCCGGTATCGATCGCCACGGGCCGTCCGTGGTCATCGATGCTGTGCGTATGGGTATGTCCGCCGACATGGTCGCCTGCCTCGAAAACGGTGACATCGTGTTCCCGGCACAGGTGCCAGGCAGCGACATTACCGGCAATGCCGGTGCCGATCACGGCGATCTTCATGGTGTGGCTCCCTGGGCAGGTGAATGCTCCGTCCACTGCTGTGGCACCTTGCGCAGCCTGGTGATGTCGTAACCCTGTGCAACGATAATCCGGGTCAGCTCCCGCATGTCCTCTGGCGGGATAGCCGGTGAGCGTGCCATGATCCAGACATAATCGCGTTTGCTGCGCCCGATGATGGTGTGTTTGTAAGCGTCGTCGACGTAGACGATGCGATACTCGGCCTTGATCGGCCAGACGAAGCGCATGCCCCAGACGGCATTTGACCCGTTGTCGATGACGAAACCGGTCGGGTTGTAGGTCTTGCGCCGGCCATCGAAGCCGCCGTCGTTGAAGCTGAAAGTGGTGGCGATGCGACCGTCATCGAGCAAACGATATGATTCCACTGCATTGAAGGCATTACGCTCGAGGAAGGTAGGGATGTGTGCGATGACATACCAGTCACCCATGAAACGGGGCAGATCAACGTCTGTGGCAGTACGTATCGGTACCGGGCCGTTACTGCTGCAACCGGCTCCCAGTGCCAGAGACAGGCTGCCGAACAGGTACAGTAGTCTACTCATTGCTGCCGCTCCCGGTATCGACAGCAGTAGCAACCCTGCGGTAATACAGTTGGCGACCGCCATTGATGGTGGTACTGAGCGCAAGCCAGTCGCGGTCGGTGGTATACCACAGCTCGATATCGCGCTCTTCGGTACTGATACGGTAGTACTGGGCGGATACCGTGCCGTCCTGTACGCGCAGCTTTTTTTCGCCAAGGTGTTGCACACTGACATCGAGGTATTCGCCGGTTTGCGCATTGAGCAACCGTTGCTGTGCAAGGATTTCAGGGTTCCAGTAGGCAAAGGTCATGACGCAGCCGGAAACACTGCTGTAACCGTTAGTGTATTCCAGCAGCAGTTGCTCCCCGTCGCTGCTGCCGCGAACAAACAGGTCCTTGCCGTTTTTATCGGTGCTGGCGTCGATGTGCTGCAGACATTCGTGTTGCCACAGCTCCAGGTTACTGTGGCTGTAGTTATATACTGTCAGTCCCAGCAGCTTGACGCGAAACTGTGCCTCACCGCGCAACTCGCGGATATCGCCTGCGGTGTTCAGGTTGAAGTGATGAAACCCGATCGGCTTGTCATCGAGCAAAACCTCGAAACGCCACTCGCGACTTGTCGGGGTGCTGGCCTGGGTCGGCAGATGTGCCGCACACAACAACAGGGTAATAATGCGCAATGCGATGTGATTCATACGCCAACTCCCGGATTGCCCGACTGCGGCGCCGCCTTGCGCGGGCCCGGAATGAAGGCATTGGTAAGGTGTACGTAGTCGCGATAGGCTGGCCGGCGCTCACTGATGTCGCTTTCAAGGAGCGTCACCCCGGATACGCGCAGCAGCAGGAAGGTCATCAACAGCGGCGCAGGAAAACTCCACCAGCCGCCAGCAGCGACAGCCATGAGGTAAAAACCCCACCAGACCAGGCACTCGCCGAAGTAGTTGGGATGACGTGTGTATCGCCACAGACCGCGATCCAGTACCTTGCCGCGGTTTTCCGGATGCGCCCTGAATGCGGCAAGCTGTGCATCAGCCACTGTCTCGAAACCAAAGCCTAGTAGAAAAACCAGCACGCCAATTACGTCGAGCATGCCGAGATCAGCGGTGCCGGTTGCTGCTGCCAGCAGCGGCAGGGAAATAAACCAGGCCAGCAGACCCTGTAGGCCAAACACGAGATAGAGGCTTTTGAGGGCGAAGCCGGGTTCGTGCTTGCGGCGTATGGCCTGATAGCGTCGATCCTCGCTCTCACCCCGGTTGCGCCAGGTGATATACACCGATAGCCGCGCTGCCCAGGCGCTGACCAGCACCAGCAACAGTATCACCCTCGGGTTCATCTCGCCAAAAAGCCATGCGGGGCTGGTGTATGCGAGCGCCATGGCGAGGAACATCAGTGACCAGGTGCTATCGACGATACTGACATCGCGTTTGAAAATGCTCATGATCCAGGTGAGCAACAGCAGCAGCGACGTCGCGGCCAGGCCGTAGAGATAAAGTGTCCAGTCGAACATTGCCTCAGGTCCCGGCGGTTACTGGGGCTGCACGCATGCCGTCATAGCGTATCGACAGCTTGATGAGCAGTGGTACAAAAATCGCCCAGCCGATGGCCAGTGCAGTGAAGGCGAATAGCGGTGCTGATATCTCCACGCCACCGAGGTTGGCGCCGGCGTAGTAGGCCAGTGGGGCCGCGGTCGCACCCAGCAGGCTGGCCAGGATCCAGCGGCCGCGCAGCCAGCGCAGCGAAACGTTGAGCGTGGATGCAAACAGTACCCACATGGCGATGATCCAGTGCGGTGCGGTGTTGGTCAGCAGGGCGCCGGAGGGGTAGGCGAGCCAGCCGGTAGCCACCAGCAGGCTGTCCCAGAATGCACCCAGCGCACCAACTGCAGCCAGGAGTGTAAGTTCACGGCCTGGCCACTGGGCCTGTCCCAGGTGCCAGGTAACGATCAGTGCCGCCACCAGTGTGCCCAGCCAGGGTAACTGGTTGGCGCCACCCAGCACACAGGCGAACCAGCCGAGCTGGAAGGCGACTGCGTTTACCAGGATGTTCACGCCGCCTGCTCCCCGATTGCGGTTGCCGGCTTTTCGAACAGGTAATGGCTAACCCACCATTGCTGGCCGTTGTCGTAGCCGAACAGTTCGGCGCAGGCCATGAAGAACATGCGCCAGCGCATCCACCACTGCTGTGTGTGTTCCTCACCATAAATACTTTTCAGCACCGGCCGGATTTCGTCACGACAGCTGTCCATGTTGTCCAGCCAGGCGTTGGCAGTATCTTCGTAGTGGCGCCCGTCCCAGCGCCAGTGTTGTCTTAGTGCCATTTGCGACTGGAAATACAGCGGCAAATCGTCGCTCGGCATCATGCCTCCGGTAAAGAAATACCGGCTCATCCAGTCGGCGGGACCATGGTCACTGAAGGCATAGGGTACCGAGCGATGGCAGAATATATGCAGAAAAAAACGGCCGGCCGGTTGCAGCAAGTCGGCAACACGGCGGAACAGCAGGTGATAATTTCGCATGTGCTCGAACATCTCTACGGACATCACACGGTCAAAGCGCTGCTGCGCCGCGAAGTCATTCATATCGCAGGTGATGACCTCGATGTTGCCGAGGCCCTTGTGTTGCGCCTGTTGCTCGATAAAGTCTCGTTGCGTCGACGAATTGGAAACTGCCACTATACGGCTGGTGGGGTAGTGTTCTGCCATCCACAGGGTCAACGAGCCCCAGCCGCAACCCAGTTCGAGTATCTGCATGCCGTCTGACAGCTCGGCGCGCTCGCAGGTGATGCGCAGTGCCTCCTGCTCGGCGGCATCCAGATCACTGATGCCCTCCGGCCAATAGCAACAGCTGTACTTTAGGCGCTGGCCGAGGACCATGGAGAAGAACGCTGCGGGCAGCTCGTAATGCTGGTCATTTGCCCGGTGTGGTACCGGGGCGATGGCCTGTTCATGCATCTCCGAGATGAATCTGGATCTGGCAATAGTCTGTCCCTCGACGTCATTGGCAAGCGTCTGCAGGCGTGCTTTCAGCAAGCGTCGTATGCCGTGACGTATGACCGAGTCCGGTACCAGCCCCTGTTCCGTCCAGTCTATGGTTCGCTGGGTGGCGCTCATGCAGTTTCTCCCTGGTTGATGGCGTCTCAATATATGTACATAACTTATACAATTAATAAGCGGATGTCAACGGATCATTCTCATAAAGAAAATACAGCTGGAGCGTTAGAGACGTTAGAGTAACGATAATATTATGTAATATATGTATTAAAACGATTCAAATGGAATTTATCATGAAATAACGAAATTCACCTTCCGGTATTTATATGATACAAAACATGGACATTTATTGTAATATAGAAACCATTGCCCGCAAACTACGATTGGAGGCAGGTATGAGAGTATGGATGGCAAAAATGATGGCATTGGCCCTGATGGGCAGTGCCACAATAGCGGGGGCGGCGGGCTGTCCGGTGGCACTGGATTTCTACAAGCGTCCGCTGCTGGATGAAAAGCCGGTGCATCTGTGCGAGGAATTTCGCGGGCGTGTGGTCGCAAGTTTCCCCAGTCAGGTCGACCCGCAGGATAAACGCCTGATTGCGGTCATTGATGCGTTGCTGTGATACGCATGCAGGTGGGCGCTCCGCATCTGGCCAACAGCAACCGGGGAATCGGTATTGTGCAAGCCACGGGTTTTCGGTCGACCGTATGGTGGTTGGCCGATCGGTGCGACATTGTCGGGCAGGTTATCCCGGGATGGGAGTGACCCGGACCTCAACCGAGAGTTCCGGCTGCGTGTTTGCTGAGCCAATAAAGGAGCCCGCAACCGGGGGAATCTGCTGGGGATGACGGTGTACCGCCACTGCGATGTGATCACCACTGACCACCAGGCCACTGCTGGAATCAAAACCGCGCCAGCCGGAACCCGGGAGATAGACTTCCGACCAGGCATGAGTGGCGCCATTGCCGTCAGCCATCGCTGTATTCAGCACGTAACCACTGATGAACCGGCTGGCCAGACCGCAATGACGACAGATCTCGATAAACAGGGTCGCAAAATCACGGCAGGACCCTCTACCCGAGGACAAGGTCCGGGCCGGTGACTGGACGCCGGGTTCCTCGCGCATCTGATAGTGGAGTTCGTTGGCGATCTTTCGATTTACCGAGGTCAGCAGGCTAATCGTATCAAGACCAGCCTCCGGATTACAGACGCCGGCTATCCAGTCCTTAACTACTGCCTGGTCCTGTGGGAATATCGTACCCTGATAGGGCATCAGGTCGATTTGTTCTGCAGGGTCGTAATGGAAAGGGAAGTGTCGGGCACTGTCCTCGAGCACAAACTCCAGCGGCTCCTGTTCATAGTGTTCCACCACCACTTCACTGGAGATGAAGAGGTCCCCGGCAGGCTGCAGGAAATCAACGACGGCAACGGAATTACTGTAAACATCGCGCTTCCAGCGGATCCGGAACTCGGGGCTGATCTTCAGCCTGGAGGAATGCACGCGTATATCGTGACCTTCGCGCGGTCTCAGGTGCAGGGTATGCGGTAACAGCGTCACCGTCTCCGCGAAGCGGTAGCGTGTCAGGTGTTGGATTTGAATGCGGCGCACACCCTTCATTCTAGGGCACCGGCACAGGAAAAGGTATCATCCGCCTTGAGAGTGCGGTAACCGCTGAGTGCAACATAGCGGAACGCAACCTTTTGACATCGCCTCCATGCTGCGTGCGCTGGCAGCCACGCTGGGCCGGCAGGGTGCCAGTCACCAGCTGATCGAATGGGGCAGACGGTTGCACGATCGTTTTGTGTTGCCGTTTTACCTGCGTCAGGATTTGCACACGCTATTCAGTACCCTGGAGGACTGCCAGTCCGGGTCTGGACACGCCCATTACCGACCGTCTGTATGCCGATGACTGGCGCCATATCGGGTATGCCGGGATTACCGGTTGTCGTCTCGATTTCGACCAGGCCATCAGTTTCTGGCACTGTCGGGTGCTGCCGCCGTGCAGGAAGGTGCTCTCGCCTGGCGGGAGCCAGTCCCACGCGCCTGTAAGCCGCAGGCGGTGCATAACCCGGCCAAGGTACCTCAAATGTCGGGTATTTCCCTTGATTCCCCGGGTGCAATGGGTTTAGTCTAAATGAGACTATGAGCAGGCGGTTACACAAATTGCTGCTGGTTTTCATTGCCCTTGCCTTGGCGGTGTCACCCCTGCGTGGCGCACTGGCATTGTCCGCGATGTCCGCTGAAGACGGCGTCATGCACTGCACAAACATGCACGATGGCATGCAAACTATGGATCACATGGCCGCCATGCAGGATACCACTGCTGACAATCCAGGCCCTGGTTGTGATCAGGGCTGTGACGGTGATTGTTGCGACGGGGCTTGCAAGACCTGTGCGCATGGCTCGGTTGCGTTATTGGCCACCATGGCAGTCATGGCAGATCTTCACGATATGCCCCTGAAGATTTCTGTTTCCCAGGACGTTTCCGGACGGACAGTTCTCCCGCCGTTTCGACCCCCCATTTTTCTCCAGAGCTGATCCGACTCACGCCTGATTACCTGCCACTGGCGGCAGTTTCTATCAGCCGTGATCCGTTCCTGTTAAATGGTTATGGAGAATCGCCATGCATTACTTCCGGAGTATTGTCCGGTACTCATACAGCGTCACCGATGCGCGGATAGCAACTGACATACCCTGTCATCGCAATTTGCCTGTGCACCCTGCATGGCAGGCGGCATTGACCATTGCATTCCTGGCATTAATGGTGCCCGGAGTGGCTTTTCCGGCAACACTGGCAAGTGATATGCCTCCAAACGTACTCACGATGGAAAACGCAGTTGCGATCGCGATCGAAGGCAATCCGGGACTGGCCGAGATGCAGGCCCGCGCCGGGGCCATGGCGGCCATCCCGTCACAGGCCGGGGCACTGCCAGATCCGATGCTCAGCCTGAATGCCCTGAATCTGCCGACCGACACCTTTGATCGCAACCAGGAACCCATGACCCAGTTGCAGATCGGGATCGAGCAGTCACTGCCGTTTCCCGGCAAGCTGGTATTGCAGGAGCGGGCGGCAGAATTCGACGCCGATGCGGCGACCAGCAATGTGGACGAAACGCGGTTGCGTCTGGTGCACAAGGTGAAACAGACCTGGTGGCAGATATACTATCTCGATCGGGCGCTGGAAATAGTTTCCCGTAACCAGGATCTGCTGCGCCAGTTCGTGCAGATTGCGCAGACCAAGTACAAGGTGGGGGAAGGTCTGCAGCAGGAGGTGCTGCTGGCACAGGTTGAATTATCCAGGATGTTCGATCGCCGGATCGAGTTGCAGGGGCTGCGCCAGCAACAGCTGGCACGCCTCAATGCGCTGCTGGACCGTCCGGCCGATACGCCGGTGGTATTGCCGGAACAGGTCGATGAGGATCTAGCCAGGACACTCCCGGAACCGCAACTGTACACCCGTGCCGAGGCATCCAGGCCATTGCTGGAACAACGGCGGCAGGAGGTCGAGGCGGCACGGACCCGGCGTGATTTTGCCCGGCGCGACCGCTATCCCGACTTCAAGCTGGGCGCTGCCTACGGGTTCCGTCAGGGCGAGAATGCGGATGGCAATTCACGTCCAGATCTCGCTACGTTCCGTCTCGGCATGAGTCTGCCCCTCTATGCCGGCCGCAAGCAGGACAAGGCGGTCGATCAGCGCAGCAGCGAGTTCCTGCAAAAGCAATATGCACTGCAGGATGAATTCGTCCAGGTGCAGGCGGAAATTTCCGCCTCCCTTGCGGACTACCGGCGCGCCAGTGAGCAGGTGCAACTGTTCAAAACCGGGATCATTCCCCAGGCCCGGCAGTCGGTTGCCTCCATGCTGTCCGGCTACCAGGTCAACAAGGTGGATTTTCTGAACCTGGTGCGTGCGCAAATCACGCTCTACGACTACGAGACCCGCTACTGGAAGTCCTTCAGTGAGGCCAACCAGGCACTGGCGCGTTTAACCGCTGCCGTGGGTGAGGAGGTGACCAGTGAATAAACAGACTGTGACGGGTGTGCTGATTGCCCTTGTGCTGGGTGGCGGCGGCGGATACTGGGTTGCCACCTGGCTTGGGAACCAGGACGCGGTACCCGGTGCTGATGCCGAAATGACCATCGCCGGATCTGAGGTGCTGTTCTACCGTAACCCCATGAATCCGGCGATTACCTCGCCAGTACCGGCCCAGGATGAAATGGGCATGGATTACATTCCGGTATATGCCGAGGAGGAAAAACCGAAAAAGGAACCCGAGATCCTTTTCTATCGCAACCCCATGAACCCGGCGATCACCTCGCCGGTACCGGCACAGGACGAGATGGGGATGGATTACATCCCGGTCTACGCGGAGGATGACGCAGGCAATAGTGGTGAGCCCACAGGCACAGTTAAGATCGATCCGGTCACCGTACAGAATATCGGGGTACGGACGGCGGTGGCCGAACGGCAGTCGCTCAGCCGGAACATCCGCAGTGTGGGTCGCGTCGACTTCGATGAGGAGCGGCTGTCAAGCCTGCATCCCAAGACCGAAGGCTGGATCGAGGAACTCTACATTGACAAGACCGGCGAGCAGATCGGCAAGGACGCGATCCTGCTCAATATCTACTCCCCGCAACTGGTAACCAGCCAGCAGGAATACCTGCTGGCCCTGAACAACCTGGACGTGCTCGGGGAAAGCCCCTATGAGGAAATCCGCCAGGGTGCGGAAGACCTCATCACCAGTACCCGTGAACGCCTCGAGTTGCTGGATGTGCCGGAACACCAGATCCGCGAACTGGAGCGCTCGCGCAAGATCAAGAAGAACCTGCATATTCATTCACCCTTCGACGGGGTGATCATCAATATCGGTGCGCGCGAAGGCCAGTATGTCACACCAGCCACGGAACTCTACAAGATTGCCGACCTCTCCCGGGTCTGGGTCTTCGCGGATGTCTACGAGAACGAGGTGTCCTGGATACAGGCCGGTGATCCCGTGGACATGAAACTCGCAGCCATACCGGGCAAGGTGTTCTCCGGACGTGTCGGTTATATCTATCCCTATGCCGAGGCGAAAACGCGCACCATCAAGGTCCGCCTGGAGTTCGATAACCCAAACCAGTTGCTCAAGCCGGACATGTTCGCGGATGTCACTATCCACGCGCAGCGCAAGGTCGATGCCGTCGTTATACCGGCGGAGGCGGTGGTGCGTTCCGGGGAACGGGAGCAGGTATTCGTGGTGCGGGGGCCCGGCAAGTTTGAACCTCGCACTGTCAAGCTGGGCGTAAGTTCGCAGGGCATGGTACAGGTCATCGAAGGGGTATCCGCGGGAGAGGAGGTGGTCACCTCCAGCCAGTTTCTTATTGACTCCGAGTCCAAGCTGCGTGAGGCGACGGCGAAGATGCTGGAGACGATGTCCGCAGAACAGGGAGGTGGCGATGATCAGGGCAATCATTGATGCGTCACTGCGTGACAAGTTCCAGGTAATCATCGCCACACTGATCATCGTGGCGGCGGGTGTCTGGGCACTCAGAAACATCCCGCTGGATGCCATTCCGGATCTCTCGGATGTGCAGGTCATCGTCTTCACCGGGTATCCCGGCCAGGCGCCACAAGTCGTCGAAGACCAGGTGACCTATCCGCTCACCACGGCCATGCTGGCAGTCCCCGGCGCCAAGGTCGTGCGGGGTTATTCCTTCTTCGGTTTTTCGTTTGTCTACATCATTTTCGAAGATGGCACCGACATGTACTGGGCGCGTTCCCGGGTGCTGGAGTATCTCAATTATGTGAGCAGCCGCCTGCCGGCGGGTGTCTCGCCCAGTCTCGGACCGGATGCGACGGGTGTGGGCTGGGTCTACGAGTACGCCCTGATCGATCGCACGGGTCAACACGATCTGGCCAAACTGCGTTCCATTCAGGACTGGTATCTACGCTATCCGCTGCAGACGGTGCCGGGTGTTTCCGAAGTGGCCTCGGTGGGCGGATTCGTCAAACAGTACCAGGTCGAGGTCGACCCCAACGTCCTGTTGGCCTATGACATTCCGCTCGCGAAAGTGAGGCATGCCATTCAACGTTCCAACCAGGACGTAGGTGGCCGCCTGGTGGAGATGGCCGAGACCGAGTACATGGTGCGCGGCCTGGGTTATATCCGCGGCATCGAGGACCTCAAGCAGATACCGGTCGGCGTGGATGCAAACGGTACGCCGATCCGGTTGGCGGATGTCGCCAATGTTCACCTGGGGCCGGAGTTGCGGCGCGGCGTGACGGAACTCGACGGCGAGGGTGAAGTGGCCGGCGGTGTGGTAGTGATGCGTTACGGGGAAAATGCCCTGGCGACCATCGAGGGCGTGCGTAAGAAACTCGAAGAATTGAAGAAGGGTCTGCCGGCGGGCGTGGAGATCGTGACGGTCTACGATCGTGGCAACCTCATCGAACGGGCGGTGGATAATCTCAAGGAGAAGCTGATCGAGGAATCCATCGTGGTCAGCCTGATCACGATCCTGTTCCTGTTGCATGCCCGTTCCGCACTGGTGGCCATCGTGTCACTGCCGATCGGCATCCTCATGGCGTTCATCATCATGCACTGGCAGGGGATCAACGCCAACATCATGTCGCTGGGAGGAATTGCCATTGCCATCGGCGCCATGGTTGATGGCGCCATCGTGATGATCGAAAACGCTCACAAACATCTGGAACACGGTGCGGACAGCAAGGAGGGGCCGCTCGATCTGAACGAACGCTGGGAAGCGGTAGCCGAGGCCGCCCGGGAAGTCGGGCCGGCCCTGTTTTTTTCGCTGCTGATTATTACCGTTTCCTTTCTGCCCGTGTTTACCCTGCAGGCCCAGGAAGGGCGGTTGTTCGCGCCGCTGGCCTTCACCAAGACCTGGGCCATGGCCGGCGCCGCGCTGCTGGCCATTACCCTGGTCCCGGTGTTGATGGGGTATTTCATCCGCGGCAAGATCCTGCCGGAGGCCAGTAACCCGGTGAACCGCTTTCTGCACGGCGTGCATGCACCGGTACTGCGCATCGCCATTCGCTGGCGCTGGATCACATTGGTGCTGGCCCTGCTGCTGCTGGCCGGGAGCCTGTATCCCGTGATGAAGCTGGGCAGCGAATTCATGCCGCCGCTCGATGAGGGTGACATCCTGTATATGCCCACGACCTACCCGGGGCTGTCCATCACCAAGGCCAAGGAACTGCTGCAACAGACCGACAAGATCCTGAAGACCTTTCCCGAAGTCGAGTCCGTGTTCGGCAAGGTGGGACGTGCCGAAACGGCGACCGATCCGGCGCCGCTATCCATGCTGGAGACCACGGTCAGGCTCAAACCCAGGGATGAATGGCCGGATCCCGGCAAAACCACCAGGGATTTGATGAGTGAAATGGACCAGGCGATCCGATTCCCGGGACTGGCCAATGCCTGGACCATGCCCATCAAGACCCGGATCGATATGCTCTCGACCGGTATCAAGACGCCGATCGGAATCAAGGTCAGCGGTCCGGATCTGAAAGTACTGGAACGGGTGGCCGGAGATCTCGAGCAGACGGTAAAGCAATTGTCCGAAACACTCTCCGCCTTTGGCGACAAGGCGGCCGGTGGGTATTACCTGGATTTCGATATCCGCCGGGAAGAGGCGGCACGCTACGGCCTGACGATCGGGGACATCCAGGATGTCATCCAGACAGCGATAGGGGGCATGAACATCACCTGGACGGTGGAAGGACTGGAGCGCTATCCCGTCAATCTGCGCTACCCGCGTGAGTTGCGTGACAACCTCGAGGAACTCAAGCGGGCACTGATTACGACGCCCACGGGTACCCAGATTCCCCTGTCGCTGGTGACCGATCTGCGCATGCGGCGTGGTCCGCCCTCGATCAAGACGGAGGATTCCAGGCCCAATGCCTGGGTCTATGTCGATATCACCAGCTCGGATATTGGTGGTTATGTGGCGAAGGCGAAAAAGCTCGTGAACGAACAGGTCAATCTGCCGCCGGGTTACACACTGTCCTGGTCGGGGCAGTTCGAGTACATGGAGCGTGCTGCGCAACGCCTGCGCCTCGTGGTGCCGGTGACCCTGCTGATCATTTTTCTGCTGCTGTATTTCAATTTTCGGAATATCACCGAGCCGCTGGTGGTCATGCTATCCATTCCCTTCGGACTCATCGGCGGGTTCTGGCTGGTGTACTGGCTTGGCTTCAACCTGTCGGTGGCAGTGGCGGTGGGGTTCATTGCACTTGCCGGCGTGGCCGCCGAGATCGGCGTACTGGTGCTGACTTTCATCGACCAGGAAGTGGCACGGCGCCATCACGACAAGGCGGGCACCTCACGCCTGGATGCCGACGACATCCTGCTGGCCGTTCACCGCGGCACGTCGGAGCGCGTGCGGCCGATCGCCATGACCGCGACCGCCATCATCGGCGGCCTGCTGCCCATCATGTGGGGCAGTGGTACCGGTTCGGAGGTCATGCGCCGCATCGCCGCCCCCATGGTCGGCGGCATGGTGACGGTGACGATACTCAGCCTGCTGGTGCTGCCGGTGATTTACGGGATGGTGTTGCAGTGGCGTGAATGCCGCCAATCATGAGTGCTGGTGCATTTACCAGAGTGGCAAGCACACATGTATGGCAAGGTTACTGCGGTTACAATGATTCAATCGGCTATGCGGAGTTCGGTTGGCCAGAATCAGGAGGTGGAACCGGTTTCGATGGGAAGGCCGGCGGTTTTCCATTCCGGATAGCCATCCTCCAGACGTCTTGCCTTCAGTCCTTTTTCCCTTAAACTCGCTACTGCATCGAAGGCCAGTACACAGTGTGGTCCCCGGCAGTAGGCAACGATTTCCTGTGTCGGGCTGAGTGCTGCCAGATAGTGTTCCAGTTCGGAGAGAGGAACATTAACCGCACCGGTGATGTGCCCGGCAACATATTCTTCCGGTGGCCGAACATCCAGCACGGTGACCAGACCGTCTCGCACCCGATCGAGGAGTTCCTTTCGGGGTAGGGGCTCCAGGATATCTTTCACCGTCAGGTAGGTGTTGATCAGTCTTTCCACATCTGCCATATGCCGTTCGGCAACACCGCGCAATGCATCGAGCAGGCCGATTACATCATCGGCGCTAAGTGTGTAATAGACTTTCAGCCCTGCCTTGCGGCAACTCACCAGACCGGCCTGGCGTAACTGCTGGAGATGCTGTGAGGTGTTGGCTACTGTCAGACCAGATACCCTGGCCAGTGCGTCTACGCTGCGCTCGCCCTGGGCAATGTATTCCAGCAATTCCAGCCGGTTGCCGTTGCTCAGTGCCTTTCCAACGCGGGCAAACTGGGTGAATAATTGGTGTTTGAAGTCGCCGCTTGACATCGCTCTTGAATCGACTAGGATGCAATTCAACTAATCTATTGAATACTATAAAACGAATTACGATTATAGCAGGTGGCCAACAGGGGGCAATCTGCAGTTTCTGAGGGTCAATGTCCGTGAATCTCAACGACTTCGTCATGAGCAATGAAGTGCCCATCCGGCTCGGATTTTTTCTCGGCGTCTTCGGGGGCATGGCGCTGTGGGAAATGCTCCGCCCACGGCGCCGGTTGCAAACCTCAAAGGCTATTCGCTGGGCCAATAACCTGGGGCTGGTCTTTTTCAACAGTTTTGTATTGCGGCTGGTGTTTCCGGCAGCGGCCGTGGGCATGGCCGGGTTTGCCAGTGAACAGGGCTGGGGGCTGTTCAACTATATGGATGCCCCGTTCTGGGCGGCGGTTGCGGTCTCGGTCGTTGTAATGGATTTTTTTATCTGGCTGCAGCACGTAATGGTCCACGCCGTTCCGGTACTGTGGCGCCTGCACCGCGTGCATCATGCGGACCTTGATTTTGATGTGACCACCGGCGCGCGCTTTCATACCCTGGAGATCCTGCTTTCCATGCTCATCAAGTTTGCCGTGATCCTGTTGCTGGGACCGCCGCTGCTGGCTGTAGTGCTTTTTGAGGTGATCCTGAATGCTACCTCCATGTTCAATCATGGCAATGTGCATCTTCCTGAAACCCTGGATCGGTTCCTGCGGTTGCTCGTGGTGACGCCCGACATGCACCGCGTGCATCACTCTGTAGAGGACGACGAGACCAACAGCAACTTCGGGTTCAACCTGCCGTGGTGGGACCGACTGTTTGGTACTTACCGCGCCCAGCCGCGTGCCGGACACGAGTCCATGATCATCGGCATTCACACCTTCCGCGAGGACAAGTGGTGCAGCTGGCTGCCGGGGATACTGGTGATTCCCTTTGTTGGCAAGGTGCAGGACTACGCGATCAACCGCCGTCAATGGAGGGACGACCATGAATAATAACCATCTCATGCGAATCCTGTTGTTCCTGGGGCTTTTGACCACGGTTACGCTGGCCATTATTTACAGCGACCGGTTTGACGCTGCGGCGCTCGAGGCCATGATTCGTGAGGCCGGGCCGGCAGCTCCCCTGCTGTTCCTGCTGATTTATGCACTGGCTGCCGTCCTGTTTCTTCCCGGCTCAGTCCTCACGCTGGCCGGCGGTGCCTTATTCGGGCCGGTACTGGGGACCTTCTATAACCTGACCGGCGCCACGCTGGGCGCCACCCTGGCCTTCCTGATCGCACGCTACCTGGCCTCGGACTGGGTGGCCGAGAGGACCGGCGGGCGTGTCAGGCAACTGATTAACGGTGTCGAGGGCGAGGGCTGGCGCTTTGTCGCGTTTGTGCGGCTGGTGCCGTTGTTTCCGTTCAATTTGCTGAACTATGCGTTGGGGCTGACGCGTCTGCGGCTTGTGCCTTACGTGATAGCAACGTACATCTTCATGCTGCCAGGCGCGATCGCCTACACCTACCTGGGGTATGCAGGCCGCGAGGCCATCGCTGGTGGCGAAGGCATGATTCAGAAAGGCCTGTTGGCACTGGCACTGCTGGCCGTAGTCGCCTTTCTGCCACGACTGATCGGTAACCTGCGCCGCGGCCCCATGATTGACATACCAGAGTTCAGGCAGCGACTCGATACCGAAAATAATTTGCTGGTGCTTGATGTGCGGACACCTGAAGACTTCGTCGGTGAACAGGGACATATTGAGGAAGCGGTGAATATCCCGGTAGAAAATCTGCAGCAGCGCATGGATGAGATTGGTAATTACCTCGAACAACCGGTGGCGATAGTCTGCCGTACTGACAAGCGTTCCGCCAAGGCGGCGCTGTTGCTGACGGAAGAAGGCTTTGCTGATGTACACGTGGTGCGCGGTGGCATGACAAAATGGATAGAGGCGGGCCTGCCGGTGGTCCGATAGCCGACACCAGTGGCCTGCAGGCCATAATTTGTCCGAAATTCCCAGCAGGTATGCCGCAACTGCCATACGCCACTGGCAAGTTGTTTATACCGGGGGCATGTTGCAACGGGGAGCGAGGCCAGCCCAGGGAGAGCAGGTCTCACGGTGTTTCGCAAGTGCGCTCCATGCTGTTGTCGCAGTCTTCCTGTGCCCACCACGGCAATAACGATTCCAGGTCGGTGTTCCACTCCGGCAAACCGTCCGGATAGGCAAGCGCAAGGTAATTATCCCTTGTCAATGCCAGTCCATAATATTGCATTACGGAAACCAGAGGATCGGATGTGAAGTGCCGTTTCTGGCGTTCGTTGTCCAGGTAGATGATTGACATTTCTGCCCCCCGGTGGTCAGTCTGTCGGTTATTACCTGTCTAGCTTATCGGTTGGTACACGGGAGACTTGACCTGTGAAATGATCCTCAGGTAGCGAAATGGCAGAAAGATTGATACGTAGTTTACACAGCAAAAATCATGTTATTCCCTTATCCCAGGCATAATGAGTGGCCTTTCCCGGCTCTCGGTCCCGGATTGCCGGCTGGATTTTTTCTACTATACTAGTTGGAAGTTGGACGATGCGTTGCAGTGATCCTGATCGGCATTCCGCCCGCAGTGCACATTGAGATGGTTGCAGGTTTTATGCCGGTCCGAAAGGAACGGATAGCAGGGCGGGAATGTTACGGGGGTTTCTGCAGGCTGGTATGTATAAGCTGTGATTGCCCTAGGAAACTACGTAGTTGCCACGATAGTGGGAAAATATCATTTTTGGTAAAATACCACCCGGAAGTCTCTCGACATGGAAACAATGCGAAGTTTATATAACAATGGTAATTCAAGGAGAGAACCTCATGAACAGACGATTGCTGGTTGCATCATTTGCCAGTCTCCTTTTCCTTATCGCAATCCCGGCATATCCGGCAGACCCACTCATCACTGGCGAGTTGACCGGCCTTAAAGGCACACATATTCACAGTCTGGAGGCAGAGGATCATTTGACCGCCCGTTTCCGTGACACCGTGCCTGCACAAGGTGCATTGAATTTCGTATTGCTGATCGGTTGTGCAGCGATCGGGTATTTCATGTTGCGCAAGGCGAACGGCAGCTGAGAAATCATCTTGTTGTGCCCGGTAGTTCTGCAGGCGACACTACTGGTCGACCATTACAGATTCTGAAATCCCACCACGAGGGCAGGACAATACCCGGTTGCATATTACAGGTCGGACAAATAGGAAACATCGCCGCCGTGCGGTCGTTGCCGCTACGGAACCAGCCTGATTTAAAGTTTATGCATAGCAGCCGATGGTTCCGGTAACAAGCACCGATAACCTGCATATCACTGGGGGGCGATTATGGGACGGTCGACTCGTGCTTTTGTGTATGGTGCGCTGATCCTTGCTGCAGCATTGACACCACCGCTTATTCTGCTTGCCGACAGGTTGGGTACATAGGGCCGGCCTGGACGCCATTGCGTCTGTGAGCCGGCGACTTTCCGTCCGTCACCCGTCGGTGGCTCTTCAGCATGCCTGGAAGCACACCGGATTCAGCCGTAGTAAATCTGCCCCTTGTTGATCCCCGAAATCATATATCCCGTTTGGCGGTAACGACCATACTCGCTACTTCTCCGCCTGTCGGAGATACCCGCAACCGTCACCAGATTTGATCTGCCGCTGTTGATCCTGGTTGCCTTCGTATGTCTTGCGGTATTTTTTTACCGAAGGCAAGGTCTCCAGGCGCGAAGGGATACTGCTATTCGGTTATTATCCGGTTTACAGCCTGTACCTGATTCACGCAGCATACCATCATGATGCGTTACCGGTTTTCAGTGCGGTTCTTCTGTACTTCGCCATTCCGCTCACCATGGATACGCTGATTGTACTGGCGGTATATGCCATGCGCAGCCGCAAGCAGGAACAGCTATTTTATCGGGTATGGTCGTCTGTTGAGGATAGTGAAACTGCTCACGCGGGAGATGGCGGGATCTCGGGAGGGACTGACGGCGGGGTTTCACCGGGTGGTTCAGGCACTTCGGGTGGGTTATCGGGTGGCACGCCGATCGGGATGTTATCCGGCGGCACCTCGGGGGGATTACCCGGAGGAATTTCTGGTTTTTCCTGTGTCACTGTATGATGGCTGGTATTCATTCGCAATTCCGCATCAGGGCAATATAGAGACAATAACCGGGTCACCTGCGTATCTGTCATGCCTGAACTCCGCACAGAAGGGTACTCTCGTAACTTACCGCCTGGCGGGCTGTACCGCAACATTGAATGGCCACACTGATTCCGACGGGTCTCGCTATTACGGCATTGCTGGTCGTCGCCTACATAGCCGGCAGTGAGTTGTGTTTGCCGGCTGCCCGCAACGCCTTGCGCAGCGGGGACCTGCAGTTGTGGAAGGTAGCATGCAAACTTGTTGCAATGAAGGAGTGGGCATTGATTGCGCTCGGTATGTGCTTCCTGCTCCTCACGGAACACTCCTGGCAACTGGTTACAGGCACATTGGCTGGCAGGATTATCGGGTTGGCTGCAGCAGGACTGATGATCGGCGTGGTGGTATGGGAACTTTCCGGACGCACGCAGAAAAAACATGCCGAAATAATGAGTCGTTCACTCGACCTGGTGCTCCCGGCGAAAGGCAGGCAACGCGAGTGCTATGTTCGTGGACAGCATATAATTGAAACCGGGTCGCGGGCCGAACAGGAGCAGGTGTTGCAGGGCCTCCTTCCTGAAAACCACACGACAGGGAGACACTAACCAGAGGAAACGGTTCCCTGGTACCCCGTTCCTGACCGGGACCAGTGCAGGACGATCCGGTCATGCGCTCCCGAACTCCCGGCGGACAGCATGGTTAAAGGACGGTGCTGGAAGTTATAACAACCGTTATCCAGCACCATGTTTGTCGCAGATTCCGGAGGTTTCAGGAACCCTGCGAAATCATATACTCCATGACACTGCGTAACTCTTCTTCACTACAACCCATACAGGCACCTTTTGGCGGCATGGCATTCAGACCTTTATTGACAGATCCAAACAGGGCCTCGTTGCCTTTTGCGATGCGCGGCGCCCAGGCTTCCTTGTCACCCAGCTTTGGTGCGTTTGCGACACCGGCATCATGGCAGGTCTTGCAAGTATTCTGATATACAGCCTCGCCTTCGACGCTTGCAGTAGCGGTCTCGTCCATCGCCGTTGCGGGTTCAGGCACCGCGCCCGGTGACGTCGACTCTTCTGCGGCAACAGTGCGATGTTACACTGCCGCCTGACGGGAAACCCGGCCTAGCGATTGACTGGCCGGAACAGAATAAAACAGAGGTCATCCGGTTTGTGTGGCTGCTCGATGGTTGTTGGCTTCATGCGGTCATGGCAGCGATTTTTCAGTGTTTCTGCGGCCGCCGGCAAGGGACCGGTCCTGATAGTATCGACAATTTCCTTGATCAGCAGGTTGTCAAACAGTCCGTCACTGGCTACCAGCAATGTGTCATACCTCGACATCTCTATTGTTGGCCCGATCTCGACCCGCATGTCGGCCGTCCCGATCACGTTTGAGACCAGGTGCCGGTCTTCATGGTAAATAGCGTCATCTTCGGGTACCAGACCCGCCTCGACCATGTAACCGACGGGAGAATGAGGTATCGACTGATACTTGATTTTTCCCCGCTGACCGGTAACAAGAATCATGGAATCACCGGCATGGTAGGCGCGGATGCAGCGACCGTTGATTTCCACAACGGCGAGCGTGGTAGCCGAGCCAATACCCAGATTGATCAATCCGGAATTGGCCTGTTCGATACCGTCCAGAATGCCTTCTCTAAGGGATATGCCTTCGCGACACTGGTTCACCACAGCCTCATTCAACTGAAACACAACCTTCCCGGATGCCTGCTGGCCGGCGGGGAGGCCACCCAGACCATCCGCGACCAGGATGGCGCCCCCGCTTTCCCCGCAGGGGATGAGGCCGGCAGCGTCCTCGTTCTCCGTGTCCTTGCCGGGTGCCCGATGTGTATAGACACATGCCAGGCCTGCGGCAATATCGAAGGTCTCGACTTCAGCAAGATCCTTGCCCAGATAGAGTTTCGATTGCGTGAGTATTATTCCCATGCGAGCGTTTCCAGATGCTCCCGTAGCTGACCGGCCGTGCGGAATTGTTTCAGGATAAGCGAGCGCTTCAGGCCCCGGCAAATTTGCTTGATCTCCTGCGGCTGGTTCCGGTAATGCCGCCGGCCACCCACTGCTTCATACAGAATCCTGATCAGGTCGACGACATCCTCATGAATATTCTCCGGTCGGGGAGCTCCCCAGTGATAGAAGTCCAGCAACTTCAGATCGAAGCCCAGGCCGAAACGTTGCACGATGATATTGTCGGTGTGCAGATCCCCGTGATATTCCTTCATGGAATGGATACATTCAATACCGGTAGCCAGTGCATGCAGCAGGTGCAGGGCCGGGAAGGCGCTGAGTCGCTTCCCCGGCTGACGTGCCAGGAAATCCGAGAGCAGTTCACCCTCGACAAATTCGGATACCAGCAGGGTAATCGGGGTGCGATGATACCTGATTGTTTCCCGGGTATGGTACTGGATGGCAATCGGGCAGTGCCGGAGTTTGTGGAGCTTGCGGGCGTAGAAGTTGGCTACCCGGTCACGCGGGTTTCTGTGTGGATAGAATAGCTTGACGGCTCGTTCGATCCCGGTCGGGTGCTCTCTGACGAGAAATACCTCACCTTCCCATCCGGAACCAAGTGTTTGTATTACCTCATATTTGCGCGCAAGTATGCGTCCTGGAACCAGGTTGAATTGCTGGATAACCGGAATCCGTGCTTTGCTTCGTTCGGCCATGTGGCTGCCGGTAAACCGCTCTTGACAGTAACTGGTTAACTGCTCATGTGTCCGCTATCGGGGTATCCGGTAACGGTAGTCCCTACAGTTGTTTCACAGCTGTATGCTCGCGCTTTTCTTTTACAGTTGTCAATGAACAATACCGGTGGTCAGGCGTCATCACTGGATATATCACCCTCGGTTCCGTTATGCTGCGCGTGGTGTTGTTGTCGGGGAGTCTGCTAGTACTCCTTCAGGTGTAGATACCCGCTTCTTTTGAAAGTAACGAAACATGTTGGGGAAGTGGATTCAAACTATTTTACCCGGATGAAACGCAGCAGGTGGCAACTGCCAGACGTGTCTCATCCAGGTAAAGATCGCATTCGGGAATAACTCGGAATGACCGCGCCTGATGACAGATCGCGCTATCCGCTGCATATCACCATCAGCGCCCTGTTTATCACCCTGATCCTGGCTCTTGGTGCCGTCCTCAGCTGGCAAAATTACAGCAAGACATCCAGCATCATCTATTCCTCGGCCGAAACGGTGTACGATAAAATTGCCCGGGAACTGATGCTTGAGATCAGGGGCACCTACAATCCGGTTGCCGATGCCCTGCGTCTGTTTGCACGTTCTCCGATAATCACCGCAGACTCACTGGAGCAGCGGCTGGAAACGCTGGATATTTTCCAGGTGGCGCTGGAAAATGAACCGTCTGTTGCTGCCATCCAGGCGGGATATCCGAACGGTGACTTCTTTATCGTTCGTTCGATCGCCACGGATTACATGCGCGGTAAATTCGCGGCGCCGGCGCCGGCAGCATTCATGGCGGACCACATAGAGACCGGTGCGGATGGCGAGCGGCAGCTCGTGCGGCTTTTCTATGACGCTGGATTGCGTGAAATTCG
>Ga0210064_1000244_pt1 | contig 26227 bp, 19 predicted proteins | sample Muzzi_CordC_D2_FD_185531 | JGI IMG/M metagenome (GOLD analysis project Ga0210064, IMG submission 185531) | Wetland microbial communities from San Francisco Bay, California, USA, that impact long-term carbon sequestration - Muzzi_CordC_D2 (SPAdes) | ecosystem: Environmental > Aquatic > Marine >... | reverse complement strand
AGACCGACAAGCCGATCGCGGCGCTGATCTACACCCACAACCACGCCGATCACATCCTCGGCGCGCGCGGCTTCTCGCCGGAGGGCGACATCGACGTCTACGCGCACGAGACGACCAACTACTACATCGATCGTCTGGTCAGCGTGCTGCGGCCGATCATCGGCATGCGTTCGGAGCGGATGTTCGGGAATCACCTGCCGAAGACCGGTGACGACCGGCTCGTGAACGACGGCATCGGGCCGGCTCTCGAAGCGGCGCACGGCGGCGGGACGCCGAGCCTGATCCGGCCCAATCGGACCTTCGGCGACCGTCTCGAACTCACTCTTTGCGGCATTGAGGTGGTGCTCGTCCACGCACCCGGCGAGACCAACGACCAGCTCTTCGTGTGGCTGCCCGAGAAGCGGACCCTGTTGCCGGGCGACAACGTCTACAAGGCATTCCCGAACCTCTACACGATCCGCGGCACGCTCTACCGCGACGTCCTCGAGTGGGCGCACAGCATCGACGCGATGCGGGCGTTGCGGCCGGAGCACCTCGTTCCGAGCCACACGCGGCCGGTCTCCGGGGCCGCGAAGATCGACGAGATCCTGACCGCGTACCGCGATGCGATCCAGTTCGTCCACGACCAGACGGTTCGCGGCATGAACCACGGCCTCACGCCCGACGAGATCGTCGAGGTCGTCGAGCTTCCGCCGCACTTGAAGCAGCACCCCTACCTGCAGGAGCTCTACGGGACCGTGGAGTGGAGCGTGCGTTCGGTGTACGCCGGCTATCTGGGCTGGTTCGACGGCGACACCGCGACGCTCTCGCCCGCGAGCCCCGACGAACGCGCGGCCGGAATGGTCGAGCTCGCGGGTGGCGAAGCGGCCCTGCTCGCGGCGACGCGCGGGGCCATCGAAACCGGGCGTTACGAATGGGCGGCCGAGCTCGCGAGCGCGTCGTTGCGCCACGATCCCGACCTCGAAGAGGCGAAGCGCTTGAAGGCGCAGGCATTGCGCGTGCTCGGCCATCGCAGTGTCAGTCCGAACGGTCGCAACTTCTATCTCACGCAGGCGCTCGAGCTCGAGGGCGAGGTCGAGGTCGTGGTGACCAAGCCGACGGCGGCGATGCTCGAGCTCGCGAAGGCGATGCCCATCGAGAACTTCATCGCTGCGATGCCCTCGAACCTGAATCCCGATCGGAGCGCCGACGTCGACACCGTGATGGGCTTCCGCTTCCCGGATGCGGGTGAAGAATTCACGCTCCACGTGCGCCGCGGTGTGGCGGCGTTCGCGCGGGGCTTTCCGGAGCAGCCGGATGTCGCGATCACCGCGAAATCGCAGGCCTGGGTCGAAGTCGTCGCAGGAGTGCGCGGGCTGCCGGCCGCGATCGCGAGCGGAGACATCGAGGTCGCGGGCGGGTTGCGCAAGCTGCCCGCCGCCGTGGCATTTCTGGCGATGTTCCGGGACTGATCGCACCGCAACAGCGGCAGCGCGAGGCCGCGCGGTGCGCCCGGGTCGGAAGCTTCCCGCTGCGTGTCGAGCCCGTCAGCGTTCGATGTGGAGACGCCCCGCTTCGCCTTCGATCATCTCGCCGACGACCGCTCGGGCGAGCGTCCCGTGGGCTTCGAGCGCGGCGAGCAGCGCCGCTTCGTTTTCGCGCGGGACCGCGAGCAGCAGGCCGCCGGAGGTCTGTGCGTCTGCGAGCACCAGCCGCATTTCGGGCGCCACCGCATCGTCGAAGCGGCTGGCGGCGGTGACGTATTCGAGATTCCTGCGACTCCCGCCCGGAACCAGTCCGGCCGCAGCGGCTTCGCGGACGGGTTCGAAGGTCGGTACGGCATCGGCGTGGAGTCGAGCGGCGCAGCCCGAGCCGATCGCCAGGTGGTGCAGGTGACCGAGCAGGCCGAAACCCGTGACGTCGGTCGCGGCGCGGACGCCGGCCGCGATTGCGGCGTCCTTCGCGCCCTTGTTGAGCGCCGACATCGACGCGATGGCCTCGCTGAACTCGTCGTCGCCGAGCCGCCCCTTCTTCATCGCCTGCGACAAGATGCCGGTGCCGATCGGCTTGGTGAGCACCAGCCGGTCGCCGGGGCGAGCTTTGGTCTGCGACATCACGTCGTCCGGCGCGACGCTGCCGATCACGCACAGGCCGTACTTGAGCTCGGGGTCGAGCACGGTGTGGCCGCCCGCGATCGCGCAGCCGGCTTCGGCGGCCTTGTCGCGCCCGCCCGTGAAGATTCGCGTCACGACCTCGCGCGGCAGCTCGTCTTCCGGAAAGCCGCAGATCGCGAGCGCGACCTGCGGCTCGCCCCCCATTGCGTAGACGTCCGACAGCGCGTTCGCGGCCGCGATCGCACCGAAGTCCTCCGCGCGATCGACGATCGGCGTGATGAAGTCGACCGTGAATACGAGGGGTGAACCGGATTCCGGACGCAGGAGTGCGGCGTCCTCCATCGGGCCGACAGCTTCGTCGACCCAGGGATGGGGAAAGGGCGCCACCGTTCTCAGGACCTCGACCAGGCCCTCAGCATTCAGCTTGCGGGCTCAACCGCCGGCCGGAACGAGTTGCGTCAGTCGGATGTCGTCCATTCTGCCTCCCCGGGTCGGGTGGTTCCGATCGCGATTCGCGCGCAGCCCGAATGCCGTCGCCCGAATCGCAGCACCGCTCGCGCGTCGGCTTCGCGCAGCGGCTGCGTCGCGAAGCATATCCGCGATGCGCCGACAGCCCCAACCCCGCTCCCCTTTCCGGAGCGGCTTCCGCGGCCCCGAGGAGTCCTATACCGTTCGCCCATGACCGCTCCGAGCACGCTGGAACACCTGCTCGCCCCGGGCCGGATCGGAGCACTCCGGATTCGCAACCGCATCGTGATGTCGCCGATGGGCTCGAACCTCGCCGAGCAGGACGGCCACATGGGCGAGCGGATCATCCGCTATTACGAAGAGCGCGCGCGTGGCGGGGCCGGCCTGCTGATCGTGGGCGTGGGCGCGGTCGCGTTTCCGGACGGCGCCTGCAACCCGAATCAGGTCGCGATTTCCGACGACGCATTCCTGCCGGGGCTCCGCGAGCTGTGCGAGCGGGTGCACGCACACGGGGCGAAGGTCGCGATCCAGCTGCAGCACGCGGGCAAGGTCGCGGTGCGCGACATGGTGGCCGGCCGCCCGCTCATGGTTCCCTCGGTCCTTCCCTACAAGGGCGGCGATCTCACGAACGACCTGACCGAGAGCGAGCTGGAGCGGTTCACGCGCGACCTCAGGCAGCCGGGTGCGAAGCTGCGCTTCCACGAAATGAGCGCGGACGACATCGCTTCGCTGACGCAGAAATTCGCCGAGGCGGCCGAGCGGGCGCGGCGCGCGGGCTTCGACGCGGTCGAGCTTCACGCGGGTCACGGCTACATCTTGTCGTCCTTCCTGTCACCCGCGACGAACAAGCGCGAGGACGCGTACGGCGGCTCGCTCGAGAACCGCGCGCGTTTCCTGCTCGAGACCCTTCACGCGGTGAAGCGGCGGGCCGGCATGGACTTCCCGGTCTGGTTCCGGCTGGACTCGAAGGAATACCGGACCGAAGGCGGCATCGTCTTCGAGGATGCCCTCCGGACCGCGGAGCTCGCCGAAGCCGCGGGCGCCGATGCGGTCCACGTGAGCGCCTACGCGGATCCGAACTCCGGCGTCGCGTTCACCGACGCCCCGCTGGTCCACCGACCCCAGGGCTTCGTGGCCTTCGCGGAAGGCATCAAGCGACGCGTCGACATCCCGGTGATCGCCGTCGGCCGGATCGAGCCCGACGAGGCGGATGCATTGATCGCGCGCGAAGGCGCCGACTTCGTCGCGATGGCGCGCAAGCTGCTCGCGGACCCCGAGCTTCCGAACAAGCTCGCCGACGGTCGCCCCGAGGACGTTCGCCCGTGCATCTACTGCTACAGCTGCGTGGGCAACATCTTCCTGAACGAAGCGACGGGCTGCGCGGTGAATCCCGCGACGGGTCGGGAGCGGGAGTTCGCGATCGAAGCCGCGGCGACGGCGAAGCGGGTGCTCGTGATCGGCGGCGGACCTGCGGGAATGGAGGTGGCTCGCGTTGCGGCGTTGCGCGGGCATCGCGTCACGCTCTGTGAACGAACGAGCCGGCTCGGCGGCACGCTCGGGTTCTCGTCGCTCGTCTACCCGGAAAACGGTCGACTCGCCCTGTGGCTCGCGACGCAGATCCGCAAGCTTCCGATCGAGCTGCGCCTCGGGACCGCGGTCGACGCGGACTTCGTCGAGCGCGTCGCTCCGGACGCCGTCGTCGTCGCGGTCGGTGCCGCTCGTACACCGTCGGGAATTCCCGGAGCCGATCGCCCGAACGTGTTCGACGGCGACGATCTTCGTGCGTTGCTCACCGGCGAGGGCGCCGGAGCTGCGGCGAGCAAGCTCGCCTGGACGCATCGCGCCCTGCTCGCCGCGGGCCGGACGCTCCGCCTCTCGCAGCGTTTCGAGCTGGCGCGCTCGCTCAGCCGCGTCTGGATGCCGCTCGGCCGCCGGGTCGCGATCGTCGGGGGTGGACTCGTCGGGATCGAGCTGGCGGAGTTCCTGCACGGGCGCGGGCGAGATGTGAGCGTGCTCGAGGCGAGTGGGAACTTCGCGGCGCAGATGGCGCCGCCTCGGCGCTGGCGCGCATTGCACCAGCTGCGCGAACACGGCGTCGAGCTGCTGTCGGGAGTCGAGATCCGCTCGATCGAAGACGAAGGTGTTCGCTTCGTCGACGCGCAGGGAGTCCCGCGCACGTGCGCGGCCGACTCGGTGATCCTCGCCGAGGGCGCCGGGCCGAACCGCGAGCTGTTGCGGTCGCTCGCAGCGCTCGCCCCGGAGGTGTACGCGATCGGGGATTGCGACGGAGTCGGCTACATCCCCGGCGCGATCCTCGACGCCGCGCTGCTCGCGAGGCGGCTCTGACCGGAGGCGCCGAGCCGCCGCTCTCAGGGGGCGTCGGTCGTCATTCGTCGGGATCGGAAGCGCCGCTCGCCGGCAGCGTCACGACGAAGCGCGTGCCGGATCCGGTCTTGGGCTCGACCGCGATCTCTCCGCCGTGGCCGCGAACGATCTCGTGCGAGATCGAGAGGCCGAGCCCCGTTCCCCGACCGACTTCCTTCGTCGTGAAGAACGGATCGAAGATCCGTTCGAGCACGCTGTCGGGGATGCCGCAACCATCGTCGTCGATCGAGACCCGGATCCGATCGCCTTCGACGCGGGTCTTGATCGTCAACGATCCCGAGCCGGCGACCGCGTGGATCGCGTTGATGGTGAGATTCAGGAACACCTGCTTGAGCTGCTGGGGCGAGCAGAAGATGCGGGGCAACTCGCCGTAGTTGCGATCGATCGAGATGTTCGCGCCGATTTCGGGAGCCGCGACCCGAATCACCTGGTCCAGCAGTTCGTTCAGGTCGGCGAACTCGCGTTCGCGATTCCCCGCGTGGGAGAATTCTCGCACGTCGCGGACGATGCCGGCGGCCCGGTCGATGCCCTCGAGTGACTCGTCGATGATTTCCTCGCCCTCGGCGAGTACCGCCGAGAGGCTCTCGGGCTCGCTGCGCCGCTCGATCCCCTTTCCCAATGTGCCCCAGTGTTCCCGCAGCATCCCGAGGTTTGCGCGCACGAATGCGATGGGGTTGTTGATCTCGTGCGCGATCCCGGCCGCGAGCTGTCCGACTGCGGCGAGCCGACCCGAAGTGATCAGTCGACTCCTCAGGCTCTTCAATTCGCGAATGTCGCGGAACACCAGTGCGATTCCCAGTTCCGCGCCCTGACGATCCTTGATCGTGGTGCTGGACAGTGAGATCGGAATGCTCTCCCCCGACATGCCGATCAACTCGGACTCGACCTCGCGCAGGTCGCAGCCGATTTCCAGCGGCGGCGCGGGAATGAAGCTCTGGATCGGTGCGCCCGTGAGCCGCAGCGAGTCGACTCCGGCGGCGCGCGAAAGCCCCGCGTTTCCGAAGCGGATCGAGCCGTTGGGGGAGATCAGGGCGACCCCGTCGGGCAGGGTCTCGAGGATCTGCTGTGCGAAGGTGCCGGGGGTCGCGAACATGAAGCCGCGACGGACCGTCAGCCACAACACCATCAGCGCGAGGAAGCCGAAGGAGGCCGAGCCGAGCCGCGGGACCGAGATGCCGAGCAGCGGAAGCACGGCGTCGGTCGTGAAACCGACGCTCATCGGCGCGACGAAACCGATCATCACGCTCCAGCTCGCCTTTTCGTCGCCGGGCACCGCGTTTTCGGGGATTCCGAGTGCCCATTGCCGAACCCCGACACTCGCCGCGAGCATCGTGTAGACGACGTAGATCGGGTAGCCGGGGCCGAGTACCGGGTTGTAACCCCAGGCTGTCGGCGTGGCCCCGGCGATCAGCGAGCCGGTGGTCCAGTTGAGCAGCGTGAATCCGACGCTGATCGCGAAGCACAGCTTCGTCGCGCGGTCGAACAGACCGTCGCGCTTCTCGTCGACCACGTAGCCGATCACGTAGAGGATCAGCGGTGGAACCATCACCCAGCCCGGCGTCGACAGCAGGTAGGCGGTGTGGGCGGTCTCCGCATCGGGTGCGAGCAGCGCGAGCACCTCGAAGAACGCCCACCAGCCGGGCCCGAGCATGAAGATCGCGTTGGCCCGGACCGCGCGATCTCCCGGGTCTCGCGACAGGATCGCGAAGGAGAGAGCGGTGCAGATCACGCCTGCGGCGAACGGGACGGCGGCAAAGAGCGGGAATTGGGCCGACGAGGGTTCCACCCCGGGCGCATCGGCGCCCCGTAGGCAGGTCTTTACGCAACTCGCAGTGATTTCGGGGGCGAATCAGCCCAGGCGGCGCCCCAGCGAGGTGCCCCAGAGCAGGCGCATGAACTTCTGCATGCCGTCGTCCTGCTTCCGCGAGGCCGGATACATCTTCGCGGCTTGCTTGCCGCCCATGCGGTCGACGATGATCGGCTCGGCGTGGCAGTAGCCGCGCAGCCCGGCCTCGCCGTTCACCTGGCCGACTCCGCTGTTCTTGCGGCCGCCGAACGGCGCCTCCTGGATGCCGTAGGTCATCGTCATGTCGTTCACGCAGACGCTTCCCGACTCGATGCGCTCGGCGATCTCGACGCCGTGCTGCTTGTCCCGCGTCCAGACATTGCCGCCGAGCCCGTAGCGGGAGTCGTTCGCGAGCTCGATGGCCTCCTCTTCGTCGCGCACGCGCATGATCGCGAGGATCGGGCCGAAGGTCTCTTCGGTCATGATCTTCATGTCGTGGGTGACGTCCGTGATCACGGTCGGTTCGTAGAAGAGGCCCTTTAGGTCGGGGTTGCGCCGCCCGCCGCAGACGATCTTCGCGCCCTTTGCGACCGCTTCGGACACGTGATCTTCGATCACCGCGAGCTGCTTGGGCCAGAAGATCGCGCCGACGTCGAACTCGCCTTCCGCACCCTGGCGCAGCGTCGAAACCCGCGCGACGACCTTGTCGGTGAACTCGTCCGCGACTTCGTCGACGACGTAGACGCGCTCGGTACCGCAGCAGTACTGGCCGGTGTTCATGAACGAGCCCGCCACCGCACCGCCGGCCGCATTGTCGAGGTCGCTGTCGGCACAGACGATCATGGCGTCCTTGCCGCCGAGCTCGAGCGTGCAGGGCATCAACTGCTCGGCGCACGCCACCGCGACCTTGCGCCCGGTCGCGACCGAGCCGGTGAACGAGATCTTGTCGACGCCCGCCCGCGTGAGCGCGGCGCCGGTTTCTCCGTCGCCGCTCAACACCCGGAACAGGCCGTCGGGCAGGCCCGCCTGCTCGAACAGCTCGGCGATCATCTCGCCCGAGAAGGGCGTGACCTCGGACGGCTTCAATATCACCGCGTTTCCGGCCATCAGCGCCTGGACGCTCGGGTTCATCGACAGGATCAGCGGGCCGTTCCACGGGCTGATCACCCCGACCACTCCGAGCGGCCGGTAGGAGATGCGGGCCTGCTTCAAGAGCCGCATCAGACCGTGCAGCTTGAGCTTCCGCGTCTTCAGGATCTTCGCCGCGTTCTTGGCGTAGTAGTTGAGCGAGTCGCAGCTCGCGAAGATCTCCATCATCAGGGCTTCGCTGCGGGTCTTGCCGGTCTCGCGCAGCACGACGTCGATGAAGTCGTCCTGGCGGTCGAGCAGGATCCGCAGCGCGCGCTGCATCACCCGCGCGCGATCGTCGCACGAAACCGCGCCCCATTCGCGTTGAGCCTTGCGCGCAACCTCGACCGCGGCCTTCGCGTCGTCTTCCGTCTGGACTTCGATCTCGCCGATCGGCTCGAGCGTGGCCGGGTTCGCGAGGGACAGCCGCCGGCGGCTGCCGGGCGGGGTTTCGATCGGAGTGACGATGGCCATGCGGTCTCCTGGATTGGATCGATCGGCGCGGGGAGTCGTTCGGCAATAATAATATGGATGGGGGAGCGATTGCAGTGCAATGCCGATCAGGTCTCCGATCGGAAGATCACGCAGCCCGCCCGCAGCGTCAGCGCCACCCGAGCGCCGGCGAGGTCGTCGCGAGCCGCGGACCAGGGACGGTCGAGCAGGCACAGATCGGCGATTGCGCCGACTTCGACGCACCGGGCCGGGCCGCCCGGAGCCTCGGGCCGCGTCGTGAACAGCGCCAGGGCCTCCTCGGGGGACAATCGCTCGCGCGGCCCGATGACCGCCCCGCTCCGGCTGCGGCGATCGACCGCCGCCTGCATCGCGGCCCACGGGTCCGCGGCGCCGAATGGCGCGTCGCTTCCGCCGCCGAGCGGGATTCCGGCCTCGAGAAAGCCCCGGCCGCGGTAGAGCCACGGCAGATCGCGCGGCTCGACGTCTCGGAGGTAGGCATCGCCGCGCTCGGCCAGGAAATGCGGCTGGGTGACGACGCTGAGGCGGCACTGTCGCAACGCGGGCAGCGTGTCGGGCGGCGCCACCCCGGCGTGCTCGATGCGGTCGCCCGCAGCCGGGCCCGCGGCCTCGAACGCCGCACAGGCGAGCACCAGCTCGGCGCGTGTGACGCAGTGGATCGCGACGCCTCGATCCGAACGGTGCGCCGTAGCGATGGCCGCCGCGAGAGCGTCGAATTCCGGCAGGTCGCGTTCGTCGAGCAGCAGCTTGAGTCCGCCGTGCGCGACTCGCGGGTGATCGGGGTCGGGCAGCGTCGCTCGACCCATCACCCGGATGCGTTGCCGCAATGCGCCGGAATCGACGGCGGCGACCAGCGCTCGCAGCGCCTCGGCGTCGTTGCTCGCGGTGGCGTCGGTGAGTCCCGTCACGCCGGATTCCGCGAGGCGTCGGCTGACGGCGTCGAGATCCGGCGGGTCGCTTGCGTCGAGGCGCTCGCGCAGCCAGTCGTCGAGGCGGTAGAGGCGCCCGGTTGCTCGGCCGTGGTCGTCGCGCTCGACTCCGCGCGCGTCGCTGCCGCGGTCGAGTCCGAGCCGGTCGATTCCCGCCGAGTTCAGCATCCACAGCGCGCCGCTGCGGTGTTGGATACGCAGGGGGCGCTCGCGGATGAAGGCGTCGAGCTGAGTCCGCTCGAGCTCTCCCGCGACCGACTCGTGATAGCCGACGCCGCGGATCCATTCGCGGCGACCGCTCGCGCTCGCGTTCGCGTTCGCGTTCGCGTTCGCGAGCGCGCGCGCGAGTGCGTTCGCGTCGCAGACCCCGGGCGGGCCGCAGGCGACCGATCGTTCGGCCGCCGCAAGTGCGAACAGATGGATGTGGTGGTCGTGCAGCCCCGGCAGCAACGCACCGCCGCAGGCATCGAATTCGAGCTCGCCGTCGACGCGCGGCAACGCAGCCGCGATCTGCGCGATGCGCTCGCCCTCGACGCGAACGTCGCACGCATGCGCACCGGCGATCTCGGCGCCCCGGATCAGCACCGGATGTCCAATTCGCGCAACACGTTCGCGGTGTCGTGGCCGAGCACAGCAGCACTGCCCACGGCGGCGCGTGCACGGGGCGGAGCGACGGGTTCCCGCGAGCCGTGCGCGACCACCTCCCAGCCGTCGCCGGTTTCGCGCACCGCGGCCTCGGACGCGTTCGCGTCGAAGGAAAGCGCGTGCGCGGTGACGTCGCGCAGCGAGAGATCGAGCAGTCCGCCGCCGCCGCCCAGGAACGACGCCCGCGCCGCGAGTGCGGCGTGGAGTCCGGTCAACGGGTCCGCGATGGCGTCGCCGCAGAACAGCGGCGGGCCCGTCGGGTCGCCGATCGCGGTCGCGAGCCCGGCCGCGACCGCTGCATCGTCGCCGAACGCGACCCAATTGGCGTTCGGCTCGCGGCGTCCGTAGCCGGTGATCGAAATCCAGCTGAGCCCCGGTCGGCTCGCGACGAGCTCGGACGCGTCGATGCCGAGCTGGGCGAGCGCGCGCGGCCGCGCGCTCTCGACGACGATGTCGGCCCGCTCGATCAGCGCGCGCAGGGTCGCACGGCCCGCATCGCTGCCGAAGTCGAGCGCCACGCTTGCCTTGCCCGCGTTCAACAGGTCGAAGAACGCGGTCGCTCCCGCTCGCGCGCCGTCGGGTCGGCGCAGGCTCTCGACCTTCACGACCCGGGCACCGGTGCGGGCGATCAGCTGCGCGCACAACGGTCCCGCCCACAGCGATGACAGGTCGACGACGAGCGGCCGCTTTGCCGCAGCGGGCCGCGCGCGCGGCCCGCTCGCGGCGATCCGGAACCAGGGCGGCGACCGGCCCGGCGGCGCGGCCGCGAATGCGATCGGCAGGCCGAGCAGTCGGGCGCGTTCGACGACTTCGGCGGCGGGGCGCTCGGCGATGCGTTCTTCGACGAACGCCCACGGATCGTCCGGCGCGCCGTCGCCCAGCCAGGCGGGCAGCAGCGAGCGGTCGTCGGGCCGAGCGAGGTTGAGCGCGATCCAGCCGTCCGCCGCGCGCAGCAGCCGACAGCTGCCCCCGGGCGAGGTCGTGCCGCGGCGCTCGAGACCGAAGATCGCGGCTCGCTCGCCGAGCAGCGCGGGCGCGTCGAGGTCGTTCCGGCGCGCAGGTTCGGCGAGCGCGGCCAACGCCGTCGCGACACCGCGCGCGCAGCTCGCGAGCGGACCCGGCGCGAGCCGCGGGGGGCCGTCGGCCGGTCCCGAGAGCGCCATCGCACCGGATCGGGCCCAGTCGCAGGCGGGGTGGGGGTCGTCGCCGCTTCCATCGGACTCGAACCGTTCGATGCACCCCCCGAGCGAGGTCAGCAATGCGGCCGCGTAGTCGCTGGCCACGCCCCGGTCGGCGATTCGAAGACGCTGTCCGTCCGGGAGGAGCTGCGCGAGCGGGGACATCGGCCGATGATATCTCCCCGGCGCGCGCGGCGGCGACTCGCTGCGTCGCCGCCGGCGGGTGGAGCTCAGGAATTCCGGGGGGTTCCGCGCGGTGGGATCCCCGAAACTTCCCTATATTGAGCCGTCCGGAGGTATCTACTGCAATGGCGAAGCTCAAGACTGGCACCCGAATCAAGAGCGCGGTCTGCGCCACCGAGGCGATGGTGATCGCGGCTCCCGACGCCGATATCGAAGTCACCTGTGGCGGCGCCCCGGTGATCGACATCGGGGCGGACGCTCCGGCCGGCGTCGCGCTCGATCCCGAAGCGGCCAAGGGCACGGCCCTCGGCAAGCGCTACGTGAACGCGGCGGGCGATCTCGAACTGCTCTGCACCAAGCCCGGCGAGGGTTCTCTCGGCGCGAACGGGGAACTCCTCGTGCTCAAGGAAGCGAAACCGCTCCCCTCGTCGGACTGATCCATGAATCTGATGATGTTGCTGGAGATGGCCGCCCAGGGCCTCGGCGATCGCGTGGCCGTGACCAACGGCGACGAGTCCCTCAGCTATTCCGAGCTCTTCGCCGCTGCGGGCGCCGCCGCGGCCGACGTGTCCGGCCGGGGCGTGAAGCACCTCGCGGTGCTCGACGTGAGCAGCCTCGCGGTTCCGATCGGCCTGTTCGCGAGCGCATGGGCGGGCCTGCCGTACGTTCCGCTCAACTACCGGCTCACGGGCGAGGAGCTGGAACGTCTCGTCGGGCAGATCGTTCCATCCGTGCTCGTGACGGATTCGGAGCGGGCGCCGAAGCTCTCGCACCTCGACGGCACCAACGTCGTTACCCGTGAAGAATTTCTCGACATCGCACGGAGCGGAACCGCCGCCGAACCGAACTGGTCGATGGACGCCGAGGACATCGCGATCCTGTTGTTCACGAGCGGCACCACCGGGCCGCCGAAGGCCGCGGTGCTGCGCCATCGACACCTGGTGTCGTACATCCTCGGCTCGGTCGAGTTCGCAGCCGCGGCCGAGGATGACGCGGCGCTGGTGTGCGTGCCGCCGTACCACATCGCCGGCATGGCGGCGATCGTGAGCTCGGTCTATGCGGGTCGACGGATCGTGCAGCTCCCGAACTTCAGTGCGGACGGCTGGCTCGAGCTCGCGCGTCGCGAGAAGGTCACGAATGCATTCGTGGTGCCGACGATGCTGGCGCGCATCATCGACGCACTCGGAGATGCGGAATCCGCCGATCTTCCGCACCTGCGCGCGTTGTCGTACGGTGGCGGCAAGATGCCGCAGTCGGTGATCGAGAAGGCCATGAAGCTCTTCCCCGACACCGCGTTCACGAACGCGTACGGGCTCACCGAGACGAGCTCGACGATCGCGATCCTCGGCCCCGACGAGCATCGCGCGGCCGCCGAGAGCGACGATCCGAAGATCCGACGTCGCCTGGTCTCGGTCGGTCGGCCGCTGCCGAGCGTCGAGGTCAGCATTCGCGACGACGAGGGAAGGACGCTCGGCGCGGGCGAGCGCGGCGAAATCTACGTGCGTGGCGAGCAGGTGTCGGGCGAGTACCTCGGGCGCGCCAGTCGGCTCGACAAGGAAGGCTGGTTTCCGACGCGGGACGGCGGCTCGGTGGACGCCGACGGCTACCTGTTCCTCGAAGGGCGCATCGACGACATCATCGTTCGCGGCGGCGAGAACATCTCGCCGGGCGAGGTCGAAGACGTGCTGCTCGAGCACGCAGCCGTCGCGGATGCCGCGGTGGTGGGAATCCCAGACGAGCAGTGGGGCGAGGCCGTCGCGGCTTCCGTCGTGTTGAAGGCAGGCCTTTCCGCGAGCGCGGACGAGCTGCACACCTGGGTGAAGGATCGGCTGCGTTCGTCGCGGGCGCCCGAGCGGATCGAATTCCGCGACGAGCTTCCCTACAACGAGACCGGCAAGTTGCTGCGCCGTCGTGTTCGTGCGCAGATGCTGGGAGAAGGGTCGTAAGCGACGCGCCCGGCGCCCGGCCGCTCTCGCTCACCGAAGCGATCGGCCTGCTCGGGTCCCCGTACGTCGAGGAGTCGTGTTCGGCGTTGACCGGATCGGCAATGCTCGTCGTCGACCTGCGTGTCGGCGGCGAGCGAGCGGAAGAGGCCGAAGTCGCGCTCGCGCGCCGCGCGCTCGCGCGCTTGCCGTGTCCGAGCCTCGCGCTCGGCGACGCGTCGGCGGGACCCGCGGCCGCGGCGCTGCTCGCGTCCTTCGATGTCGTCGCCGACAGCGAAGCCGAGCTCGAACCGGTGCGGGCGGCGATTCGCGCGACGCCGCTCGCCGCCGCAGCGCTCGTGCAGCTGCTCCGGCACAGCGAAACGCAGAGCATCCACGACGCCCTGATCGCGGAATCGCTGGTCTACTCGATGCTCCAGGCCGGACCCGAATTCGCCGCCTGGCTGGCGCGACGCGAGCTCCGCGGGAGCCGGCGGCCGCGGTCCGATCTCGCGCCGGCGGTGCTGGTCGAACGGCACGGAGATCGACTCGATCTCACGCTCAACCGCCCGCGCCGACACAACGCGTTCTCGGCCGAGATGCGCGACGCGCTCTGCGAGGGGTTGCGGGTCGCGCTCGGTGACGCGTCGGTTCGCGAAGTGCGGTTGCGCGGCGCCGGAGATTCGTTCTCGAGCGGCGGCGATCTCGACGAGTTCGGCAGCCTGGCCGACCCCGCGACGGCGCACCTGATTCGCTCGACGCGCAATGCCGGGCGGATGCTCGCGGACTGTTCCGACCGGGTCGTCTGCCATGTCCACGGAGCCTGCGTGGGCGCGGGCGCCGAGCTTCCCGCCTTCGCGGGGCGCGTCGTCGCGGCACCCGACGCCTACTTCCAGCTTCCCGAGGCGGCGATGGGGCTGGTGCCCGGAGCCGGCGGCACGGCGAGCATCCCGCGGCGGATCGGGCGCCAACGCACGGCCGCACTCGCGCTCTCGGGCCGCCGAATCGACGCCGAGACCGCACTGCGCTTCGGACTGGTGGACGAACTCCGAAACCGACACGATCTTCGGGCATGACGATCGAAGCGAAGAGCGCCCTCGCGGGAATCCGGGTTCTCGAGATCGCGGACGAGTCGGGGGTGTATTGCGGCAAGCTGCTCGCCGATCTCGGCGCCGACGTGATCAAGATCGAGCCGCCCGGCGGCGACCCGACACGCGCGTTTCCACCGTTCATCGACGACCTGCCCGGCGCGGACCGGAGCTTCTTCTTTCAGTACATGAACACCGGCAAGCGCAGCCTCGTGCTCGACCTCGACGACCCGACCGCGTGCGATCGCCTGCGCGGACTCGTCGCGTGCGCGGATCTCCTGGTCGAGACGCTGCCGCCCGGGGAGCTCGAGGCGCGCGGTCTCGGCTGGTCGTTGCTGCGGAAAACGAATCCCGGGCTCGTGATGACGTCGATCACGGGCTTCGGGCAGACGGGGCCGCGGCGCTCCTTCCGCTCGGCGGACCTCATAGCCGCGGCGCTCGGCGGCGCCATGGCGGTCACGGGAGAGCCCGACGATCCGCCCGTCACGCTCGCAGGCGAGCAGTGCCACATCACCGCGTCGACCTGCGCGGCCGCGAGCAGCTTGATTGCATTGCATCACAGCCGCCGGACCGGAGTCGGGCAGCACGTCGACATCTCGACGCTCGAAAGCACGACCTCCATCAGCCACATCTGCGGCGTGGGGAAGTGGCTCGACGACGGAATCGTGCCGCGCCGCGGCGGCAGCGGCTTGTTCGCCTCGGTGCCCTCGGGTGCGTATCCGTGTCGCGACGGACTCGTCTACCTGATGGTGAATCGACCGTTGCACTGGCAGGCGCTCGCGGAGTGGATCCACGAAGTGACGGGCAACCGGGAGGTGCTCGACCCGATGTTCCACGGGCCGTCGTCGAGTCGCCTCCCGTACCGGGAGCTGCTCGACCTGTTCATCTCCGAGCTCACGGGCAGGTTCCGCGTCGAGGAGATCTACCGCGAGGGACAGCGGCGCCACATCGCGATGACGCCGGTCCATTCCGCCGTCGCGGTCGCGGCCGACCGTCACCTGCGTGCGCGCGGCTTCTTCGTCGAGGTCGCGAGCGCCGCGGGCACTCGGCTGCGCCTTCCCGGGGCGCCGTACCGGCACGCGCGGACCCCGTGGCGGATCGCGCGGGCCGCTCCGCGGCTCGGCGAGCACGGCGAGCAGGGCTTCGAGCGGGCTCGCGCCCCCGCGCCCGCCCCCGCCGCGCGCGGTGCCGCCGAATCGACGACCGGCGAAACCGCCGCCGGCGGTTCGGGCGCGCTCTCGAACCTGCGCGTGGTCGAATTCACGGCCGGCATGGCCGGGCCGTGGATCGGGCGATTCATGGCCTGGTGCGGCGCCGACGTGATCAAGGTCGAGTCGCACCAGCGCCCGAGCGTCGTGCGCCTCTACGTTCCGCCGGCATCGCCCGAGCTCGGCACGCAGCCGGAGCTCTCGCCGTGGTTCACCGACTGGGATGCCGGCAAGCGCTTCGTCGCGCTCGACCTCGAGCGACCCGAGGCGGTCGCGCTCGCCAAGCGTCTGGTCGCGCGGGCCGACGTGGTGATCGAGAACTTCAGCGCGGGCGTGATGGAGAAGCTCGGGCTCGGCTACGAGGCGCTGCGCGCGCTCGCGCCCGACCTGATCTATTTCGGCACGTCGGGCTACGGCGATTCGGGTCCGGACCGGGCGTACGTGACCTGGGGACCGAACATCGAGGCGCTGTCGGGCATGAGCACGCTCTCGGGCTTTCCGGGGCGCGGTTGCACCGTGACCCAGTACGCCTATCCCGACGGCCTGTCGGCGCTGCACGGACTCGTCGCGGTGATGGCAGCGGTCGCGCACCGCACGCGCAGCGGCGAAGGGCAGGCGATCAACCTGTCGCAATTCGAAACCACGGTGGCGGCCATCGGACCGGCGATGATGCCGGCGCTCGCGACCGGACGCGAGCCTCCCAAGCTCGCGAACGGCTCGCTGCGGTGCGCGCCGCACGGCTGTTACCGCTGCGCCGGCGACGACCGTTGGTGCGTTCTCGTCGTTGCGAGCGACGCGGAGTGGCAGCGCTTCTGCGACGCGATCGCGCGTCCGGAGTGGAAGGGCGACGCGCGCTTCGCGACCGCGGCACTGCGCGTCGAGCACGCGGCCGCGCTCGACGCGGGCGTCGAGGCGTGGACGAGCGAGCGAGCGCCCGAGGCGGTGATGGAGCGGCTCCAGGCCGTAGGCATCGCAGCGGCCGTCGTGCAGGACGTCGCGGACCAGTACGAGCGCGACCCGCAGCTCGCCGCGCGCGGCTTCTTCGAAACGATCGAGCACCTGAAGAAGGGCACGGTGATCGCGACGGGCATCCCGCTCGGCTTGACCGGCACGCCGGGGCGCACCGGCCGTGCGGGCGCCTCGATCGGCGAAGACAACGACGCGGTCTTCCGCGAGCTCGTCGGACTCACGCCCGACGAGTACCGACGCTACGTCGACGCGGGTGCGATCGAGACGCCGCACGACTGACGCGGTTGCACACGGGTGTGCCGGTCGGCCGGTGTCGCTTCGCGTTCGCGACTGGCGGAAAGTCTCGAAACGGTGATCCGGGTCACAAAAAACTTCGCCGTTCGAAAGATCGATCGGTTCCGCCGACATCTGCCCCGAGTGACGCAACTGCCGCCGCCCGGCTGCCGCCTGCCTTCCGCAGCTTTGAATTCGACCTATCAAGTCTTGAATCGACCCACCGTACAGGGACTCATGAGATCCGTTTGCGACAGAGGAGGGTGTCGGCGCACGGACGAAGGAGCTCTCGTATGCGACGTTTCACTCTCGTTTCACTGGCGGTTCTGCTGGCCCTTCCGGCAGCAGCGGGCACCATCGACTTCGACGAAAACCCTCCGGCCAACAGCAACTGGATCTTCCTGAGCGACGAGTACGCTCACCTGGGTGTGCATTTCGTCGCGACCGATGATGGCAACGTCTGGAGCGGCCTCACGGATGGGGACCCGGGCGGCTGGATGCTGGAGGGAACCAACGGATCGGCGTTCGCGGGCTTCAACGGGCGAAGCTATTCGATGACCGCGCTCTTCGACGAGGCCGTGGAGGGTCTTCGTCTCGACGTGGCGCGCTCCAACGGATCCAGTCCTGCGGCGGGTTTCACCCTGGCGGGCTTTCGGGACGGCGCCGCGGTGGAGGAGGTCTTCGTGGATCTCGGTGCGATGGCGATCAATCAGTGGGCCACTGCAGCTCTCACGGAGCCCGTCGACGAGGTGCAGTTCATCGGCAGCGGCGGACGGGAACCCTTCGGTATCGACAATCTGCGCTGGGGCGCCGATTCGGGTAGCGGCGGTGGCCGGACCGTCGAGGTCGACGTCAGGCCGGGCCACGGCGATGTCGTCAACCCGTTCAGCCGCGGCGTCGTTCCGGTCGTGCTCCATGGTTCGGCGGATTTCGACGTGGAGCAGGTGCTCGTCGACTCGCTGGCGTTCGGTCCCGGCGGCGCCCCCGTCGCCGACGACGAGGATCCCCATGTATCCGATCTGAACGAGGATGGTCATCCGGACCTGTTCTGCCACTACTCCGTCCCGGAGACCGGAATCGCAATGGGTGACGTCGAGGCATGCCTGACCGGTGAGACCAGCGACGGTGAGATGTTCGAGGGTTGCGCGCCCATCCGCACGATTCCGGAGCCGGGCGGCAGCGCGGCGAGCAAGGCCAATGGTCGCAAGCGCTAGCAGCAGGCATCGCTCGGAGTGCCTCGAAGCGGGCGGCAAGGGTTTTAGGAGCCGCGTTGCGTGCTGCCCGCCGCCTCCGTTGCAACGACTGCCGTTCGCTTGCGATTCCACGGAGTTCTCCCGAGGGACGGGAGAACTTCGTGGAATTTGGCCCTAACGAACCAAAGCCGGTGTGACGATGGATCTAGGGATGAAGAATCGGTTTGGAGAAGTTCGCGCGGGTCTGTCGTTTTCCGCTGGGAACGGAGCGTCGGATCGACGACTTCACTCGGCGGGGATCACGCTCATCGAGATCGTGATCGTCGTCGCGATCATCGGAATCTTCTCGATGGTGGCGATTCCCTCGATCAGTCGGTCGCTGGCCGATCAGCAAGCGAGGTTCGCCGCGATGGAGGCGGCCGATCTGGTGCGGCTCGCGCGCGCCGAGGCGGTCCGCACCGGAGAACGCCACGTCGTCTTCTTCGGACCGCCGGGAACCACGGACCCCGACGGAACCGCGCTCATGCACACCGATGGATCGACGGCGCCGCTGCTCGTGCTGAAAGACGGCCCGCCGGCGACCTCCAACTGTCGAATCGACCCGGGTGAGAGCAAGCGGAGCATGGGGGCCGAGCCCGGCCTGAGCTGGGGGGTCTCGCAGGCCACCGCACGCGTCCCGGGGGACGAGGGCGGGGCGGCCTTCTCGCCGCCGCAGTCATCCGGATCCACGTACGTCGATCCGGCCGCGAACCCGACCAACTGGGTGCTCTTCCGACCCGACGGAATTCCCGTCGTAGCCACCGGGACGGGTGGCAATTGCGGAACGATCGGGCGCACGGGAACGGGAGGCGCCGCGCTCTACATCACCAACGGTCGCGTCGACTACGCGATCCTTATCACGCCGCTGGGGAGCATCCGCATTCGCTCCTGGCCGCACTCGGGTGGGGGATGGAGCAGTTGATTCGCAAACGACGGAAGACGACGCGTGGGGGGTTCACTCTGCTCGAGACGATGATCGCAATGACGATCCTCGGCGGTGGGCTCCTCGCCGTTTCCGGCATGCAGCTCACGGCCATTCAATACGGTGGTCGCGGTCGGCACCAGACCGAGGCCGCGAACATCGCGCAGCGTCAGATCGAAGCACTGCAGGGCGTTCCCTGGGCGGCGCTCGCGACGACCAGCGGTTGGACGGCTCCGGTGACGGTGAATCACATCGTCAACGACGGCAACAACCGGGTCGAACACAGCTACGCGTTGAGCTGGCGGATCGACGATCTCGTGACGGGAATCACCCGAACGATCGACGTGCGAGTGAATTGGAACGAACCCAATCGACCGGGGCGCGAATACGCGCTCTCCGGGGTCCGGTTCAATTTCTAGGGGATATGGGATCGTGGCGATGAAGGTACAGGGATTCACGCTCATCGAATTGGTTGTCGTCCTCCTCATCACGGGGATCATTTCGGTCTTCGTGGGACAGACCCTGATCGTCACGGATCGCACCTTCCACAGCGTCGACCAGACGACCGCCTCGCAGCAGAGCCTTCGCGTGATCGGCGACATCTTGAGCCACGACATCCGGCACGCCGGGTTGATGGTCCCCGGGTACGCCTCCGTGTGCGGAGTCGACAACGACGACGCTCCGGACATTCTGTACCTGAGCGATTCCGCCGCCATCGATCCCGGAAACGACACCGATCCGTACCCGGGCTCGCAAATCGCCGGCCTGACGAATTTGACCGTCGGCACCGTCGTTCTGACGTTGGATTCGCTGATGATCGAGCCGAGCGGGGCGCGCGAAGCCTACGACACGAACTCGGACGGAACCAACGACAGCGACTTCCAGCCGGGTGCCGGCGTGATCGTCGCCGACTCGCTCGACCCCGACCGCGGGACCGCCTGCGGCCGGATCCGATCCGTCAACCTCGGAAGCGACCAGATCACGGTCGCGATCGTGTCGAAACTCGACAACACCGGGAATCCCGCCCAGCTGATCGCGGTGCCCGCCCACGAATATCGCATCAGTGGAACGCGGTTGTTGTGGAACGGCACCGGACTCGCCGAGGGAATCGAGGATTTCCAGGTGGCGTACATCTTCGATCTGAACGGCAACGACGTGGTCGATCCCGGGGAGACCCTGGGCGACGGAGTCGGCGACGACTACGAATCCGACGACGAGTCCGCGGACGACCTCCGCGAAATCCGTATCAGCGTGGTCGCGCGCGCCCAGCTGGAGGATCCGCAGTTCACCTCGGGGCGTCTGCAGCCGGTGGAGAATCGGGATCCGTCCGGAGGCGCGGACGGTTTTCGCAGGCGGATTCTCACGACCGAACTCCGCTTGCGCAACGTCGGTCCGCGCGTGGGGGTGATATGAGCTGCTCGAGACGATCCTCGCGCCGCGAACAGGGTGGCTTCGCGCTGCTCATCACGGTGCTGGTCCTGCTGCTGCTGGTGTCGCTCGGCTTCGCGAGCATGACCATCGTCCAGCGCGACCAGCAGGTCGCCGGCTTCCAGAACCGCAAGCGAATTGCGCTGAACGCCGCCGAAGCGGGCGTCTCGGTGGCCATGGAGAAGCTCGCGTCGGACGGAACCCCGACCATCCCGGCCTCGTTGCTCGGCGACACCTCGCTCTACCCGCACGGTCGACCCGCGTTTCGGGCGGACCCCGCCGTCGCAGAGCCCGTCAAGGATCTGGGGACGGGCATCCTGTCGGGCATGGGGCTCGGAATCGGCCAGAACAACTCCAACCAATTTCAGGTGCAGTACTGGCGTGTCAACGTCCAGGGGGATGGCCCGGGGGGGACCGTCGCTCGCCTCGAAGTCGTGACCGGATCACTGCAGGCCAATTGATCGAAAGGGCGAAAGCAGCATTGCCGCCTTTGAGAGGATAAGACAATGGAAGCCACCCCCCGAATTCAGCCGAGCCGGGCAACAGGTCTGATCGTCGCGATCGCGCTGGCCCTGGCGGCCACACCGGGCGCGGCCCAGACCGTGGACGATCTGTTCCTGCTGTCTACGAGCGTGCCGCCCAACGTGATCCTGTTCATCGACAACTCCGAGGCGATGACCCAGATCGAGTGGCATCCGGCGTACGATCCCACGGCGACCCCGACCTGCGCGAACTGGGACAACAACACGACCTATTCGACCGCCGCTCTGGGCAACACCGAGACGGCCTGCGGTCGGACTCGCACGATCTTCGCGCCGGTGAATCCGACGCTGTGGGATGGGCGTTACCTCAACTGGTACTTCAGCGCCGCAGCGGATCCCTACATTTCGGAGATCGAAAACGCCGAGGTCACGCCGGCCAGCTGCAATACGGCGGGCTCGTCGAACCGCTTCATCGATCTCTACCGCCGCACGCGGGCGGACGCCGCCAAGCAGGTCTTTCTCGACGTGCTGTGCACGGCGGAGCCGCGCGGCCTCCGCTTCGGGCTGGCCGAGTTCCGCGAGGCCGCCGACGCTGCCAACGAGGATCCCAACGGCGGCTTCCTCTCCGTGGCGATCGACGACAACACGCCCGCGCACGCCTCCGATCTCGAGGCCCATGTGGGCAATACCAAGAACGAGGATGCCGTGCCCCTGGGTGAAGCATTCTTCCAGATCTACTCCTACCTGATGTCGCGGGACACGACCAAGCTGCCGAAGGGCGCCGACGGCCTGACCCCCTTCATGCCCTGGGTGTACGACAAATTCGGGGAAATCCCTGGTAACCCGAGTAACGTCCTGCCGGATCCCGTCCAGGAGTCCTGCCAGAAGAACTTCGTCGTGGTCGTCACCACCGGTCTGGCGACGCGCGACGACTTCGACCAGGACCCGCTCGACACCTCGCTGGGCTTCGATCTCTTCGGGACGCTGATCGGCGACTACAACAACGATTCCGAGACCGAGATTCCGGGCGACAGCGTCGAGTCGGGCTTCTATCTCGACGACATCGTCAAGTTCGCCAACGAAAAGGACTGCAGGCCGGATTTCGACGACGATCAGACCATCGACACCTACACCATCGGCCTGGGCACGACTCCGAGCGACGACACCTACCTGCAGCGGGTGGCGGATCTCGGGAACGGCCTGTTCTTCTCCACGCAGGACGGGCCTCAGCTGGCCGAAGCGCTCGTCGCCGTGCTCAACGACATCATCGAAAAGTCGCGATCCTTCACCGCGGCGACGGTTCCGTCGTCCCGCACCGCGAACGGCTCGTCCTTCTACAACAGCTTCTTCCTGCCGTCGGGGAAGTCCGCGTTCTGGGAGGGACACATCCGGGCCTGGCACTTCACCGCCGCCGGCGACGTCCTCGACCGGGACGGCGACTGCGCATTGCTCGACCCGGATCCGGGCGAGTGCAACAGCGGCCCCTTCAAACCCGTCTGCCAGCTGATCCAGACGCCCGACTGCGTCGATCCCTTCTGGGATGCGGGAAACGAGATTCCTTCGGTGTTGTGGCGAAAGTTGTGGACGTCGAAGCTGTCCGCCGGCGTTCCGACGCGCACGCTGTTCGGCCCGGTAGCGATCTCGGCCGCCGACCTGAACCTGGCCGCGTTCGCGGCTCCGCCCAACCCGGCTCCGAACTCGGCCCTCTATCCCATCAAGGGCAGCACCGCGCTCAATGAAGAGGGACTGGCGGACGAGATCGTGTTCTACATTCGCGGCTGCGTCTTCGGAACCGGTGTGTTCGGAGCGAACATCGGCAGTCCTCAGCCCTGCGACCCCCGCGCCTGGCTGCTCGGCGACGTCTTCCACTCCGATCCGGTGCTGGTGCGGATGCCGAAATACGTCGAGCGGAGCACTTCGTACGATGCATTCAAGTCGGCGTACAGCAGTCGCTCGCGCGTGCTGTACGCGGGAACGAACGGGGGATTCCTCGAGGCCTTCCACGCCGGAACCTGGGACTCGGTCAACGAGCTCTACGACGAAGGAACCGGCGCCGAGCTCTTCGGCTTCATGCCCTGGGAGGCGCGCACCAAGATCAAGAACCTACCCGTCGACGCGCCCACGAACCGGACGCACTACGTCGACGGCTCGCCGCAGGCGTCGGACGTCTGGATCTACCCCACGCCGACCACGGCGGCGAAGAACGCCAACGGCAGCGAGTGGCGAACGATGCTCGTCGGCGGCCTGCGCGAAGGGGGGCATCACTACTACGCGCTGGACATCACCAACCCCGACGGGACCGTGGGTCCGGCCGGAAATCTGCCGTACCCGGGGCTGCGGTGGGAATTCCCCCAGGAGAACGACCCCAACGGTGACGCTGTCATGATCGGTCAGACCTGGTCGCAGCCGGTGCTGACTCGCGTCCGTCTGCGGGTCGCGGGCAACGACAACTCGGGTGCCGGCTTCGAGCGCTGGGTGGTCATCGTGACCGGCGGATACGACCTGACCGGCGATCCCAACCCCGACGAAGTGAAACCCGGTTACAGCTACGACGTCAACGGAACTCGCGGCCGGAGCATCCTCGTGCTCGACGCCAAGACGGGCGGAGTGATCGCCGAGAAGAAGTACAACGCGGCGGCGCCCGATCCGACTTCCGGCATGCAGTACGCCATCCCATCCACCCCGGCAGTGTTCGATCTGAACGCGGACGGATTCGCCGATGTGATCTACGTCGGAGACATGGGCGGGAACGTGTGGAAGTGGGTGATCCACCCGATGGGAGAGGATCGGGTCAACGATCTCTCCGGCGTCCGGACCCAGCCCACCTGGCCGTTCAAGAAGTTCTTCAGCGCGCCGACGACGACGATCAGCGGCGACACCTTCTTCAAGAACATCTTCCATCCGCCCGCGGGTGCCTTCGTGGGCGGTCAGCTGTATCTGGCATTCGGATCGGGTGAGCGGGCATCGATCGGCTACCACGGCCATCCCGGGAATGACGAGAACAATCGCTACTACGTCATGCGGGATCCCAATCCGCTCGAACAGGGCCCGTCACTGCCCACGATCGTCGAGACGGACTTGACGGACGTGACGTCTCTCGACACGGCTCCAGCCGGCCTCGGCTACTACTTCAAGGTCCCCGACGGCGAGAAGTTCGTGACTCGCACGGCGATCTTCGGCGGAGAAGTGATCGTCGGATCCTTCACGCCCGCAACCGACGACCCGACGGATCCGGCCTTCGATCCCTGTACTTCGCGCGGAAGTGCGAATCTCTACTCCTTCGATCTGGCGACCGGTGAGGGGTCGTACCGCGACGACAACGACGACCCGACGCGTGCGGTCTCGATCGGCGCCGGCATGCCCACGGACCCGAAGGTCTCGGTCGGCGTCGGCGGCAAGGAGAACCGGATCATCATCGAGAAGAGCGGTACCGACATCGAGAGCAAAGAGGCCGGCGACGTCAACATCAACGGCGGGATCCTCTATTGGAAGGAACGGTTCTAGGCCGTCACGAGAGGGGGAGGGGAAATGTTTCTGAGGATCTTCTCGGGTTGCGGGTTGGTCGCGGTCGCAGCCTGCGTGCTCGTCGCGTGCGGATCGGGCGATGACGCGGTCGCTCCGGCGGGTCCGGAGCTCAGTGCGAAGCCCAGCACCGCGGACGGCAATCAGCCTCCTTCCATCACGCGGATCGACTTCGATCCGGAGACGCCGGTGGCCGGAGATCGCGTTCACGCGATCGTGGTGGCGCGGGATCCCGATGGAGATGCGACGCGGATCGGCTACCGCTGGTTCGTCGACGGCGAGTCCGTTGCGTTGGCCGGCCCGGAAGTGGACCTCGGCAAGTTCGAGGGCGTTCGGCAGATCGAGCTGGTGGCCGTAGCGAGCGACGGTCACTCGGAGAGCAGCGAGATGCGCGCGAGCGTATCCGTCGCCGATCGACCGCCCGAAATCGTCGCGCTGACGGTTCGGCCGGGTGAGCGGGTTTCTCCGGGAGACGCCGTGGTCGCGAACGTGAAGGCGCGAGACCCCGACGGCGATCCGGTGGAAATCGATTACGAGTGGAGCGTCAACGGCGAACGGGTAGGCGAGATCGGCAACGAGTTCTCCACCGTGGGTCTGCGCATGGATGACGAGATCCAGGTCCGGGTCACGGCCACGGCGCGAGGAGCGCTCAGCGAGAGCCGGGAAAGCGCCCCCGTGCGCGTCGGCAGCACGCACCCCGAAATCGTCTCCGAGCCGCCGGCACCGCGCGAAGGCGGCGTATTCGTCTACGACGTCGAAGCGATCGACCCGGACGGCGATCGACTGCTGCGTTACCGCCTCGACGTCGCTCCGGACGGTATGACCGTCGATCCGATCGTGGGTCGCATCGAGTGGCATCCGACCGTGGAGCAGGCCGGAGAGCACCAGGTGGCGGTGGTCGTGACCGACTCGGCCGGGCTGGAGACCAAGCAATCGTTCCACGTGACCGTGAGCGCCGCCGTCGCCGAGCCTCCCGCCGCGGCGGCCGACTGATGTCCGGCAGCGTCCTGCGCTCGGGGCCCGCCTCGCCGGAGAGTCGGCGCGGCCGTGTTTCCGGAGGCTACTTGCACAGTCCGCCGCGTAGGATCCACGGCTCGCAGTCGTAGATGAGTCGGCCCGCTTCGCCGTGCATCCAGTCGAGCGGGCGCAGTGCGTTCCGGGGCGGCATTCCGGGCGCGGGCTCGTCCTGCAGTTCCTCGAGCGGGATCGGATAGTCGGCCCATTCCTTCGGTGCGCGCCAACCGCGCGGTGGCACGAGCTCCGCGCGCGTGCCCGCCATCGGATGGAGGAGCGCCAGCGGTGGATCGCCTCCGCCATGCGCGCCACCACGTCCACCTCGGTGTGGAGGTGGCCGTAGAAGTGTTCGAAGCCGCGTTCGTTCGGGTGGTAGGTCTGCTGCGCGTGTCCGAGGTGCCACTTCCCCACCAGCGCGGTCTGGTAACCGGCGGCCTTGAAGCTCTCGGGCATGAAGTGTTCGTCGGGGTGGATGCGGTGGTGTGCCAGGGCAGGATGACGCCGTAGGCGACGCCCAGCCGCATCGGGTCGCGGCCGGTCATCAACGCGGCCCGGGTCGGCGAACAGATGGGCGTGGTGTAGAAACGACGCAGCTCCATTCGTCTCTCCGTGCGGCGGGCGGGAATCGTCGTCTGGCCGGCCGGATGCGCGCTTTTAGCGCAGCTCGGACGCATCTTCATCCCCTCGGGATGACGCACTGCATGATTTAAAACAATAATTAATACAGCAACTTAGAAGAGTTCATGAGTCCTTCGCATTGAGATTTCGTGTCAGAAGTCACTGAAAAATCCAAGTCGCTGGTCGATAAACTACAGATGCGCGTCGCGCTCTATTCGCACGATACCTTCGGCCTTGGCCATCTGCGGCGTTGCCTGAGTTGGAACGACGCGCTGGTGATCTT
>Ga0210064_1000243_pt1 | contig 26237 bp, 28 predicted proteins | sample Muzzi_CordC_D2_FD_185531 | JGI IMG/M metagenome (GOLD analysis project Ga0210064, IMG submission 185531) | Wetland microbial communities from San Francisco Bay, California, USA, that impact long-term carbon sequestration - Muzzi_CordC_D2 (SPAdes) | ecosystem: Environmental > Aquatic > Marine >... | reverse complement strand
TCCGTGTCCAGCAGTTTAACTACCCGACCGTTTTTCTCGGGCACCCACACCCCGCGGTACCGGTCATAAAACCCTACCGGAACTGCCATTCCCACTTCAAACCCCAAAAAATTATCAACCCAAAGGATCACCGGTTTTTCGAATCTCACCCGTTCGGCGCCGTCCACGCCGAGCTCCACGCAGTAGGTAAAAGCAGAGGTTGGGGGCAGAACAGCCGGCATGGATTCGGGGGTCGGATACTCGGTTGCCCGGGTCGTGATGGCGGCAAGTTCCTGAACATCGTCTCCATTTTCATCCACCAGAAATGCGCGGTTATCCCCTGTAAACACCATGGTAGCCGCACGGCTGCCGGACTCATCGGTCACCTGGGTGCTCCGGTGAGTTACAACCGTTTCGGGGTTGCCGTCAAAGGTCACCGTTGTTTCAACCGGGTCTTCGGTTATCATCCGGACTGTTTCGGCAACTGCAATGTCATTCCAGGGGACATAAACCTTGCGATGGTTTGAAATCAGCCCTTCTTTCCGATAGGCGACCGTAATCGTAAGGCCCCCTTCCACAGGAATGGAATATCGGCCCTCAGAGTCGGTGGCAACCGTGCCGTATTCCAAATGGCCATTAAGGGTGACGGAAACATCTGCTATGGGTACATCGTTTAGGTCATGCACCAGACCGGTATTAGCGAAAACCGTTTGGGATCGTATTGACCAATCGTGGCGTCCGGCGGCACGAGGTCTTCATAGTTTTCACCGAAAGACCCTTCCGGCTGGGGCTCCACTGCGGCGTGTACGGATATTGTTACAGCTTTGCCGGTCGTTCCCCCGGGGCCCGTAACCGTGAGAGTATAGGTTGTAGTGTGCAAGGGGGCGACTGTTACCGATCCGTTTAAAACAACACTCCCGATGCCGTTGTCTATGGAAACGCCCTGGCCGCCGGTGGTGATCCAGAATAAATCCGTTGACTGTCCGTAATTGATGGTCGCAGATCCTGCGCTGAATGCCGCGTCCGGCGGCAAGGAGGGTCTGATGGAAATGACAAGGTCCACTGCGGTACCCTTTTGCACAGACGAACCTGCGGCAGGAGTCTGGCTGATTATATGATCCGCCGGCACTGCTTCGTTGTTTTCCGTGGAGACCGTTCCAAGCGTAAGACCGGCTTCTATGATGGCGGTTAGTGCGGCAGTCTGAGTTTCGCCCGTTACATCCGGTACCGTCACAACGACGGAACCAAGTGATATTACCAGGTCAACCGCCGAACTTTGGACCACCGACGTTCCGGCTGCAGGATTCTGGCTGATCACATAATCTTCCGGAACCGTGGCGCTATAGGCTGTGCTGATTGCCCCGATGACCAGATCCGAGCCGGTTATGGCCGCCATGGCGTCTGCCTCAAGCATACCCACAACATCAGGAACCTGAACAACCGGCTCAACAGTTATCAAAACTGTGTCCGGATTGCTGTTCGCCGAACCGTCATTTACAACAAGCTGAACCTCATAAGCCCCGTCAATATCTGCTGTAAATTCTGGATTGATTATGTCGGCATCGGAAAAGACAGTGTTGCTTCCCTGAGGAATTGAAATAAACGACCAATGGTAGGTCAGCGGGCCTTCATCGAGATCTCTGGAACCGCTGCCATCTAAAGCTACGGTTGCACCTTCAATAACTGTCTGATCAAGCCCGAAAACAGGGGGTCAAAGCTTGAATTGTGAATAGGAAACAAAATTTCAGATGCTTTATTCACTATTCAAGCTTTGACCCCTAAATTCCTTGGATATTTAGTGGATATTTAGAATTTGTTTCGAATTTCGTGCTTCGGGTTTCGTATTTCCGGAAGATCCGGATCAGGAGGTTAAAAATCTATGAAACCCGATATTTCTCCCCGGGAAATACGCAATCGCATTCGTTCGCGGCAGTGGACTACCCCCACCTCCGGCTCGGCAACCGGTTATCTGCAGGCCAATCTGGTGATGCTGCCGGCTGAAGCGGCGTTTAATTTTTTGCTCTTTTGTGTCCGCAACCCCAAGCCCTGCCCCATTCTGGATGTGCTGGAACCCGGTCAGGTGGAGCCGATCATCGCGCCCGGCGCGGATCTGCGCACGGATCTGCCGCGCTACAAAGTTTTCGAAAACGGTGAATTTTTAACCGACGTTGAGGATGTCAGCGATTATTTTAATGAAGATATGGTCAGTTTTCTGCTGGGCTGCAGCTTTTCCTTTGAAAATGCCATGCTGGCCGCCGGCCTGCCCATCCGCAATATGGAGGAAAACAAAAATGTCTCCATGTATACCACCAACCAAAATTGCCTTCCGGCCGGCCCCTTCTCGGCGCCGCTGGTGGTCACCATGCGCCCAATGACTCCGCGACAGGCGATTAGAGCCACCCAAGTCACCACCCGCTTTCATCTGACCCACGGCGCCCCGATCCACCTGGGCAACCCGGCTGAAATCGGCATCCGCGATTTGACCAAACCCGAATTCGGTGACCCGGTCACCATTCATCCCGCCGAAATCCCGGTTTTCTGGGCCTGCGGCGTAACATCCCAGCTGGCGGCAACCTCCGCCCCGCTTTCCCGGGTCATTACCCATGCCCCGGGCCACATGTTCGTCTCGGACCTCAGAGACGAAGATCTGACGATACTCTAAACCTATGGGAAAAATTATGCCAAGCCCGATTCCACCTGATGCGGTGCCCCCCCACCGCGCCTGGATATCGCTTGCGGTTGTCATCGGACTGACGATTGGCTTGATTCCCTATTTCGTTTTTATGCGGCACTTACCGTCATCCAGTCCGGAATCCAAGGCACCCAGACCGGCGCTGATTATCTCGTCGAGTCCGTTCCGACGCCGACGATCAACCCCGGCGATGCACTAGAGGATATGCGCCTTGAAAAATCATTGATCAACATGTTTGCAGGCAAGTTGAAACCATTCGGCGTCACGTTTAAAGATGCCACTTCAAAAGACCGCTACGGCGGCATCGAACATAAATACACCCTCGCCGAAGGGCACTGGTTAAAATTCGCACTCCTGCAAATCCCCCGTTGGATTATCGGCAACAACAACAATATCGGCTCGCTGGTGCCCCTGGGCAGCGCTTTCCGGGATGAAATAGTCAGAATCATTAAATCTTAGCAAATTTCAAGCTGCCCACGACCTGAAAAAGCCATTGCTGGAATTGAAGGAAAAATCGCAATCTGAACTCGATCGGGTGTTAAAAAGCATCGGCCAGGAAATCGAAAAGGCTGCTAAGGCTTTGAAAAAATAAACGACCGGTGACGCCATGGATCGAATCAAACTCAATGGTTTTAATGGGCCGGTGCCCTATCTCACCCGGCAATCTGTATGAATCGTGATTGTGCCTTGACAGGAATCACTGGCTTATATATAGTTTCTGGACTCTAATCAGCCGATTAGAACCGCATTCCGCCTTTGTTAAGACTCAAACATAAAAACCAATCTTCATTTTCATCAACCGCCTAAAACACCCAGGCACATAAAGGAGGAAACATTATGAAATCATTGTTTAAATTCGGTTTTTTGGTTTTTAGCCTGATCCTGATCAGCGGCCTTATTTTGCCCGCGGGCGTTATGGCCGAAAAAGTGATTAAAATTGGTGCCATCTACCCGCTGACCGGTGGGGCAGCGGCTGCCGGTCGTGAGCTGCGAGCCGGCGTGGAACTCGCTGTTGAAATCGCCAATAATGCGATGGCGGATATCGACATGAGCATGGCCAAAAATGCCGGCATCACAAGTTTGGGGGGCGCCAAAATTGAGATCATTTTTAAAGATCATGAAGGCAATCCCACCCTGGGAGCCGACCTGGCCAAGAAATTGATATTGGATGACAAGGTGGATGGCCTGCTGGGATGTTACCATAGCTCGGTAACCAAAACCGTCAGTGCCGTCGCCGAACAATATGCCGTTCCCATGATCAACGGGTCATCTACGTCTCCGGCCCTGACCCAGCGCGGGTTTAAATGGTTCTGGCGCACCACTCCGCATGATGTCTGGTTTACCAAGGACCTTTTCGAATTCCTAAACGGCCTGACCGAAGGCAAGGTCAAAGGGGTGCCGGCGGTTGCCAAAAAAGATATCATGAAACTATCCTCGGCCTGTGAAAAAACCGAATGGGGCTCATTTGTGTCGGAATTGATTGATCAGTTTGCCAAGGAATACGGCTATAACTTACGAAAATCCATGCTGTATGCCAAGGAGGCGCCCGATCTGTCCAGCGAGGTGCGCTCCTTAAAGGCGTCCCGCGCGGATGTGATGCTTTTTGCTTCCTACACGTCGGACGCCATTCTGATGATCAAAACCATGAAGGCTCAAAAAGCCCAGCCGAAAATCATCTGGGGCCAGGATGCCGGATTCGAGGTGCCGGAGTTTCGCTCGACGCTGGGGGACAGCGTGGTCGGTATCCTGACCCGCACCGTATTTTTGCCCCAGGTCGTCCAGGTGAAAAAGGTTGCCGGACAGGTCAATGCGCTTTACAAAGCCAAAACCGGCAATGATCTGACCGGCGCTTCGGCCCGATCCTTCACCGGTCTGCAAACCTGGGTGCATGTGCTTGAAAAAGCTGCATCCACCGAACCGGCCGCTATCCAGAAGGCCGCCAATGCGCTGAACCTCCCGGGCAACGAGCTTGTGGTGCCCTGGGCCGGAATTAAATTTTCGACCACCGGCGATGAGATCGGCCAAAATACACTGGGCTCGGGGCTGATCGGTCAGTATCAAAAAAGCGCCGACGGTCAAATCGTGCTGGAGATCGTCTATCCCTTTGATGTCGCTTCAGCCGACATGATTTATCCTTTCCCGAAGTTTTAACAAAAATTTGCGTCTGGAGCCCATACCCCGTCCCTCTGTGTTTATGAGGGACGGGCAGGGATAACATTAGTCTATATTGGAGTTGGAGTAATGGAGTAATGGAGTAATGGAGTACTGAAAAAAAACCAATACTCCAACACTCCAGCACGCCAACACTCCCCAGCAAGTCACACAGCCCTGGAAATTTGACAACGCCGTAATTTTAAGCATTTTAGTCACTTTAGGCATTTTCACATGGACATCCTGCTAAGCTCCATCGTCGCCGGTCTGCTGCTCGGCATGGTCCTGGCAATTGTAGCCCTGGGACTGACGATTATTTTCGGCGTCATGGACATCGTTAATTTTGCCCACGGCGAGTTTCTGATGATCGGCATGTACACCGGCCTGCTGACGGCCCAGGCCACGGGCATCGACCCGCTGCTGACATTGCCGGTTGCCGCGATCGTCGGATTTTTGCTGGGCGTCATATGCTATACCGGTTTTATAAAATTTTTATTGCGCGGCCCGATGATCGCTCAGTTGCTGGGAACGTTCGGCCTGATGCTGCTGTTAAGAAACCTGGCGCTGCTGATTTTCGGGTCGGAAGATCGCGCCCTGCACCATGGCATCCTGGTCGGCAAAAGTTTTGATATCGGGATGGGCGTCATCCTGCCGGCCACCAAACTGGCAGCCGCAGCCCTCTCGGTGGTGTCCTTCGGAGGGGTCTGGTTGCTGATGCACCGCACCAAAGTCGGCAATGCCTTGAGGGCAACATCCCTCAATGCCCAGGGGGCCCGCTATATGGGCATACCGACCGAACGCATGAATGCCCTGGCCTGGGGCATCGGCGCCGCTACGGTTTGCATCGCCGGTGCGCTGATCGTCAACTTCTGGTCCGTCAGCCCATTTATCGGACTGCTGTTTACCATGATCGCTTTTGCCATCGTGGCGCTGGGCGGATTCGGCAGCGTGCCCGGCGCGTTTTTTGCCGGATTGGTGGTGGGCATGATTATGGAAATTCCGGGCTTCTGGGATTTCTTCACGTATACCTTTAACATCGACTGGATGGCCGATGTTCCCATGACATCGTTTAAATACATGTGGGTCTATCTGGCGTATTTTCTGATCATGGTAATCCGACCCAGGGGCTTGTTTGGATGGAAACAGTAAAAAACACGCTGGACTTTTCCGATTTCCCCCGCATCGATCTGGTTGCTGCCGGTGCGGTGTTGGTGTTCTTATTGATTTTTCCGCTGCTGTCGCACTCCTCCTTTGCCATGGCCACCATGATCCAGTTTCTGATGTTCTCCCTTTACGGCATGGGCTGGAACACCATCGGCGGATACGGCGGTCAGGTCGATCTGGGCAAGGCCCAGTATGTCGGAATCGGGGCCTACACTACTGCGGTTATGCTGATTCGCTGGGACATCCCCTTTTGGGTATCCATGCCCATCGGGGTCTGTTTTTCCGTCGCCTGGTCATTTATCATCGGTTATCCCCTCTTCCGGCTCAAAGGTCACTATTTTGCAATTGCCACCATCGCCACCTCCCTGGTTCTCAAGGATCTATTTGAGGTGTGGAATTTTGTGGGAGCTGCCCGGGGCCTGGAAATTTCTCCCATCAAATACCGACCTCCGGATTTTCTGCGGCTGATTTTTAAGGAAGACATATATTATTACTACATCCTGTTAGTTTTTTTTGTGGTCGGAATTCTGTACATTAACTGGTTCCGCAAATCGCGTTTGGGATTCCAGCTGCGATCCATCAAGGACAATGAGGATGTTGCCCGTTCTCTGGGAATTAACGTCCGTCTGGCCAAGGTCAAAACCTATGCCATCGCCACCGGATTTGTGAGTGTCGTGGGATCGTTTCATGCCTGCTACATTAAAAATATTGAGCCGGAAGATACCATGAGCCTGTCGATTTCGATTCTGATCGCCCTGATGGCCATGCTGGGCGGTGCCGGATCATTATGGGGTCCGATCATCGGCGCCGGCATCCTGATCCCGCTCAAGAGCTATCTCAAGGAATGGTTGGGCGCCACAGCGGGACTGGTGGGCATCGATCTGGTTATTTATGCGCTGATCATTATGATGGTTTCGGCATTTGAACCCCGAGGGATCTGGGGTATTGTTGAAAAAGCTCGCCGGAGGAAGCGCAAATAATGCCATTACTCCAAGTGCATAACGTCACCAAGGATTTCGGTGGATTGAGAGCCAACAGTAATATATCCTTCTCAATGGACAAAGGGGAGTTGGTGGGGTTGATCGGACCCAACGGGGCCGGCAAAACCACCCTCTTTAATTGTATCTCCGGACTGCACCAGATAACTTCCGGCCGGATTCTGTTTCAAGGCGAGGATATCACTGAATTAAAAGCATACGAGGTTGCCCGGCGCGGCCTGGCGCGCACGTTTCAGGTCTATACGGCTTCCGGCGATTTGAATGTGGCAGAAAATGTGATGGTCGGCTGTTTCATGCGCACCCGCTCCCGGGCCCGGGCCAAAAGCCGTGCCGAGGAAATACTGGCTTTTCTGAAACTGCAGGAGGTGTCCGACTACCTGGTCAGCGAGTTGCCGGTGGCAGCTCAAAAGCGTGTGACCATGGCCACGGCCCTGGGCTCGGATCCCAGAATGCTGCTGCTGGACGAAGTTGCCGCCGGTTTAAATCCCAACGAAATCGAAGATATCATGACCAGCATCAAGCACATTCATAATGAGCTGGGAATTACCGTCATGCTGATCGAACACGTCATGGAGCTGGTGATGAATATCAGCGACCGGGTGATCGTCCTGGATTCGGGCCGCAAAATTGCCGAAGGCAACCCCGGTGATATTGCCAAAGATCCGGCGGTCATTAAAGCCTACCTGGGAGAACGCTATGTGGAAGAACATGCAGGGAATCTGGAATAGAACTCACATACTTTTTAATATTAGTAGACAATTAACAGGCCTTGGATTTAGTAGATGAGGAAATAACAAATCACAAATATCAAAAAACAAACAAATAACAATGACCAAAATTCAAAATCCTAAACCTGTGGTTTCGGGTTTGGGTCATTGGTTCTTGGAAATTGAGATTTATTTGAAATTTGGTGCTTGTCATTTGTAATTTTATACGTCGGTAAATGAACATAATGCATCAACTAGCGGTACCTTCTATTCAGTTCTCTATTATATCTCAATTGCACCGCAGCGGAGACAATCTCCATGAGTGAACCTATTCTTAAAATCGAAGACATCAAAGTCCGCTATTCCGGCCTGCCGGTTCTGCAGGGTATCTCCCTGCAGGTTAATCCGGGTGAGACCGTGAGCGTGCTTGGCGCCAACGGAGCCGGCAAGTCCACCCTTCTGCGGGCCGTGATGGGCACCCAGCCCGCCTTTGAAGGTCGCATTCTGTATCGGGGCGGTGAGATTCAAAAGCTCAACACGGAAGCCATTGTCCGTCTGGGCATCGTCTATGTTCCCGAGGAAAAAATGCTTTTCGGTCCCCTGTCCGTTGAAGAAAACCTCATTCTGGGAGCCTATATTCTCAATGATAATCAACAGGTCCGGCAAAACCTGGCATTCGTGTACAACCTCTTTCCGAAACTCAAGGAACGTCGGAACCAGCCGGCCGCCACATTGTCCGGCGGCGAACAGCAAATGGTGGCCATCGGCCGCGGGCTGATGTCCCGGCCCCGGATCCTGATGCTGGACGAACCTTCTTTAGGGTTGGCCCCGCTGCTGGTGGACGAGGTTCTGAATACCGTCCGCAAACTCAAAAATGAAGGCATCACCATCTTACTGGTGGAACAAAATGTGCGTGAAGCCCTGGATCTGGCGGATCGCGCCTATGTTCTGCAAACCGGCAGAATCGTCGGCCACGGCTCCGGCCGGGAGCTGCTTGAAGGTGACCTGTTTAGAGAAGCATTTCTGGGGATTTAAGACAAAGGAGATTTCAATGCATTTCATCAAAGAGCAAGTCCTTTCCGGACGATTCATGGCGGGCGCCTGGTGCAACCTGGCCTCCAGCCTGACCACTGAGATGGCGGCCCAGGCGGGTTTTGATTGGATCCTCATCGACCAGGAGCACGGACCGGGCGACAGCCTGACCCTGCTGGGGCAGATTCAGGCCGTGGGGGCCAGGCCGTGTGCCCCCATCGTGCGCATCGTCTGGAACGAGATGCCCCGTTTCAAGAAAGCCCTGGACCTTGGGGCTGCGGGCATTATGATCCCCTACGTCGAAACGGCTGATGACGCGGCCCGGGCGGTTAGCTACCTGCGCTATCCCCCGCAAGGGATGCGGGGCGTTGCTTCGAGTCCCAGAGCAACGGGGTTTGGGACCAATTTTGACGAATATTTCGCCGCCGCCAACCGGCAACTGCTCACCGTCACTCAGATCGAAACCGCCCGGGCGGTGCAAAACGCGGAGGAAATCGCCGCGGTTGACGGGGTGGACGTCCTCTTCGTGGGGCCGATGGACCTGAGCCTGAGCGTGACAATGCCGGGCAGATTCGATGATCCGGATTACCGGGCCATCCTGGCCAAGGTGGCTTCGGTCGCCAGGGACTCCGGCAAGGCGGCGGGTATCCTGCTGCCTTCCGTTCAACTACTGGAAATGGTCTATGACATGGGATACCGCTTTGTTGCCGCGGGCAGTGACGGCGGCCTGGTGATGCAGGGCCTGAAAAACAACCTGGCCGCCATGACCGGGTTCCAGAAATGACCCCATGACTGCAACGATTTGGTTTTATTCAACCCGGCTCCGGTGACCTGACGGCAGCCGGTTTCTCACCCGGCGGCACCAGCGCAATTCAGCGCCGGCTGCATGGCGGCATCTTCAAGATGTTGCGTCAAATGCGCAAACTCCCTTTAAAAACTTTGATCTTGTTCTCCAGATCATGCAGTGCGTGAAGCGCTGATTCCTGGGAGACGACTTCAAATCGGATCCCGTCGCCGGGCTTAATTTGCCCCAGATACGGCAGATCCGCCGAAATCACGGTTGCAATCTTGCGGTAGCCACCGGTTACCGTCTCACCGAGAATAATAATGGGCTTGCCGTCGCCCGGTATCTGAATCGAACCCGAAATCACGCCTTCTGAAATGATGGACTCCTCGATATCCGGTTTGCGATCGATCGCCGCCCCCTGCAGTCGAATACCGGTTCGATCGGACTCCGATGACATTATGTAGGCCGCGCTTAAGAAAAGTTTGCGGCTATCCTCCGGGAAATGGTCATCCTGGGGGCCCCAGGTCACCCGCAGGGTCCATTTTTTCGGATAGTGCGGTATCCAGTCGGAATTAAAAGTGCGGCCGGCAAAGTCCGGATTGACACATGACAATTCAGATGAGAGGATATCATTTTTTTTGATCGGTCGTCCCTGATATCCGCCAAGGCCGGAAGGCAGATTGGTCGATCGGCTGTTCATAACCGGCGGGACACCGATGCCGCCGCCAACGGCGAGATAAGCTCGAAATCCACTAAGGGGTGTTTTAAATGATAGGATATCATCCTTCTTTAACCCATGCGCCCGCCACATCTCAATCGGCTGGTTGTTTCGTTGCGGCACCAGGTTGCCGCCGGTCACGGCGATTGCGATATCGGTTAAGATCTTGATTCGCGGACCCAGCAGCATGATCTCCAGCCCGGCCTGATCCTCATGGTTGCCGACCAAGAGGTTTGCGATGCGCAAAGAAAAAGAATCCAGCGCCCCGCTGGGCGCAACCCCATAGCGGCCGTACCCGTACCGGCCCAAATCCTGCACGGTAGTCAGCGCCCCCGGCGACAGTATTTCTAAGATTGCACCGCCTGCCATTGTTCAGCCTCCTCGGCGGTTATGGTATAAAATTGCACCCGATCCCCCATCACCAAAAGGCTTGGTGGATTCCGCTGCGGATCGAAAAGGTGGATGGGGGTCCAGCCGATGATCTGCCAACCGCCGGGGCTGTCAACCGAATAAATACCGGACTGCTTCTGGGCAATTCCCACGGATCCCTTTGGAACGCGGATTCGCGGAGTTTTACGCCGCCCAGTGGCAATGGCGTCGGGCAACTCCCCCAGGTAGGGGTAGCCCGGTGTAAAACCGATCATGTACACCCGGTAGATGGGCTGGGTGTGAAAACCGACAACCTCCCCGGGCGTCATGTGATGGTAATCCGCCACCTCTGCCAGGTCGGGTCCGTATTTGTCACCGTATACGACCGGAATTTTAACCGTCCGCGGTTCCGGCAATTGCGATCGATCCAGATTGTGATGGATTTCGGTAATGATGTGCTTGAGTTCCGCCAGGGATACAACCAGGGGATCACAGATCACCAGCAGGGATCGATAGGCGGGCACCAGTTCCAGGATTCCGGCGGGCTTTTGAATGTCCAATCCATTAAACAGTTCCTGGACCCTCTGGTTGACGGCAGGACTGATTTCATCCCCCAGTTCAACCAGCAAAGAACGATCGCCCATGGGACGGAATATGGGTTGATTGTATAGCATGCTGCTGAATAAAAAAGAGGTTCAGGGTTCAAGGTTCAGCGCCGACGCTATTCGACTTATTGGTAAGTTTGATCGAGAAAATAACTAATGAACACCGAACCCCCCAAGGCGGACAGTAAGCATCGAACGTCCAACGTCGAGTAATTAATTCTATCTATACAAAGTCGCATTCGCATCCGTAGCTATAGGAACGTCTGCGGTGCCGCGACCGCCACCCCCGCTGACTGCAGGCTCTCTCTGATGTTTTTTACCAGGGCCAGGGCGGACGGATTGTCGCCGTGGACGCAGATGGTGTCAGCCGTCATATCGATTTCAGAGCCGTCTTTGCAGACGACCCGGCCCTCTTTGACCATTTTTAGAACCTTTTCGGCCACGGCCTCATGATCGTGGATCACCGCACCGGGTTCTTTGCGTGAAACCAGGGATCCATCCGGGTTGTAAGCTCGATCGCCGAAGAATTCAAAGGCAACCCGAATTCCGTGTCGTGCCCCGATGGCATCCAGATCTTTGCGGTTCGAACCGGCCAGAACGTATAAAATCAGGCTCGCATCCACCGCCGCAATCGCCCGGGCGACGGCGTCCCAGATATCGTTATTTTGAACTGCCATGGTATAGAGTGCCCCATGGGGCTTCACATGCTGCAGCTTAATCCCCCGGGCGCTGGCAAATCCCTGCAGGGCACCAACCTGGTACAGCACATAATCATGGATTTCTTCCAGGGAAGCGTCCATGTTGCGCCGTCCGAAACCAATTAGATCCGGAAATCCCGGATGCGCGCCGATGGCGACTCCGTTTTCCGCGGCAATCTGAATAGTCCGTTTCATCACCGCCGGGTCGCCGGCATGAAAGCCGCAGGCAACGTTGGCTGAACTGATCAATGGGATGACCGCTTCGTCCATTCCAAGTTTATAGTTTCCGAAACTTTCCCCGACATCGGAGTTGAGGTCGATTTTATCGATCGGCATAATCTTACCCCCATAAACAATGTTTTACAGGTCAATATATTATCTGCAACAAGATGCCGACACCGAATTGAATTCTGAACGACGATACGGCACCAATTTTTTTTATTTAGTATGATGATAAAGGAAAAAAGAATGTCAATATGCTTGGCAAGGGGTAATATCACGATCAGCGTCAAAAATAAATGATGATTTATAGCGCAAAAAAAAAGGGGAATAGGTGTACACCTGTTCCCCCATAAACATCGCCGATAAGTATTTTAACGCTTTGAAAACTGAAATCGGGCTCTGGCACCTTTCTGCCCGTATTTTTTTCTTTCTTTGACCCTGGGATCACGTTTGATAAAGCCGGCTCGCTTCAGCGCCACTCTGAAGTCGGGATTGATGAGAACGAGGGCCCGGGTTATGCCGTGTCGGACGGCCCCGGCCTGTCCGGAAATGCCGCCGCCGCCGACCGTTGCCCTGACATCATAAGCGTCCACCGTGTTGGTTATTTTAAACGGCTGGGTCATTTCATTGCGTGTGGTTTCAATCGGAAAATATTTTTCCACCGGGAGATTGTTGATGGTGATTTGACCGCTGCCCGGTTTTATCCACGTCCTGGCGATGGCGGTCTTGCGCCTGCCGGTTGCATAAAAAACGTTTTCTTGCTGCATTTAATTCCCCTAAAAATAAATGTAATTAATTAAATTTCAAAACCTCAGGATTCTGGGCTTGATGAGGATGCTGATCTCCAGCATACACTTTTAATTTCCTGAATTGTTTGCGGCCCAACCTGTTTTTCGGCAACATCCCCTTGACGGCAAATCGTACCAGATCTTCAGGCCTTTTGTCCTTGAGTTCCCGAGCCGTAGTGGTCGTAAGGCCGCCGATATAGCCGCTGTGACGGTAGTAATTCTTCTGATCCATTTTTCTTCCGGTCAGCATAACCTTATCCGCATTAATCACGATGATCCAATCTCCGGTATCCACATGCGGGGTGTATAAGGGGTTGTGTTTGCCCTGCAGGTGCGAAGCCACCTTGGACGCCAAACGTCCGAGAATAGCACCACTTGCATCAATCACACACCACCTGCCTTCATTATCCGATTGTTTAGCACTGTATGTATATTTTTTCACGTTTAGCCCACTCCTATTTTTAATGAATCAGCGAAAATAAACAATTATTCAGCTCGTGTCAAGAAAAAAAAATACCCCATCAATCAGAAATAAGCCGTCAACTCTTTACAGATTCTGAATTTTGGTGCAAAATTCATGATGTAATATGAGATAGGCACACCTTCCTTGCAAGAAAAGACATACTTAAAAAAGATGGGGCTTGTCAACTTGCCAACGAAAAGGAATTATGGAACAACTGGAAACTGAAATTAAATTTTATCTAATTGATCTGCCATCGATATGTCAACGCATCATGGATCTGGGTGCCCAATCCCGCGGGCGATTCTTTGAAAGCAATGTGCGGTTTGAAGATGACCGCCGGACTATGAAAAAGAAAAAATCCCTTCTGCGTCTGCGCCGCGACCGGAAGGTCAGGTTAACCTATAAATCCACGCCGCCTGAAGCGAATAAACAGTATAAGATATTGAAAGAGTTGGAAGTCGACGTCAGTGATTTCGATACCATGCATCGCATTCTGGCAGCTCTGGGATTTTATCGGGACCAGGTGTATGAAAAATGGCGTGAAACCCTGGTGCTGGAACAAACCCGGTTTTGCCTGGACAGTATGCCATACGGCAACTTTCTCGAAATCGAAGGACAGCAGCAGGATATCAAAAATTTCGCCGTCCAACTGGGTTTTTCGTGGGATCAAAGAATTCTGCTAAATTACCTTCAAATCTTTGAGATTCTAAAAGATAAACTGAAATTGGGATTTTCAGATGTGACATTCGACAACTTTAGTAATATCGAACTGCACCTGGCGGATTATCTGGATTTGTTGGTGGCAGGGGACTAGAAAGAAGTTGGAAGTCGGAATTCCGAATTCTTTTCCTATTCCGTCGTCGGATTTTTCAACGTATTCATCATGTCGTCTGTGGTTGGCGGTGGGGTGGTGGACGTTGAGGGAGGTGTCGCCGTGGACGTCGTGGGCGACTTGGCAGCGTTATCTGAAGCCGTTTGGGGAGAGGATTCGGAAGCGGCCGCCGAAGCGGAAGACGTCCTGGAAGGCGGCTTTGATGCGGTGGCCGGTGGTGCAGGAGGCAGATTCACAGGAAAGTCCTGTTCGAGCATTAAGTTACCATTTCTGGTATATATGAAAACAGTAGCACTTTGATAAATTTCAGGTGAATTCGGAAGGTTGGTTTTAAATCGCATTGTTTTGAAATAGTTAATGCCGAAATCATAGCCGCGCTGCCTGCCGGTCGGTTTTCCATCTGAAAGCGACATTCTGGGGATGGTCAGCCATTTATTCTGCTGGAGTTGTTCCCCTTTTAGCACGACAATCGCATGTCCAGAAACACGCTGGGAATTGGGGCTGGTGTTTTTGATTTTAAACTGGACCCTCAATAAATTTTCGTCCGCCTCGGTGGACGCTTTGAAATTCTCTATCGCAACACTTAATTCAGATTCGGGCAGGTTGTCTGCCGGTGGATCTTCGGTTTCCGCTTCAGCCGGCGTCTCCTCCCGGATTTTCGCAGTCTGGGGGATTTGCTCCGTTTTTTCGGAACCGCCTGGGTTCTGTTGCTTGACGGCCGGTTCGCTTTGGATTTGCGGTTTACTGTCAGGGTTTGCTTTGGACCGGGATTCAGCCAAAACCAATTTGGTCATCAAAACATCTTTTTCATAGCGTATGGCCTTGATTTGCGCTTTCATCTCTAGCAAATCCGATTCAAGCTGTTTCTTTTCATGACGGATGTTGAGACTTAAATAAAGCAGACCGACGGTAATGGCGATAGATATGCACAATACCAGACATGTCAGCAATACCATACCCTTGAACCGCTTAAGGGTTATCGTTCTGCCATGATTTCCGATAAATAAAAGGGTCCAGCGTTTGTCCGGTCTGGATCGTTTACCGGGTTTTAAGGAACGCCCCACATTTGTTGAGTTTCGGCTGAAATTTTTCATTTTGTAATTATATTGAAACACGTTGTCGACAACTTGTCAAATTATCACCCGTATCGTGTCACCCTTCCTGGCATTCAAAACCTGAGCGGCGTTGCCTCGATTTACGGCGACTTCCAAATATCCGCGACTCCCGATAAGAGCCATCGGGGTGTTTGGCCGGCCGTTTGCGTAAGTCTCGTAAATTCCATCGATAGTGTGGGAACCGATTTGAATCCTGATTTTATTTTTTTGAGCGCCTCGATTAATTTGCGCCAGCATAGGATAGTCGATATTTGATATCAGATTGCCGAAATGATCTACTGCCACAACGTTTCCGGTGATCTCACCGCTTTTCGATATGCGTGGCTGAAGATTTTTAAGCCGGACGGCATTAGCCGGGGTGATTTCAGGCCCCAGTTGATGAAAATCGACACCCCGGGCAATATGCGCGCCGACCGGAGCGATTATATCCCGGCCATGGAAGGTCCGGCTGACAGTCTCCCAAAAAAAATTGGAATTTGTGAGACGAATGAGTGTGGTAACAGATTCGTCGTTGAATAAAAGCGTCAGCACCCCGTTATCCGGCGCGACAAAATATTGCTTTCTCATTTCAAGAGCCAGCAGAGACCGCCCGGTTCCGACACCGGGGTCCACGACAATTAAATGAACGCTGCCGGCCGGAAAATAGCGATAGGCGGAATGAATTACATAAGCAGCCTGAACGATGTCCTGACTGTCGATCTGGTGGGTGATATCGACAATGGTAACCGCAGGATTGATAGACAGGATAACCCCTTTCATCAGTCCAACATATTCGTCCCGGGTACCAAAATCAGTGAGCAGCGTGATGATTGACATGGCTGTAACCGTTCAGGGTTCAGGGTTCAACGGTTCAGGGGTTAGGGCTGAAAAGCGAATGTCAAAGTATGGAATCGATTCGCTCAGTTTTTCATATAAAATAGACAGGATACATTCCTACGAAATTCGATATTCGACATTCTGCAGTTCGCTGTTTAACCTTGAACCCAGAACCCTGAACCCAGAACCCTGAACCCAGAACCTACTTCTAGGTAAACATCTTGGTCTGGATCTTAAAGCCCAGGTGCCTGAAGGATGCCTCGGTTGCTTTTCGACCGGAAGATGTCCGGATAATAAAGCCGATCTTTAACAGATAGGGTTCAATAATATCCACCAGGGTATCGGACTCCTCTTGCAGCGTTGCCGCAATGGCTTCAATTCCGACGGGTCCGCCGTGATAGAATTTGATAATTGTATTGAGGTAACGCCGATCCAGGTCGGTCAGGCCTTTTTCATCAACGCCTTCAAGCTCCAGCGCAGCGCCAACCGTTTCCCGGGTGATATTGCCGTCCGCTCTGACCTGGCTGTAGTCCCGGACCCGTTTCAGCAGTCGATTGACTATCCGCGGGGTTCCCCGCGAGCGTTTGGCAAGTTCAACGGCGGCGTCGTTACCGATTGTTATTCCCAGCAGCGCCGCCGAGCGTTTGGTAATCGTCACCAGATCGGACTCGCAATAAAAATCCAGGCTGCGGAATATGCCGAAGCGATCGCGCAACGGGGCGGTAAGCAGACCCACCCGGGTCGTTGCGCCGACCAGGGCAAAGCGCTTCAATTGAAAGCGGTGACTGCGGGCATGCACGCCTTTATCGAAAACAAAATCGATGGCAAAGTCCTCCATCGCCGGATAAAGGAATTCCTCCACAGCCTTGGGGATACGATGAATTTCATCAATAAAAATGATATCTCCGCTTTCAAGATGGGTCAGCAACCCGATCAGATCGCCGCCTTTTTCCAGGGCCGGCCCCGAGGTAACGGTTAAATTACCCCCCATCTCGTTGGCAATGATATGGGCCAGGGTGGTTTTACCGAGGCCCGGCGGGCCATGCAAAAGAACGTGATCGATGGGTTCCCGGCGTTGCATGGAGGCTTCAATAGCTATCTTAAGTGTTTCGACGACCTCCGCCTGACCCACGTAATCGGATAGATATTCGGGGCGCAGCGATAATATCTCCGGTTGCTGATCATCCTGCATCGTTTCAGCGGATACGATACCTTGTTTATCGGAAGAAAACGAAAAGACGTCATCGGACATAGTCTGTTGCTCTCTTTTCGGTAAATGGTGACATAACTTTGGTAGCCATCTTCACACAAAGGTGACAGTGCCGAACAATTGAAAATTGAAAATTGAAGGTTCGCCTTCGGCGGATCTATTAATAATTATAATGAGGATGGAGCGAAGCGACATCCATAAATCTTCATTCTTCAATCTTCTTTTCCCTCCATCCTTTCACCCCGGTAGACTTCATCAAATAGTTCTTCGGCCGTGGTGATCGAGTCGTTGCGCTTCATTGCTTTGGCAATCATCTGTCTGGCATCGGTTGATTTATGGCCGAGTTGCCTGATCATCACATCCAGCACCTGTTTGGTAAAATCTTCAACCATTGGAGCCTCCCGGTATTCGGCCGGTCGAATCAATGCGAATTTTCCCATTTTGCCTTCCAGGGTGGCGATGATCTTTTGCGCGGTCCGGCGGCCGATACCTTTTAGCTGCATAAGTTTGGCGACTTCACCGGATTCAATGGCTGTGGCGATTTCTCTGATCGGCACGTTTAGGGCCTTGACGGCCTTTAGCGGACCGATGTCTTCGACGGAAATAAAATACTCAAAGAATTCCTTTTCAACTTCAAAATTAAAACCGATTAAAACGGGTTTCGGTTGTCGCTCGGTTTGCTGAAAAAAAATGTAAAGTGAAATTTCTTCTCCGACATGTTTATTTTGCAGTGCTTCCATGACTATCGCCGGAAGCAAGACTTCATACCCAATCTGGTTGGTCAGAAGCAGGATGCGATCTTCCTCCTTTTTTAGCAACTTCCCTTCAATATAACCAATCACAATTCAATTTCCGTTGTTCGATTAGACGGTTTTGATGAGCACGATGGTAGATGTCGCCTTTTTAAAATCAATCCGATCCACAGACTTTGAGCTATCAGCTTTGAGCTTTGAGCTGTCAGCTAACACGGATAGTTGTTTTGCGCCTTCCATTTTCCCACTTCCGACCTCCGCATTCCGACTTCCGAATTCAAGCATGGTTCTCATAATAGCGGTAAAAACCGATAAGGGCAAGCCCCGTGGCATCTGAAGCGTGATAGGGTCGTATGGGCGATTGATGCTTGACTTGGTGTCGCACGGACTCTTCCAGTTGCATTTTGCTGGCATTGCCGTTTCCGGTTAAAACCTGTTTCGCCTCCCGTACGGAAATTTCAACCGAGGGCACACCAGCCTGCCATCCGGCAAGCAGCACGACTCCTGTCACCTGCCCCAGACTTATCCCGGACTTGGGGTATTTGGCCAGAGAAAACACATCTTCAACGACCATTAAGTCCGGTTTTTCATGGTTTAAGATTTGAAGAAGTTTTGAAAAGATATGATCGAGGCGGTTTGGCAAAGAACTGCTTTTAGGGGTGTTAATGCTGCCAAAGGAATAGCCGGTGATGTTTCGGCCATCTCCCCGAACGATTCCGACACCGGTTGCCGAAAGGCCAGGATCTATACCGATGATAGTGATCATTCCGCGCTTTAACTATTTTAAATCTTTCAGTTTATCACTAGCAATTTTTGCTTCGTTCGTTTTGGGATAACTTTTAATCAGCTCCTGTAAAATAAGTCGCGAATTAGCTTTATCACCCAGATTTAAAAATGCAAATCCCTGTTTTAAAAGAGAAGCCGGCACCTTGTTGCCTTTGGGGTAGTTTTCGATAACTTTCTGATATTCGAGAATGGCTTTTTCATACCATTTTTCCCGATAATATATTTCACCGATCCAGAACTGGGCATTATCGGCGCGTTCCGATTTTGGATAACGCTCGATGAGTTCCTGAAATTTGCTGCGTGCTGCATCGGAGTTTCCCTGATCAAACGCCTGTTTAGCCTGCCGGTAAATCTCATCTTCGGAAAGCTCTTGCGCCGCTTTGGCGACCGGCACTATTTTGGTCGTGGCCTTGGCGGGTGCGTCCGCAGGTGTCGTGGTTTCAAAATTCAGATATTGTTCAATTCGCCCGATTCGCTCATCATTTATCCTGGCTGAGGCTGACATCTGTTCCAGACGCGCCTCTTTGCTGCCGGTGGATTCATCGTCTTTTTGTTGTTCACGCCTGATTGAAAATTCAAGCTCCTCGACTCTGCCCGTTAATCCACGGATCTCCTCATTGAGCGAAGCAATCTGCTGGCGTAAAGTAGCCGCCTGATGCCGCAAGGCCTGTTCTTCATCTTCACGGCTTTGCAAATCACTTTTTATCGCTTCGCTCTTTTTATGGGTTTCGGCATTTTTCATTTCCAGTTCAGATAAGCGATTGTCGATCGAAGCAACCTCATTCTGGCTCACACAGCCGAACACAAAAAACAGACAACCGATAATTGAAACGACAGCTGATTTCATGGCAGGTGTATTCATTGTTTTAATATCCAACCTAACCTGATCGATTATTTTTCAGGGCGGAGTAGCTAACCTGACCCAAAAAATTACCCGCCGAGTTTGGCGGGTTTTAAGCTGTTAGACAGCAGATACCGAAGCTATCGGCACCTGCTGTCTTATCTGAACAATGGGCGGTATTGCCCTGCTTTTGTCACCCGCGTAATTCACAGCGGTTTAATTCGTTGACAAAAATTCCCTGTTAATTGACCACAAAATGATCCCGCCTGTTTTTAGCCCAGGCTTCTTCATTTTGTCTGGGATCCACAGGTCTTTCCTCGCCATAGCTGATGGTCGTCAAACGCGCAGGATCGATGCCCAGGTCGACCAGAAAGGCTTTGGCACTTTCAGCACGCCGATCCCCCAGGGCCAGGTTGTACTCATTGGTTCCGCGATCATCACAATTGCCCTCGATGGTCACCGTGGCATCGGGATTTTCGCGCAGCCATTCGGCTTTTTGCAGCAGGTTATCCTGGGCCGTGGGAGTCAGGGTGGATTTATCAAAATCGAAGTAGATGTCTTCCTGCATCACCATGTCGGGTGTCTTGTAGACGGCGACTTCCTCTTTAACCACGACCTCTTCCTTGACCTCTACCTTCTCTTCTGCGACCGGCTCCGGCGAGGCATCGACCACTTTCTTCTGGCAGGAAACCGTAAACATCAATCCCGGAATCACTAACAACAGAGCCAAAAAAATCCATTTCTTCTTTTGCATGTCTTCCTCCTTTCACATTCGGAAAAATCTAGTTGTTGAAATCGTTCATAGACCATTTAGGGTTAGTCTGCTCTCCTTTCATGATAAGCAAGCGGCGTTGGTCGGTTCCAAACGCAGTCATTACATATATTCGGAAAGGTCCCTCACGGTTGGAGCTGAAAACGATCATACTGCCGTCAGGCGACCATGATGGCGATTCGTTATCTCCGGATTCATGGGTTAACTGGAGCGGTTCCAGACTTTCAATGTCAATTATAAATATATTGTGCCGCCCGTCAATCAATGATGAGTAGGCAATTTTATCTCCCCGCGGAGACCAGCACGGCTGGGTGTTATAGTTACCCTGATAGGTTAATCGTCTGGCTTTTTCGGTGACCAGATCTTTGATGTATATCTGGGGATTTCCCGATCGATTGGAAACAAAAGCCATTTTTTTGCCGTCCGGTGACCAGGTGGGTGAAACATCGCTGCCTCTCATCCTTGTTATTCTTTTAATAATTTTCCCTGTTCCAGTCAATAGATAAATTTCCTGATCACCCGAAAAGGAAAGTGTTGCGGCCAGCTCAAATTTGTCCGGAACCCACGCCGGCGTGATATTGATGCCATTTTCGGCTACTGATATTTCCTGCATTTCGGCCAGATTTTTTATGAAAAGATCGGGTTTCCCCCCTTTATAAGAAGTATAGGCCAAATATCGTCCGTCAGAGGACCAAGCCGGAAACAATGATATCGAGTGATCGCGGGTTAGCTGCTGAGGATTATAACCATCAAACTCGCTGCTGTAAATCTCTTTATTACCACTGCTGGTGGAAACAAAAGCAATTTTGCTGGCAAACATGCCTTTGTGCCCGGTAAGATACTGAATCACTTCGCTGCAGAACCGGTGTATTATTTTGCGTTGATCGTCCGGTCTGCCGGCATATTTTTTACCCAGGATGCGCTTGTTTTTAAACGTGTCAAACAGGCGCAGCTCAACAGCGATTCTTCCGTTGCTGAGCTCGAAAAGCCCGGTAATCAGCAACTCGGCGCCGATAACGGTCCAGTTGGCAAAATTGATCTCAGGCGTTAAAACACCATCCTTGGTCGGATCGAACAGAAAGGCTCCACGGTCCATTAGTTTAAAATAACCGGTAAATTCAAGGCTGGAGGCAAGCAGTTCGGCCGATGATTTTGACAACCGCGCTTCCTCCTCTGCTCCGGTCACGTTTTTGAAATACGGAACCGCCAGAGGGATTTTTCTTAAAAAGGGATTGCTGATGTCAATATATTCATACTGATCTGCTTCGCTTTGAGCCCAACAAAACATCGGACCCATTAGGAATAAACCAAGGATGATAAAAATTATGCTTTTCAGCCGTCGGACGATCATTCCGTTTTCCTTGCTAATATATTTTCCTTGCGAATATAAAGGTTGATTGCCGGATTCAATTACGGGCACGCACCGATGTAGTTTATGCCCTGCTTGCCACCCGGCCGTCAACAAAAAAATATAAGCGTTCAAAGGTTCCGGGTTCAACGTTCAAGGTTATCTCCATCCTAACCCCGAATCCAGGAGTACGGGATCTTGAACCTTTGGCCCCTGCCTGTCCTCCGTCTTGTCCCGTCGTAGCTCGAAGAGCGAAGTCGGAAGCCTGGAAGACGAAAGGGGGAACTTTTGAACCGCTACGATTATTTTAAGCCTTCAGGAGTAAATCTAATGGGCACCTCGACATAAGGCACCTTGATCGCGTCCGGATGCGGAGAAACCGGATTGGCTTTGACCACTGCTTTATAGACCGAATCATCAAAATATGAGTTACCCGATTTTTGAGTAAATCTGATGTCGGTTATTTCGCCGCTGGGCAACACCCGGAACACTAAACTGGCCTGCAGGGCCTTGCCATCGCCGGCCACCTGCGGCGAAAATGCCCACTGTCTTTCTACCTGAAATGCAACTTCAATTTTATATAAATCGGCAATCTCAAGCGCTCGCTTGCCGCCGGATCCTGTTGCTCCCGGGATACCGGTGCCTGCCGCGTCCGGGTTTCCTTTAGCCGTCAGGTCCGGCTGGGAAGCGTCGGCTTCACTTTGGGCGACTTTCTTTTTCAAACGATCGATGGCCTGCCTGACGGAATCAGATTGTTTATTTTCAACATTTTCCTGGACACTGGACAGTGCCTTATCAATCATTTTTTGACGATTTTGAGTTTGTTTCTTGAGAGACGTTTTAACCTTGGGTTTGTGTTGTTCGGGAGCCACTGAAACCGTTTTTGCGGGCTCTGATTTAACCGGCAGCGTTTTAGGGGGTGGGGTTTCAATGACCGCTGCTTTCGGCGTCTGTTCGATTTCCTTTTTGGGAACCGCAATGGTTTTGGCGGCCGGTTCGGGTGCCGGCGCTGGTGCAGGTGCAGGAGCCGGCGCAGCTGCAGGAGCCGGCGCAGCCTGCGGAGGTCCCGGTAAAGACACCAAACTGACATTAATGGCCCCCTGTCCGATCCTCGGTCGGGGGTTAGATTGAGGCATAAATACCACGGATCCAATGAAAATCAGATGAATTACCAGTGAAATTCCAAAATAAAACACCATCGTGCGGGAATCGATTCCCGGCCCCATTGGATATGCTGGAGCATAGGTTGTTTTTTTCATCAGCTTTTTGCTTTTTCCGCTTCACGTATCTTTTCGAGAATCGCCGGTTCGGTAATCATACCCAGCTGCTCGACACCGGCACCTTTAATCTCGGCCATCACCTGCACGACGATCCCGTAGGGAATGCTCTTGTCGGCTTTCAGATAAACGTCCCGGTCAGTGCGCCCCTGCAAAATTTTCTGCAGCTTTTCACGCAGAAACTCAACGGTGACCTCAAAATCATTGATATAAACCTGCTGGTCTTTGTTGATCGTAATTACCAGATGCTCCTTTTCAGAATCAAGCGGTTTAGCCGTCGCCTCAGGCAAATCAACATTTAGCCCCTGAATCATCATCGGTGCCGTAACCATGAAGATGATTAACAGGACCAGCATGACATCGACAAAAGGCGTCACGTTAATCTCAGACATCAGCTCGCTGTGTTTCCCGCCCGAGGTCATGCCCTTCTCCTCTCAATCCGCAGGATATCCCGCTCAATGATGTTTAAAAAGTCCGCTGCAAAGCTGTGCAGTTCGGTTTCAACCGTCCGGATTTTATTCATGAAAAAATTAAAGGCAATGACCGCCGGTATGGCAGCAGCCAGGCCTGCGGCAGTTGCCACCAGGGCTTCGGAAATACCGGGTGCGACAACCGCCAGGCTGGCGGAACCCCGCTGGCCGATTCCGTGAAATGAATTCATAATTCCCCAGACCGTTCCGAACAATCCGATAAAAGGAGCCGTATTGCCGGTGGTTGCCAGAAATGGAACCATCTGGGTCATGCGAGTCATCTCAGTGTTCGTCGCTCTGCGCAATGCCCGTTTGACATTGTCTATTCCGGCAAATCTAGTATTGAAAGGCAGGTTATTGCCGGGATTTTGGACAGCATCCGGTGTGACTGGCTCACCGGATTGGCTCGTTTTTTTCAGTTCAAGGTATCCGATTCTAAAAATTCTGGCTAAGGGACTTCCATGCAGTTGCTTGGCTTTTGCAAAGGCATTTGACAGATCGCGACTCTTCCAAAAGAATTCCGTAAACTCGGCCGACTGTCTAAATGATCTTTTAATGTAACGATATTTGACGATAATAATGGCCCAGGAAGTCACTGAAAAAAACAACAGCAGCAACAGGACCAATTGAACCACAATACCGGCATTGCTTATCATATGGATCAAATCGATTTTGGGAAGCGCCATATAAATCTCCGTTTTTTATGAGAATTTTGAATTCGCTACGATCACATGATATCTGAAACATAAGGATCATTTGACGGCAAGCAAGTGTACTAACTTTCTGTTTTAACTGTTATTAGTAAACTTTATACTTAATGTATCATAATTATACGAAAATCGATGGGGTGTCAACCTATTTGGTATACAACATGTTGTGGCTATTTTTAACTTGCCTTCCGACTAAACGCCGATTAAGAGTATAATGACTGATGCCGGCAACTGGGAATTTCAAACTTTGAACACCGGATTGCGGGCAGTGGCTTTCTGTACCGATGCCATTTGGTATACGATCATTTAGATTCTTAGCTATAATTTCTTTGCATTTTATGAAAAAACATATTTATCACGAAAACACGAAAGTTAGAAAACACGAAAATTTTCTTAGCTTTTTTCGTGCTTTCGTCATTTCGTGCTTTCGTGATTGATCTTTTTGGATTCCGGCTTGTCCGGGTTAAGGTTCGAAAATGAGATCAATCTATTTGAAAATCGTGCGCGGCATAAACACCCGCTGACCTGACGAGGAGCCCATGAAAAAAATCGCCAAACTGCTGTTCGAGGCTAAAATATTGAAGGATATCCCCCGCTCCGGCTATCACTTTCTGGGTGTAGGCAAAGAATCCGTGGCCGAGCATTCTTTTAGCACAACCTTTATCGCCTATGTGATGTCCGAGCTGGAATCCGATGTCGACGCACTCAAACTCATCAGCATGTGTCTGGTCCATGACCTTGCTGAGGCCAGAATCGGAGATCTGAATACGGTTCACAAACAATACCTGACCGCCGATGAGGACCGGGCCCTGGCGGACACGACCAGGGGCCTTGCCTTTGGAAACAGTCTAAAAGAACTGGTGCGGGAATATAACGAGGGCCTTACGACCGAGGCCAAGCTGGCCCATGACGCCGATCAGCTGGCCCTTATTCTTGAATTAAAAGATCTGGTAGACATCGGATACCAGCCCCCCAACAGTTGGTTGAGCAATGTAATGGAGCGTGTTAAAACAAAAACCGGCCGGGAAATCGCCGCCGCCATCATGGACACCCGGCGGGATGAATGGTGGCTGGATGTCACCACCTGATTGCTTATCGTCATGATCCCAGGCCTCTACCCGTTTCTTAAAAATGGCGATCCGCGCTGCCGAACAAATCTATTGACATGTTAAATGAAAAAAATTAATGATTGTGGCCTTTATCCGACCTTAGATCCAACAGGAGGAAAGTATGAATTGGATTAAGCAAACCCTCTGGTCCTCCATCGGTAAAAAGCTGATGATGGCCCTCACCGGCCTGGCGTTTTGCGGTTTTTTGGCCGGTCACCTGGCGGGTAACCTGACGATATACGGCGGCCAAAATGCCTTCAACGCTTATGCAGAACATCTTCATTCTCTGGGGCCGTTGCTGACGCTGGCAGAATGGGGGCTTGTTATTTTGGCCCTAATCCACATTATTACCGGCCTGACCCTGTTTTACCAGAATACCATCGCCCGCGGCAGCCGCTACGCCGTCAACAAAAAGGGCGGCGGCCGGACGATCGGCTCCGCCACCATGCCCTATACCGGCGTACTTTTGCTGGTATTTGTCATTATTCATCTGGTTAACTTTCACTTTGTGGATAAAAGCAATACGACCATCTTTCAAATCGTATCAGAAACATTTACCAATCCGCTGTGGGTTATCATCTATGTCGTTGCCATGATTGCGGCAGCCGTACACGTCAGCCATGGTTTTTGGAGCGCCTTCCAGTCATTCGGCGCAAATCACCCGAAATATATGCCGACAATTATGGTATTGAGCATATTGTTCAGCCTGGCAATCGCCCTCGGATTCGGACTGCTGCCGCTGTACATTTCCGTATCAGGTTAGAAAGGAAAAATTATGCCACTTGACGCCAAAATTCCAGGAGGCCCTCTGGCACAAAAAAGATCG
>Ga0210064_1000239_pt1 | contig 26382 bp, 22 predicted proteins | sample Muzzi_CordC_D2_FD_185531 | JGI IMG/M metagenome (GOLD analysis project Ga0210064, IMG submission 185531) | Wetland microbial communities from San Francisco Bay, California, USA, that impact long-term carbon sequestration - Muzzi_CordC_D2 (SPAdes) | ecosystem: Environmental > Aquatic > Marine >... | reverse complement strand
ATGAAACTGCTGCACTGGTCCCTGGTGATTCTCGCGCTCACCGCCGCCGTGCTGGCATGGCTGCCAGGTTTCGGGAAACAGCTTTCCGGAACGGCCCTGTTCACGACACGCCTACTGTCGCTGCTGATATTGTATTTCATTGCGCTGCATATTGTGGCTGCACCTTATCCCCGCTACAGCATCCCCCTGAGGCCCGTAATCTACGGCCTTGCCATGCTGCTGTGCTCACAGGTATTAATCAGGATCAGGGCCGCCCTCAGCCGGAATCCACTGCAACCCCGGACACAAGCCGGATAACCGGCAGGGCTGTCCATGGAGCAGTATTCCATCGCAGTAATCCTGCCCTGCTTTAATGAGGAATCCACGATAGCCGGCGTGGTAAACCGCTTCAGGGAAATCATGCCGACCGCGGCAATCTACGTCTATGACAACAATTCCACCGACCGGACAATCCTTGAAGCCGAACTGGCAGGCGCCATTGTCCGCAAAGAGCCGCTGCAGGGAAAAGGCAACGTGGTCAGACGCATGTTTGCCGATGTTGAAGCCGATGTTTACGTGCTTTCCGACGGGGATGAAACCTATGACGTGGCCAGCGCTCCCAGGTTGGTCAGTACGCTGATCCGGAACAAGCTAGACATGGTGGCCGCCTCCCGTGTATCGACCACAACAACAGCCTACCGGCCGGCACATCAATTTGGAAACCGGTTCCTCAGTGGACTGGTTGCCTGGCTGTTCGGTGACAGGTTCAGGGATATCCTGACCGGATACCGCGTGTTCTCGCGGCGTTTTGTGAAGTCGTTCCCGGCCCTGTCCTGGGGTTTCGAGATCGAGACAGAGTTGACGGTGCATGCCCTGGAGCTCAGGATGCCGTCGGAGGAAATCGACACGCCCTATCACCCGCGCCCGGCCGGTTCCGTCAGCAAACTTAATACCTGGCGTGACGGTGCCCGGATTTTCCTGACCATCCTGCTGCTACTGAAGGAAGTCAGGCCGATGTTTTTCTTTTCCGGCATCGCGCTGCTGCCGGCTGCTGCATCCCTGGTCCTGGCATGGCCATTGCTCGTGACCTACCTCGAGACGGGGCTGGTCCCCCGGTTTCCCACCGCCATCCTGTCGACGGGACTGATGTCCGTTGCCTTTGTGATTTTGATGTGCGGCATCATCCTCGACAGCGTGACCCGGGGGCGGTGTGAACTGAAGCGCATGAGCTACCTGAATATCCCGTCACTGGAATGCCGGCGCGGGGAAGATCGTGAAATGTAATTCCGGATTAACGCCTGCCCGGAATTTTTCGCAGACAGTATGTTCAAGAGTTGCTTTCCGTTACCCGGGCATTAGGGCATTCCTGCAGCAACACAGTTCAAATACGAACATTGCCTGGCGGACACTTGTGTAATGCGAACACAGTCATTTGACAGCGGCAATACCGGCGTGCTTGACAAGGTTATCTGGCACATGCGCAGCACCCGGGTTCGGAAGAACCTTCCACGGTCCATTGAGAACGTGGCGGACTGTGGCTGTGGTCGCACTGCGCCACTATTGCAGACACTTCTTGAAAAAGGTGTGGTGAAAAACGCCACCGGTATCGACATTGATCCCGACTTTTCCCTGGAAACAAGGTCACTCACCCTCTTCAAGGCAGATCTCAATGAACCGCTACCAGTTAAAGACAGCAGCTTCGATGCCGTGCTCTCACTTGCAACAATTGAACACCTTGACGAGCCAAACTTGCATTTACGTGAAATATATCGCGTCCTCAAGCCTGAGGGTGTCTTGCTCCTTACCACCCCGTCGCCACGCGGCAAACCTGTCCTTGAGTTTCTTGCGTACCGACTGAAACTCATAGACCGGCAGGAAATAGAGGATCACCGCCAGTATTTTAACTCCGCGATGATTGAAACGGCATTGGAAAATGCCGGCTTTACCCCATCAGCGATCAGCGCCCGGACCTTCCAGTTCGGAATGAACAACATCGTCATTGCCTGCAAGTGAGTCAACTGTTCCAGGCATGCTCACTTTCTGTACCGAGTGACATTACGCATGCGATAACTCACTCGCCGGCCAGAATCGGGTTAATCCCGACTACTTGTCGACACCTTTTCTGAATGCATAACGGGACAAACCAAGATAGTTGAAAACCAGGGCCACTATAGCTGCAATGGCCAGGGCTGCTTGCGGGTAGCTGTACATGGTCTGTGACATGCGGATGCAGGCCACATACACAAGAAAATTGACCAGGTTGCCGCTCATGCTGACCAGCGCATAGCGGAACCACTCCTGCCCGGGGTTGTTCGAGATGGCATGGGAAAAGGTCACGCGCCTGTTCAAATACCAGGTTGCCGTCATTGCAGAGGGGAACGACAGCAATCGCGACAACAGGGGGTCAAGCCCTAAACCATGTACCAGCAGGGACAGGATGCCGGCATCGATGACAAAGCCGATTCCGCCGACCATGCAAAACGGGATGAATTGTCTGAGTTCCTGTCGCACCGCTATGGGCCCCTGCCCCTACCAACCTTGAGGGTCCGGATCAAGCCGGGGGTACACCCCGGACCGCTTGCACATGTGAACACCCGGTTCAAGAGGTTTTCCCGCTGCCGCGAGGGAGGTTGCCTGTAACATTGGACAGCCGCCCGGGCGGGTCGTCGGATACGCCATCGATCCGCGCATTCTAGCATTGCCCGGACGCCGACTTACAGCTTGCAACCCGGACTCATGCAGACTCGCCCGGCGACGGGAACCGGCCCGTGCGCAGAAAACCGCAAACCGCCAGGGCTACCGGCCGGGAAAGCAGCATACCGAAGTGCGTACTGTGGAAGGTGGTCGCCTCGTGCTCGCCATCGGGGCACGTTTCGGACAGCGCAACCGTGCCGTCACTCACCTCACTGAAACCGCCAAGCAACCGGCCGATGCCGACCGGGCGGGTGCCGGCAATGACACCGAGCGACCGCGAACCGTGCCAGCGCGGCCCGCCACCGAGCAGGGCCCCATCCCCGCTGCGGCCGATCAGGTAGCGCGAAAAACGGTGCGCGTAGAGGCGCTGTGCAATCACGCTGCCGTTGACCGGGCTGCCCAGCAACACGACGCGGCCCCGAATCAGTCCCGGCTGATCCTGCAGCGCCTGCAGGATCAGCAGACCGCCCAGACTGTGCCCGACCAGGTGTATGGTGGATTCGCCCTGCTGCACGATCCGCTCCGCCAGGTGCGCCGCATTCTGCGCCAGCGGCCGGCGCAGTGAGGGATAGCGAAACACCAGGGTGTGATAGCCACAGCAGCGCAGGCGCCAGGCCAGCGGGCGCAGTTCCAGACCGGTCATCCAGATACCGTGCACCAGTATGACGGTTTCAGACATCAGGCAGCTGGGACGAAATCGAGGATGGCATTGCAGTTGGTATACGAAAAGGCAAGATCTGCCGCCGCGTCGCGCGCCAGCCAGCGGCACGCAACATGTTCGCCGGGATTCAGCGTTACCGGTGGACGTCCGGCGCATGCCGCAACGAATACATGCTCCCGGTTGCTGGTGGTGCCCGGCGCATAGCGTTCCCGCCAGGCCGGCAGGATGGCAAAAGTGTTGACCCGGTAGCAGTCCCGGACATCCAGTGCCAGCCCGGTTTCCTCCTGCAGTTCCCGCCGAGCGGCGGCTTGAGGCGTCTCGTCCTGATGCAGCGAACCGGTTACCGACTGCCAGAAACCCTCGGGGTGGGTGCGCTCCAGCATGAGCACCTCGCCAGCATCGTTATAGACAACCACCAGCACGGATTCAGGCCGTTTGTATTTCTGGGAATTCATTCACCCGGATTTCCCGCATGACAGCGTTGGGAAATCATACCTTGTTGTGGAAATTGTGGCAGTACGACACCTGCGCCGGCACCGGCACGTCCGCTACCCGGGCGTAAGGTGTCAGGAACCTTTTCGTATACCAAGGACAGGAAATTTTCCACGGTAGATCGAAAAGGTTCCTGACACCTTTTCTCAGACCAACCCGGCGACCTCTCTCATTCTTCTATTTTGGGCGGCTTGCGCAGGTGAATACCCAGTTCGATTAACTGGCCGGTCGCGACCGGGGACGGTGCCGAGGTGAGGGGACAGGCCGCTGTCTGCGTCTTCGGGAAGGCCATGACTTCCCGGATCGACTGGGCACCGGTCATCAGCATGACCAGCCGGTCGAGGCCGAAGGCGAGCCCCCCATGTGGCGGACAGCCGTATTTCAGTGCATCCAGCAGGAAACCGAATTTTTCGCGCGCTTCCTCGTCACCGATACCCAGCAGTTGCAGCACGGCCTGCTGCATCTCCACGCTGTGGATACGGATGGAGCCACCGCCCAGTTCGGTGCCGTTCAGCACCATGTCATAGGCGCGTGACAGGCTGTTGCCGGGGTCGGCCGCCAGCACTGCCGGGTCATCGATGTTCGGCGCGGTAAAGGGGTGATGCAGGGCCATCCAGCGGTTGGTCTTCTCGTCGCGTTCGAACATGGGGAAATCCACCACCCAGACCGGCTTCCAGTCGCCCTGCAGCATGCCGCGATCGTGTCCCAACTTGACGCGCAGCGCGCCCAGCGATTCGTTCACCACCGTGGTGCGATCGGCGCCGAAGAACACCAGGTCGCCGGTCGCGGCGCCGGTGCGCTCGACGATGGCGGTGACCACCGCGTCGGGCAGGAACTTCAGGATCGGGGACTGCAGTCCCTCGCGCCCGGCGGTGACATCGTTCACCTTTATATAGGCGAGGCCGCGGGCGCCGTACTTGCCGACATAGGCAGTGTAGTCGTCGATGTCCTTGCGGCTGATCTCGCAGCCGCCCGGCACCCGCAGTGCGGCCACGCGTCCGCACGGGTCATTAGCCGGTCCGGCGAACACCTTGAACTCGACGTCCCGCATCAGGTCGCCCAGGTCGACCAGTTCCAGCGGGTTGCGCAGGTCGGGCCGGTCGGTGCCGAAGCGCTGCATGCTCTCGGCATAGCTCATGCGCGGAAACGGGTCCGGCAGGCTGTCGTTGAGCACATCCCGGAACAACTCGCGCACCATGGTCTCCATCATCACCATGATGTCGTTCTCGTTCATGAACGAGGTCTCGATATCCAGCTGGGTAAACTCCGGCTGGCGGTCAGCGCGCAGGTCCTCGTCGCGGAAACAGCGTGCGATCTGGTAATAGCGGTCCATGCCGCTCATCATCAGCAACTGCTTGAACAACTGCGGCGATTGCGGCAGGGCGAAGAACTCGCCGGGATGGGTACGGCTCGGCACCAGGTAGTCACGCGCACCTTCCGGCGTCGAACGGGTCAATATCGGCGTCTCGATATCGATGAAGCCATGGGCATCCAGGAAACCGCGCAGGGCGTGGGTGATGCGCGCCCGCAGGCGGATCTTTTCCTGCATCTCCGGACGGCGCAGATCGATGTAGCGATAGCGCAGCCGGGTTTCCTCGTGAATATCCGAGTCTTCCAGCTGGAACGGCGGGGTCTCGGCAGCATTCAGGACGTTCAGCTCCAGCCCCAGCACCTCCACCTGCCCGGTGGCCATGTCAGGGTTCACGGTGCCTTCCGGCCGGAGCCTGACCCGCCCCTGCACCTGCAGCACGTACTCGTTGCGAATGCGCTCGGCGGTCGCGAAGGTGGCTGGTCTGTCCGGGTCGAACACCACCTGGACCAGGCCACGGTGGTCGCGCAGGTCGACAAAGATCACGCCGCCGTGGTCACGTCGGCGGTGCACCCAGCCGCACAGGGTCACCTCCTGATCCAGGTGTGATTCGTTGAGTTCACCACAATAAACGCTGCGCATGGCTGGAATTCCGGTTGCTGTCTCTAGAAAGCGCGAGATGGTAAGGGCTCGGGGCGGGCGGCGCAACCTGCGCCGCGCCCGGCAGCCAGTCATATCACTCTGAACTGCCTTGTTTTTTCGTCGTCGTCGAGGTAGCTGCGGCAGCCGCCGGCTTGGCGGACTTCGCCGTGCTGTCGACACCCTTGTCGGATTGCGCCACGTTCTTCTTGTTGCCGGTCTTGAAGTCGGTCTCGTACCAGCCGCCGCCCTTGAGACGGAACGCGGCAGCCGAAATCAGCTTTTTCAACGCCTCGGCGCCGCACGCAGGACAGGTCGTCAGCGGTGGCTCGCTGATCTTCTGCAGGGTTTCGAGGGTGTGCCCGCAGGCACCGCACTGGTATTCATAAATCGGCATAACGCTAACCTTCCACCACCGGGGCAAACAGTACACAGTGTGCTGCGCACTGACCTTATTTCGAGAAACGCCGTATTATACAGACCCCGGGGATGCCGGTGATAGCAATAGATAGACTCCGTGAGCGGGCCGCTGCGGCCCCTGCCGACCCTGTATAGTGAGCCTCCCGAATCCCGGCAGCAACACATCGATCCTGCAGGCAGCAACATGCCCCGAGACAGCACCATGATACACAGCCGCCCCACCACCCTGCCCGATACCCACGGCAATGACATCAAGACATTACGGGCACTGGCGCCGTTCCTCTGGACCTACCGTGGCCGGGTGCTGCTGGCGCTGGGGTTCCTGGTACTGGCCAAGATAGCCAATGTCGGTATTCCGCTGCTGTTGAAGGACATCGTCGACCAACTGGATACCGGCACCCGGGCCACGCTGGTGCTGCCGCTGGCGCTGCTGGTGATGTACGGCGCGCTGAAACTGGCGAGTTCGCTGTTTACCGAACTGCGCGATTCCATCTTCGCGCGGGTGCGCCACGGGGCCATGCGCAGCGTTTCCCTGAAGGTCCTGGAGCACCTGCACAAGCTCTCGCTGCGCTACCATCTGGAACGCAAGACCGGCGGATTGTCGCGCGACATCGACCGGGGCACCCGCAGCGTCAGTTCGCTGATGAACTACATGGTCTTCAGCATCCTGCCCACGCTGGTCGAGATCACGATGATCGCCGGGATCCTGCTGTTCCGCTACAACGTCTGGTTCGCAGTGATCACCTTTTCCTCCGTGGCCGTGTACGTGGCATTCACCATGCTGGTGACCGAATGGCGCATGAAATACCGGGTCACGATGAACGCCTTCGACTCGCGCGCCAACTCCGAGGCGGTCGACAGCCTGCTGAACTACGAGACCGTGAAGTATTTCGGCAACGAGGACTACGAACTGCGGCGCTATGACAACAGCCTGCGGCAGTGGGAAACCGCCGCGGTCCAGAGCCAGACCTCCCTGTCCGTCCTGAACACCGGGCAGGCCGCCATCATCGCCCTGGGCGTGACCTCAATCATGGTGCTTGCCGCGCAGGGCGTGGTTGACGGCAGCATGACTCTCGGCGACCTGGTGCTGGTCAATGCCTTCCTGCTGCAGCTTTTCATTCCGCTGAATTTCCTCGGCATCGTCTACAGCCAGCTGAAACATTCCATTGCCGACATGCAGCTCATGTTCGAAGTGCTGGAACGGCCGCCCGAGATCGTCGATCGTCCCGGCGCCTGCGACCTCGAACCCGGCAATGCCGGGGTGCGCTTTGAAAACGTTTCCTTCGCCTACGATCCTGCTCGCCCGATCCTGCATGACGTGAGCTTCAGCATTACTCCCGGGGAAAAGGTCGCCGTGGTCGGCCCGAGCGGTGCCGGCAAGTCCACCCTGGCACGACTGCTGTTTCGTTTCTATGACATACCGCAGGGCCGCATCCTGATCAACGGCCAGGACATCAGCGAGGTTACCCAGGCAAGCCTGCGCCGCGCCATCGGTATCGTCCCGCAGGACACGGTGCTGTTCAACGATACCCTGTATTACAACATCGCGTATGCCAGGCCGGATGCAAGCCGCGAGGAGATCGAGCAGGCCGCCCGGCTTGCCAACATCCACAACTTCATCGCCGGCCTGCCGGAGGGCTATGACACCGTGGTGGGCGAACGCGGCCTGAAACTGTCGGGCGGTGAAAAGCAGCGCGTGGCCATTGCCCGCGCGGTGCTGAAAAACCCGCCGGTGCTGGTTTTCGACGAGGCGACTTCCAGCCTGGATTCCCACTCGGAACAGTCCATCCTCGATGCCCTGCGGGAAGTGGCGGCGCACCATACCACGCTCGTCATTGCGCACCGCCTCTCCACCATTGTCGACGCCGACCAGATCCTGGTCATGCAGGGCGGCCGCATCATTGAAACCGGCGTACATCAGGCGCTGCTGGAAAAGGGCGGCGCCTACGCCAGGTTGTGGCGACTCCAGCAGGAGGAATCCCGGCGGAAACTCATTGCCGATGCGCAGCCCCGTCTGGCGAAAACCTGAACCGGCATAGCGGTTAGCATCGGGAACAGGCACGGATAGCGGTCACAGGGGGCCAGTCAGGAAGACTGGTTCACCTGCTGCGGCAGCAAATTCTGCGCTCGCAGTGATTCTGTTCCTTGACGCAAAAACCCGCCGGAAGGCGGGTTTCTGAGCGGGAAACGACCGGGTGGCTACATGTTCAGACGCAAACCGAGGAACAGATCGGTGGTGCTGTCGTCGCTGTAATGGGTTCCCTCGAAGCGGATCGCAAACTTCCTGGTGAGATCATAGACCATACCTATGCCGAAGCCGGTTTCGGAATCTGCGACATCGCGATAGATGACATGCGGCGTCATCTCAAGTTTTTTCAGCGCCTGGATGCGCCCGTAGACCTTGGCCTCGTAGCCCTCTTCCGAATCATTGATATTGGTCTTGTAATCAAGATTGTCAGGCCGAGCGCTGCCTGTATATTCATCATCGACATAGGTGAGCGTGCCAACCAGGTCGATCTTGTCCGTTAGCGAATAGTGCCCGCCGAATCCCAGCTGGAATTCATCGAGGTCAATATCCACGCTGGATGCGTTATCTATGTCGTCGATCCACAGTCGTGTGTATTCGCCCACGACGTGGATGTAATCGGTGGCACCGTAGGATAATTTTACCTTGAAACCGTCGCCACTCCCCGAGTCCGCGTCGACATTCCGATAGCCGGCCTCGGCAAAGGTGTAGTTAAACCCGGCAGCAGCGGTCAATTGCGAGAACGTCGCAAGGCTGGCGGCAGCGGCAATACCCAGGATATGTTTTTTTGTCATCGAACCCCTCCGGAATAGGCGTATTATGGTCGTGGTTATAACGCGTTATCCAGCGATACTATGTTATTAAAGCCTTAGCATTCAAGTCATTTACATCCATGTTCAACACCCGACGGACTTAACACGGATAACAAGGGAAGAACCGGGGCAGTTTCAGCACTTCATTTTGGCGGGCAAGCAACAGGCATAACAAAGACTTATCCAGCATGACGGGCAAATCAATCCTCATTACCGGCTGTTCTTCGGGCATCGGTCTGTGTGTTGCCCGCGGCCTGCGGTCGCGCGGCTGGCGGGTATTTGCCAGCGCACGCAAACCCGAGGACGTTGCACAACTGGCCGGGGAAGGACTGGAAAGCCTGCAGCTGGACCTGGATGACTCCAGCTCAATCACGGCGGCTGTCGAGGAAGTACTGGCGCGCACACAGGGAACGCTCGACGCCCTGTTCAACAACGGTGCCTACGGACAACCCGGCGCGGTTGAAGACCTGAGTCGCGGGGTACTGCGTATGCAGTTCGAGACCAACCTGTTCGGCTGGCATGAGTTGACCCGGCTGGTGCTACCAGTGATGCGGCGCCAGGGACACGGCCGCATTATCCAGCACAGCTCGGTGCTGGGTTTCGTCGCCCTGCGCTACCGCGGCGCCTACAACGCCAGCAAGTACGCCCTGGAAGGACTGACCGACACCTTGCGTCTGGAACTGCGCGGCAGCAATATCCACGTTTCACTGATCGATACCGGGCCGGTCACCAGCCGCTTCCGGGAAAACGCGCATGCCGCCTTTCTGCGCAATATCGACCTAAATAACAGCGTGCACCGGGAACACTATGCGCGCGTGCTGAAACGCCTGACCACGCAGGGTGCGGTGGTGCCGTTCACCCTGCCGCCGGAAGCCGTACTGCAGAAAGTCGTGCAGGCCCTGGAAAAGCGTAACCCCAGGCCGCGCTACTACGTCACCTTCCCGACCTGGTTATTTGCATTTCTGAAGCGCATTCTGCCGCAACGCACGCTGGACCGGATTCTTTACAGGATCTAGCACGACTACCTTCATCGGCCGCCGCAACCACGTCCCGTGGTCTGCATTATCAGGGTTCCAGTTAATAGAATATTCACGTCATTACAAGAGAAACGCAGTGACGAAGCAATCTCCTGGCAGCTGACAGGAGTCATGAGATTGCCGCGCTGCGCTCGCAATGACGACAAAGCAAGTTTCCTTAACCGCCAACGCGGAAAGCTCAGGCGGCGGATGCGGCATCACCCTCCCCCGGCACGAATACCAGCCGGCCATCCAGCACATCGACCTGGATAGCATCGCCGGGGCTGAAGCGTCCTGCCAGGATTTCCTGTGCCAGCGGATTCTCCAGCTGGGTCTGGATCGCGCGTTTCAGCGGCCGGGCGCCGTAAACAGGATCGAAGCCGGACTCGCCCAGCAGGTCCAGTGCCGCATCGCTGAGCTGCAGGGTGATGTCGCGCTCCTGCAGCCGCCGGCGCAGAATGTCGACCTGCAGCCCGGCGATGGCACGGATCTGTTCGCGACCCAGCGGGTGGAACACGACCACGTCATCGATGCGGTTGATGAACTCCGGCCGAAAATGACTGCCGACCACCTCCATCACCGCCGCCTTCATGCGCTCATACTGCGCCTCGCCCGCCATTTCCTGGATCATCTGACTGCCCAGGTTCGATGTCATGACGATCACGGTATTGCGGAAATCCACCGTGCGTCCCTGACCGTCCGTGAGGCGGCCGTCATCCAGCACTTGCAGCAGCACGTTGAATACGTCCGGATGCGCCTTCTCGATCTCGTCCAGCAGGATGACGGAATATGGCTTGCGGCGCACCGCCTCGGTCAGGTAACCGCCCTCCTCGTAACCGACATAGCCGGGCGGCGCACCGATGAGGCGGGCCACGGAGTGCTTCTCCATAAACTCGGACATGTCGATGCGCACCATCGCCTCCTCGGTATCGAACAGGAAATTCGCAAGTGCCTTGGTCAGTTCCGTCTTGCCCACGCCGGTGGGACCGAGAAACAGGAAGGAACCGTTCGGCCGGTTGGGATCCGACAGCCCGGCACGCGAACGGCGGATGGCATCGGAGACCACCCGGACCGCCTCGCTCTGGCCGACGACCCGCTGCTGCAGTGCCTCTTCCATGCGCAGCAGCTTGTCGCGTTCGCCTTCCAGCATCTTGGAGACCGGGATGCCGGTCCACTTGGATACCACCTCGGCAATCTCCTCCTCACTGACCTTGTTGCGCAGCAGCTGCATCTCCCGGGTTTCGGCCTCGCCGGCCTGTGCCATTTGCTTTTCCAGCTCCGGAATCCGCCCGTACTGCAGTTCCGAGGCGCGCGCCAGATCACCGGCACGATGCGCCGTCTCGAGCTCCATGCGCATGCGCTCCAGCTCTTCCTTGATATGACTGGCGCCCTGCACGGCTGCCTTTTCGGACTTCCAGATCTCTTCAAGGTCGGAGAATTCCCTTTCCAGGGAATCGATTTCCTCCTGCAGCGCATCCAGCCTTTTCTTCGACGCCTCGTCGGTTTCCTTCTTCATGGCCTCGCGTTCGATCTTGAGCTGGATCAGGCGGCGTTCCAGGCGGTCCATCGACTCAGGCTTGGAATCAATCTCCATGCGGATACGGCTGGCAGCCTCGTCTATCAGGTCGATAGCCTTGTCTGGCAACTGGCGGTCGGAGATGTAACGGTGTGACAGCGTTGCGGCCGCGACGATCGCCGGGTCGGTGATCTCCACGCCGTGATGAATCTCGTAGCGCTCCTTGAGGCCGCGCAGGATAGCGATGGTATCTTCCACCGTGGGTTCATCAACCAGCACCTTCTGGAAACGCCGCTCCAGCGCCGCGTCCTTCTCCACGTACTTGCGATACTCGTCCAGCGTGGTCGCGCCGACGCAATGCAATTCACCGCGCGCCAGTGCCGGCTTCAGCATATTGCCGGCATCCATGGAGCCCTCGGCCTTGCCGGCGCCGACCATGGTATGCAGCTCGTCGATGAACAGGATCACCTGGCCTTCCTGCCTGGAGAGGTCGTTGAGCACGCCCTTGAGGCGTTCTTCGAACTCACCCCGGAATTTTGCACCTGCGATGAGGGCACCCATATCCAGGGATAACAATCGCTTGCCTTTTAAACCTTCAGGAACTTCTCCGTTGATGATCCGCTGCGCCAGACCTTCCACGATGGCGGTCTTGCCGACGCCGGGCTCACCGATCAGTACCGGGTTGTTCTTGGTGCGGCGCTGCAGTACCTGGATGGTGCGGCGGATTTCATCGTCCCGGCCGATCACCGGATCCAGCTTGCCCTGCTCGGCGCGCTCGGTGACGTCGATGGTAAATTTTTCCAGCGCCTGGCGCTGGTCCTCGGCATTCGGATCGTCTACCTGCTGGCCGCCGCGCAGCTTGTCAATGGCCTGCTCCACAAGCTGCCTGCTGGCGCCGGCCTTGCGCAGCAACTCGCCCAGGCGCCCCTTGTCCTCCAGGACCGCCAGGATGAACAATTCGCTGGAGATATAGCTATCCTTGCGCTGCTGGGCCAGCTTGTCGGTGACATTCAGCATGCGCGCCAGTTCGTTGGAAACATGCACCTCGCCGGCGGCACCCTCTACCTGGGGCAACTGGTCCAGCATCTCCCCGATCCGGGAGCGGAACAGGTTCACGTTGACGTCCGCCTGGGCCAGCAGGTGGCGCACCGTGCCTCCTTCCTGATCCAGCAGCGCCGTCATCAGGTGCGCCGGTTCGATAAACTGGTGGTCCCGCCCCACCGCAAGGCTCTGGGCCTCCGCAAGCGCCTGCTGGAACTTGCTGGTCATTTTGTCCATACGCATTGGTCGTGCCTCTGAAAGATTCGGATATACCCGAAAAGGTGGGGGTTATTCGGCGGCTTTCAAGTGACGCCGGGCAAATAGGGGGCCGTCAGTACCTGCCGCCCGCCCTGCAACCGGCACGCCCTGCAGGAACGCTCAGTGCAGGGTGGAATGCGCCGCGTAGATGAGCAGGATGCCGGCCCCGATGAGGATGATCTGCTGCAAGGATTCCCTGCCTGCGACGCGCTGATGCAGGGTCGGAATGAGGTCGGCGACCGCAATGTAGATGAAACTGGAGGCTGCCACGGCAAGGACGTAGGGCAGGATATGCTCCAGGTCCTGCAGGGCGACATAGGCCAGGATACCGCCGATCACCGTGGTCAGGCTGGAGAGGACGTTATAAAAGAATGCCCGGCCACGGCTGAAGCCGCTGTGCAGCAGGACGGCGAAATCACCGACCTCCTGGGGAATCTCGTGCGCCGCGACTGCCAGGCTGGTTACCACGCCCAGATGGATATCCGTCAGAAAGGCGCCGGCGATGAGGATGCCATCGAGGAAATTGTGCAGTCCGTCGCCGATCAGGATCAGGATGCCGGCACTGCTCTTGCGGGCCTTGCTGTCTGGGGCATGCACTTCACAGTGGTCCTCATGACAATGCCGCCAGATCACCAGCTTTTCCAGCAGAAAGAAACCCAGCAGGCCCAGCAGCACCGCCATGGGGATGACATGCGTGTCCTGCGAGGTGACGGCCGCCATGGCGTGCGGCAGCAGTCCCAGGAACGCCGCCCCCAGCAACGCTCCGGTGGCGAAACTGACCAGGTGTGGCAACAGGCGGTTGCGTATCGATTCACTCAGCACCAGGAACAGCGCGGCGGCCAGCACACTCAGCAGCCCGCCCATCAGGCAGAACAGGATGATACAGACTATTAACGACATTAAGTTATCAATACATCCTATTGATTATTTATAAATAATCATCAGCGTGTTCAGCCGTAGCGCAGGCTATCATACGCTAGTTTCCTGGTCGGGAAATCCAGATCAGTGAAGCCATGCGTCCACAGGTGCCGTTGCGCCGGTAGGAGAAAAACAGACCCGGTTCCCCGTAGCTGCAGTGCCCGCCTCCGTAGACACGGGTGACGCCGCACTCCTCCAGCCGTTGCCGCGCCAGCCGGTACAGGTCCGCGTACCAGCCGCCGTCTGTTGCCGGCCGGAAGGCCGCCACCGCCCGGTTATCATGTGCCATGAAGGTGTCACGCACCTCGCCGCCCACCCGGTAGGCCGCGGAACTGATGGCCGGGCCCAGCCAGGCCAGCAACGTATCTCCCGGCCGGTACAGGGCATATACTGCCTGCTCGATGACACCGGCAGCCAGCCCGCGCCACCCGGCATGCACGGCCGCGATGCATTCACCCGCCTGATCACACAGCAGCACCGGCAGACAGTCTGCGGTCAGCACGGCGCAGACCACACCGGGATGACAGGCGTAAGCCGCATCCGCCGCTGGCGTACCGCATGCGGATGCCGCATCCACGACCGTAGCGCCATGCACCTGCTGCAGCCAGGCAGGTCTGGCAGGCAGTGCCAGCAGTTGCAGCAGGCGGGCGCGGTTGGCGGCGACCGCCTCCGGGTCGTCGCCCACGTGGTCGGCTGGATTCATGCTGGAGAAGCCCCCCCGGCTCACCCCGCCCTGCCGGGTCGTGGTGACGGCATGCACACAGGCCGGCGCCGGCCAGTCCGGCACGATCCAGTCTTCAGGCATGTGCATGCTGCTGCGCATCGGCGCGCAGCGCCTCGATCAGCTGTTCCATGTCCACAGGCAGCGGCGACTCCCAGCTGACGGTTTCACCGCTGGACGGGTGCGTCAGGGTCAGGCGGGCCGCGTGCAGGGCCTGGCGCCGAAAGCCGGCCAGCTGTTCCTGCAGCTCGCTGCTTGCAGCCGGCGGCAGCCGCAGGCGCCCCCCGTAGACCGGGTCGCCCACGATCGGGATGTGCTGATGGGCCATATGCACCCGGATCTGGTGAGTGCGCCCGGTCTCCAGCTGCACCCGCACTAGGGTGTGTGCACGGAAGCGTGCTTCAACCCGGTAGTGCGTCAGCGACTCCTTGCCACCCGGCACCACAGCCATGCGCTTGCGATCGACCGGGTGGCGGCCGATCGGCGCGTCGACACTGCCGCCCGCAGTGAGCACCGTCTGCACCACGGCCAGGTATTCGCGCTTTACCAGATGCGCCTGCAATGCGTCGACCAGGGACTTGTGCGCCGCCAGGTTGCGCGCCACCACCAGCAGGCCGCTGGTCGCCTTGTCCAGCCGGTGGACGATTCCCGCCCGGGGCAGGCCGGCCAGGGCGGGATCGAAGTGCAGCAGCGCATTCAGCAGCGTGCCGGCAGGGTTGCCGGCAGCCGGGTGCACCACCAGTCCTGCCGGCTTGTCGATGACCAGCAGGTCTGCATCTGCGTGGACCACCTGCAGCGGGATGTCCTCCGGGTCACTGCGCGTCTGCGCCTCGATCGCGGCATCGATGCACACGGTTTCGCCGCCGTGCAGGCGTTCCCGTACCTGCGGTATGCGCTCGTCCAGACTGACCTGGCCGGCGCGAATCCATTGTTGCAGGCGGCTGCGGGAATACTCCTGCACCAGCTCCGCCAGGGCCTGGTCCAGACGGCGGCCGCGCATCGCGTCGGGGATGGTCAGCCGGAGTCGAATGGTTTGCGTCATATTGCAGTCATCTTTGGGGTATACTTCCACGGTCGCCGTGGCGGCCCGTACAACCCGACTGATTTTGACACAAAAACCAAGCCCATGCGTTTGTCGAGTTTCTTCCTGGTACTTCTGCTTATCCTCACAAGCGGCTGCTCGCTGCTGCCGGAACAGATTGACGAAACCAAGGACTGGTCAGCCAGCCAGTTGTACAGCGAGGCAAAGGAAAAGCTGAACGAACAGAACTACGAGAAGGCCATCGACTATTTCGAGAAACTGGAAGCACGTTATCCTTTCGGCCGCTATGCCCAGCAGGCACAGCTGGAGATCGCCTACGCCTACTACAAGTTCGATGAGCCCGACCTGGCGATCGCTGCGGCCGATCGCTTCATCAAGATCTACCCGCGCCACGAGAATGTCGACTATGCGTGGTACCTGAAGGGATTGATCAACTACAGTCGCGGCAAAAACATTGTCGACAAAATCTTTCCCCAGGACCCTTCGGAACGCGACACCTTCACCATGCGCGCTGCCTACGATGACTTCGATCAGCTGGCGCAGCGTTTCCCCGCCAGCATCTACGCCGCCGATGCGGCCCAGCGCATGATTTTCCTGCGTAACAACATGGCTGAATACGAAATCCACGTGGCTGACTACTACATGCGTCGCAAGGCCTACGTGGCGGCAGCAAACCGGGGGGAATACGTGGTGGAGAACTTCCAGCGTACACCGGCGGTCGAGCCGGCGCTGGTCATCATGGTCCGCGCCTACCGCGCACTCGGCATGCACGATCTGGAAACGGATGCCACCCGGGTGCTGCGTCTCAACTACCCCGACAGCCCGCAAATCGCCCTGCTTGAAGACCAGCGCGGCTACGAGAGAGCTCAGAAAGACCGGTCCTTCTGGAAGTTCTGGTAACCTGAAGTCACCGGGTAGCGCCGGTCCCTGCCAAAGGCCCGTTGCGTGATCCGGACCCCCGGCGGCGCCTGGCGGCGCTTGTACTCATTGCGATCCACCAGCGTGGCAACACGTGCCACCAGCGCCGTGGCATAACCCTCCTCAATGATACTTTCCACACTGCGTTCCTGTTCGATGTAACGCTCCAGAATCGGATCCAGTACCGCATACGGTGGCAGGTTGTCCTCGTCCTTCTGGCCCGGCGCCAGTTCGGCCGAGGGCGGACGCACCAGCACCCGCTGCGGTATCACCGGGCCCAGGCTGTTGCGGTAGGTACACAGGCGGTATACCAGCAGCTTGGGTACATCCTTGATGGGCGCAAAGCCGCCTGCCATGTCGCCGTAGAGGGTGGCGTAACCCACGGACATCTCGCTTTTGTTGCCGGTGGTCAGCAGGATCTTCCGCTTCTTGTTCGAGATCGCCATGAGGATGATGCCGCGACAACGGGCCTGGATGTTTTCCTCGGTGGTGTCCGCCGGCAGACCGGCGAACATGTCCCGCAGCACCTCGAGGAAACTGCTGAACGGGCCTTCGATGGACAGTTCATGGTACGCCACGCCCAGCGCCACGGCCTCGGCCCGCGCATCTTCAAGGCTCATGGACGCAGTATAACGCGATGGCATCAGCACGACCTCGACACGGTCTGCACCGATGGCATCCACGGCGATCGCCAGCGTCAGCGCGGAGTCGACACCCCCGGACAGGCCCAGCACCGCGCCGCCAAAACCGTTCTTGTTGATGTAGTCACGCACCCCGAGGACCAGCACGCGGTAAATCGCTTCTTCGGTATCCAGGTGCGGCGGACACTCTCCGGGCACCGGTGTTATGGCTTCATCCACGCGGAACTCAACCGGGTAGAGACCGGCCTCGCAATCCGGCGCCCGCCGCATGAGCGCGCCATCGCGATCCACCACGAATGAGCTGCCATCGAACACCAGTTCGTCCTGGCCGCCAACCAGATTGACATACATGATGGGCAGACCGGTCTCGCGCGCCCGCTGCATGACCAGTTGTTCGCGCTCATGGCGCTTGCCGGCATGAAACGGCGAGGCATTGATATTGATCAGCAGCCGCGCCCCCGTATCTGCCGCCTGCTGTACCGGTCCGGGCTGCCAGATATCCTCGCAGATGGTGATCCCCACGGGAACACCGTGGATGTCCACCACGCAGGGCGCCGCGCCCGCCCTGAAATAGCGCTTTTCGTCAAACACGCCGTAGTTGGGCAGGTGCTGCTTGCGATACACCGCCGCCACGCCGCCATCCCGGATGACCGCTGCCGCGTTGTACAGACCGTCCGCCTGTCGCAGCGGGTAGCCCACGATGGCTGTGATGCCGCTGATCTCCGCACACAGGCGCTCCATGGCATGGTCGACGTGCTCGATGAAGTGCGCGCGAAACAGCAGATCCTCGGGGGGGTAACCGGTCAGCGCCAGTTCGGGGAACACGATGATATTCGCCGCCATCTCGTCCCTTGCCTGCTCGCAGGCCGCCAGTATCTGTGCGGCATTGGCTTCGACGGCGCCGACCAGGAAGTCCTGCTGCGCCATGACGATGCGGAGATCTGGGGTTTGTGATTGAGACATCATGGTGTGTTGAAGTCTTAACGTGGCAGAGGTTCTTTGCAAGTATGTTTTGATCTGTTTAATGCGGGTTTCGCCCCCTCGCCGAGAGGGCGAAACCTGAACCAAACTGGACTACTCTGTCAGCGCCCGCTGCATCCCAACACCCATTTCCGCCGGCGACCGCACCACAGTGACGCCCGCCGCTTCGAGTGCAGCAATTTTGGCCTCCGCAGTGCCTTGGCTGCCACTGATGATGGCACCGGCATGCCCCATGCGCTTGCCGGGCGGCGCTGTCACGCCGGCGATATAGGCCACCACCGGCTTGCTGACATGCGCCTGGATATAATCCGCGGCCTGCTCTTCGTCCGTGCCGCCGATCTCGCCGATCATGACGATGCCGCGGGTTTCCGGATCCGCTTCGAACAGCTTCAGGCAGTCAATGAAATCCATGCCGTGGATGGGGTCACCGCCAATGCCGATGCAGGTGCTCTGGCCGAACCCCGCACGGCTGGTCTGGAACACCGCCTCGTAGGTCAGCGTGCCGGAGCGTGAAACGATACCGATGTTGCCGGGCGTGTGGATTACGCCCGGCATGATACCGATCTTGCAGGCCCCCGGCGTGATGATTCCCGGGCAGTTCGGGCCGATCAGGACGGCATCGGTATCCCGCAGCACGGCCTTCACGCGCAGCATATCGAGCACCGGGATGCCCTCGGTGATGCAGACGATCAGGTGGATACCGGCCGCCGCCGCTTCCAGTATCGCGTCTGCGGCAAACGCCGCCGGTACGTAGATCATGGTGGCCTCGGCCCCGGTTGCCGCCACAGCATCGCGCACCGTGTTGAATACCGGCAAATCCAGGTGGGTTTGCCCGCCCTTGCCGGGTGTTACACCGCCAACCAGGCGCGTGCCATACTCCAGCGCCTGGCGCGAATGGAAGGTACCCTGGGAACCGGTAAAACCCTGACAAATAACCCGTGTCCCGCTGTCGATTAATACACTCATGGACCGGCCTGTGCAGCGGCCACGACTTTTTCAGCGGCCGCGGTGAGATCGCTGGCCGTCTGCACCGCGAGACTGGATTGCGCGATCAACGCCAGGCCGGCTGCCGCGTTGGTGCCTTCCAGCCGCACCACCACCGGCACCGTGACATCGACTTCCCGGATCGCCTGCAGTATGCCTTCGGCAATCAGGTCACAACGGACGATGCCGCCGAAAATGTTGACCAGGATGGCGCTGACACGGGGGTCGGACAGGATCAGCTTGAAGGCCTCGGCGACCTTGTCCGCCGTCGCGCCGCCACCCACGTCCAGGAAGTTGGCCGGCTCACCGCCCTGCAGCTTGATCAGGTCCATGGTCGCCATGGCCAGGCCCGCCCCGTTGACCATGCAGGCGATGTTGCCGTCCAGGCGAATGTAATTCAGGCCATGCTCGCGGGCGGCATTTTCGCGTGCGTCTTCCTGGCTGGCATCGCGCAGCGCGGCCAGCTCCGGGTGCCGGAACAGGGCGTTGTCATCAAGGTCAAGCTTGGCATCCAGCGCCAGCAGCTCGCCGCTATCCTTCACCACCAGCGGGTTGATTTCCAGCAGGCTGGCATCGCACTCCAGGAGCAGTCGGCTGGCGGCCTGGAGCAGCTTCGAAAATTCGCCGATCTGCCCGCCCTCCAGCCCGAGGGCAAAGGCAAGATTGCGGCACTGGTACCCCTGCAATCCGACAGCCGGGTGCAGTGTCTCGGTGATAATCGCATCCAGATCCGTTGCCGCCACGGTTTCGATGTCCATGCCGCCGGCGGCGGAAACCATCACGGTAACACGCTCACGGGCACGGTCCACCAGCATGCCCAGATAGATCTCGCGTGCGATGGCTACCGTCTGCTCCACCAGCACGCTGTTGACAGGCAGTCCCGCGGGTCCCGTCTGGTGTGTCACCAGCCGGCTGCCAAGCATTGCGTTCACGGCAACGGCCAGTTCGGCCGCATCCTTCACCAGCCGGACGCCACCCCCCTTGCCGCGGCCACCGGCATGTACCTGCGCCTTGACCACCCGCGCCGGCGAGTCCGCCAGACCCGCAGTCACCGCCGTGTCCGCTGCATCCTCCAGCAACACACCGGCGGGCACGGGGATACCATACTTGGAGAACAGCTGTTTGGCCTGATATTCGTGCAAATGCATGGCGCGAGTGTGGCAAACATTGGAGCCCGGAATCAAGTCATTCATTGGAGGCATCACCTGCCTCAAGAGTTAGGGTAGTATTGGCACACCATGAAACCGGAATGCCGCCTAATTCGAATCCTGCAGACCGCATGCCCGTCCCGGACAAGGCACCCATGCCATTACGCACGCTTGTCATACTGATTGCCGTCGCCCTGGTCGTTATTGCGGTCAGGGGCCTGCTGCGGTCCTCCCGACCTGCAAGCAGGCGCGGACAGCAAGCGGCGCGCATGGTGCAGTGTGCGCATTGCGGCGTGTATATCCCGGGACACGAAGCGCTGACCCGTGGCGACCGCTTCTATTGCTCTGCTGCCCATCTGCAAGACGACACAGATGCGAGAGGCCGGGGAAACTCTGATTAATCCGTCATTGCGACGACGGCAGGGAGAAGGTGAGGCCGCGAACCGGTCGAGAATCTGGCCTGGGCCATGCACGACTGCAGGGATGCAGGAGATAGGGTAACGCATGGAGCAATTATCGAGGGACATAATGACGAAGCAATCTCCAGGTGACTGATTCACAATCATCAGATTGCCGCGCCGGCCGTTTCGAACATCCTGTCCTCCCGCGGCACTCGAACCTCCCTGTACATCGCGCTTGCAATGACAAGGGGATAGAGATTAATCAGAGGCACCGAAGTCTTTATTCTCCGGAACAGGAATCAGGCAAATACGACAGCCGCCGGCAATGACCGCAAGATATAAAGACAGTTTTCTGGACCAGCAGGAGCACGATGCCCTGACGTGGAAGCCGCTGCGCCTGCTGACCTTCTACCGCCTGATCCTGGCGGGCCTGCTGACCACCCTGTTCTTCAGTATTCCTGACAGCACCACGCTGGGAATCCACTACCCGGGAATCTATGCGGCAGGCTGTATCGGCTATCTGGGTTTCGGACTGGTGGCCGGATTTACCACCCGACTGCGTCATCCCGGCTATGAACTGCAAGCGACTTCCCAGATCCTGGTCGATATCGTCGCGCTTACACTGCTGATGTTTGCAAGCAACGGCCCGGCAAGTGGTCTCGGTATCCTGCTGCTGATCAGCGTTGCCACCGGCAGTATCCTGATGCCGGGTCGCATGGCCTTCCTGTTCGCCGCCGTGGCAACCATGGCGGTCATGGGTGAACAACTGTACAGCACCCTGCTGGATGCCTCCCCGCGGAGCACCGACTATACCCAGAGCGGGCTGCTGGGCCTGGCCCTGTTTGCAACCGCCGGTCTGACCTATTTGCTGGTGCGACGCATCCATGAAAGCGAGGCACTTGCGCGGCGCCGCGGCATAGATCTAGCGAACCTGGCAAAACTCAACGCGCTGATCGTGCAACGCCTGCAAGCAGGTATCATCGTCACCGATCATGAGGATCAGGTACGCTTGATCAACGCAACCGCACGCAAGCTGCTGGGTATCCCCGACACGGTAGCAAACCAGCCGCTGGCGACCCTGGCACCGGCCCTGCATGAACAACTGACGTCCTGGCGCCGGCACCCTGACAGTGAACCCAGACTGCTGGAGAATATTGCGGAAACCTCGAACCTGCTGCCGCACTTTACCCCGCTCGGGACTGGTGATGGACCGGGTTCACTGATCTTCCTGGAGGACACGGCCAGTATGGCGAAGCAGGCGCAGCAAATGAAGCTGGCATCACTCGGGCGTCTGACCGCAAGTATCGCACACGAAATTCGTAACCCGCTGGGCGCTATCAGCCATGCCACCCAGTTGCTGAACGAGTCGGACGCACTCAATGACGGCGACCGCAGGCTGGTCACCATCATCGGGGACCATACACGCCGGGTGAACGCCGTTGTTGAAAACGTCCTGCAATTATCACGACCGGGCACTTCCCTGCCACAGCAGATTCGCCTGCAGGACTGGCTGCGGCAGTTTGTCGATGAATTCTCCCACAGCGGTATCTGTCAGCCGGAACAGATCGAGTATTCAGTAACAGCGCATGACCTGGAGGTCTACATCGACCCCAGCCTGCTGCACCAGGTGGTCTGGAACCTGTGTCTGAACGCGGTTAACCACGCGCGGCGCGACGGCACCGGGCTGAAAATCCGTCTGGAGGGATATCGCGCAGGTTCCGCTGCGACGGTACGTCTTGATATCATAGACAACGGACAGGGAATTCAGGCTGACATGAGCGACAAGATATTTGAACCTTTTTTCACCACCCGCAACAATGGGACAGGACTCGGGTTGTACATTGCCCGGGAGATCTGTGAAAGCAACCAGGCACAGCTGGAATACCTGCCGGCAACCAGTGGCGGCAGCTGTTTCCGGATCCGTTTCCCGCGGGTCGATGACTTGTCAGCACCACTCGCTGAATAATACCGGCAGCCTGAAGCCATGAGAATGCATCTCGCACTGGTGGTCGATGATGAGCCCGATATCCGGGAATTGCTCGAGCTCACGCTCGGGCGCATGAATATTGACACCCGCAGCGCCGCCACCCTGCAGCAGGCGAAGGACCTGCTGCAGACGGAAAACTTTGACGTCTGCCTTACCGACATGCGACTCCCTGACGGCGACGGCATCGACCTGGTCAGGCATATCCAGCAACACGAACTGAACATACCGGTCGCGGTCATCACGGCCTACGGCAACATGGAAACTGCGGTAGAAGCCCTCAAGGCCGGTGCTTTTGACTTTGTTTCCAAACCGGTGGACCTCAACGTCCTGCGCAACCTGGTCAATAGCGTACTGAAACTTTCTGATGACCATCATCAGCGGGACCGGCGCAGCCGTAGTACCCTGCTGGGGGAGTCAGAGGCAATGCGCGCAATACGGTCAACCATAGAGAAACTGTCGCGCAGCCAGGCACCCGTCTATATCAGCGGCGAATCCGGAACCGGCAAGGAACTGGTCGCCCGGCTGATTCACAGCAAGGGTCCAAGGGCGGACCGGGCATTCGTGCCCGTCAACTGCGGCGCCATTCCTTCCGAACTGATGGAAAGTGAATTCTTTGGCCATACCAAGGGCAGCTTTACCGGCGCGGTCAGCAACAAGGATGGACTGTTTCAGGTCGCGGAAGGCGGCACCCTGTTCCTCGACGAAGTCGCCGAACTGCCACTGCACATGCAGGTCAAACTGCTGCGCAGCATTCAGGAAAAGGCTGTCAGACCGATCGGTGCCAGGCGGGAGATCCCGACTGACGTACGCATCCTGTCGGCGACCCACAAGGACCTCGGCAAGCAGGTGGCAAGCGGACACTTCCGCCAGGATCTTTACTACCGCCTCAACGTAATTCAACTGCAGGTTCCACCACTGCGGGAGCGTACCGAGGATATTCCGATGCTGACGCAGAATTACCTGAAAAAACTGGCTATCCAGAATGGCCGGGCCGGGCTGGCACTGGTGGACGACGCCTTACGTGCCCTGTGCCGGTACGCCTTTCCAGGCAATGTGCGGGAACTGGAGAATATCCTGGAACGGGCCACCACGCTGTGCGAAGCCGGCACCATTAGCTGTGCCGACCTGCAGCTCCCGGCAACCGGGCGGGATGCGACTGCCAATACTCTGGAAGAGGCGCCGGATACAGCACCGAGCAGGGTGTCACTCGATGCCTACATGGACACGATCGAGAAAGATGTCCTGATCAAGACGCTGGAACAAACCCGCTATAACAAGACCGCCGCAGCCAGACAGCTCGGGATCACCTTTCGCGCCCTGCGCTATCGTCTGAAAAAGCTCGGACTCGATTAACCCGATCGCAGCATCCCAACGGGAATCAGGTCACAAAGTGACGCTAAGCGTCACATTCTGACGTTCACTGTGACCTGCATCGCAAATTCGATCCCGACAATATTCGGTGGCTACAGGAAATCTCCCAGGAACAGTGACAGCCACACACCAAAAATATCTTTCATCTTGCTGTTTTTATTAGTTAATCAATATTCCACCTTAAAAACACAGACCGTAATACTGGCGACCAATCAAAGTTGGCATGCATCCTGTATATGAACAGACAGCCAAAGAATCCGGGGCAACTCCCGATAGCATAGGCTGAACAAGGAAGCTCGGTTGCCGGGCTCCAACTAAGGATGCAAACCTGCAATTACGAACCAGAGAGGGCAATACTATGAAACAGCAGAAGGGTTTTACGCTTATAGAACTCATGATCGTGATCGCGATCATCGGCATTCTGGCCGCTATCGCGATTCCGGCCTATCAAGACTACACCATCCGTTCCAAGGTCTCTGAAGGCCTGAACATGGCAGGCGCCGCCAAGCTGGCCGTCGCCGAGACATTTGACAGCTCGGGTGCATTGAAACTCACTAACACTTCATACGGCCTGCCTGTACCTAACAGCATCGCGGGTACCTACGTTGGCTCAATCAGTGCAGTTACCAGCCTGGTAACCATCACCTACAGAACGATCGCCGCTGGCAAGGTTGATGCAGGCGACAGTGTTGTCCTGACTGCCAATACCACGCTTCCCGGCTCAACACAGTGGACCTGCACCAGCAACTCTATTAACGCACGCTTCCTGCCTGCCAACTGTCGCCCGTAGTAGGGCAATCTGATGTAACTGGAAACGCCCCGGCAACGGGGCGTCTCTTATTGCAGCCATAGTTTAATGTTCGCCAGCATCTGTAATATGATACGACCTGTGCCGATACCCCTGACAACCGTCTTGACACCCTGCCCGCACGGGAATCGAAATGCAGGCACAACAGCAGGCGAGCATGAAATCTCCTGAATCCCGACACATGCCCCTGCTGCTGTTCCTGCTTGTCGGTCTGTTTACCGTAGCCATCTACTATCCCGGTCTCCCAGGTGACTACATGTTCGATGATATGCCGAACCTGCTCGAGAACGGGCAACTTGACATTGATTCTCCCGACCTGAACTCACTGGAGAATGCCGCCTTTTCCTCAGGGGCGGGCATGTTGCGGCGCCCGGTAAGCATGACCAGCTTCGCACTTAACCGCTACTTTTTCGGAATCGCCCCCTATTCCCATAAAGTGGTCAACCTGGTTATCCATTTGTTTACCGGGCTCACCCTGTTTGTACTCAGCCGCCTCGTGGTATGCAGCTATCGGCAGTACCGGGACCCGCAGTTTTCAGCTGCTGCCGTAAACTGGATACCATTGGTGGTCTGCGGACTTTGGCTGGTACACCCGCTGAATCTGACCTCCGTACTCTACATCGTGCAACGCATGACCAGCCTCGCAGCACTGTTCACTGCAGGCGGACTATGTCTATATGTCGTTGGTCGGCAGAGGATGCTGGGCGGTAAACATGGCCTGTCCTTCATCATGGCAGGTTTACTGCTTTTCGGTGGTATGGCTGTTTTCAGCAAGGAAAACGGTGCCTTGTTGCCGCTGTACATGCTTGTCCTGGAAATAACGCTGTTCCGCTTCCGTAACGGCGGAGGACATCCCGACAAGGCCGTTATTACCTTTTTCGTAGCGGTCGTGGCACTACCTGGCGCGATGATCCTGCTCTACATCTGGATAAATCCACTGGCTTTGGTGAACTACCATGGCCGCGACTTTACGCTAACCGAACGCCTCCTCACCGAAGCTCGAGTCCTGGTCTTCTACCTGAGGATGATCATCATGCCCTCAATCAGGGAATTGGGGCTGTACCACGACGATATCGCAATCTCGCATGGCCTGCTGGATCCTGCCAGCACGCTCTACTCACTGCTCACGCTGGCCGGACTGTTGGCCAGCGGCCTGTTGATAATTGGCAAACGGCCGCTGATCAGCCTCGGGATTCTCTGGTTTTTTACCGGACATGTGCTTGAGTCCACAATTTTTCCACTCGAAATTGCCCATGAACACCGGAATTATCTGGCTGATTACGGCATTTTGCTTGCCGTTGCCAGCGCGCTGGCACAGGCTCCTCTACGTCGATTTGCGGGACCAATCAAAATGGCTGCGCCGGCACTATTTTTCCTGTTATTTTCCTATACGACCTGGTTACGGAGCGAACAATGGTCTGACAATATCAACCACGCCATTTATGAAGCGCGACATCATCCGAAGTCCGCTCGCTCAGTCTTTGCGGCAGGCCGAATCCATGCGCGCCTGGCATTACAGGGGCGGCAGCCAGGCCATAAAGACAAGGCCTTTGAATATCTGGAACATGCCAGTGAACTGGACAGGACTGGAATCATGCC